>Ga0111539_10005291_pt1 | contig 16711 bp, 15 predicted proteins | sample RhiMethybrSRZTD1_FD_79667 | JGI IMG/M metagenome (GOLD analysis project Ga0111539, IMG submission 79667) | Populus rhizosphere microbial communities from Tennessee, USA - Rhizosphere MetaG P. TD hybrid SRZTD1 (version 2) (version 2) | ecosystem: Host-associated > Plants > Roots > Rhizosphere >... | reverse complement strand
GCGGGCACGTAGATGGCCTGCACGGAAGTGATCGATCCCTTGTTCGTGGAGGTGATGCGCTCCTGCATCTCGCCCATCTCCGTCTGCAGCGTGGGCTGGTAGCCCACCGCGCTGGGCATGCGGCCCAGCAGCGCGCTCACCTCCGAGCCGGCCTGCGTGAAGCGGAAGATGTTGTCGATGAAGAGGAGCACGTCCTTGTTCTCTTCGTCGCGGAAGTATTCGGCCACGGTGAGCCCGGTGAGGGCCACGCGCAGGCGGGCCCCGGGCGGCTCCGTCATCTGGCCGTAGACCAGCGTGGCCTTGCTCTTGGCGAAGTCCTTGATGTCGATGACGCCCGACTCCTGGAACTCCAGCCAGAGGTCGTTGCCCTCGCGGGTGCGCTCGCCCACCCCCGCGAACACGGACACCCCGCCGTGCTTCTTGGCGATGTTGTTGATCAGCTCCTGGATGATGACCGTCTTGCCCACGCCGGCCCCGCCGAAGAGGCCGATCTTGCCCCCGCGCAGGTAGGGCTCGATGAGGTCGATGACCTTGATGCCGGTCTCGAACATCTCCAGCTGCGTGCTCTGCTCGGAGAAGGCGGGGGCGGGGCGGTGGATGGGATAGCGCTTCTCGGTGACCACCGGGCCCAGCTCGTCCACGGGGGCGCCGATGACGTTGAGCACGCGGCCCAGGGTGCCCGAACCCACCGGCACGCTGATGGGGCCGCCGGTGTCTTCGGCCCGCATGCCCCGCACCATGCCTTCGGTGGGCAACATGCTGACGCAGCGCACGCGGTTCTCGCCCAGGTGCTGCTCGACCTCGGTGATGACGTCGATGGGCTCGCCGCCCTGCTTGCCGTCGTCCACGATGCGGACGGCGGTGTAGATGGGGGGCACGCCGCCCTCGAACTCCACGTCCACCACCGGGCCGATGATCTGGACCACCCGTCCTGTCTTCATGAAGCTGACCCCGCGCCCGACACCACCTCGATGATCTCCTTGGTGATGGCGGCCTGTCGCACCTTGTTCATGTACAGCGTGAGCCGGTCGATCATGTCGCCGGCGTTGTTGGTGGCGGCGTCCATGGCCGCCATGCGCGCCCCGTGTTCGGCGGCCTGGCTCTCCAGCAGGGCGCGCCAGACCTGGATCTCCACGTGCCGGGGCAGGATCTGGTCGAAGAGGGCGCCCGGCCGGGGCTGGTAGATGTAGTCGACGGCCGGCTCGCGGGCGTCGAACTGCAGGCGGGGGATGGGCAGCAGCTGCTCCACCACCACCCGCTGCTGGATGACGCTCTTGAACTCGTTGTAGAGGAGGTGGATCTGGTCCACCTCGTCGTTCACGAAGGCCTGGACCAGGGTGCGGGCCAGCTGCTGGGCGAACGTGTAGCTCAGGGGCATGAACACGCCCACGTGTTCCCCGCGCACCGTCCAGGGCCGGCGGCGGAAGAAGTCGCGGCCCTTGCGCCCCACCACCTCCACGGCCACCTCGCGGCCCTTCTCCTTCTGCTCCTGCAGGAAGCGCGCGCCCGCGCGCAGGATGTTGGCGTTGAAGCCCCCGCAGAGCCCCTTGTCGGCGGTGACCACCACCAGCAGCTGCCGGTGCTCGCCGTGCTCCTGCAGCAGCGGGTGGGCGCCGGGCTCGGCCCGGCTGGCCAGCGAGTTCAGGACTTCCAGCATCTTGCGCGCGAAGGGGCGGGCCGCGAACATGGCCTCCTGGGCCCGGCGCAGCTTGGCCGCCGAGACCATCTTCATGGCCTTGGTGATCTGCTGCGTGTTCTTCACGCTGCGCACGCGGCGGCGGATGTCGATGAGGGCGGGCATCTTCTCTCTCGGCCGAAGGGCGCCTAGGCCGCGCCGGCGGCGACGGGCTGGAAGACCTCGGCGAACTCCTGCAGCACCGCCCGCAGGCGGTCGGTGAAGGGACCCAGGTCCTTCTTCTCGGCGATGCCCTTGAGCAGGTCGGCGTGGCGCAGCTCCAGGAAGCTGTAGAGCTCCTTCTCGTAACGCCGGCCGGCGCTCACCGGGTAGGGATCGAGGAAGCCCTGGGTGGCGGCGAAGAGGAGCGCCACCTGCTTCTCCATGGGCAGGGGCTCGTACTGGTCCTGCTTCAGGATCTCGGTCAGGCGCTCGCCCTTGGAGAGCATGGCCGCGGTGGACTTGTCCAGGTCGCCGGCGAACATGGCGAAGGCGGCCAGCTCGCGGAACTGGGCCAGGTCCACGCGCAGGCGGCCGGCCACCGACTTCATGGCCTTCACCTGGGCGCTGCCGCCCACGCGCGAGACCGAGTTGCCCACGTTCACGGCCGGGCGGATGCCGGAGTTGAAGAGGTCGCTCTCCAGGAAGATCTGGCCGTCGGTGATGGAGATGACGTTGGTGGGGATGTAGGCCGAGATGTCGCCGGCCTGGGTCTCGATGATGGGGATGGCGGTCAGGGAGCCGTTGCCCTTGGCGTCGCTCAGCTTGGCCGCCCGCTCCAGCAGGCGGCTGTGCAGGTAGAAGACGTCGCCCGGGTAGGCCTCGCGTCCGGGCGGCCGCCGCAGCAGGAGCGAGATCTCGCGGTAGGCGGCGGCGTGTTTGGTGAGGTCGTCGTAGATGCAGAGGGCGTGCTGGCCGTGGTCGCGGAAGTATTCGCCCATGGCGCAGCCGGAGTAGGGGGCCAGGTAGAGGAAGGGAGCGGGGTCGGAGGCGGCCGCGGACACGACGATGGTGTGCTCGAGGGCGCCGGCGTCCTCCAGCGTCTTCACCACCTGGGCCACCGTGCTCTGCTTCTGGCCGATGGCCACGTAGATGCAGAAGACGCCCTTGCCCTTCTGGTTGATGATGGTGTCGATGGCGATGGCCGTCTTGCCCGTCTGGCGGTCGCCGATCAGCAGCTCGCGCTGGCCGCGGCCGATGTTGACCATGGCGTCGACGGCCTTGATGCCGGTCTCCAGCGGCTCCTTCACCGGCTTGCGCTCGATGACGCCGGGCGCGAGGCGCTCGATGGGCCCGAACTCCTTGGTGTCGATGGGGCCCTTGCCGTCGATGGGCTGGCCCAGCGCGTTCACCACCCGGCCCACCAGCTGGGGCCCGATGGGCACCGACATGATGCGGCGCGTGCGCCGCACCTCGTCGCCCTCCTTGATGCTGGAGGTCTCGCCCATGAGCACGGCGCCCACCGAGTCCTCTTCCAGGTTGAGGGCGATGCCCATGACGCCGTGCGGCAGCTCCAGCAGCTCGCCGGCCATGCAGCGCTCCAGCCCCCAGATGCGGGCGATGCCGTCGCCCACCGAGAGCACGGTGCCCACCTCGGCCACGTCCACCCCGGCGGAGAAGCCGCTCAGCTGCTCCTTCAGGACCTTGGTGATCTCTTCGGCGCGGATGTCCATCTTCGCTCGCGGCCTCCCCTGTCAGTCGGCGGTGGTGAGCGCCTCGCGCAGCGCGCGCAGCCGCCCCCGCACGGTTCCGTCGTAGACCTGCCCCCCGATGCGCACCAGCAGCCCGCCCAGCAGCGCGGGGTCCACGGCCGCCGTGAGCTCCACGTCGCGGCCGGTGACCCGGCCCAGGGCCTTGGCCACCGCCTGCCGCTGCTCGTCCGTGAGGGGCACGGCCGAGATGGCCTCCGCCGCCACCGTCCCCCGGGCCGCGTTCCACTGCTCGGCGAAGGAGCGAGCCAGGTCGGGCAGCAGCTCCAGGCGGTTGCGCTGGGCCAGCATGGCCAGCAGCCGGCGCAGCAGCGGCGCGGCCTGGGCCCACACCGCCTCCACGATCTTCTCCTTGGCCTCCACCACCACCGCCGGGCTGGTGAGCGCGTCGCGCAGCTCCGGCTGGCCCTGGAAGAGGGCGGCGACGGCGGCCAGCTGCTGGCGCAGGACGGCCGGGTCGGCGGCCGCGTCGGCCATGGCCACTTCCAGCAGGGCCCGCGCGTAGCGGCGGGCGGCCGCGGCCTGGCCCCGCTTCACGACGTGGCTCCGCCGCGCGCGGCGCGGGCCCAGCACATCTGGACGAGGGGTGGCTTCATAAGCACTTGGGCTCTCGATGGGCGGCCCACGCCCTGCCGCCTTGGAGGGCGCGTCGAAAAGCGGTGCAGGCTATCACGGGACGGGAGCCAGCGGCAACGCTCAGAGGATGTGGAGCGGGGCGCCCGCGCGCTCACGGGCCCGGCCGATGACGCGGGCGCCGGGCAGGGCGCCGGTCACCGTGTCCACGGCCGCGGGCGGCACCAGCAGGAGCAGGCCGCCCGAGGTCTGGGGATCGAAGAGGAAGGCGCGCCGCGTCTCGTCGCCCTCGTCGGCATAGCGGATCGAGGGCTCGTACTGGCGGCGGTTGCTCTTGAGGCCGCGGGCCTGGTACTGCAGGGCCAGGGGCAGGGCGCCCGGCAGGAGAGGCAGGGACCCGATCTCGATCTCCAGGGTGAGGCGGCTCTCGCGGGCCAGGTTGAGGGCGTGGCCGGCCAGGCCGAAGCCGGTGACATCGGTGCCGGCGCGCACGGCGGCCCGGCCGGCGGCGGCGGCCGCGTCCGCGTTCAGCGCGCTCATGCTGGCGGTGGCGGCCTGGGCGGCCTCCGCCGGCGCCGCCCCCGCCTTGAGCGCGGTGGCCACGATGCCGGTGCCGAGCGGCTTGGTCAGCACCAGCACGTCGCCGGCGCGGCCGCCGGCGTTCGTGATCATGCGCTCCGGGTCCACCAGGCCGGTGATGGCGTAGCCGAACTTGATCTCGGGATCGCGGATGGAATGGCCCCCCAGCAGCACGCAGCCCGCCCGGCGCAGCGCGGCCTGGCCGCCGCGCACGATGGCCGCCGCCCACTCCATGGGGAAGTCGTGGTCGGGGAAGGCGGCGATGGAGAGCGCGGTCAGCGGGCGCCCGCCCATGGCGTACACGTCGGAGACGGCGTTGGCGGCGGCGATGGCGCCGAAGGCCTCGGGGTCGTCCACCACCGGGGTGAAGAAGTCCACCGTCTGCACCAGGGCCGTCTTCTCGTCCAGGCGGAAGACGCCGGCGTCGTCGCCCGTGCGGTGGTCGACCAGCACCCGCGGGTCGTCGTTGGGGACCAGCACCCCCAGCACCTGGGCCAGCTCGGCCGGTCCCAGCTTGGCCGCGCAGCCGGCACAGGCCACGCGCTGGGTCAGGCGAAGGGGGGCGGTGCGAGGACTGGCTTCGTCCATGGGCGGGGCCGCTGGCCGACTATACTAGAAACTATTGGCGGCTCAGGCGCCCCGGGAGGGCTCGCCGGCCACGCCGCGCGGCCCCAGGGGCACCACCGCCGCCTTGGGCGTGCCCATGTCGCACTGGCCCTGGAAGAAGGCGCCCTCCTCGATGACCAGGCAGGGCGAGACCAGGCTGGCCTGCACCCGCGATCCGGCCAGGAGCTCGATGCGCTGCCGGCCCTGCACCTTGCCGCTGACCGTGCCCCGGATGGAGACCACACCGCAGTCGATCTCGGCGTCCACGTGGGCACTTTCGCCCACGATGAGCGTGTGGTCGGAGACGATGCGGCCCTTCACCCGCCCGTCCACGCGGAAGGTGTCGCGGAAGCGCAGTTCGCCCTGCAGTTCCGTGCCTTCGTCCATGAAGCCGTTGAGGCCCGACTCGGAGGCCACGTTCTTGAGCTTGATCACGACCACCTCCCGGCTGGAAGAGATTAGCCTAGCAGGTTTTTTTTGCTATGCGGTCCGGGCACGGCCCGGACCGCCGCACTGGGGGCTTACCGGGCACTTCGTGCCCTTCGCCCCCAGACCCCCAAGTGCCTTGCGTGTTAGCCGCGGCGGCCGCGCAGGAGGAGGTCGAAGAGGCGCTGCAGCTCCTGCTCGCTGGTGAAGGCGATGCGCAGGCTGCCGCCCTTGCCGCGGCGGGCGATCTCCACCACCGTGCCCAGGGCGGCCTTGAGCCGCTCCTCGGCCGCGCGCGTGTTGGGATCGCGCCGCTTGGGCCCGGCCGCGGCCCGCGGCGCGCGCAGCAGGGCCACCCGCCGCTCGACCTCGCGCACGGAGAGGGCCTTGCGCGCGGCCTCCCAGGCCAGGCCCACCTGGTCGCCCGGACGCTCCAGGGCCAGCAGGGCGCGGGCGTGGCCGGCGTCGATCTTGCCCGTGCCCAGCAGCTCCTTCACCTCCCGGGGCAGGCGCAGCAGGCGCATGGTGTTGGCCACCGTGGCCCGGTCCTTGCCGACCTTCTGCGCCACCTGCTCCTGGGTCAGGCGCAGGGTCTCCTGCAGGCGCACGTAGGCCTGGGCCTCTTCCAGCGGCGTGAGCTCGGCCCGCTGGATGTTCTCCACCAGGGCCAGCTCCAGGAGCCGATCGTCGGGCACCTCCCGCACGGTGACGGGCACGGTGGCCAGGCCCAGCTCCAGGGCGGCCCGCCAGCGCCGCTCGCCGGCGATGATCTGGTAGCCCCCGCCGTGGGGCCGCACCAGGATGGGCTGCACCATGCCGCTCTCGCGGATGGAGGCGGCCAGGGCCTGCAGGGCGGCCGGCTCCATGACCAGGCGCGGCTGCTGGGGGTTCGGCTCCAGCCGGTCCACCGGGACCTCGGCCGTGCTTTCGGGGGAGCGTTCGTCGCCGCGGTCAGGATCGGGAAGGAGTGCGGCCAGCCCCTTGCCCAGCGCCTTGCGTTTCATGGGCCATCACTTCCTTGGCCAGGTCCAGGTAGGCCTCGGCGCCCCGGGACCGGATGTCGTAAAGCAGGATGGGCTTGCCGAAGCTGGGGGCCTCGGCCAGGCGCACGCTGCGCGGGATGACGGTGCGGAAGACCTTGTCCTTGAAGTGCTCGCGGATGTCGTTGATCACCTGCTGGGCCAGGTTGGTGCGGTCGTCGGCCATGGTCAGCAGCACGCCCTCCATCTCCAGGCCCGGGTTGAGCGCCTTCTGCACGCGGCGCACGGTGGAGACCAGCTCGCTGATGCCCTCCAGGGCGAAGTACTCGCACTGCAGGGGGACCAGCACCGAGTGGGCGGCGGCCAGCGCGTTGACGGTCAGCAGGCCCAGGCTGGGCGGGCAGTCGATGAACACGTAGTCGTAGCGGGCCGCCACCGGGGCCAGGGCCTCGCGCAGGCGGAACTCGCGGGCCAGCACCGGCACCAGCTCCACCTCGGCCCCGGTGAGGTTGCGGTCGGAGGGCACCAGCGAGAGGTGCTCGAGGGCGGTGGGGATGATGAGCTCCTCCAGGGGCCGCTGCTCCAGCAGCGCCTCGTACAGGGTGGGCCGCCCGGCTGCCTTGCAGCCCAGGCCGGAGGAGAGGTTGCCCTGGGGGTCGCCGTCGAGGGCCAGCACGCGGCGCTCGGCCGCGGCCAGGCTGGAGGCCAGGTTGATGACGGTGGTGGTCTTGCCGACCCCGCCCTTCTGGTTGGCTACGGCGATGATGCGGGCCACGGGAATGAGGTGAGGGCCGGAGGATAACACGGGCCCGGATGTTTCACGGGAAACACCGGGCTCCCGGATGTTTCCCGTGGAACATCAGGCCCGGCGGAGCACGTGCAGTCCGGGGGCGGTCGTCTCGGCCGCCCAACCCGGCTCCCCCGCCGGCCGCGGCCCCCACACCAGCAGCCGGCCGCCCGGCGCCAGCAGGGGGGCCAGGGCCGACGGACCCAGGTCCACCGCCCGCCGCGTCACCGTGTCGGCCGGCGGGCCGGGGTACTGGTCGTGCCGCTCGCGCCGCACCTCGACCCCCGCGCGGCCGGCCCGCCGGACCGCCTCGCGCAGGAAGGCCCAGCGCTTCTGGCGGGGCTCGAGCAGGGTCAGCGCCAACCCCGGCCGCAGCAGGCCCAGGACCAGGCCGGGGGATCCGTTGCCCGCCCCCACGTCCAGCAGCGAGGCGCCGGCCAGATGCGGCAGCGCCGGCAACACGGGCTCCACCAGGAGGCGCACCCGGGCTTCCGGCGTGGTGGCGGCGGTGAGGTTGACCCGGGCCGACCACTCGGCCAGCAGGTCGAGGTAGGCGGCCAGGCCGGCCCGGGCCGGGGCGGCCAGGCCGAGGGCCTCCAGCGCCTGCGCGTGCCCCACCGCGCCCAGGCCCCGCCCCCCCCCTAGGCCGTCTCGGGCTCCGCGCCCGCGCTGCGGGAGATGGTGACCACGCGGTCCTGGCCCTCGCCCTGGCTGGCCGTGGCCAGCCCGCCCACTTCGGCCACGGCCATGTGCACGATGCGCCGCTCGTACGAGTTCAGCGAGGGCATCTGCCGCGGCTGCCCGTCCTCGCGCACCGCCCGCGCCACTTCCAGCGCCTTCTGGCGCAGCTTCTCGTCCCGCTTCTCCCGCCAGCCCTCGCACCAGACGGTCAGCCGCAGCGGGTAGTCGCGGGCCATCAGCGCCCGGCGCAACAGGTAGTCCAGCGAGGCCAGGCCTTCGCCCTCTCCGGCCAGCAGCCACTCCCGGCCCGGACCGTCGATGCGCACCAGGAGGGACTCTTCGCCCTCCTGCCGCACCTCGGCTCCCAGGGGCGCGTCCAGCGCCTCCTCCAGCGCCTCCAGGATGTCGGTGAGCAGGGGGATGGGGCCGGGGGAGCCGTCGTCGTCCTCCGCCTCCTCTTCGTGCGCCGGGCCCGCGGCGGGCCGCACCGTTCCCGGCTCGTCGTACATCACCGCCACCCGGGCCGGGGTGCCGGAGAGGCCACGCGCGCCGGCCGACCCGGGGTCGAGCACGACGTAACGGAGCTTCTCCCGGGGCAGGCCCAGGGCCCGCGCCGCCTGGGCCAGCGCCTCTTCGATGCTGTTGCCGCTGAAGACGTGATCCCTCACTTCTTCTTCTCCCGCCGGTCGCCGCCGGCCCGGGCCTTCCGCGCCTCCGGTCCCAGGATGCGCATGGTCACGCCCTGCTGCACGATCGAGCACACGTTGGAGGCCAGCCAGTAGAGGTTCAGCCCGGCCGGGGCCCAGAGGAACATGAAGGACAGCGCGGCCGGCATGATCATCATGATCCGCTGCTGGGCGGGGTCCATGGCCGAGGGCATCATCTTCTGCATCAGGAACATGGACAGCCCCATGAGCACCGGCATCACGAAATAGGGGTCCTTGCGCGAGAGGTCGGCGATCCACAGGAAGGGCGCCCCGCGCAGCTCGATGGAGACCTGCAGCACGCGGTAGAAGGCGATCAGGAAGGGCATGGTCAGGAGCAGGGGCAGGCAGCCCACCATCATCTGGGTGCCCATGCTCAGGCCGTGCCGCTCGTAGAGCTCGGTCATCTCCTGCTGCATGTCCTGCCGGCGCGGGTCCATGAGCGGCACCTTGCGGTAGCGCTCCTGGATCACCCGCATCTCCGGCGACATCTTGGCCATCTTCAGCCCGTTGGCGATGCTGAAGTGACGCAGCGGCGCCATGACCAGGTTGATGAGCACCGTCAGCAGGACGATGGCCCCGCCGTAGTTGCCCACCTTGCTGTGGGCCCAGCGCAGCACGCCCATGAGCGGGACCACGATGGGGCCGATCCACTCGCCCACGGGGACCACGTCCTTCAGCCCGTGGTCGATGGCGGCCAGGGCCTGGTAGTCCTTGGGTCCCACGTAGAGCAGCGACGGCCGCTCGGCGCTGCCGGCGCCCACCACGGCCAGGGGGGCCACGTGCGGCTTGCCGTCTTCGCCCGGAGGCAGCGGCACCGCCCGCACCTCGGCCGCCGCCTCCCCCGCGGCCGGCACCCACAGGGCGGCGAAGTGCGTGCTCTCCACGCCCAGCCACTCCGCACCCGTAACCACGCGCGGGCCGCCGATCTTGGCCGCCGGCACCCGCTCCACCCTCCCACCCAGGCGGAAGACGGCCTGGGGCGGCTGGTAGCCCTGGACCTCCTTCTCCTCCGGGCTGGCGTTGCCCACGCCCGGTCCCCACACCACCCGCGCGGGCAGGCTCTGGCCGCCGCTCTTCACCCAGGCCTGCACCTCCACCAGGTAGCCGCGGGCCGGGAGGCGCACGATCTTGGCCGCCTGCAGGTCGGCGTCGGCGTAGTCGAAGCGCAGCTCGCCACCCTTCTCGCCCAGGTTCAGCTGCTCGGTCGAGGGACGGAAGAGCGCCTCCCGCAGGCGCGCGTCCACGTCGGCGCGTCCGGTCTCGATCTCGAGCGGCCGCGGGCCCTCGCGCACGGCCGGCACCATCTCCTCCGGCTTGCCGCGGGCGTCACCGAAGTGCAGGAGCTTCCACGAGAGGAGCCGTGCCCCGCGGTTGGTGAAGACGATCGACAGGTCGCTGCCGTTCGCCTCCACCCGGCGCTCCTTCTCGTCCCCCACCGCCGCCACCGAAGGTGCCGCGGTGGGGCTGGCCACCGGGGCCACGGTGGGAGGAGCGGACGGCCCGGCCCCTCCCGGCGCGGCCGACGGCGGGCTGGCCACGGACCCGGGCCCGCCGCTGGCCGCCGCCGCCGGCGCGGGGCTCGGCTTCGGTGGCGGCGCAAACAGCATCTGGTAGCCGGTGAGCACCAGCAGCGACAGCGCAACGGCGATCAAGAGGCGACGTTCTTCCATTGTTTCTCTTAGGGGACGGGGTCGAGGCCGCCCTTCCGGAAGGGATGGCAGCGTGCGATGCGCCGGAGCGCCAGCCAGCCGCCCCGGCGGGCGCCGTGGCGACGGATGGCCTCCTGGCCGTACACGCTGCAGCTGGGCACGTAGCGGCAGAAGCCGCCCAGGACGGGGGAGAGGGCCAGGCGATAGCCTTCAATCACGAGCAGGAGGGTGCGGGCCGCCCATCCGGGCGGCTCGCTTCTCGAGCCGCTGCAGGCGCTGTCGGTACTCACGCTCCACCTCTTCGGGCGAGCCGGAGCCCAGGTCTTTCTTCGCCACCAGGACCACGTCCAGCGCCGCTCCGCCCGCGCGCTTCCAGCGCCGGAAGCACTCGCGCAGGCGCCGCTTGGCCCGGTTGCGCTGCACGGCGTTGCCCACCTTGCGGCTGGCCGCCAGTCCCAGTCGGTCGTGACCACAGTTGTTCGGGGCCGCCACCAGCGAGAAGAACGCGCCCTCCAGCCGCAGGCCCTTCTGGAACACGCGCCGGAACTGGCCGCCGCTGAGGAGGCGCTCCGCCCGGATGAGCCGGCGGCCGGGCAGGCCCGCCACGCGTCGGGGTTCCTTTAGGCGGCCAGGCGCTTGCGGCCCTTGGCCCGCCGCCGCTTCAGGACCAGGCGTCCGCCCTTGGTGCGCATGCGCACCAGGAAGCCGTGCGTGCGCTTGCGGTGTCGGTTGTTCGGCTGGAAGGTCCGCTTCATCGCTCTGGCCCCTGTCTCCTCGTTGTCCCCAATCGTGCAGCGCGCCAGGCGCTCCAGCGGGGAAAGGGTTTACGTTACCCAGGTTGGCCCGCCCTTGTCAAACTCCCACCCCCTGACCCCCCCGCCAGCCTTGTCTCTGCGCGCGCTTCTGTGATACCTTTGCCTTCGATTCAGGCGACGTTTTCTCCCATTCCATCGCGAGTCGCCGCCAGCGCTTTTCCACAGGTGTTGAAATCTCTGTGCAAAAACGTCCCGATCACCCGAGGGGACGGGCGCAGCCGGTGCTGTCGCGTCTTAATAACTGAATCCAAGACACTTAGAGGCTTGGTCGCGTGACCCTCTGGGAAGACGTGCTGGCGCGCCTGGAAGGCAAGGTCAACCCGCACAGCTTCGCCACGTGGTTCCGGCCGACCCATTCCATGGACCTCCGCGACGGGGTCCTTCGGGTACGTGTTCCGAATGCCCAGTTTCGTGACTGGCTGGCCCGCAATTACCACGGCGTGATCGGTGAAGCGCTCAGCGAGCTGGGCCGTGACGACGTGCGCGTGGTCTTCGAAGCGGATGCCGAGCCCGCTCCCGGCGACAACCCGGCGCCCGAACGTGAGGGCACGGCCACCTCGAGCCTCAACCCGAAATACACGTTCGAGAGCTTCGTGGTCGGCAACTCCAACCAGTTCGCCCACGCGGCCGCGCGGGCGGTGGCGGAGATCCCCTCCAAGTCCTACAACCCCCTCTTCCTCTACGGCGGGGTGGGCCTGGGCAAGACGCACCTCATGCACGCCATCGGCCACTACATCCAGGCCCGCAGCCGGCACCTGCGCCTGCTGTACATCTCGACCGACCGCTTCATCAACGAGATGATCAACGCCATCCGCTTCGACCGCCTGCCCGCCTTCCGCGAGAAGTTCCGCTCCATCGACGTGCTGCTGGTCGACGACATCCAGTTCATCGCCGGCAAGGACCGCACCCAGGAGGAGTTCTTCCACATCTTCAACGCCCTCCACGACACCCAGCGCCAGATCGTCATCTCCAGCGACTGCCCGCCCCGCCAGATCCCCACCCTGGAGGAGCGCCTGCACAGCCGCTTCGAGTGGGGCCTCATCGCCGACATCCAGCCCCCCGACATCGAGACCAAGGTGGCCATCCTGCGCAAGAAGGCGGAGGACGAGCGGGTGGAGATGTCCGAAAACGTGGCCCTCTTCATCGCCAGCAAGGTGAAGACGAACATCCGCGAGCTGGAGGGCAGCCTCATCCGGCTCATCGCCTATGGCAGCCTCACCGGCCGCGACATCGACCTGCCCCTGGCCCAGGAGGTCCTGAAGGACCTCCTGCACAGCGAGGAAAAGCCGATCACGGCCGACATGATCCAGAAGTTCGTGGCCGACCACTACAACGTGAAGCTCACCGAGATGAAGGCCAAGAACAACTCCAAGGCCGTGGCCGTGCCCCGCCAGATCGCCATGTACCTCACCAAGACCCTGACCGGGGCCTCCCTGCCCGAGATCGGCAAGTGTTTCGGCGGCAAGCACCACTCGACCGTCATCCACTCCGTGCGCAAGATCGACCTCATGCGCCGGCGGGATCCCGACTTCGACAGGCTCATCAACAGCTTTGTGCAAGCGTTTCGATGACCTTGACCACTTTTGCACGCCCCAGCCCCCGGATGGCCGCCGCGGCTCCGTGCGCACGCCGCTCCTCCGCAGCCTCCGCCGCTTTCCACCACCCCCTTCACTCGAAGCGTGCACAGCCCAACCGCGCCGGCCACGCGCACTTGGCGGGTTTTGCAGCTTTCCGCAGCTTCTCTTTCCCTCTCCTTAACTACAGGTCGGGAGAAAGAGGAGAGGAGAAGTAGGAGAGTCCATGGAGATCACGCTCAGCAAGGCCGACCTCGTGCGGGAGTTGCAGCTGGTGCAGGGCATCGTGGAGCGCAAGAACTCGATCCCCATCCTCTCCAACGTCCTGGCCGAGGCCAAGGCGGGCGAGCTGCGCATCTCGGCCACCGACCTCGACGTCTCCCTGCGCTGCGGCTGCAAGGCCCGGGTGGCCACCGAGGGCGCCCTCACCCTGCAGGCCAAGAAGCTCTACGAGATCGCGCGCTCGCTGCCCGACAGCGCCGACGTGCGGCTCAAGGCCCAGGCCGACAGCTGGGCCACCATCGAGTGCGAGGCGGTCAGCTTCAAGATGGCCGGCCTGCCCCGCGAGGACTTCCCGGCCCTGCCCGAGGGCAAGGCCAAGGGGGGGGTGGAGCTGCCGGGGGCCGTGCTGCGCGAGCTCATCGCGCGCACCGCCTTCGCCATCACCACCGAAGACGCCCGCTACTACCTGGCCGGGGCCCTGCTGGTGCTGGAGAAGGACGGCGCGGCCATGGTGGCCACCGACGGCCACCGCCTGGCCTACGCCCGCCGCACCGTGCCCCTCACCCTCACCGAGCCCCAGCGCGTGCTCATCCCGCGCAAGGCGGTGAGCGAGGTGGCCCGCCTGCTGGAGACGGAGGAGACGGCCCTGCTGCAGCAGGTGGACGGCCATCTCGTCTTCACCATCGGCGGCCGCACCCTGGCCTCCAAGATGATCGAGGGCCAGTTCCCGGCCTACGACAAGGTGGTGGGCGTGACCGGCGACAAGGTGGTGCTGCTCGACCGCGAGCGCCTGGCCGCGGCCATCCGCCGCGTGAGCCTGCTCTCCTCCGAGCGCACGCGCACCGTGAAGCTGAACCTCAGCAGCGGCTCCCTGGAGCTGGCCGCCTCCTCGCCCGACCTGGGTGAAGCCCGGGAGGCCCTGGAGACGGACTACAAGGGCGCCGGGCTGGAGATCGGCTTCAACGCCCAATACATCCTCGACTTCCTGGCCGTGGCCGGCGGCAAGACCGTGGCCCTGGAGTTGAAGGACGCGGAGAGCCAGGGCCTCTTCCGTCCGGGCGAGGACGGCGACATCGACTACCGCTACGTGGTCATGCCCATTCGGCTCTAGGACCCGTTCGGCGGAGGAATCATCGGGAGACAGATGAGGGAAGAGGGAAAGCCTGTGGCCGACGACGGGGAAGACTACGGCGCAGGATCGATCCGCATCCTGGAGGGCCTGGAGGCGGTGCGCGTGCGCCCCGCCATGTACATCGGGTCCACGGGCGAGTCCGGGCTGCACCACCTCGTGTACGAGGTGGTGGACAACTCGGTCGACGAGGCCCTGGCCGGCTACTGCAGCGAGATCAACGTCACCATCCACATCGACAACTCGGTGACGGTGGTCGACAACGGGCGCGGCATCCCGGTGGGGCCCCACCCCTCGGTGCCGGGCATGGACACGGCCGAAGTGGTGTTGACCAAGCTGCACGCCGGGGGCAAGTTCGACAAGGGCGCCTACAAGGTGTCGGGCGGCCTGCACGGCGTGGGCATCTCGGTGGTGAACGCCCTCTCCGACACGCTGGAGGTCGAGATCTGGCGGGACAAGAAGGTCTACCGCCAGTCCTACCGGCGGGGCACGCCGCAGGGGCCGCTGGAGAACACCGGCGTCACCGACCGCCGCGGCACCAAGATCACCTTCAAGCCCGACGGCAGCATCTTCGAGGCCACCGTCTTCAGCTTCGACACCCTCTCCCAGCGCCTGCGCGAGCTGTCCTTCCTGAACCGCGGCATCATCATCACCCTCGACGACGAGCGCGAGGACAAGAAGCACCGCTTCCAGTACGAGGGCGGCATCTCGTCCTACGTGCAGCACCTCAACCGCAACAAGGAGACGCTGCAGCCGACGCCCATCTCCATCGAGGGCAGCCGCGAGGGGGTGATGATCGAGATCGCCCTCCAGTGGAACGACGGCTACGCCGAGAACATCTACTCCTTCGCCAACAACATCAACACCCACGACGGCGGCACCCACCTGGTGGGCTTCAAGGGCGCCCTCACGCGCAGCCTCAACACCTACGCCGCCGCCTCCGGCCTGGCCAAGGACATGTCGGAGCCGCTGCAGGGCGAAGACGCCCGCGAGGGGCTCACGGCCGTGATCAGCGTGAAGGTGCCCAACCCGCAGTTCGAGGGGCAGACCAAGGGCAAGCTGGGCAACTCCGAGGTGAAGGGCATCGTCGAGAGCCTGATGGGCGAGAAGCTCTCCGCCTTCTTCGAGGAGAACCCGCAGGCGGCCAAGCGGGTGGTGCAGAAGGTCCTGGAGGCGGCGCGGGCCCGCGAGGCCGCGCGCAAGGCCCGCGACCTCACCCGCCGCAAGGGGGCCCTCGACGGGGCCGGCCTGCCCGGCAAGCTGGCCGAGTGCCAGGAGCGCAATCCCGCCCTGTGCGAGCTGTACCTGGTGGAGGGCGACTCCGCCGGCGGCTCGGCCAAGCAGGGCCGCGACCGCCAGTTCCAGGCCATCCTGCCCCTGCGGGGCAAGATCCTGAACGTGGAGAAGGCGCGCCTCGACAAGACGCTGGCCTCCGAGCAGATCCGCAACATCATCGCCGCCCTGGGCACGGGTGTGGGCGCCGACGACTTCGACGTGAGCAAGCTGCGCTACCACCGCATCATCCTCATGTGCGACGCCGACGTGGACGGCAGCCACATCCGCACCCTGCTGCTCACCTTCTTCTACCGGCAGATGAAGGAGCTCATCGAGCGCGGCCACCTCTACATCGCCCAGCCGCCGCTCTTCAAGGCCAAACACGGCAAGAGCGAGCAGTACCTGAAGGACGAGCCGGCCCTCGACGCCTACCTCATGCAGCGGGCGGTGGAGAAGCGCCGGGTGCGCACCGGCCGGGGGCTGGAGGTGGAGGGTCCGCGCCTGGTGCGGCACCTGGAGCGCATGGTGGCCTTCCGCAAGCTGGTCTCGCTGGTGGAGAGGAAGGGCACCCCGCGCACGCTGGTGGAGCTGCTCCTGCGCGGCCAGGTGAAAGACGCCGAGGTCTTCACCAACAAGGCCCAGCTGCTGGCCCTCATCCAGCCCCTGCGCGACGCCGGCTCCGACGTGGTGCTGGAGCAGGACGAGGAGCACGGCGTCTACGAGATCGTGCTGCAGCTGGGAGCCAACGGCCAGACGCGCGAGGTGCGGGCGGGCGACAGCCTGGTGGGCTCGCCCGAATACAAGGCCCTCTACGCCACCTACGAGGAGTTCCGCGAGCTGGACCAGCCTCCCCTCACCGTGCTCGACGGGGGAGAGACGGTGGTGGGCGACCGCGAGCAGCTGCTCGACCACATCCTGGCCGAGGGCAAGCGCGGCCTCAGCATCCAGCGCTACAAGGGCCTGGGCGAGATGAACGCCGAGGAGCTGTGGGAGACGACCATGGACCCGGCCACGCGCACGCTGCTGCAGGTGAAGCTGGAGGACGAGGAGGTGGCGGAGTACATCTTCACCACCCTCATGGGCGACGCGGTGGAGCCGCGCCGCCTGTTCATCGAAGAGAACGCGCTCAACGTGCGCAACCTCGACATCTGATATGGAGCCTCAGGACCCCATCGCCGCCCTGCGCCTCCCGGTCAACCTGGCCGAGGAGATGCAGCAGTCGTACATGGCCTACGCCATGTCCGTCATCATCGGGCGCGCCCTGCCCGACGTGCGCGACGGGCTGAAACCGGCCAACCGGCGCGTGCTCTACACCATGAGCGAG
>Ga0111539_10005288_pt1 | contig 16715 bp, 15 predicted proteins | sample RhiMethybrSRZTD1_FD_79667 | JGI IMG/M metagenome (GOLD analysis project Ga0111539, IMG submission 79667) | Populus rhizosphere microbial communities from Tennessee, USA - Rhizosphere MetaG P. TD hybrid SRZTD1 (version 2) (version 2) | ecosystem: Host-associated > Plants > Roots > Rhizosphere >... | reverse complement strand
GAGGGCTTGCGTGACTGATCAGCGCCGCGGTCGCGTGAGGTATTCGATGCACGCACGGAACGCGTTGGCCTTGAGTTCCTGACGTTCGACGAGTGAGGGACGTCCGAGTTGCCGCGCCGCGGCCTGCAGTTGCACGGCGTCTTGCTCGAGCCGTTCGGCTTCGCGTTCCAGCACGGCCAGCACCGCTGCTTGCTCCGATTCAGAAACCTCTTCCCATCGCATCGTCGCCTCGATCTCCCACACTGCCACAGGTCTTCGCATCCAGAGAGCTCAATCCAAGCGAAAAAAAGCTCGCGTCCTCGTCACGTTGTCGGTTGGGGCCCCGGCCCCAACCGGTCGAACTGTGCAAGGCGTCTTCCGGTCGCCTGCCGGTGGAGTAAGATGCCCGTTCGTGATCCGCGATGAGTGGCTCGACCACGCGAGCCCCGCGCAAATCGAGACGCTGGCGGCGGCGCTGCTCGACGAGCGCGTCGCTCCCCCCTTTTCCAACCTCGGCGCTCAGATCGCCGGGTTCGACGCGGGCGTGGGCGCGCTTTTGGTCAGCCTGCGCGGCATCGATCCCAAGGTGATCGCCTGGATGCTGCGGCGATTGGCACGCGAACGGCGAAAGCACGCACCCTGAAAAGCTTGACGGCGCGGGCGGCACGTGCAGGTTTACCGAGCTCTGCGAGCGCCGAGGCGAAATCGTCCATTAGTCGTGGTCACCGCCGTCGCGGCGCTCTCGATCGCGATCGTGCTCGTGCCGCGCTGCGCGAACGCCGCCGAACCAGCCGCGCCACGTGACCACCATCGCCTGAAGTGGCGCTGGCATCGCTTCACAGCGGCCGAGTACGTATTGACCGGCGTGCTCGCGGCAACTTACCTCACGATCGAGTTCGGGGTGAAACCTCCGAGCGAAGCCAACTGGCGCGGCGGTATCCTGTTCGACGACGACGTCCGCGACGCGATGGTCGCAAACAGCCGCGCCGGGCGCGATCGGGCCGCGATTGCCAGCGACATCTTCACCGTGGCACCGCAGCTGATCGCGGCCTTCGACACCGTGGTCGTGCCGCTCGCGTTCGACGACTGGAACTTCGACGTCGCCGCACAGATGGGGATCATCGACATCCAGACCGTGGCGATCATCGGGCTTTTTTCACGGATCGGCCATCGCTTCATCGCTCGCGAGCGACCGGACGTCGAGCCCTGCCGCTCGGACCGGGAATACAACGGCCTCTGTCTCCGGGGAGCGCTCGCGAGCTTCCCGAGCGGGCACACCGCGAGCGCGTTCGGCGGCGCGGGTCTCGTCTGCGCGCATCATGCGCACCTGCCTCTCTACGGCGGCGGCATCCAGGACGTCTTGGTGTGCGTGGCGGCCAGCGCGATGGCCACGACCGCCGGCGTGCTCCGGCTGACTTCGGATCGGCACTACGCGAGCGACGTGCTCGTCGGCGCTGCGTTCGGCGTCGGCGCGGGCTTCGCGCTTCCCTACTTCGTGCACTATCGCAAACCCGAGGGGCAGCCCGAGCAGCGACCTCAGAGCGGCTGGGGGCTCGAGCCGATCGTTACCCAGGACAGCGTGATGCTCGGCGTGTCCGGATTTTTCTAGAGCTTCAGCGTCAGCCCTTCGCGCGCGCCGAACACCACGACGTTCGACCCCATGCCTCGAGCCCGCTCGCGGCAGGCATCGATGATCTTGTCGACCTCGTCGTCGGAGTGCATCGGGTCGTGGTGGAAAATCGCACACTGTTTTACTTGCGCCTGCACCGCGAGATCGACCACGGTCTTGGCCCGCGCGTGCCCCCAGCCGCGCTTGTCGCGGTACTCGTCGTCGGTGTACTGGCCGTCGGCAATCAAGAGGTCCGCCCCTTCCACGAAACGGACGAAGGCTTCGGGCAAGCGCCGCAAGAGCTCGGGATCGCGCTCCGACTCCGCGGCGTTTTCGAGCACCAGATCGAGCTCGTGGTCGGTCGCGTACACGACCTTGACCGCGTTTTTCTGAAACGCGTAAGCAAAGCTTCTGCCCGGGTGCCTCTGCTCGATGCAGCGCACGTTCACGCCCTCGACCGTCTTGTGTCCGGAGTCGAAGTGATCGGCGAGGATATTCGAGCCGAGATCGGAAAAGTTGACCGGGAAGTATTCCGAGCGCATCTGGCCGTGCAACAGGCGCTGGATGCGGTCGTCACCGGGCGCGATTTCGTAGACGTGGAGCGACGTGGTCGGCGCGTATGCGGGGACGAAAAATGGAAAACCCTGGATGTGGTCCCAGTGCATGTGGCTGAAGAACAGGTGCGCCGCGAGCCCCCCGTTGGCGCGGGCCGCAGCCTCGATCCCGAGCTCGCGTAAGCCCGTTCCGCCGTCGCAAACGAACAGCGCGTCGTCGATCGAGAGCTCCACGCACGAGGTGTTGCCTCCGTACTTCTTCGTGCGCGGCCCGGGCGTCGGAATCGAGCCGCGAGTGCCCCAGAACCGGACCATGAACGCCATCAGGAGCCCTCGCGAAACACCATCACCACGTCGCCGATCTGGAGCGTGTCGCCACCGTGCAGGATCGCCGAATGAACCTTGACGCCATTCAGGTAGATGCCGTTCGCGCTGTCGAGATCGGTGACTCGATACTCCGCGCCGGCGCGCGTGATCGCGGCGTGGCGCCGGCACAGAAGACGGCTTTCGATCGAGACGTGGACCTCGAGTGCGCGGCCGATCACCAGCTCCGCGAGCTCGAGCGGAAAGCTGCGCGGAGCACCGGGGCCGCCCACCTGTTCGAGCACGCTGCGGCTCCGGTTGGCACGAACCAACGCTTTTACCCCGACGTCGGCAATCATCGTGGATTCATCGTTGCCGTCGGGCTTGTCGACCGGTCCCGCCAAGGGAAGACGATTCTATCACGTCACGCCCAGGTCACCGTGGCCTGCATGTGATCCTGGCCGTCGCCGCCGCCCGCCTCGATACGGATCCGTAGCTCCTTGGCCCCGGACGCGGCGAGGACGCTTTCCGAGCCCCCGAGCAGGTCGAGCCAGAGGTTGCGATCGAATCCGTAGCATTCGGCGTAGCGGACTCGCGCGAAGCCGCTCTTGACGTCCTGCACGTCGACCTGGCCGCCGTCGTAGAACAAGCGGAACAGCCGCGGCGATTGTTTGATCAAGAGCTCGGTAGACAATGCGCGAAAAATGATGCGGTAGACGCCGCGCACGTCGCGTCCGGCCGACACCTTGCCCACTTCACGCGCGAAGTTCGGCGTATCCGGCGTCTGCTCGACCACCGCACGAAACAGCTCTCGGTACCACTCGATCGGATAAAGGTTGCTCGGCAAGAGCGTGCCGTAACGCAGAGCCTCTCCACCCTCGCCTTGCATGTTGGCAACCACGGCGTCACGAAACGCTTGTCCCCGCATCTCGACCAGCGCAAAGAGCACGCTGTGAAAGTTCTGTCCTTTGACCAGGAGTTCTTTCACCATGAAACCTTACCGTGCTAGGTGCCTGCCGTGAAACTGAAACGGCCCATCAGCCACGTCATCTTCGACCTCGACGGTGTGCTGCTCGACAGCGAGCCGCTCTACACGGAAGCTACGAATCGCGTGGTTCTACCGTACGGCAAGGTATTCGACTGGTCGATCAAGGGCGACATCATCGGCAAGAGCCCGCTCGAGGGCGCACGGCACCTGGTTCGATCGCTCGAGCTCCCGCTTTCACCCGAGGAATATCTGAAGCTGCGCCGTCCGCTGATCGAGGCGTTGTTTCCGAACGTCACCGAGATTCGAGGCGCCCGGCGCTTCGTCGAAACACTGTGCGCACGCGGCGTGCCGGTGGCGGTGGCCACGAGCAGCGAGCGCGCCCTCTACCAGCTGAAAGTCACGCGCCACGACTGGTTCAGCCTTTTTTCGGTGATCGTGTGCGGAGACGATCCGCGCATCCGCGCGCTCAAGCCGGCGCCCGACGTGTTCCTGATCACGGCCAGCGATTTGAAAGTCCGGCCCGAACGGTGCCTGGTGTTCGAGGACTCGCTGGCCGGCGTCGACGCCGCGCGTGCGGCCGGCATGCAGGTCATCGCCCTGCCCGACCCGGCGATGGATCGCAGCCGCTACGTCGATGCCGACCTCGTGATCGGCGGTTACGACGAGCTCGACCCGGCGGACATCGGGGTCTGAGCGCTGGCGTCGAGGACGATGTTTTCGAGCGCCCGCACCAGGAGCTCGAGCAGATCGTGTCGCGCGACGTCGTTGTGATCGATCCAGTCGAGCACCGACGACTCGACGAAGCCGATCCAGCCGCGCAGCGCGTTCCTGACCCGCGGTGAATGAGCGGGCGCCTTGGTCAGCAAGCGATCGAGAAACGCGAGCCGCGTACCCTCGACGATGCTCGACACCTCGGGATCGTGCCCCGTACCGCTGCGGAGCAAAGCGGCGAATGCTTTCTTGTGGCGCTCGACGTAACCGAGATAGGCGCCGATGCCGGCGCGCAAGCGCTCCACCGAAACCGAGTCGACTGCGCTGTCGGTCTGGGTCAAAAGCTCTCCCGCCGCAGCGCGGATCGTCTCGACGTAGTAATCGCGCTTGCTGGGAAAGTAGTGATAGAGAAGCCCCTTCGAGATGCCAGCCGCTCGCGCGATGTCGTCAATGCTGAGCTCGTCGTAGGTAGAGCTACTGAACAGCTCCTGCCCCAGACTCAGCAGCTGAGCGCGCCGCTGCTCCACTTCGAGCCGGGTCCGGGTCTGCGATCGCGGGGCCGGCTCGCTCGGCCGAGCGTCCGGAGTCGGGGTGATTTCGGCCTGAGCGGCAATGGTGTTCATGACACTGTTTATTGTAGCGGTTCTTAGGAGCACAGTTCAATAGCGCCGTTAAATACATGAAATACCTGCATTTTGACGGTTATCTACAGGCTGCCATCCGGGTGGGCGCCTGGCGCGAAAGGGACGTTCCTGGCAGGCCGGGTTATTCGGCCACCTGAGCGCTGCCCCCGTCCACCCCGAGCCAGGAAAAGAACACGGGGAGCGCGCTGCGCTGGGCCGGGGGCATGTATTCGAAGTTGCGCCCGCGATCGATGATTTCCCAGAAATCCTTGCTGGTAACGCTCTCCAGCGCGCGGCGGATCGCAAGCAGCCGATCCGCGGGCTCGCTCTGCATGTCTTTGGAGATCAAGCGCGCCTTCGCCTCTTCGTCGTTGGCGATGTAGTAGGCCGCGAGCTTCACCTGCGCTTTGCGCACGCCGAGCAGCGCGCTCTCCTGACTCCTGACGCGCAGCGGCCGGTCGAGCTCCAGAAATTGACCGACCATCGCCTGCTCTTCCGGCGCTTCGAGCTCGTGCGCGTACTGACACAGCGCCGACACGTCGTAAGCAACGGTCTCGGTCACGAACGTCAGCTTCATGTCGAAGCTCACGTGGCCGTAGTAGTTCATGTGTTTTACGCCCTCGAGCGCCGCCGCGCCGTTTTCCTGGCGCAACATGGCTTCGACCAGCAACCGGTACTGGTTGAGGACGTTGTAGGCGGTGCGCACGTCACGCGCGTTGAGCGTCGCGCGCAGGTACGAGTTCATGAAACGGAACACGAGCTCGACCAGATCATGGTCCTTGGCCGCGCCGGCGGCTTCCCCGATGTAGCGCGTGTCGATCGCGATCAGGTAGTTGATGTCGCGCATGGTGGCGAGCGCCTCGTTGTAGATGCCGAGGTACTGGCGCATCACCTTCCATTCGACCCAGGTCCGGCGCTGCTCGAGGTCGGTCAAAGACTCCGGATCCATCGCGACGAAATCGGGGTTTTCGCGGATCGCGCCGCCGATGCGAAACCAGTGGTCGGAGGCCTTCGACTTCACCTTCAGGTACTCGAGCGTCAGGTCCTTCAGCGCGTCGACCGCACCGCTCGCGATGATCTTGTCCTTGCCCGAAATCGAGTTCGAGGTGATGTCGGTGAGCTCTTCCATCGCGCCCAATGTCGCGGCCTGCACCTCGTTGCTGGTGTCGATGCTCTTGTCCACGGCGCGCGCCGCGCGTTTCACCGCTTCGCTACGGATACGCGAGATGATGTTCATCGGCTCGACGAACCAGAAAACGTACCGGAAATACGGAGCCATCAACACCAGCCCGCCGGTGGTCGCGATCATCATGGCGAGCAGCGCGGAACGCGGAACGTAGTCACTCTGGATCGATACGCTCAGCCAGACCCCGCACACGCACGCGATCACGTAGTATGCGAGCACCGCCAGGTTGATCCGATCGCGGAGGAACATGCTGGCGACGCCGGTGTAGCGGTCGGCCGACAGCTGCACGATGATGCTGACGACCGTGATGACGATACCGAACACGGCTGCGATCATTCCTGCCAGCGAGCTCACCGCGTCGGTGATGCTGAGCGGATCGAAGTGCCAGTAGCGTTCGAAGGGGCCGCCCGGCGAGCCACCGGGTTTGCCGCCGGTCACGAAGTGGTCGAGCGAGTAAAAGCCCCAGAACACCAGAAGCGCCGCCGCGGTGAGCAGGACGATCGGCAATAGCCACTGCCGGCGGAAACTCGGGGACGGCATCAGAACCTGCGATCGAAAGGATTTTCTCGGGGTGGGGCCGCGCTCGGCGGCGGCGCGGGCTTCGCCGCGGCGCTTTCGCTCGGCGCCGTTCTCTGGGCCGTCTCGGCCGGGCGCAGCACGGTCGGCTTTACCACGCCGAGCCGCGCGCGCGGCTCGGGCACGCGCTGGCGAGACGCCAGAGCGCGCGAGGGGTCGGCGCTGTCCGCAGGGGGGGCGTTCGGTTCGTCCTGGGCCGGCTCGGGCAGCTCGGGCGCGGCGCCGCTAGCGAGCGCCGGCGCTGGCGAGTCCGCGGAGATCAACGGCGGCGTGACGGTCACCGGCTGGGGCCGATCGAGCAGCCACCAGCCGACGGCGGCGGCGATCACGGTCGCCGCGAAGACGCCGCCGCCGATCAAGAGCAGCGGCAGGATCCGGCTCGGGGGCGGCCTGCTCGCGGTGGCCGGGGTCGAACCGGTGATCGACGAGATCAGCTGCGGCGGCGCCGCGAGCGTGGCACCACCGTGCTCGACGCGCGGCTCTTTGAGCCACGGATTCGGCGCGCTCAGGCTGCGCGGCGCCTCGACGTCGCTCATCGCTTCACGGAGCTGCTCGCGCATGTGACGGACGCTCGGCCAGCGCTGTGACTTTTCCTGCTGCAAGGCCTGATCGACGAGCGTTATCACCGAGTCGGGCAGATCGGGGACGTAGCGGCGGAGCGAGGGCGCGCGATCCGTAACCGCTAGCACAAGTTGCTCGTTGAGGGTCTTCGCCTCGTGCACGTTGCGCCCCGAGAGCAGGGAGAACATCGTGGCGCCGACCGCCCAGATGTCGGAGCGCGTATCGACCTCGTCCCAGCGGCCGCGCGCCTGCTCGGGCGCCATGAACGCCGGCGTGCCGAGAAAAATCCCGGCCGCGGTTCCGCCGCCGCTCTCTTGCGAAAGCTCGCGCACGCGGGCGATCCCGAAGTCGAGCACCTTCAGCCGCCCCTCGCGAGTGACGAACAGATTGTCCGGCTTGATGTCGCGGTGAATGATGCCTTTGTCGTGGGCGGCAGCGAGCACGTCGAGCAGCTCGTCGGCGGCCGCCAGTACTTCGCCCGGGGGCAAGGTGCCTCCCTTGCGTTCGGCGCGCTCCTCGAGCGTCTCGCCGATCAGAAGCTCCATCACCAGGAAAGCCGATCCGTCCTCCGCGAGGTCGTCGTCGAAGACGCGCACGGCGCCCGAATGATCGACCGTGTTTGCCACGTAGCCTTCGCGAAGAAACCGCGTGCGCACACCGGTGTCGAGGCTGAGCTCCGGATGCAGCACCTTGATCGCCACCCGGCTCTGGTTTCTGTGGACCGCCGAATAGACCGCGGCCATCCCACCCACACCCAGCACGGTCTCGAGGCGCCACTTACCGTTCAACACGGTTCCGGCGCGGCCACGCACCCTCTGGATCAGCTCGGCGGAAGGCATGAAGGCAGCACTTTCAGCGTAGCCTGCGCGGCACCGGGCCAAAAGCCATCGCCGAATCACCCTCGGGATTTTCGCGGATTTCTGGCACGCTTCGTGTCGTGGACGCACCGCTCCTGCTGCTCGAAACGCTGGCGTTCGACGCGTGGCCGGCCGCCGAGGTGCGCGATCTCGACGGCTGGCGCCTGCGGTCCACCGGTGGCGTAACGCGGCGTGCGAACTCGGTCTGGCCGAACCAGCACCAGGGCCGACTCCCGCTCCCGGAGCTCCTCGCCGCGGTCGAGGACTTTTACGGCGAGCGCGAACAGCCCGCGCTCTACCAGCTTTCGCCCCTGGCGCGCCCCGCGGAGCTCGACGCGGTGCTCGCCGCTCGCGGCTACGCCGTCGACGCTCCGACTTCGATCTGCGTCGCCGAAGCCGCCGCGGCCGCGCGTTCGCCCGACGCCGGGATCCGCGTGCAAGTCGAGGGAGCTCTCTTCGACGAGTGGTTCGAGATCTCGGGTCGGCGCGGGCGTTTCAGCGAAACTCAGGCGATGTACCGGGGACTCCTCGAGCGCCTCGGCGAGCGCGCTCTGTATGCGCTGGCCGAGCTCGAGGGGGAATCGGCGGCGGTCGGGCTCGCCGTGGTCGATCGCGCCTGGGCGGGCGTGTTCTCGATGCTCACCCTGACGGCGCACCGAAAGCGCGGGCTAGCTCGCGCGGTGCTCGGCGCGCTCGCCGGCGCGGCGCAGGCACGCGGCGCGACGAACTTGTACCTCCAGGTCGAGCTCGAAAACCAGGCCGCACGCGCGCTCTACGCGGGGTTCGGCTTCCGCGAGCGCTACCGCTACCACTACCGCGTCAGCCCGCGGGCTTGAGCGGCTGCAGTACGAACAGCGCGTCACCGATCTGAAGCGTGTCGTTCGCGCGCAGCGGTGCCGATCCGACGCGCTCGCCGTTGACGAAGACGCCGTTGCCGCTCTCCAGATCCTCGACGCTGTAACCCGCTTCGCCGCGCCGGAGCGCCGCGTGGCGCCGCGAAACCAGCGGGCTGTCGACGCTGATGTTCGCGTCGAGCGCGCGTCCGATCACTATTTCGTCGATGTCGAGCGCGACGTCACGCGGTGACCCCGGCCCCTTGACCTGGCGCAACACGAGCGCCTTTTGCTGGCGGGCAACGAAGATCGGCACGCCTCCCACCAGCGTGGACTCGTCGCGTTTCCCGGACTCCGGCGGCTTGTTCGGCGGGTCGGACATTGCTGGATTCTATCCGTGAGCCGCCGCGGATCTACCCTTGATCGTCCGAGGCCAAACGCACCGTGAGCACTGGGCACGGGGCCTGACGCACCACTTTTTCAGCGACACTGCCCATCAGAAGGTGTGAAAGGCCGGTCCTGCCGTGCGTCCCCATCACGACCAGATCGTAGCGGTCGCGCGCCGCCACTTCGAGGATCGTCGGCACCGGATCGCCGTGCTCGACCCGGATCGCAATCCGGGCGCGATTTTCCGGCGACAGAGCGGCGAGAAATTCGCTCATTTCCTTGGTCGCGCCGTGCTGGAGCACGTTTTCCATCGATTGCTCGGCGCCGTCGCTGACCACGAGCATGTCGGCTCGCACGGAGGGCGGCACGTCCCAGACGTGCATCACGTCGATCTTCGCACCGAAGCGCGCGGCGAAGAACAGCGCGTGCTCGAGCGCGGCGCGCGAGCACGGCGAGTAGTCGACCGGCGTCAGGATCTTCGAAATCGCGAGCATCGGCGTCGGCCGAGCATAGCCCGGATCAGTACCTGTAACGCCACAAGAGATCGAGCATGCTCGCGCCGCGGTCCCCGAACGTCGTCGCCAGCGACCAGCGCGTGCCGAGCCGCAGATCCAGCGTCAAAAAGGTGCGATCGGGAGTCTGACCGGGGGGAGGGTCGCCGACCGCGTAGCTCAGCTGCGCGGCGAGCCGGCGCGTGAGCTGGACCACGACCTGGGGCCGAGGATCGCCGTAAGTGGTGTCGACGCGAGTCGTCACGTCGAGCGTGGTCAAATCGCCGATCGCCCGGTTCAGCCCCTGCGTCGCCGCGCCACCAGCCACACCCACGGCGAGCGCGGCCTCTTGCCCCTTTCCCGACTCTTCCGTTCCAGGCTGTCCAGGTACCCCCGTCTCGACGCCGAACGAGCCGTCGGGTGCTCCGAACAACAAGAGACTCAGGATTTCGTCCTGCGACAGCGGCGGCTCCGAACGCAGCGTGAGCTTGCCGTTCTTGGCACGCCCGGTGTAGTCGGCGAACACGCGAAAGCCGTCGGGAGAATCCCAGCGCGCCGTCGCGACCACGAGCGGATTCGACGGATCCTCGTTCTTGAACGTGATGATGCCGCGCTCGACCTCGAAGCGCTTGCCCTGGACGTCGATCATGCCCTTCGATAGCTCGATCTGCCCGCGCGCCAGGATGCGCTCCTGAACGCTGACCTTCAGCCGGCCGCTCAGCTTCGCGCGCACCGTCGTGCCGCGGCGCACCCAGACGTCGTTGCCCAGCTCGATGTCGAACACCAGCCGACTCTCGCGATCAGGGCTTTCGTGTAGCGGTTGTAGCGGCAGGGCACGAAACTTTCCCGCGTCGAGCTGTACCCCGATGTGCACCCGCTCCGGATCGTCGAGCTGCTGGAGCTCAGAGCGCGCCACCTGGGTGAGCTCGAGGTGGAAGCTCGGCACCTTGATCGCGACCCGCGTCGTGTTCCGCTCGGGCTCGCGGCGGAGATTCATGTCGGCAGTGCCCCAGGCCTCGCCCAGCACCACGCCCTGGGACGTCACGGGAACTTGGTTTTTCTGGGCGACCTGCACCTTCGCGTTCATGGCCTGCAGGCTCAGGCCTTCGAAGCGGGCGGCCGCCGCCGCGCGAATCTTGCCGGTGAGCGCGTGCGCCGTGGCGTCGTCGATCTTGAGCACGCCACCGGGCTCCGCGCGAGCGCGCGCGTGGACGCGGCGGAACTCCTGGCCGACCGCCGGAACCTGCAGCGTGCCGTCGTCGAAGTCGGCCTTCCCGAGCACTTCGGTCTTGCCCTCAGTTTTGCGAAAATGCAGGTCCGCGTTGAGCTTGCCGTCGAGCTCGCTGAAAATGTCGTGAACGAACGGCAGGAGCACCGCGGCGCGGAAGTCCTTGGCCTTGATCTTGGCGTCGAGCGGGCGCGTGTTGTCGATCTCGAGCATCGGGCGCTGGCCCCACAGGATGCCGGAATCGATATCGGCACGCGCGTAGCCGCCGGTGTGATCGATATTGGCCTTGGCGTGAAGCTGCCCGTTCTCGGCGCGCAGGTCGAGCTTCGCGCCCTGAACCGTGAGCGCGCCGAACTTCAGGTCCCGCGTCGAGAGCGAGGCGCGCGCTTTGCCGTCCTTGCCGATGTCGTCGATCGCGACGTCGCCGAACAGCTTGCCGCGCACCTGGCGCTCGCGCAGTATCGGCAGGGCGGCTAGCGGAACGCCGCGCAGCAGCGCGCGGCCGGAGGCGACGAAGTTCTCGCCGCGCGCGAAGTCGGCGAGCTTGCCGTCCCCCCACGCCCGCACCTGCGCCAGCGGCTGGCCGCGATTCGAGGCTTCGAGCACGACTTCGGCGTGGTGCTCGACGTAACGCGCTCGAGTGCGGAAATCCAAGGAGAAGCGCCGGTTCGGATCCTTGGAGCGCAGATCGTCGACGCGAAAGTCGAGCCCCAGGTTCGGATTCGAAAGCGGCCCGCGCGTCTCCGCCTCGAGCGCGAGCGTTCCCGCGACGTAAGTCGGACGGAGCAGCGCCGGCAGATCGGAGAGCTTGCGGCGAGGAACGGCAACCCGCGCTTCCACCGGAAGATCCGCGATGCGCTCCCGCAAGCCGCCGGCGAGCACGTCCTCGAGGGTCAGCGGGGCTGCCGCCTGGAGGTCGATCAGCGACCCTCGCCGGTCGCGAATCATCGCGAGCAGGCTGCTGTTCGCGTTACCGCCGACCACTCGCAGCTCCACGTTGGCGTCCAGCTCTGCTAGCCGCCACGGTTTTCTACGTATCGCTTCCTCCCGGTCCTGGATCGGCGCCGCCGAGGACTCGCCTTCGAGCTCGAGTCCGGCGCTGTCCATGTAGAGGCGCAGGTCGGCCGACGCAGCGGGATCGCGGCGCGCCGCATCCAGCGCCAGGCGCAGCTTGCCGCGCGCGCGACCGACCGGCAAAAGTTCGAGCACATGCTCGGGCAGCTCGCCGAGGTCGGCGCTGGCGTCGAGCTCGATGTGCCCCGACGCTCGCTTCAAACCGGCGAGCGACGGACCGGGGTTTCCGAAGCGCAGCGCGTCGGCCCGGAACGTCAGGTCCAGCGCGGGCTTCATGCTGACCGTTGCTTCAGCGTCGATCTTCCCGGCCGCGCTCTCGAAGTCGAGCGAAGCGTCGACCGGCCCGATGCCGCCGATCAGCGCCCGCTGAATGCGCGCGTTCGCCCGACCGTCGATGTTGCGCCCGGCGACGCGCAGATCGACGTCGAAGCTCGCGCCACCGGAGGCGATGCGCGTTTCGACGCCGAGGAGCCGGGCGATCCGGCCGAGATTGACGTCCCGGCCTTTGCCCTGAATCAGCGTCGCGCCCGGAAGGGCTCGCACCGAGAGCTCGAGATCTCCGGCGCCCTCGATGCGCATGCGGTCGACCACCACGCCGCGATCGCGCAATGCGACACTCTTGGCCTGCGCGCGCAGGCCGACTCCGCCGTCCTTGACGTCGACATCGATATTGCGGGCGATCTGCCGCGACAGGTCGACGTCGGCGCGAGCAGACAGGTATCGACCCTTGGCTTCGCGGGCCTCGACGCGCAACCGAGTCTGCGTGAGCGGACCGTTGGCGTCGACGTCCACGCGTTCGAGCTCGAGGTGGGGCCGAGCCACGCCGTCGAAACGGGCTTTCAATGAGAGGCGTGGATTGTCGAGCGGGCCGGTCACGTCGGCCTCGAACACGCCGCGGCGGGCGGACGTATCCGCTACGAAGAGCTGGGCAAATTCGCCGGCGACCGACGCGTCGACCACGCGCCGCTTGCGATCGATGCGCCCGCGGACCCAGCCGCTGCCCGTGCCGCGCAAGTCCGGCGGCAGGGCAGCGACCTTGCGCAGATCCTCGAGCTTTACCCGTGCGCTCGCGTGCACATCGAGCGCGCCGTGATCGAAAAGGCCCGCTACCCGAAAGTTCAAGTGGTTGTCGGGACCGCCGGCGGGCAGCCTCAGCGTACCGCTCACGACGTCGTCGCGCAGATCGGCGTCGAGCAGCGCATCCGGAAAGCGCTTCCCGCCCAGTGTGAGCCGGCGCGTCGCGAGGTTCAGATCGCCCTCCAGGCGGCGGCCCGGGCTTTTCCGCAGCGCGACGGTCGCCACGGCGTCGCTGCGCAGCGCCGGCAGCTCCGGGTGGAGCGCCTCGAGGTCCAGGGCCTTTGCCGAGAGCTTCGCTCCGAGCTCGAAACGCGGCTTCAATTGGGCGTCGCCGCTCACCGAGAGCTCGGATTTACCGGTCGCAAGCTCGGCGCTGAAGTCGGCTTTCTGCCAGCTCCCCGCCAGAACCACGACCGCTCGCGCCGGATCGCGCGGCATCAGCTCGGGAATGAGCTCGTGCACAGCGCCGGGATCGGCGTGCGGCACCTCGAGCCGCGCCGCCAGCCCGTCGTTCGCCAGGCGCGCCGCGAGCACGAGCGGAACTCCGCGCGCCTTGCCGTCGAATTCGACAGCGGCCTCGACGCCGCCAGCTTCGGGCGCGAGCAGCGTGCCGGAAACGACTCCCTCCGGGTTGGCCGCTTGCGGAAGCCCGCGCGCCGCGAGCCGCGCGCGGGTCACGTCGAGCGAGAACCCGCGAGGGTCGTAGCCGAGCGCGGCGTCGAGCTCCGTCAGATCGGCGTCGACCGGCACCTCCCCGATCGCGCCGCGCACCCAGCTGTGGTGGATCCGCAGCGACCGGAGCTCGAAGTCGACCTCGGTTCCGGGCTCGGCGTGCTCCGGGCGTGGATTTCTGGGCTCGAAGCTGGTGGCGATCGTCAGCTCGTCCCGCGCGTCCGTCACGAGCAGCACGGCGCCGTCCGCGATCTCGGCGGTTCGAACGTGGACCCTGAGCGGCCCCTTTTTGACCAACGATTCGAGCAGGGCAAACAGATCGATCGTCGAATCGACGCCGCGCAGCTGGGCGATCTCCCGGCCCTCGGGATCGAAAAGCGTGGCCTGGACGCCACGCGCACCCGCAAAGTCGACGTCGCGCACGGAGTCGAGCCGCAGCGTGCCGCGAAATTGCGAAGCCAGGAGCCGGTTCACCCGGTCGAGCACGAGTCGCTGGCCGACCGGCAGCTCGAGCGCGATGAACGCCACGTCGAGCGCCATCAGCACGAAGATCACGAGCCCGAGCAGCAGCTTGCCGAGCCAGCCGAGGGCGCGCAGAAAAGAATGACGCCGCGCCATCAGAACGTCTCCCCGATGCCGAGGCTGATCGCGATCGGAAGGCCGAAGATCGTGGACGGCGTCCCCTCCCCGCTGTCGTCGGTGCCGAGCGTTTGCAGGCCCGGCAGCCGATACCCGAGATCGAGACGGATTGGACCGACCGGCGTCCCGTAGCGAAGGCCCGGACCGCAGGAGAGGTGCGGGCGATCGAAGCGAAAATCGACTTCGTTCGGCGAGACGTCACTCGCGTCGCAGAACACGACGCCGTCGAGCGGCCCCATCACTCCGAAGCGCACCTCGGCCGATGCCTCCCAGAGTGTGAAGCCGCCGAGCGGGAGCTCGCAGGTCGCCAGGCTGAATGCCGGATCGCCGGGCCTGCAGCGGATGGCGATCTGTTCGGGCCCGAGATCGGGGCTGTAAAACGGAATCGGACCGTGGGGTCCGACCTCACGCAGCGCATAGCCGCGGTTCGACGCGGGACCGCCGGAAAAAAAGCCGCGGGCCAGGACCAGCTGGGAGTCGCGCACCCAGCCCGCTCGATCGACCTCGGGGGGCGGGATGTCGCCCGCCGCGACGGACGCGATCGAAGCACCGTAGTTCTGCGGGAACAACACGCCGGCCGTGGCGCGCAGCCCCAGCGTTACCGGCTTGCCGAGCGGAACATAGCCCCGGACCTCGGCCCGCACCTTGAAGTCGCGAGCATCGCCGCCGAGCCCCGCGTACGTCAGATCGGTTTCGACAAATGCCCCCTTGTGCGGACTGACCGCGTCGTCACGCAGGTCGAGGCTCGTGAACAGCTCCGGGTACGAGATCAAGTAGGGGTTCAGATCCGGATCGAGCACACCGATATAAGAAAACGGCATGTTCGACTGAACGTTCTGGCTCGGGCTGACGTAGATGCGACCGAACTTGCGATCGAGCCCGACCGCACCGCGGAGCTCGCGGTACCCGATCACCGGCGCGTTGGGATCGAAGTCGGTGGTGAGCAGCACCGGAAAGATGTTGAACTCCGTGCGCACGAAGCCATTGGTGCGAGCTTCGATGAAACCGGGCTGGCGCAACTCGATGCGCAGCTTTTCCTCGAGCAAGAAATCGGTCGGGAACTGAAAGCCCGTGATGCGCGTGGGATAAAGCACCACGCCGGGCTTGAATTCGATGTTGAAGCGCCGGAGGCCTCCCAGAAAATTGCGATCCTCCCAGCCGGCCACCGCGTGCACGTCGGTGCGCAGTGCGTCGATCTGGAGACCGCCGCCGAACCGCAGCCCGCGCAATCGGGACGGCTCGAGCCTGACCCGCACCGGAACGATGCGCGAGCTTTTGGCGGCATCGTCGAGCACCGGCTCGACGCGCACCGTGCTGAAGATGCCGATGTCGAGCAGTGCCTGCTGGCCGGATTCGAGCTCGGCGCTGGAGAAGGCGTCCCCCGCCTTGACGCCGAACGCCGCTCGCAGCGGTCGCTCCGGCAGCTCGCCGAGTCCTTCGAAGGTCACGGCGCCGACGCTGGCGGACGGTCCTACATCCACGTCGTAAGCGAGCGACGCGTAATTGCGCGGCAAGTCGACCTCGGCGCTGCGTGTGACCTTTGCGAACGCGTAGCCGCGGGCGGTGAGGGCGCGCTTCAGCTTGTCTTCGAGCTCGGCGAAGCGCGCTTCGTCGAAGCGATCGCCGAGTTTGAGAACCGGCAAGATTTCCTTCTCGATCTCGCGAGCCTGTGCGCGGGGTAGACCCGCGAGCCCGCGCACCTCGAGCCGGCGGACGAGCGTTGGCGGTCCCTCCTCGACGTGGATGCGCACCCGCACGTGCTTGCCGTCGTCGTCGTAGAAAACGCGGCCCGCGCGGACGCGCACCCTGTAGAACCCGCGCGCGCGGTAGTAGCGTTCGACCCGCTCGAGATCGCGCTGGAGAACGTAGATGTTGAAAATCTCGTAGTCGTAGACGACGCCCTCGAACACACCCAAGAAAGCCGGGCTCTCCCGCGTGGCGAGCCTGCCTTCGATCTCGCCGTCAGCGAGCTCTTCGTTGCCCTCGAAGTCCACCTCGTCGACGGCCGCTCGCCCTTTCGGGATCGATGCGCAACCCAGGGTCGTAAGGGTGCCGAGAATGGACGCCACCGAATAGCGGGCCATGGATGGACCGATGAAAAGTCGCACGTTCGAATTCGCACCGGAGCTCCAAGTCCGAAGTGCAGGGCGAACCACTTGCAAGCTTCAAACCAGCTCCTCTGCCCCGTGGCACCGTTCTTGCGAACCTGAAATTCTCTCGATGATCTCGGGCAAGAGCTGGACGTGCGGCGCCGCGCTCGTGGTGAGTTGCGCTCTGCTGAACTGCGGCTCGACATTGCCCGAGCCAGCGACGGGACCTCACCCACCCTCCGAGTACATGGAAGTGCCGTATCCACCGCCGGCCGCG
>Ga0111539_10005286_pt1 | contig 16718 bp, 18 predicted proteins | sample RhiMethybrSRZTD1_FD_79667 | JGI IMG/M metagenome (GOLD analysis project Ga0111539, IMG submission 79667) | Populus rhizosphere microbial communities from Tennessee, USA - Rhizosphere MetaG P. TD hybrid SRZTD1 (version 2) (version 2) | ecosystem: Host-associated > Plants > Roots > Rhizosphere >... | reverse complement strand
CGGCTGCCCTTTTCCACGTGGACCGGCTCACGAAAGCGGTATAGAAGTTGCCAGTTGAAGTCGTACGGCGAGACGAACAGCAACGTCTCACGGCGTCCGTCCGGTCGCACCAACTCGTAGCGAGCGTCCTTGCCGCGATAGTGCATATGCGGTGTGATGGAGACCAGGAGCTTGTCGCTTTCAAAGTCATAGCAACGCTTGACCTCGTGGTTCGCTGCTCCCGCGGGAATCAGGAAGTATCGGTTGCGCAAGTCCAGTCTCCGCATGGGCCTTTCAGGCGATCGAGAAGCCAGGTAAAATCCCACGCGGGTTCGATCGGTCTGGGGTTTCTCAACTTTCGCATAGTGGACTTGGAAACGAAGTTTCGCTCCAGCGGGTATCCATTTGGGCGTGCTGTCGCCAAAGACGTCCGGAGGCTTGCCCGGCAACATCGCCGCAAAGGATCCCTCTTCGAACCCGCTCATGGCCTGCAGATCGGGCGGGGCGCCAGCGCAGGCATCGTTCACCACGGGCGCATCCAGTCGCATGCGCGACAGTCCGTCTTTAACCTCCCAGAACCGTCCTGATTGCGGGCGGAATGCACTTGCCGTCGAACTTGATCCATTGGTGCCGTTGTTTTCCGTGACCAGACTGACGTGCACGTGGTGCACTACCTGACGGTTTCCGGGAAGGATCTGAGCAGCCCTGATCCACTTGCCCTCCGTGAAGTTCGTCGGAACCGTGAAATACTCATAGGCATCGTTGCCCGGCTGCACTGCAAAGTCCTGCCCGATATCGATCACGATGTCTGGCTTGCCAAGTTTCCAACCTTCTACGAACGTCGGCTTTGGCGGCAGGTCCGCAGAGTCCCCTTCCGGGGAGCCACCATCCACCCATGCCTTGATCTTGGAAATCTCCTGGTCAGAGAGTCGTGGGTCGTTGGCGAAGCTGCCGTAGGCTGGATCCGCAAACCATGGCGGCATCTTACCCGACAAAACGGCCTGCCGGATCGACTTCGCCCACGGTCGCGCCGATTGGTAATCAAGCAGCGACATTGGAGCGATCTCGCCCGGACGGTGACAGCCAGCGCAGTTCTTATAGAGGATGGGCGCGATGTCTCTCGTGAAGGTAGGCCGAACGGTCTGTGCTGGGTAGAGCGCAGGACCAATCATCGTCATCCAAAGAACGAGAAATGTGTGCAGTCTTCGCATTTCATTCCCTCCTCAACGAAACGTGTGCCCAGCTTCTTCTGTCCCGTTGCGCTGTTTCGTCATTCCGTTCCGGATTCGAATCTTCCTTCTCGATTCGCGAATCGATAATGGGATTTCGCGCAAGCAAAAACACTCTCAGAAATTTCGAGTGTGTATGTTACTCCAATTCTGAGTTCGTCGGTATTACTCAGTTCCGACTCAGTCCTGAGTCAGTCGCTTCCCGTTCGCGATGTCTGGCACACCTCCTACTTCAACCTCCGAGGAGAAGGAGTGAGACGGAGCCAATGGCCGGCTGGATTCGGATTCTCGTTCCGGCGCCAAAACTCATCGGCGCTTTGAAATGATACGTCCGTCTGAAGCGCGATGCGTAGCCGTAAAGCCAGATCAACGGTTCAACGGCGCCATTTGGACGCTCAGCAACAAGACGGAGGGAAGCCCCCTCCGGTACCGCTTCCGGGCGCACCGCAGCGACCTTGATTGTCCGCTCCAAGGTTAGACTGCCGCTTGCTAGTAAGATCTCCCCTGTTTTTGGTGGCGTAGAACGCTCATTCGCCTTCATCGGCTTGGGCAACAGAGACAGATCTCCTCGGGGAGCCCCACCTTCCACCCAGCTTGAAATCACTGCGATCTCCATCTCGGTCAACCCATCCTCGTCGCGGAAATCGCCGAATCCTTTGATCGCTCCCCAAGGGGGCATACGCCGCTCCAGCACCTCCTGTTTGATGGCCTCCGCCCAAGGCCGCGCTTGTTCATAGGCACCAAGGTCGAAAGCCGGTCCTCCACTTCGGTGGCATGAGCGGCAGCGCCGGTTGAACACTCTGGAAATTTCCCGAGCCCAGGTGATTTTGGTTGTAATGATTTCATGAGCGTCAGCCACCGGCACCCAGAACAGGAGTATTCCCAGAAGAAACAAGCATCGAGCCCACTGACTGTTGGATGTCACATTACTTCGTTTGCCTTTCCCACAGTGCGTGACTGACCTTTTCCCGGCGGATCGGAGCCTTGGAAAGGTGCAGCGATGATCGGCCGTTTGCTGGCGGTTTTCGCGATTCGGATGACTGCCCGGTACGTCGCCATCGCGCCGGATAGTGGCAATCGTGGTGACCGTTGGATTCTGGCTCTGAATTTGCATAGGTGCTTTCACTTCAGCTCTGAAACAGGCACGTCGAACACGACAGTATTCACAACGCCTTTGCGTTGAAACTGCGCCCACATCCGGTAGGTGTGGGCTCTGGGAAAGATCATGTTGAACTGAACCTGAGGGCCCCCATCGGCAAGAAAAGGGTGAGCATGCATCCCGTCGACCAGGTCATCGCTGAAGGCCAGGAGATGACTCCAGCTTCCGAGGTACTTCTCAAGCCCGTCGGCTGGCTTGATTCGAAAGAACATCAATGTTTTCATGCCAGCAATGGGGATGCTCGGCTGCATAGAGAGTTCCACTGTGATGTTCAAGCCCTTCTTCTCGGAGAGATCCGGACTCAGACCGCCAGGCACGGGCGGCAGGGACATTCCTTGTGTCCCAGGGATCAGCACTGTGCGCGCCAGCAATTGAGGAGACCCTCCCTTTGGATAGAAATCGCACAGCAAGCGATACATTCCAGGTTTGGGAAAGCGGGTCCTAAAGCGGAAACGGCGATCCCGGCCCAATACGGGATGCTCATGGAGAAAGAAATCCAAGCCCTCGTTCACAACAAACAAATGAAAAGGTCTTTCGTGCACTATCTCAAAATCCTGAACCGCCCTGCCTGTGTTCGGGTCATTGACCGTAAAGGTCAATTCAACCGACTGATCCACACGAGGCGCGTGCGGCCGCAATTTCACATCGAGAGCATACTCGATGAGATCAATCACGCCAGCGACCAGTTTCATCCCGCATCGGCTGCAGCTTCCCGGGAGAGCTGCGCGGACATCCGGGTCCATGGGGCAGACATAGTCGAGAGGCAGTGTTTCAACCTGACTCTGGGCGCTACCGAGCAGAACAGACAGAAGAATCAAAGAAAGCATTTCAGAACGTCCAATCCGTGTTTACCGTGTGAGATGGCAACCGGAGATCGTTAGCTTCCGGTGTGGCCTAAAGCATAACCGATGGAATGGCACTCCGGTTAGATAGAGCCTACTAGTTTAATAGTATTGGGCTTTAAATTGGCGGAGCGAGTGGGATTCGAACGGGGCCACGGCGAGGGCACGATCCAATCAGTTGACAGGGTCAGTTTTGTACAGTAAGCGCTTCAACTTCGGGCTAATGATAGGGCGACAGGCAGTGGCTTGCCTGCACCATCTATCAAGGAAAAGGAGTTATCTATGGCTGGCAAAAATACAGCAGTATTCGGAATCTATACAACACGGCGGAGCGTGGAAAATGCCGTTGATTCGCTAAAAGTCGATGGATTCCGGAACACCGACATTTCGGTGTTGTTGCCGGAGAATGAAGGCACGAAGGACTTCGCGCATGAGAAGCAAACAAAGGCCCCTGAAGGTGCCGCAGCTGGAGCCGGGACCGGCGCAGTCCTTGGGGGAACTCTGGGCTGGTTGACCGGCATTGGAGCGCTCGCTATTCCAGGTCTCGGGCCCTTTGTTGCAGCCGGACCGATCATGGCAGCGCTAGCCGGCGTCGGAGTCGGTGGCGCTCTTGGAGGCGTGACTGGAGCTCTCGTAGGGATGGGAATTCCGGAGTACGAAGCCAAGAGGTACGAAGGCCGTATTAAGAATGGAGGCATCCTGCTCTCGGTTCACTGTGATGATTCGGAATGGGTAAAGAGAGCGAAGAAAATCCTGGAGAGGACCGGCGCTAGCGACATTTCCTCAGCAGGTGAAGCTAGTGCTGATTATGCCAAAAGTGACCGACCCGCGCCGAGGAGGGCCCAGCGCGCGTCTTCTAGTGTAAGCAGCAGTTACGCCGGAGTCGAACGCCGGCAATTCGATCCGGACTATCGCTACAACGGCGTCGAAAGACGTCGCGAGGCCCAGTTTCTCTAGACCGCATTGGCTCTCAAGCGAAAACTCCTCTTGAACATCGGAGGAGTTTTCCCATATCCCCGCTCAGACTTCTTTATCTCTTTCTCCCGTCACGGTGAGATTGTTCACAACCTTCTTCACACCGCTCACGGTTTGTGTGATCTTTTCGGCCAGCAGTTTTTCGGCTCGAGTGGAAACCGATCCGGCCAAGGTGACGGTTCCATCAAGTGAATGGATTTGAAGGGTATTGAGAGAAAATGCTTTTGTGGAATAGAGCTCGAATTCAACTCGTTTTGCAAGCTTGTCTTCTGGAGCTGCATTGGTGGGTGTTGTGACGCTAAGGTTATTGGCTACGGCAACCACACCTTGAACTCCCCAAGCGATCTGTTGAGCCAAATTCTTCTGGCTCTCCGTATCAACCACGCCGTTCAGACTAACCTTTCGTTCTCGGACTACCAGCTCAATAGGTCGATCTTTCAACTCAGGGTTCTTACGAAGCGTGTCCTCAACAATCGACTTGATTTCCAGGTCCGCGACGCGTTCGGTGAGGCGACTGGCTTCGGGATTCGGGCGGGTTCCTGGATCGACAACCAGATTATTGTGGAGTTCTTTAACCCCGGAGGTGTCCTGGGCGATGACTCCCGCCATCGTTTTCATTTCCTCAGAGGGCACTTGACCGGTCAGATTGACCGCCCCCTGTTTCGTTTTAACGTCAATGTCAAATGGTGAGACGTGTTTTGACAACTTCAGGGCTGTCCGGACCTTGGTTGTCGTGGCTGTATCTTCCGAGGATTCCTTAATCGAAGACCAAGCAGCCATGACCGATCCATTTTTCTGGTGCACGTAGTACCAAACTCCCATGACTACGAGGAAGACGAGGACTACAGACACTATTGTTCCAATTACGCTCTGTCCTCTCTGCTCAATGGATACGTTCATAGATTTCTCTCCGAGTTCTCCAAAGCTTTTAAGGTAAGTCGCTTCAGACTAGCAGGGGTCAGCCATGATCGCTGGTCAAAATTGCTCTTCCCGCCTCGTCCATAAGGCGGCGTTCTGTTTTGCACAGCATCGTTGGAGGTACTCAGTCACAGTAAAAAGGGTCGGGCGGCGACAATCTAACCGGCGAGGTGTTTATGAAGATCTATCAGCGAGTGCTTTCATGTTTATTGCTATTGACCCTTCCCGGCTTGCAGTCGCAAGCGCTTGGGCAAGGTCGCAACAGCGGCAGATTGACCGGGACTTGGAATCTGGATGCTTCCCGCAGTGATGACGTCCGCGCTGTCATTGACCGAGCAGCCATTAATCAAAACGCGAATTCAGACCGTGTTCGCGAAAGATTGGAGAATCGACTCCAACCGCCGGACCAGTTGGCGATTGAACAATCCGGCCGACGGATCACGATGTCTTCGTCCACGGCTCCGCAAGTGAGCTTTGATGCCGATGGTCGCTCGCGGTCAGAAACGAACACGAATGGCCGGACCATCCAGACTACCGCAAGCTTGAACGGTTCAACTCTGACGATTCGAACCCAAGGTGATCGAGCCAGCGACTTTCAGGTGACGTTCCGACCTGTAGACAATGGCCGCGGCCTTCAAGTGACACGCAGACTTTTCAGTGCTCGGATAAACCAGCCCATTGAAACCCAGAGTTTCTACACGCGTACCTCCGATGTAGCACGATTGGACGGGTATTCGAACCCGTACCCAAGCACAACTTCGGCTAGTCGTAGGGACAACCGGCGTCGCGGCAATCTTGCCGATATTCCTGCAGACACCATACTGACGGCCACTCTCAATGAGTCTCTTCACACGCGAGATGCAAAGGATGGCGACCGTTTCACGCTGACTGTAAACTCGCCTTCGAATACAGCGGAGCGGCGATCGAGGGATATCTGACTCGAGTCGAACGATCAGGACGTGTCGCTGGCAGCCCCGAAATTGGATTTGAGTTTGACACCATTCGCCTACGCAATAGTGGCACTTATGATTTCTCAGGTTACATTGAACAGGTGCGTACACCGAACGGTGACAAGGTCAAAGTTGACAACGAAGGCAGCGTCAAGGAGAAGAGCGGTCAGACGGAGAAGACTGTGCTGCGCGGCGGAATCGGAGCTGCAATAGGCGCCATCATTGGCGGCATTGCGGGCGGCGGTAAAGGCGCTGCTATCGGTGCGGCGGTTGGCGCCGGAGCGGGTGCTGGCTCAGTCATTGTTCAAGGACGCGATGATCTGGAGCTCGATAATGGCACGGAGTTCACGATTCACACGACCAACAACACTCGAATCAGCTCCAACACTTTCACCCGATAGTCAATCGCGGCCAGAGGGTTGTGCTTTGCTACCCAGGCACAACCCAATCGCCCCAAACTTCTCCCCTTCCCCTTGTTCTAGCCCTTACGCATATCATCCCCGGCCGGTACCTGGAAGTCGGCAATCAATGGAAGATGATCTGAAGCGATCAGTGCGGTTCGACTGCGGTGCAGCTTCAGCGACTCCAAATGAAGTGAAGCATCAAAAAAAATATGGTCCAGGTGAACCATGGGGAGGGGGCCTGGGTAGGTTCTCCGACGTCGTAAATGAGCCGCGAGGTCGGCGCTAACGAGATGACTGGCAAGCAAACGAGATACAGGTCCCTGCATCCAGTCATTGAAGTCGCCCAACATCACCCGAGGATGCACTAGAGCAGGGCTGTTCAGAATCTGCTTTGACACCAGTGTAAGGGCCTGGCGCTGGCGCTCGGAGTGTGTGGTCCCAAGGTGAACATTGAAAATGTGTACCGACTGCCCTTCGTTAAGCTCGACGTCGACCTGAAAACAAGCCCTCGGTTCCAGGCGTTTGCAAGACAGGTCGTAGGCCTTGGTCGTCTTGATCGGAAAACGACTGAGCACTGCGTTTCCATACGGCTTCCCTCGCAATTGTCGTGTCTGACCGAAACGGCACTCATACCCCAGTTTCTTGGCCAGGTAGCATGCCTGGCCTGGCTGTTCGGGCGATACGGTGTGGTTAACCACTTCCTGCAACGCGACGATGTCAGCGTCGATCTCTTCGAGAACCCGGGCAATTCGGGAAGGCATGACTCTTTGATCCCAGCCTCGACAACGATGAATGTTGTAAGTCGCCACTCGGAAGCGCTCAACCTGACTGCTCACTGTTGTCGCTCCAATACCCATCCCAGGTATTCATGGGCTTTTTCAAAGAGAGAGCGTCGTTTCCACTCGGAGTACTCGATCAGCCGGCTGTCCCTAAGGTCCTTCTCAAAGTCTGCAGTCAAGCGTCCAGCCAGTTTCTCATTGCAACACACCAAATTCAGCTCGTCGTTGAGTCCAAACGAACGGTGATCGAAATTCGTGGAGCCTACGACGCTCCACAGATTGTCGATAATCAATACCTTCGCATGCATCATGGCCGGCTGATACTCATAGATCTGGGCTCCTCCTTCCAGCAGCGCACCATAGAGGCGCCGGCTGGAGCGCCGCGTCAACAGCTGGTCGCTGTGTTTGCCGGGTGTCATGATTCTGATGCGTACTCCCCTCTCACGCATGGCGCGCAGCATTTCGGCCCGAGCGCTGCGATCCGGAAGAAAGTAAGGAGTCGTAAGGCAAATGCTTTCCTGGGCCGATGCAAGAAGAGTCTGAAAAAGGATGCGGGCCCGTGTCGAACGTCCCAGCGAAGGGCTACTACTGACAACCATTTCAACGACGGGCTCGCCCTTTGAAGTCCCTTGCTCACGTTCTTGGGGAAATGGAAAGTACTCCTCACCCGACAAGATTTCGCCAGAACTCTCAAGCCAGTTTTCAACGAAGGTGGACTGCAGGCTCGCCACAGCTTTGCCTTCCACTCGAACAATCGTGTCGCGCCAGCGCGGGTTCTTAGGCGTGTCCTGGTACCATTGATCGGCGAATCCGGCTCCACCAACAAAGCCCACCTTCCCATCGACCACAAGCAATACGCGGTGCGTCCGATTGTTGAAGCGCAACCGTTGCCCAGCCAAACGGATGATACCTCGCGACTCGACCTCCGGCATCGGAGAGCTCTTGAAAATAGCTGCGGCCTGTTCCGGCGCTACCCACCGCATCGATCACCAGGTTCACTTTCACTCCCAATCGCGCTCGTTCCGCAAGGGCCGTAACGAAGTCACGGGTCAATTTACCCTCCTGGAAGATGTAGGCCTCAAGGTTGATGCTCTTTTGCGCCGCACGAATGGCGTCGAGCTCGCTGGCATAGAAGGCGTTGCCATTTGTCAGGACATCGACACGGCTCGAACGATAGGTGCAGACGCCCAACAGCGCCTGAAGCATGTTCAGAAATTCTGGCGAGTTTGGGGCGGGAGGATTCCAGACTTTGTAGCGGAGCCCGGGTTCGAAAAAGAAGAGCAGCAGGACGTAACTTTGAACGACGACCGCCATGATTGCAACGACTGTGAAGAACGTCGAATCCATACTCCTCCCTTCCAATCGTTCTGAGACTGCCCAGACAAGTGCAACTGAGCATCCAACAATTCATCGCTGGAAGGCTTTAGAACCGAACGCGCCCTGTCGTTTTCGTTCTATAAATAGTTCCTAAGGACGCAAAGATTACCGCGTACCTCAACGTCGTCAACGCTCAGGGTGAATTGAGCCGACGAGCTCACCCTCGGGTCAATTTTGAACGGTGCTAATCGGAGTTCGGCTCGATGATAGGCCCCAAGACTGTGAGCCTTGTCGCACTCGATGGTGTGGCGTTCTTTCCAACCGCGAGTGTCGACTCGAAAATGGAGGAATTTGTGAGTGCTGCGAGAACACGCCAGATGAATCGAGTGTTGATCATAAGCAACGATGATGACCTGAATCTGCTCCTACCATTCCTTCTGGAAACGGATGGGTTTCAAGTGAGTGTCGCGAGAACCCCAGACATCGCGATGCAAGCATTGCTTCGGCATTCGCCAGAAGTGATTTTCTTCGATCTTAGTTTCGAAGACGGGAATAACCTGAGTTTTGTCGAGTTTGTTCAAGAAGCCTGCCCAGAGATTTCTATTTTCACAGTGGTCAAACCGGAGAGCCTCCCCCATGCTGACAAATGTTTGCAGACGATGGCGCAAACGCAAGGATGTCTCTCGACACCGGTTGACTATCGTGGAGTAAAGAACCTTCTTGCAGAGGGTTCCACGCGCCACAAGCCAAAACCTCTGCTGCGCCAAGGCAGCCGAATTGCCTTCGCTGCAAACTAGATTGATGTTGGTTGGAGGGCCGAGTAGGGTGGCGCCGAGCGCCACCCTAGCCAAGCAAGTCAGAAGCTGCCTATTTCTTGGTTTCTGTGTGGGTTTTCCCGCTCATGCCTGGCATGCTGATCTCTGAGACTTGGATGGTCTTTCCGTCGGCGTTCAGGTCGCCCGTCAGTTTCACTGTATGTCCAGCATGTTCTGGCAAACCGGCGAAGTCCTGATTTGAGATCTCAAAAACCTTGCCCTGGCTGGCCAAAATATACTTCCCGCCAGCTTTGACACATTCCAAGGTGCACTGTCGATCTTTTTCGGCTTTGCTGGCTGTCTTTGAGACCTCCCCTTTCTGCTCGTGTTCCTTCACCATCTTATGGGTTGCCCCACACATGCTGTCGCTGATCGTTCCTGTCCATGTCTTGGTTGCAGCCGTGGCAGAGAATGGGAGCATCAGCATTAGAAACGTCGTCAGATGCATTTTTCCACTCATCGATGCTTCTCCTTTCCAATTGGAATCACTTCGGTGTGACTGTAGGGTTTCCAAATCGCAATCGCTGTTCACAATTGACCATCAGCACCGCCGCTCTATGGATGTCAGGCTCCAACGTGGGGCGAGGGAGTGACGATGCGGACAACCGCGCAGGAGCTGCGAATAGAGATTACAAAATGGCAGTGGAGGGAGGGCGATGCAGAACCGGCGTGTAAGCTTGAACACGCCGGTCGTTGAAGGATTACGCTTCTACGGCATGACGAGAGATTTCTTTCACTACTTCCGCGGTCTTCTCGGGCTGATCAAACCGTGTCGCAATGTCACCTTGCGCAATAATGCCCACAACTCGATTGTGCGAATCCACAATGGGTACTCGCCGAACCTGGTTGGTAGCCATTGTGTCCAAGGCCCGCTGCAGCTCATCGTCCGAGGCACAGCAGATAGGAGTTTTCGTCATCACTTCCCGGACGGTAATCTGCCCCGCGTTACGCGCCTCGGCGACAATCCTTAATGCAATATCGCGGTCTGTAAGAATTCCGATCAGCTTTCGGCTGTGAGAGTCGTCCACAATCGGAATCGAGCCGACGTCTTCAGCCAGCATCAACTGGGCCGCACGTTCCACGGAGTCTCCCGACATGCAGCAGATCGGATTCTGCGTCATAAAATCGCTACATTTTTCCATCGGACCAGCCTCCTTTGTGTTTTAGAATAATTGTACAAAGCGATTCACTCCCGGCTTGGTGCTTCCGCGTGATAGAGAGAAGGCTTCTTGATGGCAGGTCGCGTAATCTCCTGATTGGGCGCTGGTCTTGAAACCTCTTCAAACTCGGTCAAGGCCACGGGACTGTGATTCTCTGCCGAACGATAAAGGCCATTGATGACGCGGATGTCTGCCATCCCTTCTGCTCCTGACGGTTCAGGTTCTTTATCTTCCAGAATACACTCCGAGAGATAGATCAACTCGGGCGCGAACTGGTCCCTCTTGGAAAACGTACGCTGTTTCTCCCTTCCCTTGATTGTGAGCGTGTGCGAAATCGTGCTGGAATACTCGTAGGCGTTCTTGACAACCAGGTCACCACGCGTGCCGACGATCTGGTAGGCCGACACATCCGACGCACCAAAACTGCAGACAAAGGTGGCCAGCCGGTCTTTCGGGAAGACGAGGCTGGCACCAACCATCTCCTCCACTTCGGAAAAACGGACATCGTTGCTGCTGGCTCGATTGGCAAACACCTTCACCGGTTCATCCTGAAATAAATAACGAGCAGCGTTGATGCAGTAGATACCAATGTCATAGAGCGTTCCGCCGCCCAACGCTCTCTGCAAACGGCTGTTTCCTTCTTTGACTTGCATCGTAAATACGGAGCTAAAAATGCGGAGATCGCCGAGCTTCCCCGATTGGGCCAGCTCAATCGCTTTCAGGTTGGATTTCTCAAAATGAAGACGATAGGCAATCATCAACTTCACTGCATTTTCCCGACACGCCTGTATCATCGACTGACACTCCGCGACGGTCAGCGCCATCGGCTTTTCGCAAAGCACATGAACCCCGGCTTCGGCAGCTCGGATGGCGTATTCCTGATGCATGTGATTGGGCAATGCGATATAAACCGCGTCCACATCCCCGCTGCGGAGACACTTGTCATACGCGCTATAGTCGTAGGTGTGTTTGACGTCGTATTTTTTCGCGAGCTTAGCCAGCTTGGCAGCATCATCTGAAATCAACGCCACAAGTTCAGAGTTCTTTGCCGCATTTTCGAAAGCCGGGAGAACAGCTGCCTGCGCAATGTAACCCTGTCCCGCCACGGCGTAGCGAATTCTCTGCGTTCTTTTGTTTGCCATAAACTTGCCTTCGGATTCAGTCGGCCAGGCGTCGATCTTCTGACGACACTTCGCATTGCCCTTTTTATTGCCTTATTGTCCCTTCATGCTGCGGCGATGGATGTTGTGGATATGAAACTGGCAACCTCCCATTTCGCTGCTCAAAGCGGGAATTGGTTGAGGGGTGGATCAACCCTTTTCCTTGGGGCGGTTGCCAGTAGTCAGTAGTCGGCCATCAGCACCTTTGCCTGGCCATTTTCGAAGGGGCTGAGATCAGTACTCATTGATCTCGCGGACTCGGAGGTGTGCCGGCTACTGACTTCGGTCAACCACAGCTCCCAAGTTAGGTTGCAAAGCCAGCTGGGGCGGTTCAAATTGAGACACTAAGAAAGATTTTCGTGACAAAAGACGACGCGATTCATGGGGCTAAGCGAGACCAGTGGAGTTTCTACGGGAGCGACAGGCGGGATTGTGGTCCAGTTGCCAGTGGTCAGTAGTCAGCACTGCTGGAATCGAATCGCCGTGTTTGGCAGCGAAACTCTAACCGCGGTTGGAGTCCCCTCGATTCCAAAACGTCGCTACTGCTGACTACTGGCCAACGGCAACGACGACAGTGATCCTAGACAGGGAGATCAACCTTCGCTGTTCACAATTGACCAGTCTATGCTTTTGGTGTGTTTAACCCCGCACCGCGGCGGCTAGCGGGCGACGCTTTTGACGTGTCTGAATAAAGCCCTGGCGGCGTAGATCTTCCAACCAGACTCCCACAATGCCACCACAGTTAAGTAGAACAGCATCTCTATGCGGGTGAGATTTCGCCACGGCGCGGAAGACTCTTGAACCTGTGCGATGACTTCGCGACTTTGAATGTTTCCAACGGATCCTTGGCGAAACTCAACTATGGTGTCCAATCGAGTACTGGGAATCTTGACCCTCATAAAATAACCCAAAACTCGTCACGGCAGAGTCGGCCTATCCCTCGTTGCCAGCAAAATGACGAGACGTTCGGACCCAGCCTGTGCCCAGGCAAATCTCGCAGTGGTCGAGGCTCGAACAAAAGCTATTCGTGGCCCCAAGACTAGAGCCCCGACAACGGGGGCACTGGATTGGGGGTCGTAAGACCAGTACCCAACCTCGTCCCTCGCAGGCAACACAAGGCAGCTTTCCACCTCGATATCCGACACCGTTGCAGGCACGGCAGCTTTCTCTTGAAAACTCGGGTGTCACAAGCTCCCCTTTCACTGCGAGAAGACTGTTGAATCAAGGAGATTGTCACCGCTCTTCGAGAGAAACAATGAGGCAATCCCTGAGTATGGTCTCAGGGGGCCACCCTAGCCACGAGTAAACGATTGTTCCTTCGACGCGCCGTCGCAATCGAAGACACCAGGCGTCTAGCTGGAGTCGCTTGTCGATGGTCTGCCAAGCGGGGAATATCCAGGATAGGTAGGATCAAGTCATTCGCATGGTGGAAAGGCCTGGAAGGCGCGTGGCAATGACGCGCCTTGGCACTCGCTGGGGGCAAGCTAGACCTCAAGAGGTCCAGCCGAGTCAAAGGCTATACAGCTCAGACTGCCCGGCGACCCGTAATCAGGTTGATGAGAAACACCACGAGGGCTATGACAAGCAATGCGTGGATGACGTTCCCCCCAACATGCATCGAGAATCCGAGCACCCACAGCAGCAGCAGTATGCCGACGATCGTGTATAGCATGAACTTTCTCTCCTTTCTGTATTGACCGGATCCGGCTGTGAGCTAACCGCATCCATCGCCTTCTTCTTACTTCGTGCTCAAGGTCGCACCAGTAAGGTTCTCGGCTAGGTTGAAACTTCCTGTTTGGATCTCACTCTGCACAATTTTCGGTGCTGCAACTGTTTTGCGATGTTCCAAATTGCACGCAGCTCGTGAATTACCTTGCGAGCACCGAAGCAAGTGAGAATGGTGGAAGGCCGGGAGCAATATTGAACAGCCTAGGAAAGGAGCTGGCTCAATGATGGTGTGATTGGCTTTTGTTAAGGGATTACGGGAGGCACGCCTGTGCTCTTCCTGTGTCCACAGAATCCTCGCTCACATTGAAAGGATGGTGCGATACCATGATGCGAATACTTCATTTGTCAGCAATATTTCTGGTCTCCTTGGCCTTGGTAAACTGCGATACCCAGACAGGCCGGGTCGAAAAGAAAACAGCGAGTGCTACCGACGCCGATAACACGGCTCGCAACGAGCGAGACCGCAACGCCGCATCCCAGCTCCCAACTGATCAAGCCGAGAACGACGCCGATCGAGAGATTTCGGCAAATGTTCGAAAAGCGGTTGTAGGCGACGACTCACTCTCCATGAACGCTCAGAATGTAAAGATTGTTACATCCAATGGCAATGTCACTCTGCGAGGCCCCGTGAAAACAGAACGTGAGAAAGGGGCTATTGAAGCCAAAGCGAAGCAAGTGGCGGGAGTTCACAGTGTAACGAATCTGCTTGAGGTTGAAGCGAAGCCCTAAAAAGGAAGGCGAGGCAGCTCCACGCAGGACTCGGAAGGAACCCGCTTACGGATCCGCACCGCAGACCACTCGTTGCAACGCATACCTGCTGGTGGTCTGCGGTCTTCTCAAACTACAATTCCATCCCTTCTCAGCGACAAATGGGAACCCATTCCATTCATCTTTTTTCCGTCAAGGCAAGGTCATTCTTCTCGCCTGTTCAAGGGCTAGATTGATCTTTGTTTAATCTCGTCACTCGGACCACCAGTTTCCATCATCTGTTTGAACCGCCCCAAGTCGTCTTGAAGCTGTTGAGCGGGATCCTCTCCGAGAAGCTTGGCGATCTCCAAGCCAAACCTGCCGAACGGAGGCTCGAAGCTCATCGCCACCTTCACCTCGGTGAGATTGTCGGCGAGCTCTCGAAAACGCACGGAGCCTGCATGGTTGATGTCCGCGCCTTTCAACGAGCGCCACGCGATAAGCTCATTTTCAATATCGTTGTGGATTTCTGCATCCCACTCCACCGTCTTGCCAGCAGGAGCTTTCACAACCCAATGAGATCGGCCATCGTTCAAAATGCGCACGGATTCGAGGTTTTTTATGAAGGTAGGCAAGTTTTCGATATTACGCCAGAAGCAATACAGCTCCTCAGCCGAGCGGTGAATCGTGATCGCCTGCTCAAATTTGACGCCTTCGCCGTGATGCACACTGGTGACGCCGTCGTCGGCTTTTGCGGCTGTGTTCACATTCAATATCTTATAGAGCTGACATTGGCCCGTGACTGCACGATGCAACAAACCTCCACCGGCTGCTAACAGCATGGCGCGATTCCAAGAATGGTGCCGTGCTCCATAAGCCAATAGAGCTCCACCTCCCAAAGCCGAAACCCACCGCTCTGAGGTGGAGACGTTCACATTCGATGACCTCGGTTGGCTTCGACTCAAGATTTTCTGAGCAAATGCTCCTGCTATAGCCATTTTCATACTCCTTCCCGTTGGAATATTGGATATCGGGCGTCAAGTAGCGCCTGAGCGACGATAAGCCTGAGCGGGATGGGATTCGGTGCAATATTAGTCCACGGATCTTCAAAAAAATGGCCCTTCATTCTCAACGCCATCAGTCCTCGGCGATCCTCTGAGACCAATTCTGAACAGACCGGCTTTTTGTCTGAAGCTAATCTGAGTTGATTGATACCGATGCACCACGCCTTTGAGGGTGACACGGCGTGGAAGGAGGAAATGGATATGCCGTCGAGTACAGGTATTTTTTCAAGATTCGAGGATGCCAACCGGGCTGCGATAAACATCTCCAAAACTGTCGGAATCAGTATCGATCAGATGAACCTGCTGACACCCGGCGGTGGTGAAGCTGAGCTCGCAGCGGTTCCCACAACAGATGCTGAGCAGCCCGGGGTCGGCAAGGCATTCGGAGGCTTGTTGGGGGGCGCTCTGGCAGCAGCCGGGGGAATGCATTTGGGCGCTGCAGTTGCCAGCTTGATGGTTCCCGGAGTGGGACCGGTTCTCGCGATTGGTACTGCGGCCGCCGTCCTGGCCGGGGCTGGTGGAGCGGCGGGCGGAGCGGCCCTGGGCGACTACTTCGATGAGTCTGCTACGAACGGCCTCCCGACTGACGAGCTTTATCTTTACAAGGATGCTCTCAGGAAGGGTCGCAGCGTATTGGTTGTTCCGGTCGACAGCGAGCAGCAAGCGGACCAGATTGGAGCGATCCTGTTCGCGTCCGGAGCCGAAAGCCTGGATGCGGCGCGAGAAAGTTGGTGGATCGGTCTGCGGGACGCCGAGGAAGCCGAGTATAAGGGCGGCGAGGATTTTGCGTCATTGGAGAGCAGCTACCGACAGGGATTTGAAGCCGCCCAGCTCGGGCCGGTTTCTGGAAAGAACTTCGAAGGTGCCCTTCCCTACCTTCGCAAGCGTTATTCCAACGATCTCTGTGAGCAATCGGCCTTCCGTTTGGGATACGAGCGTGGCAAGAGGCACGCAGAGAAATTGGAGGAACGATACCCGCCGATCGAGGCGCTCTGAGGAGGGATCGTGCCGAGAAAACGGACCGTTCAAGGACGCTCAGGTTCTGGAGGGATCAGGGTGATCGATAAAAGAGTCGAACTTTTGAAATCGGATATCGACCTTGGCTTCACCTTTGTTGCAGTGGCGCTTACTTCTTACACTGCCGGGAATACGGACCAGGCGAGGCGGGCCGCTAAGGACGCACAGAAGAAACTGCATGCAGCTCAGAAGCAACTGGCAAGTGTTGAAATGGGTCGAGACGAACGTCATAAAGCCACTGATAGGCTCAAGAATCTCAAACAAGTGCTACTAACAATTGAGGGGAGAGATCCTGGCGTCTTCGCAGCCTCTCCCGTCTCCACAGCCCCTCGAGCGCCCAAAAACGGCGACAGCCCCTGAAGTTAATTGAGGATCAAACTTGAAGGAGTGGCACCAGAAGGAGAATCAAATGAAGACCGCAGATCTCGTTTTCGAACGTCTAAAAGATTGGGGCGTTTCCATGGTTTTTGGAATGCCCGGGGATGGCATCAATGGTTTTATCGAGGCTCTCCGCGCTCGCCAAAAAGACATTCGG
>Ga0111539_10005285_pt1 | contig 16720 bp, 14 predicted proteins | sample RhiMethybrSRZTD1_FD_79667 | JGI IMG/M metagenome (GOLD analysis project Ga0111539, IMG submission 79667) | Populus rhizosphere microbial communities from Tennessee, USA - Rhizosphere MetaG P. TD hybrid SRZTD1 (version 2) (version 2) | ecosystem: Host-associated > Plants > Roots > Rhizosphere >... | reverse complement strand
GTTGACCGGCGCGTAGTGCCAGATGAGGGCCACGTTGACCAGGCCGGTCCCGATCATGCGCGCGTAGAGGCCGGCCGCGGCCAGGAACTTGCCCAGCACGATCTGCAGGTCGGTCAGGGGCGCGGTGGCGAGCAGCTCCATGGTCCCCTGCCGCTTCTCCTCGGCGAAGAGGCGCATGGTGAGCATGGGGGCCACGAAGAGGACCACCACGGCCATGTTCTGCAGCACGGGCGCGATCACCCACTCGTTGATCGAGAGCGGCGGCCCCTGCTGCATCTGCTCCATGCCGGCCATGGAGCGGCGGGCGAAGAAGGTCAGGGCCACGTAGAAGAAGCGGCCGAAGAGGAGGGTCCAGACGGTGAGCATCACCCAGGCGATGGGGCTGCCGAAGTAATGACGCCACTCCTTGCCCACCAGCGCGCCCACGTTGGAGAAGAAGGTCTTCACGAGGCCGCCTCCGGGGGAGGGGCGGGGGCGGCCACCTCGGCGTGGGTGGCGCCGTCGGTCGTGGTCAGGTGCAGGAAGATATCCTCCAGGCTCATCCCCATCCTCTGCAGCTCCAGCAGGTCGAAGCCACGGCCCACCAGGTCGCGGGCCAGCTCGGCCCGCACGTCGCGCCCCGCTTCCACCTCGACCTCCACCTCGACCAGCTCTCCCGCCGCCGGCCGCTCGTGCGCGGCCCGCACGCCCGGCACCGCGCGGACCGCCTCCAGCACCGCGGTCCGCTCGCCCCGCACCTCGAGCTTCAGGGCCGAGCCGCCCTTCAGGCGCTGGGTGAGGTTGTCCGGCGTGTCTTCGGCCACCACCCGCCCGCGGCTGATGATCACCACCCGCCCGCAGGTCATGGAGACCTCGGGCAGGATGTGGGTGGAGAGCACCACCGTGTGGTCGCCGCCCAGGCCGCGGATGAGCTCGCGCGTCTCGATGATCTGCTGCGGGTCCAGGCCGGCCGTGGGCTCGTCGAGGATCAGCACGTCGGGGTTGTTGAGGATGGCCTGGGCCAGGCCCACGCGCTGGCGGTAGCCCTTGGACAGGCGGCCGATCAGCGTGCCCCGGCGGTCGGCCACGCGGGTCTTGCCCATGGCCTCGTCCACCCGCGCCCCGCGCAGGCGGGCGGGTACGCCCTTGATCTTCGCGCAGAAGTGCAGGAACTCGCCCACCTCCAGGTCCGGGTAGAGGGGAGGCGTCTCCGGCGTGTAGCCCAGCCGCCGCTTCACCTCCAGCGGCTGCTCGAACACGTCGAAGCCGGCCACGCGGGCCGTGCCCTCCGTGGGCGGAAGGTAGCCGCAGAGGATGCGCATGGTGGTCGTCTTGCCCGCGCCGTTGGGGCCCAGGAAGCCGAGGATCTCGCCCTTGTGGACGCGGAAGGAGATGCCGTCCACCGCGGTCGTGCGGCCGTAGCGTTTGGTCAGCTTTTCGACTTCGATCATCGTTCTCTTGTTTCGGATCCCGGTGGGGACGGCCGCTGGGGGGCGATCGCGGGCGCGTCCCGCGCACGCCCGAATCGGGCGGCGCCGGGTAGCGACTATCATAGCGGCGGCCTTTTTTCGGTGTCAACGACAAGCCCGTTGCCTCCTGCACGAGAACTCTCGCGGCACGACGCCCTGGACGCGCTGGCCGACCGCGTCCTGCAGGCGCCGAACCTCGGCGACCTGAGCCAGCGCCTCACCCGCTCCCTGCCCGCGATCCTGGGCCTGGAGCAGGCCACGCTGCTGCTCTGGGACCGCAAGCTGGAGAGCTTCCACGTGCTGGCCCCCGGCGACGCCGACGTGCGGGCCCTGAGCCCGGGCTCGCGCGTGGCCGCGCCCGAGGCCCGCTTCCTGCTCGCGGACGGCTACCTCATGGAGACGGCCGGGCGCGACCAGGGCGTGCTGCTCCCGCTCATGGCCCGCAGCGGCCTGGTGGGCATGCTGGTGCTGGGCGCGCCGGCGCCGCCGCGGCCGCTGCCGCTGGCCGCGGAGGACGTGCCTTCGGTGGCCGCCCTGGCCGCGCGGGCGGCGCTGGCCATCGAGAACCACCTCTACCAGTCGGAGCTGATCGCCTCCGAGCGCATGGCCGCCCTGGGCACCATGGCCGGCATGCTGGCCCACGACTTCCGCGGGCCGCTGACCGTCATCCGCGGCTACGCGGAGATGCTGGCCGGCCCCCCGGCCAGCCCCGATGACGTGCGCCTGCGCGCCGGCTTCATCGTGGAGGCGGTGGACCGCCTGGAGCGCATGACCGCGGAGACGCTCGACTTCGCGCGCGAGGGCGGGCGCCTGGTGCGGCGCACGGTGACCCTGGCCCGCTTCCTCGACGACCTGGCCGAAGACCTGGGCCGCGAGCTCCCCGGCCTCAGCGTGCGCAAGCACTTCACGCTGCCGCCCCAGGCCACGGCCAGCGTGGACGCGGACAAGCTGATGCGCGCGGTCGGCAACATCGCGGCCAACGCCAGCGACGCCATGGGCGGCCAGGGCGTGTTCCACATCCAGGCCAGCGTGGAGCCGGGACCGGCGGGGCCGCTGCTGCAGATCGGCCTGGCCGACGAGGGGCCGGGCGTGCCGCCCGAGATCCGCGACTCGCTCTTCGATCCCTTCATCACCCGCGGCAAGAAGCGGGGCACGGGACTGGGCCTGGCCGTGGCCCGCCGCTTCGTGGAGGACCACGGCGGCCTCATCGAGCTGCTGGAGGGCGGACCGGGCGCGCGCTTCCGCATCCTGCTGCCCATTCAGGACGCGGCAGCGTCATAATCCATTGGTGAGGCGCACGGCTCTCCTCCTCCTGGTCCTCCTCTCCGCCTGCAAGGCTCCCGATCCGCAGACCGCGGTGGAGGTGACCGCCCTCGAGACGTACTGGGCGGTGGACAGCCCCTCCGGCGAGACGCAGTACATCGCGCCCGTGGTGCGCTTCCAGCTCCGCAACAAGGGCCAGGAGGCGCTCGACTCCATCCAGGCCACCGCCACCTTCAAGCGCGACGGCGAAAGTGGGGCCTGGAGCGGCGCCTACCAGCAGGTGAAGCCGCCCAACGGCCGCGAGCTGCCGGCCGGCCAGGCGGTGGCGGTGATGCTCAAGCCCGAGGGCGAGGGCCGCTACACCTCGACCGTGGGCCCGGAGCAGATGCTGCTCCACGCGCAGTTCAAGGACGTGCGGGTGGAGGTGTTCATCCGCCTGGGCTCTTCCAACTGGGTGAAGATGGCCGAGACGCCCATCGAGCGGCGCCTGGGCTCGCACGCCGTCAGCGCCACGCCATGACCCTGCGGTTCGTCCTCCTCCGGCCGGACGGCCCGGCCGCCGACTTCCACCTGGAGCGGCTGCCGGCCACCATCGGCTCCGGCCCCGACGCCGACGTGAAGGTGGAGACGGCGGCCGCGCGGCACGCGGTGGTGTTCGCGCGCGGCGGCGACGTGGTGCTCCTCGACAGCGGCTCGCCGGCCGGCACCTTCCTGGCCGGGCAGGAGGTGCAGGAGGCGGTGCTGCGCGACGGCGACGTCATGGAGCTGGGCCGGGGCGGGCCGCGGCTGCGCTTCCACGGGCCCGACCGCCGCCAGCGCGGGGCCGACATCGGGTCGGGCCGGCGCTTCTCGGACACGCTGGCCATCCGTGTCGTCCAGCAGACGAGCCGCAGCTTCCGCCGCGCCCTGCTGCTCGTGGGCCTGCTGGCCGCCCTGGTGCTGGCGGTGGTGCTGACCTTCACCCGCCGCGAGTCGCAGCGCCTGCACGGGCAGGTGGCCTCGCTGCGCCGCGAGGTGGAGCGGGCGGAGGGCGACCGCCGCGAGCTGGAGGACCGCATCGACGACGAGCGCGTGCGCGCGCGGGCCGAGCTGGACGCGCTCGACAACGCCCGCCGCGAGGAGGAGCGGCTGCGCGAGCAGCTGGCCGACGCGGCCGCGGGCGAGGTGGACGACCTGAAGCAGGACCTGGACGTGGCCCACGGCCGGCTGCGCGCGCTGGAGACCGAGCGCCAGGTGGGCGAGCGCATCATCAGCCAGTACGGCGGCGGCGTGTGCCTCCTGCAGGGCTCGTATTCCTTCGCCGACGCCGAGGGCCGCCCGGCCCGGCTGGTGGTCGACGAAGACGGCCAGGCCCAGCGCCTGCCCGACGGCACGGCGGTGGTGGACGTCGATTCCGACGGGCCGGTGCACCGGGTCGAGTTCTTCGGCACCGGCTTCATGGTCGACGGCGTCGGCCTGGTGCTCACCAACCGCCACCTGGCCGAGCCCTGGTGGAGCGACGAGGAGGCGGAGGCCCTGCAGAAGCAGGGCTTCCAGGGGCAGCTCAACAGCCTGCGCGCGTTCTTCCCCCACCAGCGGGGCGCCTTCGAGGCCAAGGTGGAGCGCGTGTCGCAGACGGTCGACCTGGGCCTGCTGCGCGTGAACCTGCGCGGCCGCAAGCTGCCCGTGCTGCCGCTGTCGCGCAGCAAGGCGGGAGCGGTGGCCGGCCAGCCGGTGGTGGTGCTGGGCTACCCGGCCGGGCTGGAGGCCATGCTGGCCAAGGCCGAGTCTTCGGTGGTGAAGCAGATCCTGGAGCAGAACGGCACCAGCTCCGACCGCATGACCGAAGACCTGGCCACCCGGGGCCTCATCCGTCCCTCCACCACCCAGGGCCACATCGGCGACATCACGAAGAGCGACATCGTGTTCGACGCCGCCACCTCGCAGGGCGGCAGCGGGGGGCCGGTGTTCAACAAGAACGGGGAGGTGGTGGCGGTCGAATACGCGCTGCTCTCGAAGTTCGGCGGCAACTCCTTCGGGGTGCCCATCGCCTACGCGGCCGAGCTGATCGCCGCCGGGCGCGGCAAGTGAGCACACGGGCCCGGGCCGCCGCCGAGCCCGCGGAGGAGACGGTGGAGGAGACAGCGGTGGCGCCGGCCCGGGGCTTCGCCGCTTGGCTCTCCGCCTTCGGCCGCTGGCTGCAGGCGGAGCCCTGGCGCATGCCGCTGCTGCTCGCCCTGGTGGCGGCGCTCTTCCGGCTCCCCGGGCTGGGCCAGCCCGCCGAAGAGGTCTTCGACGAGGTCTACCACGCCAAGGCCGCGCTGCAGTACCTGCAGCGCCTGCCGCCCACGGAGTGGGTCCATCCGCCCACGGCCAAGCTCCTCATCGCCATCGGCGTGGCGCTGTGGGGCTACCACCCCTGGGCCTGGCGCCTGCTGCCGGCCCTGGCCGGCATCGCCCTGGCCCCCGTCTTCTACCTGCTGGCCCGCGAGGTCACGGGCAGCTGGCGGGCCACCGTTCTGGCCTGCGTGCTGCTGCTCTGCGACGGCGTGTACCTGGTGCAGAGCCGCATCGCCATGACCAACATCTTCGCCGTGCTCTTCCAGGTGTCCTCGGCCCTGCTGGTCCTGAAGGCCGTGCGGCGCGAGAGGCTGCCGGCGGGCCTGATGATCGGGGCCGGCTTCACGCTGGGCCTGGCCCTCTCCACGCGCTGGACCAGCCTCTGGGCCTGGGGCTTCATGGGCCTGGTCCTGCTGTTCGGGCGCAAGCGCCGGCTCTACACGGTGCGCGAGCTGGGCCTGTCGGTGCTCACCTTCGCGCTCATCCCGGCCCTCGTCTACGTGGCCAGCTACACGCCGTGGATGTTCCAGCAGCGCTTCGAGCTGGGCACGCTGGACGGCTGGAAGACGATGCTGCGCGAGCTGGTCAACCTGCAGAAGGCCATCTGGCACTACCACGCCACGCTCAACGCCACCCATCCCTACTTCAGCGCCTGGTACACGTGGCCCTTCCTCTACCGGCCCACGTGGTACCACTTCAAGGTCGCCGACCACTGGATCCGCGGCATCGTGGCCATCGGCAACCCGGCCCTGTGGTGGGCCTCCCTGCCCGTCACGCTCTGGGCGCTGTCCACCCTCTTCGAGAAGCGGCGCGACTGGCGCCGCATCTACGCCGGGGCCGGCTTCCTCTGCCTGTACCTGCCCTGGGGCATCTCGCCGCGCACGCTCAACTACAACCACTACCTGTTCGAGGCCATCCCCTACGCCTGCCTCTCGCTGGCCCTCCTCCTCGACTCCTGGTGGGATGACCCGCAGCAGCGCTGGACGGCGCGCGCCTACGTGGCCACGGCGGTGCTGCTCTTCTTCTTCTTCCTTCCCTTCCTGGCCGCCATTCCGGTGCCCGAGAGCTGGTACTACTTCCGCATCCTCGGCGGCGTGCGGCCCTGGACCTGGTTCCGGACCTGGGTCTGAGCGCCGTCCCCGACGCCGTCACCTGGCCGCAGGTGGAGCGGCGCCGGCGCCCGCGCCCCAAGCGCGAGCTCTACATCGACGCCTTCCGCGGCCTCATGGCCCTGCTCATGCTGCAGGGCCACCTCTTCGACACGCTCCTGCGGGCCGACATCCGGGCCGATCCCATCTACCAGCTGCAGCAGCTCCTGCACGGCTCCACCGCGCCCGGCTTCCTCTTCGCCTCCGGCTTCGTGGCCGGCCTGCCGCGGGCCCCGCTCTCCTTCAAGGCCACCGTGCGCCGGGCCCGGCGGCTGCTCTTCGTGCTGGGCGTGGGCTATGCGCTCAACCTGCCCTACCTCTCGCTCTGGAAGACGCTCAACGCCACCCCGGAGGAGCTGCGGGCCGGCCTGGCCTGCAACGCGCTGCACGTGATCGCGGTCAGCCAGCTCTTCGTGCTCCTCCTCCAGTGGATGGTGGGCCGCCACTGGGTGCGCGTGGCCGGAGCGCTGGCGCTGGTGGTGATGGCGGCCACTCCGTTCGTGTGGAGCTCCGGCCTTTCCCTGCGCCTGCCCCTGCTGCTGGGCGCCTACGTCGACCAGGCGGCCGCCCACTCGCAATTCCCGGTGTTCCCCTTCTCGGCCTTCGTGCTGGCCGGTACCGCGGCCGGGGCCGCCCTGGGCCGGCAGGACGCGGCCGTGCGCCAGAGGCGGGCCGTGCTCTGGGGCCTGGGCCTCATCGCCGCCGGCATCGTGGTCGCGCTGCTGGTGCGGGGGGTGACGGACTTCTGGCTCACGTCGCCCGGCTACACGCTGATCCGCCTGGGCGGGCTCATGCTGGTGCTGCGGGCGGTGGAGGCCCTGGCCGCGCGCGAGGCCACCTCTCTGCGCGCGCTGGCCCTCTTCGGCCATGAGACACTGCTCGTCTACGTGTTCCACCTCTACCTGCTCTATGGCGGCGTGTTCTCGGCCGCGCCGCTGGGGGACGCGGTGGGGCGCCTGGGCCTGGCCGCCGCCTTCTTCACCCTCATCAGCATGGCCGTGGGCCTCCTGGGCGCCGCCTGGCTGTGGCACCGGCTGAAGATGAAGGCCTCGCACGAGGCCACCCTGGTGCTCGTCTTCCTGGGCACCGTGTTCCTGTACGAGTTCCTGCGGAGGCCCTGGTGATCACAGCGCGGAGACGCTGGGCGGTGGTGGCGGCGGCGGTCCTGGGCGGACTGGGGGCGGCGGGCGCGCAGCCCGCCGGCGCACCCGCCGGCTACGCGGACGTGGCCGAGCGCATCGCGGCCGAGGAGAGGAGCGCCGGCCAGGCCTACACGCTGCTGGCGCAGCTCACCGACCGCATCGGTCCCCGCCTGGCCGGGTCGGAGGGCGCGGAGCGGGCGGTGGCCTGGAGCCAGCAGGCGCTGGGCCAGATGGGCGTGCGCGCGTGGACGGAGCCGGTGCGCGTGCCGCGGTGGGTGCGCGGCCTGGAATCGGGCGAGGTGGTGTCTCCCGTCACGCAGCGCCTGGCCCTCACCGCGCTGGGCGGGTCGCCCTCCACGCCACCGGAAGGCCTCACCGCGGAGGTGGTCGAGGTGGCGTCGCTGGAGGCGCTGGCCGCGCTGCCGGAGGCGGCCGTGAAGGGGCGCGTCGTCTTCTTCAACCACGCCATGGCCGCGCCCGAACACTACGGGCCGACCTCGCCCCTGCGCACGCGCGGCCCGGCGGCGGCGGCCAGGCGGGGGGCGGCGGCGGCCCTGGTGCGGTCGTTGAGCACGTTGAACGCGCGCCTGCCCCACACGGGCGCCACCCAGTTCGAGGAGAACGGGCGGCAGATCCCGGCCGCGGCCCTGGCCGCCGAAGACGCCCTGCTGCTGCACCGCCTGCTGGCCGGCGGGTCCGCGGTGCGCGTGCACCTCCTCCTCACCTGCGAAGACCGCGGCCTGGTGGACTCGGCCAACGTGCTGGCCGAGCTGCCCGGGCGCGAACATCCGGAGGAAGTGGTGCTCATCGGCGCCCACCTCGACTCGTGGGACCTGGGCACGGGCGCCATCGACGACGGCGCCGGCGTGGTGCAGGTGATGGAGGCGCTGCGGCTCCTCAAGAGCCTGGGCCTCACCCCGCGGCGCACGGTGCGCGGCGTGCTGTTCATGAACGAGGAGCACGGCCTCAACGGCGCGCGCGCCTACGCCCTGGCCCACGCCGCGGAGCTGGGCCACCACGTGGCGGCCATGGAGTCCGACAGCGGCGGGGGCCGGCCGGCGGGCGTGACCGCACGCGTGGGCAAGGGCGGCCTCGAGCGGCTGGGCGAAACCCTGGCCCTCACCGGCCCGGGGGCCAACCGCTCCGTCGCCGAAGGCGGCGGCGGGGCCGACCTCATCCCCTTGCAGGCCGCGGGCGTGCCCGAAGTGGGCCTGCGCCACGACAACAGCGCCTACTTCCACTGGCACCATACGGCCGCCGACACGCTGGACAAGGTGGATCCGGCCGAGCTGGCCGCGGGCGCGGCCCGCATGGCCATCCTGGCCTATGTGCTGGCCGATCAGCCGGATCCGCTCCCCCGGCCGGCCGCCAACACGCCCCCCACCGACTAGGCGGCCGGGAACTTGCATGGCCTGACCCCAGGGGGCCGCGTCGGCCCCCTCGAAGGAGAGATCCGTCCATGCGCCTGCTGAAGCCCGTCCTCGTTCCCCTGCTGGTGCTGCCCCTGGCCCTGCTCGGCTGCACCCGCCACACCAGTGAGCCGGCCCCGAGCCAGTCGGCCGCGACCACGAGCGGCGTGGCGCCCGCTCCCTCCGCCGCCGCCGAGGTCGCCCAGGTGGTCCTGGGCTCGGTGGAGCTCGGCAAGTCGCTGAGCCCCGACGGCGACGTCACGTCCGTCAGCACCACCTTCCGCCCCGGCGAGCCGGTGTATGCGGGCGTTGAGGCGGCCAGCATCTCGCCCGGCACCGTCATCCGCCTCGACTGGGTGGGCCCGAGCGGCAGCGTGGGCCGGGACGACCTGGTGGTGCCGCCCGGCGCGCGCGTGATCACGCTGAAGGCCAAGGACACGTCGTCCTGGGCGCCCGGCGCCTACCGCGTGGAAGTGGCGGTGGGCGGGGCCAGGGTGGGCAGCAAGCCGTTCACGGTCTCCCAGCCCTCGGCCTGAGACCGCGCCCGGCGGGGCCTATACTCCCCTCGTGGTGCCGGGCCTCGCCGTCGCGGCGGCCGTGTTCGCATCGCTCGCCGCCCTGGGCATGATCACGGGCCACGCGCGGCGGGCCCTGGGTTCGCCGCGGGCCCCTCTCGAGCTGCTGGCCCTGGGCGCCTACATCTTCGCGGCCGAGCGCGTGGCGGGACCGCTGGGCCGCCATTTCACCGGCGCCGCGCCCGCGCTGGGCGCATGCGCGTTCGCGGCCGCGTCCGCGGCCGCCGGGCTGGCCGCGCTGGCCCTGGCCGGCCGCCTGTGGTGGCTTTCGCCCGTGGGGCGCAGCCTGTCCGCCGCGCTGCTGGCGGCGGCGGTGGAGGCGGGTACCGCGCCGCAGGGAGCCGCGCTCGGATTGTGGGAGTGGAGGGACGGGGGCGCCTTCCTGGGCGTGCCGGTGGGGGCGCTGCTCCTGCGCGGCGGCCTGCTGATGGCCTGGTCCTCGGGCTCCGACCTGTTCGATCGCACGGACCGCCACGCGCTCTGGCCGCGGGCGGCGGTGGCCGCGGCCGCGCTCCTGGCCGTGCCCGCGCTGGCCGCGGGCTGGAGCGCGCTGCACCTGGAGTCGCGCCTGGGCATGCGCGGGGCCTGGGCGGTGTGGGCCTTCCTGTGGGCCATGCCCGCGTTGCTGGCCCTCACCGGGCGCGCGGCCGTGCTGCCCGAGAGCCTGGCCGGGCTGCTGGCGGCCACACCCGGCCTGGCCCCGGTCCTGGCCCCGGCCGTGCTGCTGGCCACCGCGCTGGCCGGGGCAGCGGCGGGAGACGATCCCCTCCCGGCCATCGCCGCCGGAGGCGCGCTGCTGCCCATGCTGGGCCTGCTGCCCACCAATCCCGCGCTCGATACCTGGCGGCTGCGCGCGTTTTCGCGCCTGGGCCAGGTGCAGGACCTGGTGCGGGTGCTGATGAAGCCGCGCAACGGCGCGCCCTGGACGCCCGAGGACAAGGCCTTCCTGCGCGCCGGCCTGCGCGCGCTGGCCCGCTGGACGCCCGGCTTCGTGCTCTTCCTGCTACCGGGCGGCTTCGTGCTGCTGGGGATCTACGCCTGGCTGCTCGACCGGCGGCGCCTGCGGGCGGAAGAAGCGGCGGCCCGGGCCGGCCGCCGCGACGCGGACCCTCCGGCCCGTCTCAGCGGAACAGCTTCTTGAGGTTGGTGAGCGCCGAGTCCTTGGGCGAGAGCGCCTCCAGCTCGGCCCGGGCCATGCGGTGGCGCGGCGAGAGGCGCACCGCCATCTCCAGCTCGGTGATGGCCCGCGACTTCACCTTCATGGCCTTGTAGTAGAGCGCGAACTGGTAGTGCAGGTCGGCGTTGTTGGGCTCCAGGCGCACGGCCTCCAGGAACTCGCGCTCGGCCTGCTTGGCCGTGGCCGGGTGGAAGGCCATGGCGATGGCCAGCTTCACGCGGTAGGCGGCCACGTCCGGGGCCGCCTCCACCACGCGCGCATACACCTTGTACGCGTTGGCGTAGTCGGACACGGTCATGCGCACCTCGCCCTCCATGAGGAGGTGCTCGAGGGCCATGGTGGCCGTGCCCTCGGCGGCGGTCGCCTGCGCGTGTGCCGCGGGGGCGGCCGGCGCCGGCCGGGGCGGGGGGGGCGGTGGGGGCGAGACGCGGGGGGCCCCCACTGCGGCCGGGGGCGGCGGCGGGGGGGGCGACGGCCGCACCACGGGCGCCGGCGGCGTGGGCGTGTCGTCGAGGATGAGGGCCGGCGCCTCTTCGGACACGGCGGTCGCCTCCGCCTCCTCCTCTTCGACCTCGATGGGGATGTCGTCCACGTCTGCCACCGGAGGCGGGGGCGGCGGGGGCGTCCGCGCCGGCGCCACCCGGGAAGCGGCCCGGGCGGCGGGGGCCTTGGACGGAGCGGCCTCCTCCGCGCCGCCGCCCTGGCGCAGCAGGCGCAGCATCGACGACGCGCGGCCCAGCACCACCTCGATGTCGGTCTTGAGCTGGGGATCGTCGCCCGCGGCCTCGAGGATCTGGTGGTAGCGCTCCATCTTGTCCTCGAGGGCGCGGGCCAGGTCCTCGCGCGGCGCCTGGCGCGACACGCGCAGCCAGGCCTCGCGGTCGAGCTTGGCCGAGCGCTCCAGCTCGGAGGCGATCTCCAGCTGCAGCGCCTCGCGGGCCGAGGGGTCGGGGCGCGTGCGCAGGGCGGAGAGGAGGAAGGTGCTCGTCTCCATCTGCACCACCGGCCGCCGGCCCTGGTGCTCCTTGTCCAGCTCCTCCACCACGCCCGAGGCCACCAGGGCGTACACGATGCGCAGGCGGTTGAGCGAGAGCCCGCCCGGCGCCCAGGCCAGGCGGCGCAGGGTCACGCGGTTGCGCGCCTGCTCCAGGATCTCGATCTCCTCCGCCGAACACTTGCGCACGCCGAAGGGGAAGGGCGGCACCTCGCTGAGGCGCACCCAGCGGTCGAGGTCACCCAGGCCGGTGAGGATCATCTCGCGGTTCTTCATGGTCTTGATGCCCACGTACAGCAGGCGGTGCATCGACAGGCTGACCATGTATTCGAGCGGGATGGCGCAGGGGCGGTCCTCGAACACGCCCAGCCCCTCCGAGAACTCGAAGAGGGAGAGGATGATCCGCTTCACCTGCTTGGCCACCGAGGTGCCCAGCTCGTCCTTGTCCATCACGCCCGCCCGCACCAGGGCCTCGCCGAAGCGCCGGCGGTGTTCGCCCTCGCGCATGAGCGCGCTGGCCCGCTCGAACTCGGCGGTGGTGATGCGGCCCAGGGCCATGAGGGCCTCGCCCAGGCGGTCCTTCTTCATGTTGCTGGCCGCGAAGACCACCCGGCCCTTGTCGAAGAAGATGGTCTTCACCACCTTGGCCGCGCGCACCTGCAGGTCGCCGCTGCGCTGCTCGGCGGCGATGCGCGAGAGCACGTCGGCCACCGGCGCCGTCGACAGATCGACGAGCATGAGGACCCCCTGATTACCACGTCGGGCGACGCACGGCAATTCGGGGGCCGGGCCTCACGGCGGCCCTGACGGCAGTTCCCAAACCCGCAGCTCCGCGATGCCCCAGCGGCGGCGCCAGCCCAGGCCGGTCTGCACCAGGCGGAAGGCGCGCACGGGGCGCGGAGACGTCAACAGTAACACCTGGCTATGGGGTCCGTCCGGCTGCAGCTCCACCGGGGCGCGGCCGGGCAGCGTGGGCGCCGGGGCCCAGGCGGTCCCGTCTTCGGACGTCTCCAGGCGGAGCTGGCGGGCCGCGAAGCGGCCGTCGGCGTCGAGCTCCAGCTCCAGGCGGGAGACGCGGGCCGGCGCGGACAGGTGCACCTCCACCCGGTCGCCGCGCTGCTGGGGGCCGGCGGTGAGCCAGAGCGTGTCCGGGCGGCCGTCGCAGAGGGCGGCCACGTCCTGCGCCGTGCCGGAGGCCTGGATGGCCCGCGCGTCGAGGGGCACCGGGGCCAGGCGCGGGCGCACCTCGGGCGGCACGGCCCAGGCCGTGATGGTGGTGCGCCCCTGGTACTTCGACCGGGGCGTGAACGTGGCCAGCGGCACCAGGCCGGCCAGGGCCTGCACGTCGTCGGCCGCGGTGGAGAGCACGCGGTCCACGGCCAGGGCCTGCGCGCGGTTCTCGGCCCCCAGCCGGGGCAGCAGCAGCACCTCGAAGCGGGCCGGGTCCAGCCCCAGCTGGGCCACCGTGGTCAACACGCGCGCCCGCGGCGCCACGTTGGCCTCGGCCCAGTCGAGCACAGCGTCGCGCGTGAGCGGGCCGCGCATGGCCCACGCGACGCCCCAGGTGCCCAGGAGCGGGGGCACGGCCACCACGCACGCCAGCACGACGGCCAGGGCCTCCCGGCGCGCGGCGGAGCCGGCCAGCGCGGACGCCACCCGCACCGCGCCCGCGCCGGCCAGCAGGCAGCCCACCGACAGCGCGGGCAGGAGGAAGCGGTCGTGCTGCACGTCCGAGGAGGCCAGCACCGCCGACGACGTGAGGGCCAGCAGCAGCGCCGGCAGCCAGCGCCGCCACGCGCGCAGGGCCGTCTCCAGGCCCAGCACGGCCAGCAGCGCGCCGCCCGCCCCCAGCCCCTTCAGCCAGACGGCGCCGTAGGCGGCCAGCATGGACGCGTAGCCCACCGGCTCCCGCACCGAGTCCTCGTAGTGGTAGCGGAGCTGCACCTGCACGCCCTGCAGGAAGTCGGGCGCGTGCACCAGGGCGTAGGGAGAGAGGAGGGCGAAGGCCAGCGCGGCCACCGCGCCCCCCAGGAGCAGGCGGGAGAGGCGCGGCCCGGGGGCCAGCATGCGCGCGGCCACGTAGGACGGCAGCAGGAACACCCCCGAGAACTTGGCGGCCAGGCCGGCGCCCAGGGCCGCGCCGGCCGCACACTCGCGCCGCGCGCCGCCGTCGAGGCGGGCGAAGGCCAGCAGTCCCAGCGCGCAGAGCAGCTGCAGCACCACGTCGGGCCGGAACATGTGCGACGTCTCCACCGCTACCAGGGAGACGGCCATGAGCAGGGCCGCGCCCAGGCCGGCGGCGGCGGAGTGCAGGCGGCGGCCCAGCGGGTAGAGCACGGCGCAGCCCAGCACGCCGCACACGGCCACCAGGCCGCGCGCGAGCAGGTAGGCCTGCGGGCCCGGCGGCTGGCTGCGGAGGGGCCACAGCAGCGGCGCCAGCAGGTAGAAGACGAGGCCGGGGTACTCGTAGTAGCGGTGGTCGAGGTCGCCCGCCCGCAGCATCTCCAGCGTGCTCTCCACGAAGACGCGCTCGTCGAGGTGGGGCGGGTGGCGCAGGCCCCAGCCCAGGCCGGTGAAGCGCAGCAGGGCGGCCAGGGCCAGGATGGCGGCCAGCGCCGGCAGGGCCCAGCGCGGCGCGGGCGCGGGCCCCGGAGGGCTAGCGGAGCTCACGGAAGGAGCGGGCCATCTCGCGCAGGATGCCGAAGACGGTGCCGGGCGAGGAGAGCGTGGAGGCGCCGCGCGAGCGGGGGAAGTAGTCGAGGCCCATCTGGATGACCCGGCCGCCGGCCTTGCGCGTGCGCAGCAGCAGCTCGGCGTCGATGAAGCTGCCCTCGCTGGTGAGCGTGATGCGCTCCAGCAGGCGCCGGCGCATGAGCTTGAAGGCGAAGTTCACGTCGCGGATGCGCAGGCCGAACAACACGCGCAGGATCAGGTTGTAGGAGCGGGCCAGCAGGGCGCGGCGCAGGCCCTCGCCGGTGCGGTCGAAGCGGTAGCCGGCCAGCAGGTCCGCCTCCTGGTAGTCGAGGAGGTGCAGCGCGCGCGGGAGCTGCTCCAGGTCGGCCGGGAGGTCGGCGTCGGTGTAGAGGACGACGTCGCCGCGGGCCGCGGCCAGGCCGGCGCGCAGCGATCCGCCCAGCCGGCGGTTCACCGGGTTGTGCAGCACGCGCACGCGCGGGTCGCGCGCGGCCTCGGCGTCGGCGGCGGCCGCGGTGCCGTCGGTGGAGGCGTCGTCGACCAGCACCAGCTCCCAGCCGGCACCGACACGCTCCAGCGCCGCCCGCACCGCCTCCACCGAGCGGCGCACGTAGTCCTCCTCGTTGAACATGGGGATGACCACGCTGAGCGCGGGGGCCGGGGCGGGAGCGGTCAGGCCGGCGGCTCCGTCTTGAGCTGGCGGCAGGCCTGCGAGACGTGGGCCTTGCCGGCCCGCTCGCTGTGGTTCGCGTCCTGCACCCGGCCGTCGCGTCCGATCACGTAGGTCACGCGCCGGGCCCAGCCCACCAGCGGCCAGCGCACGCGGTAGGCGCGCAGGATGGCGCCCTCCGGATCGCCGACGAGGGGGAAGGGCAGGCCCAGCGAGGCGCGGAAGGCGTCGGCCCGGTCCTGGCTGTCCGCGGAGACGCCCACCACGCTGGCCCCCGTGCGGGCCAGCTCGGCGTAGCGGTCGCGGAACTCCGCCGCCTCGGCCGTGCAGGTGGGGGTGAAGGCCCGGGGATAGAAGAAGACCACGACCGGGCCCCGGGCCAGCAGCACGTGCAGCGTGTCCCTTCCCACCGCGAAGTCCGGCGCCGGCTCTCCGCGCTTCAGCATGCCCGACCATACCCGTCCTGTGACGCGAGGGGCAAGCGCCCGGGACTAGAATGCTGCATTGCATCTTTAAGGAGCGTTCATGGCGCGTGCGGTCATCGTGGGCAGCGGCAGCGAGGTTCCGCCCCTCCAGGTCACGAACTCCATGCTGGCCCGCATCATGGACACCAGCGACGAGTGGATCCGCGAGCGCAGCGGGGTGGAGACGCGCCACTTCGTGGAGGAGGGCGTGGCCACCTCCGACCTGGGCGTGGCCGCGGCCGAGAGGGCGCTGCTCGCCGCCGGCGTGGCCCGCGAGGAGGTCGACCTGGTGGTGTGCGCCACCATGACGCCCGACCACTACTTCCCCGGCTCCGGCTCCCTGATCCAGGCCAAGATGGGCCTGCGCGACGTGCCCTGCTTCGACATCCGCCAGCAGTGCGTGGGCTTCCTCTACGCGCTGCAGCTGGCCGACGCCCACGTGCGCAGCGGCATGGCCCGCACGGTGCTGGTGGTGGGGGCGGAGGTGCACACCGGCTTCATGCCCTGGAGCGCCGAGAACTGGAGATACCTGCTGGGCCGGGGCGAGGTGCCGCCCACCCCCGAAGAGTTCGAGTGGAACACTCGCTTCCGCCACCTGACCGTGCTCTTCGGCGACGCGGCCTCGGCGGTGGTGGTGAAGGCCGTGCCCGACCAGGAGGCGCCCGCCCGCGGGCTGATCGAGTCGGAGCTGCACACCGACGGGGCCGACTTCGACAAGCTCTACGTGCCCGGCACCGGCTTCAAGCACCGGCCCTACACCGATCCCGAGCAGTTCAAGCGCGGCGACCACGTGCCCTTCATGGACGGGCGCTTCGTCTTCAAGATGGCCACCACCAAGATGATCGAGGTGGCGGAGCGCATCCTGAAGCGCAACGGCGTCACCACCGGCGACCTGTCGATGCTGCTCATGCACCAGGCCAACAAGCGCATCAACGAGTACTGCCAGAAGCAGCTGGGCCTGCCCGACTCCAAGGTCGTGCACAACATCCAGCGCTACGGGAACACCACCGCCGCCACCATCCCCCTCCTGTGGGACGAATGCATCCGCGAGGGACGGCTGAAGCCCGGCGACCTGGTGTTGATGGTGGCCTTCGGCGCCGGCATGAACTGGGGCGCGAGCCTGCTCCGGGTGTGAGGGGTCTGGCGGCGGCCACGGCGGCGGCCGCCTTCGTGGCCCTCTTCCTCCTCGAGCGCGCGCGCCCGCTGCGCCCCTGGGCCCGGCCCGGGCTCTCGCGCGTGGCCCGCAACCTGGCCCTGGGCGGCCTCTCCGCCGCCGTGGTGCTGGCCCTGCAGTGGGCGGCGCTGCGTCCCTTCGTCTCCTGGGCCGAGGGCCGCGGCCTGGGCCTGCTGCCGCGGCTGCCCCTGCCCGCCCCGCTGGCCACCGCCGCCGGCGTGCTGCTGCTCGACTACACGCTCT
>Ga0111539_10005284_pt1 | contig 16721 bp, 14 predicted proteins | sample RhiMethybrSRZTD1_FD_79667 | JGI IMG/M metagenome (GOLD analysis project Ga0111539, IMG submission 79667) | Populus rhizosphere microbial communities from Tennessee, USA - Rhizosphere MetaG P. TD hybrid SRZTD1 (version 2) (version 2) | ecosystem: Host-associated > Plants > Roots > Rhizosphere >... | reverse complement strand
TCCTGGAAAACGTTTCCGTGATCACTTGATTTTGTCCGTTGGCTTGGATGTGGCGAGTGACGTTTCTCTCACTTACTGTCAGTTTCCCGTCTACATCGAGGCGTTGGATCGTCTCCTCCTCTACGGATTCCGACGGTCCGGTCGTTCGAATCACCCGGCTCGACGTTTCGGTTGTTGGGAACCGCCCGTTCGCATCGCGGACAAACAGCGTGCGATCGTTCCGAGTCACATCTGGTTGGACCTGGCGTTCCGTCTGCTGAAGGCGCTCGCTTTCGCGGAGAGGTCCATCAATCCCCGGTCGAAAGACGGCCGTGTCGGCCTGCTTCACATCAGGTGAGATCGATTTGGTGTGCTGGATCTGCTCGAACGTCAGACCGGGACGGCCATTGACGTCAGGAGCCAGGATGTTGACGGCCGCCCGGGTGGTGCCGTCCGGCAAGGTCTCGCGCTTGGACCGCGTGGTCTCGAACAGCATTCGTTGGCCGGGCGCGAGGAATCCGAACACGTCACGCTTGGTTTGGACAGTATTGGGCTCTGGAGCAATCGTCTCCGTGATGACTTCTCGAGTTGGTGCCAGTTTGTCGTCGAGGTTGGGCGTTTCGATGGTTTCGGTCACTACCGCGCGGCCGCCTGAGTCGCTTCGGGTCTCCACGCTCCGCGAAGGCAAGACGCCGCCGAGCGGATACGTCCGTTCGATGACACTCTCAGCGGGCGCTTCCGGGCGGGTTACGTTTCTGTCGTCTCGTTGCTGACCCGTGACCCCGGCAGACGCGATCACGATCCAGACGCCAACGCCCGCAATGCGCTCAACAGTCATGACTCCCTGCCTCTTCTCCTGAATTCGTCAGGCTTCGCGGAACGAGAGCGAACGAGTCCCCGCTTCTCAAGAACAACCCGTCGCCACAATGCGCGTCGCTGCGCCCCGCAAGAAACATACCGTTCGACGGTGCCTCCTGCGCCGAACCATCCATCGCCGACGTACCTATCTGACACCGCTCATCTCCAAAGATGTCTAGCAGGTGGAGGGCCGTGCCTATAGGGTCGTGATACACTGGCAGCTCGGATTTTGCCGCGTGCTGTGCTGCCTGTGGGCGTAACGAGCCTCTGCTGACTCGCTCCTGCTGACTTCCTGCTTAGCCAACGAGACGATATCCACCCGAGAAGTCCGTGTCGGACCTATCGGGACAGCTACGCGTCAAGGATGACGCGGAGTGTCGCTTGAGCGACAGAGGAGTGTTCATGAGTCGAAAGTTGTACGTCGGAAACTTCCCGTATGAAACGGGAGAAGCGGAGCTCCAGGGCCTGTTTGCGCGGGCCGGCACGGTCGAGACCGTCAACGTCATGCGGGACATGGCCACCGGGAGAGCGCGAGGATTCGCGTTCGTGGAAATGAGCACCGACGACGAGGCGCAGAAGGCGATTGCGGAGTTGAACGACTATCAGCTCGGTGGTCGCAATCTGACTGTCAATGAGGCGCGTCCGAAGACAGGCGGCGCCGGCGGGTTTGGTGGTGGTGGTGGTGATTCACGCCGCCGATCCGAGCCACGCTGGTAGCAGCAGGCTGGAAGGATCGAGGGCGGGACGAACCCGCCCTCGATGTTCTGCGTTACTTCAGGTACCAGTGCACCGAGACTGACGCGACGGGGCCTCCCAGTTCGACACCAGTGAACGAAGTCGGGGCGTTGTGGTATCCAACATCTAGGCTCAGCGCGAATTGCGGCACGCTCGCAAACATGAGTTCGGTACCACCGAAAACCTGATAGCCGACTTTGCTTTCTGAGACGGACGGTCCATCGTCCAACGCCGTCGTGTTCAACGTCTGCCGGCCGAAGCTGGCTCCCGCCCCGACATACGGCCTCACCCACACGTAATCAGTCACGCGGTCAGGCAGCGAGACAAGCAGACTCGGCGCGAACTGAATCGAGGTCACGTGTCCTGCCGCCTCGACGCTGTCGAACGCTGAATGCGATACGTCGAGCTGCGTGCCAATGTGACCGCGGATCCAACCCCGCACGGTTCCGCCAAACGAGAACGTCGGGCCGCCCATCCGAGCGCCAAGTCCGAAGACGTGCGACGCTGGTGTGAGGTAGCCCGGAGCAACGGCCGGACGCGCCGCAGTCACGGGGCGCTCAGCAGAGACTCCCACCGCCGTGGTCGATGCGGGTTGGAGCGCTGTCTGCGGCGTCTGAGCTGATATCGCGCCCGCCGGACGGCTCGGCTCAGACGGGACCGAGGGTCCCAGTCGTCCCACACTCACGTGCACGTAGCCGATACCATCCTTGGCCGCCGGCCATGACACGCGGACCCAACTTCCCAGTTCGCGCGTGACCGTCAGCACGGTGCCGTTCGGAGCATGGCCAAGCACCACACTGCCCATACTCGGAGACAAGTGAATGTCAGCCGAAGGGGTTTTCACGGTCAACACCGTGGTCTGCGTGGATGTGGTTTGCGCACACAGCCACGCGGGGTTCAGGAACAGGGCGACGGCTACGGTCGCGGCAAAACGATTCATCTGACTTCCTCCAGACAACTGACGCATGGCGCCTCGCGCCGTACTGTGCAAAGCGGGACTCGTGAAGACCCGACAGCTGGAAGCGCAGCGCGCAAGGAGCCTGCCACCAAACGCGACCACTAGTGAAGCTGCAACCGGTGCTTACACAATGACTTGGCGCCAGCTCAGTGAGCGGTGACGCGACACCGCGCACAAGACCGGCCGGTGAGGAATCAGGATCGTAATGAGTCAGGAGATGGAGACGGAGAACGAACTCGTGAAGATGTCGGAAGGGAGCCGACGTACCCGACCGAGTCCGATCACAAATCGATTGCGCGCGACGGGTGCAACGCTAATTCAGTTCGCACATGAGCGTGTCGCGAAGAACCGGCGTCATGCCCACCGGGCACGTGAACACCGGCTGCGGCGCTTCGCACGTGATTACGTCACGAAACACGGGAACGAGTCCCGCCGGGCAGGTCGTGACGACGGGTGGCGCACACGCTGTCAGTCCACATGGTCCTGGCGGTGTCGCTGGCGCCGGCGGTGGTGGCGGCGACACTTCGGTCGGCGTCACATCAGCACCGCCAGAATCTGGAGCGGAACTCTCCGGCGCTTCCGCAACAGGATCGATGGTCGGCGTTGTCATCGACGTCCTGGTGTCTGCTCAGGGCTTTTCAGCACGTAGTCGAGGAGTCGCCGGTACTGGACGGCGTGGCCCTGCTTGATCGCTGGTTTGAAGCGCCACTGCTTCACGGCGCCCAGCAGCAGGCCGTCGTAGGGACCGAACGAGGGCTGCAGAACGTCGGCAGACGTGACGGCGCCATCTGCGCCAACGACGAATTGCAGCCGGCCGGAGTACGAGCGCTGAGCCACGTACTCCCACGGAGGATTCCATGGCGGCATTGTCTGAGTGATCACGACGGGCGGCGTGACCTCCGCATCCGCGATGTCGTACACGCGTGGAACCGGATCGAAGGGCGGCGGGATCGGTGGTTCAATCCTGGCGACCGACGGACGCGGTGGAACTGGCTCCAGAATTGGCTGCGCCTCGAGGGGTGTCATTCGCTCTCGAGCGAGGCCATGGAACTCGCGAGCGAGCAGCTCCAAATCCCGGAGGGCCATCGGATCGGCGGCGCTGCGCAACAGCTCGAGCGTTTTACCGAACTGTTGCGCAGCTGTCGAGTAATCCTTGGCTTCAAACCGAGATTTGGCCTCGCTATAGGCGCCGCTGGCGAGCTGTGGCACGAGGCGTCGACGAACCGACTGATAGAGGGCGAGGAATTTGGGCGATCGGTCGTCCAGACCTTCGAGCGGGAGCGGATGACGCAGCACCAGTCGTTCGACCACGCGCTCTGCTTCGGTGTCTCGATGGAGGGCGAGCAGACACAGTGCCCGAAGTTCTTCGACCTCGTCGAGGAGCAGCGGATCCTGGAGCTGCGCCAGGCCGATGAGTGTCTCGTTGTAGGCAGCTGTCGCGTAAAGCTCTTTCACATCTCTGAGCGGGTCGTCGGCCTGTAGCGTTCCCATCGCTGCCAGTAGGACTGCCGAGCTAAGCAGCCATCGTCCAATCCACGTCCGCGTTTCCATCGAGCGACCTCCCGCACCCCATGGTGTCGGAGGGCGTCGAAACGTTTCAGCCCTTCAGATTCCTGTAGTTCGGAGGGAGGTGTTTGGAGGATTCAGCGCTCGCGTACGGACGGAAGCACCACCGCCTGCTGCCGAGCGGTTGCACGCTGCCCCGGTCCGTGGGACTGAACGATTGCAGGGGGGACACGACCATGGTCATCGATTCACCGGCATTGACCGGCAAGGCGACGGTCAAGAGAGCCGCGGCGACGATGCACAGCGACGGTTGCGGATGGCAGGCTCCACTCAGTCAAGCGTTGTGGGCCCGCCGATGAGTTGTCTCACCGTGTTTCTGAGCGCGTCTGGGGCGAACGGTTTCGCCATCTGTACGTCCACGGCAGAGGGGTCGATCGCGACGCAGTCGGCGAAGCCGGTCAGCAGGATCGTCTTGGCGTCTGGATGCATCGTTCTCAACCGGCGCGCGACTTCATCGCCTGGGACGGCAGGCATCAGGTAGTCGGTAATCAGAAGATCGCAATCGCTCAACTGCGACGCTCGCGCAAGGGCCTCCGGCCCGTTATGTGTGACGGTGACGTCGTAAGACGCCAGGCACGCCGCTATCAGATTCCCGAAGCTGATGTTGTCATCGACAACCAACACTCGTTTCATTCCAATTCTCCAGGTTCGCGTCGTGGTTCACGATTCCAACCTGCGGACACCGAGGCATTCCGGACGACATTCATCCGCGAGGTCGAACGCGTCCTCGATCGAAGAGACTTCCGCTCTGGTGACTCCGCAACCGAACCCAGAGACTTCAATCGTCCAGCGGTCCGGGTACATCAGGATCCGGCAGGCCCGATATCGGACGGTGTCGGCCCAGATTGGGAAGACGGCAAGCGGCGTCATGACGCAGTGACTGGCAAGCGCAGTGCCAACGCTAGCTGAGCCCAAGAGTGCTGATTCTGGCCCCAATATTTCAGGACGCTGCGGTGCCATTGCGAGTCAACGAGCCATGGCGCCCCGGTATGTGCGGCACCAACCTACGCGCCAGTCAGGCCATTGTGTGTACGGCGCGGGTCACGGTCGTCCATCTCCCATCAGGGTGACCGATACCTCGCGCCGCTGTCCTCCGTCGAAGTCCACCAGAAACACGCGCTGCCATCGACCCAGGCTCAGCGCCCCGCCGGCCACGGAGATGTACTCCGACGTCCTCAAGAGCGCTGCCCGGCAGTGCGCGTGCCCGTTCCGGCGTTCGCCAGGCATGAGGTTGACCGTACGACGTGTGAAATCGTCGTGACCGTAATGAGCGCTCGTCGGCGCGATTCGTTCGAAGAGTGCTTCGAAATCATCCAGCAGCAGCGGCTCGTGCTCGTTGATGAGCAAACCGGTTGTGGTGTGGCGCGTTTGCACCGTCATCAGACCTTCGAGCAGCCCAATCCCCTCAACCGCTCGTGACAGGGCGGCGGTCAGATCCACGAACTCGACAGGCGCGCGGGTTTCGATCGACACAACCAGTGTCCGGACGATCGGGGTTCGACGGGACGAGGGGGCGAGATCAAAGACGGCCGGCATCGGTGCGCTCCTTCACAACTGGGAGACTGGTCCGGCGCGCACCAGCCAGGAACACATCGTCCCACGGCACGTGCGCGGTCATCTGCATGAGGACAAAGAGTGTCAGAATCGCGCCGACCGTGATCGTCAGGCCTGTGAAGCCTTCGAAGAAGAAGGCATAGCTGAAGAGCACCAGGAACACCCCCTGGGCCGCGCCGGCGACCAGCAACGCCTGTCGCATACCCGTAACCAGCCGCAGATAGCTCACCACCAGCGTCAGGCTGACGGCCGCGGATATGCCGAACGCGACATGTACAGTGACGTGGTCCACCAGGTACGCCAAAAGCAGGTGAAACGCGAAGAAGGCGGCCGCGATGAACCAGTAGTGCATGGGGTGAAGCGACGGCCCTGAAGTGGTGCCCACCATCACCATCACAGCGAGAAAGAACAAGAGCGACACGGGTGCAAAGAATGTGACGCGCGCCGCGAACGGGCCTGGATTCAGCTTTTCGGGCAGTTCCATGCCGATAGACTGGCCGGAAATCAGGTTGGCAAATGTCCACGTGAGGTTCCACCCATTCGCCGTTGCCATTCGTTCGCTTGGCGAGGCTGTGCCAGCAGGGAAATCGATTTCCCTGAAGTTGGTGTGCATGACCAGGCTGAAGTCATGTACCTGCGCGACACCAGTCGGAGCGAACGCGTAGGTCCAGGTCGAAAGCCCGCGCGATCGATATTGCACTTCCAGTGCGATCGGGGATCCCGCTGCCGCCGTGGCGGCGGCGGTCATTTCCTTCGAGATGTCGCTGCTCGGGGCCACTGGCCGCCCATCGATGGCAAACACGAAGTCGTCGAAGAGGGCGTCCTGGGCGGGAAGTGGGAACCGCACGTGGATCTCACGCGCTTGGGGATCGGGATTGGTGAAGCTGTAGACGGCTCTGAATCGAACACTGTAGGTCGCGTACCAGAGCAGGCCTTTGCGCCGGTGCTCCAGGTCCAGGTCCACCGTTGCTCGCGTCGACTCAAGGGCGACCGGGATCGATCGACTCACCGGCTTGCTGACTTGCTTGCGCTGAATTCGGCCGTCCGGCTCCTTCGTCTCCACGATTTCTGTCTCGACACCCGGGCGCTGGATCCAGGCTTCGGGAGCGACCTGCCGGTGCGGCGCTCCCCACAACAGCTGGACTTCGCGTTCCAGGCGGCCGTCGAACTGGCCAGCACGAGCGACGAGAGACGAGCCAAGTACGGTCCATGCCACGGACGCCCCGAAGAAAATCAGGGCGATCGCGGCAAGTCGTCGAAAAGTCACGAGGTCCTCCTTGAAAGCAACGGCCGGCCGGGGGACCGAGCGCTGTGTGATTGCTCTCTCGAAGGATGACGTTCTGGACGCGCCGAAGTCTTCAGCGAAAGGTGAGCATCGCGTGAGGAGTCAGTGATTCTCGGCGGAAAGTTCAGAAAGGGTCCTCGGCCGACGGGTCAGTCCCCACGCGACCGACGATCCGAAGGCCCATCCTTCGAACGCCCCCAGGATGGCTCGCGTGATCGGCCCGAATCCTGGCTCGCCGATCAGGCGACCAAGCGGCGCCAGCACGAGCTGTGACTCGCGGGATGATCTCGCGATATCGTGAACGAGTCCGCCGATCAAAGGACGGCCCGCGAGAGCCAGGAGCGCGGCGGCTACCGCACAGCAGGCGCCCACGATGAGTGCGGCGGCGAGTCGTCGACCACCAACTGGGGCGGCGAGCCCCCCGCCCGGAGGCTGTGACGTGGCCAGTCCATAGCCACCGCCGACCGCGGCGCCGATCACAAGGCCATCGATTGCAAACGCGACGATGCCACCGCTGGGAAGGTGCAGGCCAAAGAGTCCCTCCAGGAGCGCCGCCAGTACGAGCTCGGCGATCGCGGCGACCACTCCTCCCGAGATGCCGCCGCACGCCACCAGAGCGAGACCGCGGCGCGAACGCGCCAACACTTCGGCGGCGGCCAAGCCGGCTGCGACGCCGGCCGCGCCGAAGCCGCCCGCAAGGGCACCGATCGCCGCGAGCGCGAGGGCAACCTCCGGTCGAGCACTCGAGGTCGGCGACAAGTACAACGCAATGCCGCCACAGGCACCGGCCACCGCTCCCCCGACGGCTCCGGCGGCAGCACCACCAGCCCAGCGACGTGCGACGGTCTGGCCGACGTCCGCGAGCCGCAGCCGGACAAGGGCGAGGACGATGCCGAAGGCGTGAGGATCGGTGAGAAGCGGAACATCGCCGGCGCCTGGCACATTCCATCGCGCGTCACGCATGATCGCCAGAGCGGGCGCGTGGTGTGGACGCGCGGCGAGATGCGCAAGCGCGTCGGCGGTCCCGAGGACGTGCAGCTGTTCAGCGAGATCGCGAGCCTCGGCTCGGGCCGCGCCACCTTCCGCGGCGGTGATCACCAGGCGATCGACGAGCGGATCGATCGAGGCGACGGCCGCGACGTCGGGTCGCGGCGGCTTGACGGCTTGTGCTATTCGATCATCATCGGATTCCTCCGCGACGTCCGGAAACACGAACTGATAGCCATGCCTCGACACCGTCCGGATGAACCGCGGATCCCGCGAGTCGTCACCGAGCGTGCGTCGAAGCGTGCGGATCGCCTGAGACAGCGCCCCATCGGAGACGATGACGTCGCTCCACACTTCGGCAAAAATCGCGTGTTTGGACACGGCATCTCGCCGTCGGCCGATCAACAGAACCAGGAGATCGAAGTATTTCGGAATGAGTGGCACCGGCTGCCCGTTCCGCAGCAGGAGTCGCTGACGCGGCGAGACCACGAACTCGGCGAAGCGGAAGCGGACGGGGGCAGTCACGCAGTGTCGGCCTGGCCCATCCTACTGTGGTCGGCTGCGTGACACGAAAAGAGATGTCGGCTCCGGCGGCTTTGAATGTCGCATGGAAGTCCTGGCTCACGGACGATTCCCTGAGCCAGAGCGGGGGGAAACCCGAGAGGCTACGGATGGGTGGGCAGGGCGTATCCGTTGCTCGAGGGCAGCACCTGCCAGCTGCCGGTGGTGCCGAGGAACACCGCGGGGTCTGTGGCGAGGCCGTCTATCGATTCGTTCTATTCGTTGCGAAGCATCGTCATCGGGTTCACGCTGGCCGCGCGCAGAGCGGGAATGAGGCACGCTGCGGTTGCAACGAGACCGATGAAGAGGGCCACGCCGGTTGTCGATACCACGTCTGGTGGGCCGACCGAGATCGGCAGGTTGTCCAACAGCGGCGCCGCAGCAATGGCGGTCGCGAGACCAGCCAACAATCCGATGACGGTCAGCCGTATGCCCTGGCCGAGGACGAGGCGGGTCACGCGCGACTTGTCGGCGCCGAGCGCCACACGGATGGCGAATTCACGCACGCGTGAGGTCGCGATGTAGGCGATGACGCCGTACGTGCCGGTCACGGCGAGCAGCAGCGAAAGCCCCGCGAATGTCGCCATCAGCCAGAAGAACACGGTGAAGTCGGACAGGGAGTCGGCCACCACCCGATCCATCGTCTTGACACTGAAGACAGCGAGGTTGGGATCGACATCGCGGATCACAGAGCGAACCGCATCGATCACGCGTTCGGGGTTGCCCGGTGCGCTGACCATGAGCGAGACCCCGAGTTCGTTCAGCTGCGACCAGTTCTGCGCCATCGGGAAGTAGATTTCCGGCGCTGCCGTTCGATCGAGCCCCACCTGACGAACATCGCCGGCGACCCCCACGATCGTGCCTCGATTCATGTCGATGCCGACCGGATTGGCCGCACCAAAATACCGGCGCGCCAGTGCCTCGTTGATCAGAATTACCTTCGGGGCGTCGGCACCGTCCCGGTCAGAGAAGCCACGTCCCTGAATTGGAATATGGAGGGTGTCGAAATAGCCTGGAGTGACGTAGCGGAGCTCGATTGTAAATGGCGGCGGCGGCAGGGGAGGACGTCCACGCATGACGAAGCTGTCGGAGTTGGCCGTCCAGCCCCAGTTCTGGAGAGGGACCATCTGGATGAACCCGGCCGCTCGAACTCCGGGCAGTGCCGTCACGCGGTCCGCGATCTCGTAGAAACGCCGCACGTCAGTCCGCGGGCTCATGCGATGCCCGACGTGGAATGTGGTGACGTTGCTGGTGACCATACCCGTGCCGGTGTTGCGCAGCCGGATGAGCTCGCGCACCAGGATCGTGGCCGCGACGGCGAGCACGAGCGCGAGCGCAACTTCAGCGATCACCAGACCGTCGCGAACGCGTCGCTGACCGGCGCTCATGGTGGTGCGTCCGCTGGATTGCTGCAGCGCCGCCTGCGTGTCCGCTCGCATGGCGAACACCGCAGGAAGAAGTCCTGAGATCACCGCCGTGGCGGCGCTCACGGCGAGAAGAAAGAGGAAGACGCGCCAATCGACGCCGACCTCGTGGGCGCGCGGCATCTGCGTGAGCACGAGCGCCATCAACTGACGGGTCGCCAACCATGCGAGAGCGAGCCCGACGATGCCACCCATAAGTGTCAGCACCAGGCTCTCGGTCAGCAGCTGCCTGACGATCCGAAGGCGGCCGGCGCCAATCGCCGATCGGACGGCCACTTCTCGGCCACGCAGCGTCATGCGGACGAGTGACAGGTTCGTGACATTCGCACAGGCCAGTGCCAGGACAATCACGACGGCGCCAAAGAGCACGAACAGCGGACGTCGCACCGTCTCACCCACGACGGCTTCCGACAACGGCTCGAGATAGACGCCGTATCCCCGCAGCCGCTCGGGATACTGCGCCTCGAGACGCTTGCTGATCACGGCCAGCTCGCTTTCAGCGGCTGTCAGTGAGACGTTCGCCTTCAGTCGTCCGGTGACCTTGCCCAGACGGACGCCCGGCTGAGCCGGTAGATTCATTGGCAACCACATGTCGCTCCGCGCCGCCCCGCCGACGCCCGGCAGAAGTGACGCCGACGCGTACGGAAACTGAAACGCTTCGGGCATCACGCCGATCACGGTGAATACTTGTTCGTCGAGCGTGAGAGTGGCGCCAACCGCCGCCGCGCTGCCGCCGAAACGCTGTTGCCAGAAGGCCTCGCTGAGCACTGCCACACCGAGCGGATCATCGGGTCTGAAGGTTCGGCCGAGAAGAGGCACCGCACCGAGCATCGCAAAGAAGTCGCGCTCCGCGCGGACCGTCATGACCCGCTCGACGCTGCTCACCTCGTGCAGATACGCCGCGGAGACGTCGTAGCCGACCAACGCGTCGAAGGACGTGCTCTGATTCCGGTACTCGCCCAGGTTGCTCACCGCGTCGCCCCGAGGGACGAGTACGCTCGATCCGCGGAGCTGGACCAGCCGATCCGGGTCGGTAAACGGCAGCGGCCGCAGCACCACGCCGTTGACGATGCTGAAGATCGCAGCGTTGGCGCCGATGCCGAGCGCGAGTGTCAGGACCGCCGTCGTGGCGAACCCCTTCTGCCGGCCTAGGCTGCGCACGGCATAGCGGAGATCCTGGCCCAGATCGTCGAGCCATTTCCAGCCGAGCGCCTCATGGCTGTCTTCCCTGATCCGCATGGCACTCCCAAAGCGGCCACGAGCCGCCGCGCGGGCTTCCGTCGGTGGCACACCGCGATCTGTCTGGCGCTGTTCGATGAGCTCCAGATGCAACCGCATCTCTTCGTCGAGATCGCGGTCGACCTGGCGCCGCCGCGCCAGCATCCAGAGTCGCCGGCCCAGCTCGCTGAAGTCTGCGCTCATGTCGCGTGGATGATCCGCGTGATCGCCCCCACGATCCGCTCGAACTGAGCGACTTCCGTTTGCAGACGGCGGCGTCCTGCCGGTGTCAGGCGATAGTAGCGCGCGCGTCTGTTCTCGGCCGTTGTGCTCCACACCGCCGTGACCCAGCCCTTGACGAGCAGCCGCTGAAGCGCCGGATAGAGCGAGCCTTCTTCGACCGAGAACACCTGATTGGAGGTCTGGCTGATGGATGCCGCGATCTCGAAGCCATGCAGCTCCCGGCCACGCGCCAGCGTCTGGAGCACGAGCAGGTCCAGGGTTCCTCGGGGAATCTCATCGCGCATGATCAGGCGCCTCTAACATAGAGAGACTATGTCAGCCTGGCATAGAAAGTCTATGCCCGGACCGGATGTTCCAGGCCCTTAGCCCTTGAGCCCTTAGCCCTGAGTGCCCGTGGTCCTCCAGCCCTTAGCCCGACAGCCTTCGTGCGGTGACCTCCGGCACGTCGCCGCATGCGGTATACTAGGACCTTCAGGCAACCTGCCCCCACGCTTTCCCGCAGTTTGAGCCGATCGAGCCAGTCCTGCCTCGTTCCGCGCACGCGCAAGCAAGCAGAGTGGACGGCGCGAACGAGGATTCATGCAGAACAGAATGACGGTCGGTTTTTCGGCACTCGGTCTGAGTGCCGAACTGGTGCAAACGGTCACGACGCTCGGCTACGACGAAGCAACCCCTATTCAACGTGAAGCCATTCCGCTGCTGTTGGCGGGACGCGATGTCCTCGGCCAGGCGGCAACGGGAACGGGCAAGACCGCGGCGTTCGCGTTACCGATGCTCGATCGGATCATCGCCGGCGGTCCTGCGGCCCGCGCCGGCGACCCGCGCGGCCTCGTGCTGGTGCCGACGCGAGAGCTGGCGATGCAGGTGGCCGATGCGATTCAACAGTACGCGACCAGCCTCAAGCTCACTGTCGTGTCGATTTACGGCGGAGCGTCGATGGGAGTGCAGATCGGTGCGTTGCGCCGAGGTGCCGACGTGGTCGTTGCCACGCCCGGCCGTGTGCTCGATCACCTCCGTCGATCGACGCTCAGACTCGATGCCCTGCGCGTGCTCGTCCTGGACGAGGCTGACGAGATGCTCGACATGGGCTTCGCCGAGGATCTCGAGGCGATTCTTGGAGCCACGCCGGCGACGCGTCAGACCGCCCTGTTCTCGGCAACTATGCCGGGACGGATCGCGGCGATCGCCGAGCGTCATCTCAAGCAGCCGAGCCGTGTCACCGTCTTCCGCGACAAGCCGAGCGCCGGCAAGCCGCCTCTGGTGCGCCAGGTCGCTTGCATCGTGACCCGCGCGCAGAAGTCAACCGTGCTGGGCCGCATCCTGGCGCATGAGCGGCCAAAGGCCGCTATCGTGTTCTGCAAGACCCGCCTGGAAGTGGAGGCCGTGGCCGAGACGCTCCACAACGCTGGTCATCGCTCCCTGGCGCTGCACGGTGGCATGGAGCAGCGGCAGCGCGATCAGGTGATGCAGCGCTTTCGAAACGGGAACGCGGATTTACTGATTGCCACGGACGTCGCGGCGCGCGGCCTCGACATCGACCATCTGTCGCACGTCATCAACTACGACGCCCCCGCCGATCCCGAAGCCTATCTGCATCGCATCGGTCGCACCGGACGGATGGGACGCGAGGGCGTGGCAATCACGCTGGTCGATCCCCGCGACCGTCGCCTGATGCGCAATATTGAGGCGTTCACGCGACAGGACGTCGATCTGATGCCGGTGCCGACGGTCGCCGATCTCCGAGCGCGTCAGCTCGATGCGACGCGTGCGTTGCTCCGTGAACGCGTGATGACGTCCGTTGCTTCACCGGCCGCATCTGAGGGTGCAAGGCCACTCGACACCTTCCGGGTGATCGTGGACGATCTCATTCAGGAATTCGACGTTCGGGAGATCGCCGCGGCGGCTGTGGCGATGGTGCACGAAATCACGATCGACCACCGGTCGGGCTCGACGGCGACGCCTCTCGCCGTTGAACAGCCGAGACGACAGGCCAGCCCGGAACCCGCACTGGGCGATCGCCTGCCACCGTCAAGGCCGCGACGCTGGTCGCTTGATCCGCGCGCGGCAGCAGGTGGGCGGGACCGCGCTGGGTCTTCATCGCGTCGCGACGCGCCCGCGCGCTAAAACCCGGTCAGCGGGCCCGCGCGGCGCTTCCCTCTTGAGTCGCTACGCGACGTCTCGCTTGCCGTCGTGGATGCGATAGCGATGCTCCACGGGAACCACCGACACAAAGCCGTCGCCGACTTCCCCCGTTCTGGCGCTTCTCAGGATCACCCCCACGATTTCATCGACGTCGTCATCGTCTGCGACAACCTTGATTTCAACTTTCGGTGAGAATCCGACGCAGTATTCGTGCCCGCGCCAGACCGTCGAGTCGAAACGCTGCGGCGTATGATCGCGCAACTCGCTGCTCGTAAAAGCCAAGGCGCGCACGTGTCGGAGCGCCTGTTTGACGGCGTCCATTTTGTGCGCGCGCACGACGCTCACTATGAGCTTCATGTCTCAGTCTCCTGCGTCAACTCCATAAAGACATGACCGCGCGTCCGCGCGGTCATGGCGTTGAGACAAGAGACGCCCTAGATTCGGAGCACGCTTTGACGCTGGTGAGGCAGGACCAGCTGGGCGGATGTTGGGAGGCAGACAAGAACGATGGCGTCGCAATGGCGCGCGGCCACTTCCGCGCGCGCATGCGACAAAACCTGCAGCTTCACACGCCCCGGTGCCGGGGCACGGACGACGAGCGACGCCTCATTGACCCCGACATGATCGTGGCGCTGACCCTGGCCCGGGAATTCGCACGTTCGAAACGGGGCGGTAAAGGGAGACAAGATCAACGCGATCAGCCAGACCGCGATCCCCTTTAGCGCGCCCCGAATCCACGCGTCCCGCGGCATGGTCAGGCCGGGCTCATGCTGTTCGAGCCGCCACCGTGAACATAAGCTTCTTCGCCGTGCTGACTGAGATCGAGGCCGATACTCTCGTCGGCGGTGTCGGCGCGAAGCGGCACGATGGCGCCGATGATTTTGAGCAGGACGAAGCTGACGACGCCGCTGTAGACAATGGCCGCGGCAACAGCGGTAGCCTGGATGCCGAGCTGAGCCGGGTTGCCGAAGAGCAGGCCGTCGGCGAGCCCGTTGAGGCCCTTCTGCGCGAAGACACCGGTGAGCAGCGCGCCGACCGTCCCGCCGACCCCGTGCGCTGCGACGACGTCGAGCGAGTCATCGAGCTGCGTCTTGGCGCGCCACACGAGGCCGAAGTAACTGGGCACGGCGGCAATGGCGCCGAGCGCGATGGCGCTCATCGGCCCGATGAAGCCGGCGGCCGGCGTGATGGCTACCAGTCCAACGACAATGCCGGTGGCTGCGCCCACGGCCGTCGGTTTGCCCTGGCGCATGTAATCGAGCAGGGTCCAAACGACCAGGGTCCCCATCGGCGCGAGGAACGTGGTGGTGAAGGCGAGCGCCGCGGAGTTGCCCGCGGCGAGTGCGCTGCCGGCGTTGAAGCCAAACCAGCCAAACCACAGCAGCCCCGCGCCCAGGAGGACAAACGGCACGTTGTGGGGCATCAGCGCCTGGGTCTTGAAGTCACGGCGCTTGCCAACGACGATCGCCGCCACCAGAGCCGCGACGCCGGCGTTGACGTGGACGACGGTGCCGCCGGCAAAGTCGAGCGCACCCATCTTGGCGAGCCAGCCGCCGCCCCACACCCAGTGCGCCACCGGCGCATACACCAGCACGGCCCAGAGCGAGATGAAGATCACGTACGCCGAGAAGCGCATCCGCTCGACGATCGCTCCCGAGATCAGGGCCGCCGTGATGATGCAGAAGGTGCCCTGGTAACACATGTAGAGATAGTGGGGAATGGTGCCCTGGGGCTCGAGGCCGACGCCCTTGAGGCCGAGCCGCGAGAGGTCGCCGAGCCAGTCATTGCCGGGCGCGAAGGCGAGCGAGTAGGCCACCACCGCCCAGAGCACACCCACGAAGCCGAGCGAGATGAAACTCATCATCATGGTGTTGAGGGCGTTCTTGGAGCGCACCAGGCCGCCGTAGAAGAAGGCCAGCGCCGGTGTCATCAGAAGGACGAGCGCTGTCGAAACTAACATCCATGCTGTGTCCGCTGCGTTCATTACGCTCACCTCAAATGTTGTGGTCGTGACCGGGTGTCTGTCTCGCCTTCGCAAAGCTGCAGCCAAGAATCACGACAGCGATTTGGCAGCGAACCCCTATGTTTATAACGACTTAACAAAATGAATCAGATTGAGCGATTGGCGACAAAAGTGTCTGAAACCAGGTGGATGCCCAGACAATATTGTCTGGTACCCTCCTAGGAATCCTGTCCCAGGGACAAGCCCCGGGACAGGAACAGGTTGCTCTCCTAAGCGAGGTTCGGCGCCGCCACCCCGATCGGTGCGCGCTCTGACGGAACCGGGTGCGCGATACTCGAGCCGCCGCCGTGAACGTAAGCTTCCTCGCCGTGCTGACTGAGATCGAGGCCGATACTCTCGTCGGCCGCGTCGGCGCGAAGCGGCACAATGGCGCCGATGATCTTGAGCAGGACGAAGCTGACAACGCCGCTGTAGACAAGGGCGGCGGCAACAGCGGTGGCTTGGATGCCGAGTTGGGCCGGGTTGCCGAAGAGCAGGCCATCGGCGAGCCCGTTGAGGCCTTTCTGCGCGAAGACGCCGGTGAGCAGCGCGCCGACCGTACCGCCGACGCCGTGGGCCGCCACGACGTCGAGCGAGTCATCGAGCTGCGTCTTGGCGCGCCACACGAGGCCGAAGTAACTGGGCACCGCGGCAATGGCGCCGAGCGCGATGGCGCTCATCGGCCCGATGAACCCGGCGGCTGGAGTGATGGCGACCAGTCCGACGACAATACCGGTGGCCGCGCCCACGGCGGTGGGCTTGCCGAGCCGGATGTAGTCGAGCAAGGTCCAGATGACGAGCGTGCCCATCGGCGCGAGGAACGTGGTGGTGAAGGCCAGCGAGGCTGACGTGCCTGCGCTGAGGGCGCTGCCGGCGTTGAAGCCAAACCATCCGAACCACAGCAGGCCCGCGCCCAAGAGCGTGAATGGCACGTTATGCGGCATCAGGGCCGACGACTTGAAGTCCTTGCGCCGTCCGACGAGCATGGCGGCGACGAGCGCGGCGACACCGGCGTTCACGTGGACCACGGTGCCGCCGGCAAAGTCGAGCGCACCCATCTTGGCCAGCCAGCCGCCGCCCCAGACCCAATGGGCCACCGGGGCATACACGACGACGGCCCAGAGCGAGATGAGAATCAGGTAGGCGGAGAAGCGCATGCGCTCGACCACAGCGCCCGAGATCAACGCCGCCGTGATGATGCAGAACGTC
>Ga0111539_10005283_pt1 | contig 16723 bp, 17 predicted proteins | sample RhiMethybrSRZTD1_FD_79667 | JGI IMG/M metagenome (GOLD analysis project Ga0111539, IMG submission 79667) | Populus rhizosphere microbial communities from Tennessee, USA - Rhizosphere MetaG P. TD hybrid SRZTD1 (version 2) (version 2) | ecosystem: Host-associated > Plants > Roots > Rhizosphere >... | reverse complement strand
GGCCGCGGCCACCGTCATCGCGGTGCGCCCGCGGCGCGACGCGGGCGGGCTGCTGCGCGGACGCGCGCTCGTCCGGTTGCTGGGCCTGGCGTTGCTCGGCGCCGTCTGCGCGCCGGCGTTGCTGGTCGTCGGCGTCAAGCGGACGGACGCGGTCACGACATCGCTGCTGCTGACGCTGGAGGCTCCGTTCACGATGCTGCTCGCCCGGCTGCTGTTCCACGAGCACCTGGGCCGGCGCGCGCTCGCGGCCGCGGCGATGATCCTGGGCGGCGCGCTGCTGGCATCCACGCCGTCGGCGGCGCCAGGGTCGGCGGGAATGGTGGGGTGGGGCCCGGTGTTCGTCGCCGGCGCGATGCTGGTCTGGGCGCTGGACAACTCGGTCTCGCGCACGTTCGCCGATCGCGATCCGCTGGCCGTCGTCGCCTGGAAGGGGTTGCTGGGGGGACTGCTGTCTGCCGGCGTGGCGTTGGTCTCGGGCGAGGCGCGTCCGTCCGTCGCCGCGATGGCGGCGCTCGCCGCGATCGGCGCCGTCGGCTACGGCGTCAGCTTGATCTGCTATCTGCGCGCCCAGGCGCTGATCGGCGCGGCGCGCACCGCCTCCGTGTTCGCGGCCGCGCCATTCGTCGGGTCGGTGGTCGCGCTGGCCGTTGGCGCGCCCTGGCCGGGCGTCATGCTGGCGCTCGCCGCGGCGCTGATGCTCGCCGGCGTTTGGCTGCATGCGTCCGAGCGGCACGGCCACCGCCACCGCCACGAGCCGATGCGCCACGAGCACCTGCACACGCACGACGACGGCCACCACACCCACGTCCACGATCCGATGCCCGTCGGTCCGCACAGCCACGTTCACGAGCACGAGCCGGTGACGCACGAACACGAACACGGCGAGGACCTGCACCACCGCCACCACGATCACTAGACGATCGGACCCCTCACCCTAGCCCTCTCCCCGCTTCGCGGGGCGAGGGGACCGGATCTGATCCGCGCGGGGCGAAGGGATCTGGTCTGCTGCCTCAGCGACTGAACAGCGGCAGCAGCTCGCGAAGCGACTTCACCACCATGTCCGGCGAGCCCCAGTCGGCCCGCTCGTGGTCGGGGAGCGGCGCGGGGCTGACCAGCACGGTCCGGCAGCCGGCATCGCGGCCCGCCATGACGTCGTATTTGTAGTCGCCGACGGCGAGGGTGTGCGCGGGCGCGACGCCCATCGCGCGGCACAGAGAGAGCGCGCCGTGCGGAGAGGGCTTGGGGGGGCCGTCCTCGCGCGTGTAGATCGCGTGGAACTGGAACGCGAACATGCGCGCGAACGTGTCGACGACCTCGCGGACGTTGCGGGTCAGGATCGCCATCGGGATCTCCATCCCGCGCAGGTGGCCGAGCAGATCGGCGCAGCCGTCGGCCAGCCTGGCCTGCGCGATGGCCGCGCGTTCGTGCCGGATCATGATCGCCTCGGCGCGCGCCCGCCCCGCCGCGTCGAGCTGCTCGAGCTGCTCGAGGATCGTTCCGTCCGACAGCCCGATCTCCGCCCGCATTGCGTCGAAATCGAGCACCGGCTCGGTGAGCGTCCCGTCCAGGTCGAAGATCACCGCGCGCGGCGTCGTCATCGCTGGCGCCCCGTCACTCGGTGGCGGCTTCGGGCGCGCCGCCCGTGCGCGCGACGTCCTCGTTCTTGATCTTGCCGACGTCCATGCCCCGCGTCCGCTTCGTCATCGACGGCAGCAGCTCCTCGATCGGCGGCGGCTCGCCCTTGATGAAGCGCAACGGGTTGGTGCGCGCCACGACGAAGTTGCGCAGATACGGGCTGTTGAACCCGCGCGCCTTCAGCGCCGCCACCTGCGCCGTCACGGCCTCGTCGTAATCGAGCAGCAGCGCCGCCCGCGCGCGCCGCTTCGGCTCCGCCGCGGCGAGCTTGCCGGACAGCCAGCGGTCGGCCTTGCGCAGGATCGAGTGGTAGGCGCCGCCCGACAGCCGCCCGCGCTCCTCGTACGCGAAGCCGAGCGTGGCGAGCGCCGGCTCCTCGAACTCCAGCGCGTAGGACTCCTCGTCGCCGTCCGAGACGGGCGCCAGATCGACGTACATGCGCCGCACGCCGATCGCCTTCTCGCGCAGGTTGTGGGCCTTCTCGATGTTGAGCGCCAGAATCTGGTACGCGACCGGGCGCTCCGGCACCAGCAGCGCGAGCACGGTCTTGGCGCCCAGCTCCTTGAGCGCCGTCAGCCGGTGGTACCCGTTGGGCGTCCAGTAGGCCGCGTCGCCGGTCTGCTCGCGCACGGCGATGATCGGATCCAGGAACCGCTTGGTCTTGTCCATCGCCTGCGTCAGCCGCCGCACGTGCGCGTCGGAGATGTCGCGCTGAAACGGCGTCGGCACGACCTTGTCGACAGGCAGCGCGGTCAGCATCAGCGCGTGGCCGCCCAGCGGCTCGCGATAGGTAGCCAGCACGGCGCCCCCGTCTGCCCGCACCGCCGCGGCAAGCTCTTCCAGCTCGGCCGGTAGCGTCGCGAGCACCAGCTCGGTCGCGCCCAGCTCGGTGGGCCGCAGCTTCACACCCTTGCGACGCCGCGGCGTCCCGCTGGCCTTTTTTCCCCTGCCTTTTGCCTTCGCCTTCTCGACCATGGGCGAAAGATGCCATAGTTTGTCGTCGGAGGTTCGAAGGCCCATGGCGAGAATGGTCAAATGCGCAAAGCTGAGCAGGGAACTGCCGGCGATCCCCTACAAGCCCTTCAACAACGAGCTCGGCCAGCGCATCTACGACAGCATCTCGCTGGAAGCGTGGAAGGGGTGGCTGGAGTTCTCGAAGATGATCGTGAACGAGTACAGGTTGGACCTGACCTCGGCGCAGGGGCAGAAGCTTCTTCACGAGCAGGCGGAGAAGTATTTCTTCGGCGAAGGTGCGCAGCTTCCTCCCGACTACGTCGCGCCCGCGGCGAAGTAGCTCGGCTCACCAAGGCAGGCCGTGCGCGAACCAGCCGACGTCGTCTTGGTCTCGTGCTACGAGCCCGGTCACCAGCCGGAGGGCGTGGCGTCGGCCGTCGCCCACCTGCGCGCCGCCGGCTTCCAGCCGACGTGTCTCGACCTGGCGGTCGAATCGCTCGACGACGCCGCCCGCGCGCGCCTGACGGCGGCGCGCTTCGTGGCGATCTCGGTGCCGATGCACACGGCGCTGATGCTCGGCCGTCGCGTCGGCGCGTACGTAAGGCGCGCGAATCCGCAGGCTCACCTCTGCTTCTTCGGCCTCTATGCGACGCTGAACCGGGCGCTGCTCGCGGCGGAGGCGCACAGCGTCCTCGGCCCCGATTGCGAGCCGCAGCTCGTCGAGCTGGCGGCATCGATCGCCGCGGGCGCGGCGGTCGCCGTCGAACCGCGCCCGCCCGGCCGCCGCCCTTCGCTGGTGCCGGATCGCAGCGCGCTGCCACCGCTCGCGAAGTACGCCCGGCTCGCGATCGCGGGCGAACAGCGCGTCGCCGGCCACGTCGAGGCGACGCGGGGCTGCAAGCACCTGTGCCGGCACTGTCCGATCCCACCCGTGTACGGCGGGCACTTCTTCGCCGTGCCGGCGGAGATCGTGCTGGAGGACGCGCGCGCGCAGATCGCCACCGGCGCGCGTCACATCGACTTCGGCGACCCCGATTTTCTCAACGGGCCGACGCACGCGCTGCGCATCGCGCGGGCGCTGCACGCGGAGCACCCGAACGTCACGTTCAGCTTCACGGCCAAGGTCGAGCACATCGTGGCGCACGCCGCGCTGATCCCCGAGCTGGCGGCGGCCGGGGCGCTGTTCGTCGTCAGCGCGGTCGAATCACTGTCCGACGAGGTGCTGGAGGCGCTGGCCAAGGGGCACCGCGCCGCCGACACGGCGCGCGCGCTCGCCATCGTGCGAGGCGCCGGGATGTCGTTGCGGCCGACGTTCGTCGCCTTCACGCCGTGGACGACGCTGGACGACTACCTGGAGCTGTGCCGGTTCATTCGCGCCCACGATCTCGAACACGAGGTCGACCCGGTGCAGCTGTCGCTGCGGCTGCTGGTACCGCCCGGATCGTCGCTGCTGGCCGCGCCCGACAACGCGCCGTCCATCCGGCCTTTTTTGGGGGCGCTCGACGAGCAGGCGCTCAGCTACCGCTGGACGCACCCGGACGCGCGGATGGACCGCCTCGAGGCCGATGTCTCGGCGCTGGTCGAGGCGGCGACCAGCGCGGGCGAGGCCCCGGTCGTGACCTTCGGCCGCATCCATCGCCTGGCCGCGTCCGCCGCGGGGCTGGACGGCGAAGCGGCCGATGTGGCGCCCATCGAGCGCAAGGGCGGACGTCTGACGCCCCACCTGACCGAGCCGTGGTTCTGCTGCGCGCAGCCCACACGGCGCCAGCTGGGCGCCGTGTAGCCGCAATGCCTTGAGGGCCTCGGGCCTCGGGCCTCAGACTTCAGGGGGAAACATCTGCCGTGCCCCCGGCCGGCCGGAGGTCCGAGGCCCGAAGCCCGAGGCCCCTTGACCGAACGGCGCCGGCAGGCGGGAGTTACGTCAGGTGGCAGTTGAAGACGATCGTGACGTTCGTGATCGTCCCAGCCTCGACGGCCGCGCACGACGAGCCGTTCAGCGTGATGGACGTGTGCGACGCGTCCGAATACGTCCACCCGTTGTTCGCATCCTGCGGGATCGGGCCGGTGTTGCTGTTGACGGAGATGTCCTCGCGGCTGGTCGTACCGTCGTTCGTGGGCGGCGGCGGGATCGAGAACGTGCAGGTCGTCGCCACGCCGACCAGCGTCTGGAGCACGGCGACGAACTCCGCGGCGCTGGTCACCGGGTAATACCGGGGATCGCCCGTGCGCGGGTAGCCGCCCGCATCCGCCATCATGTTGAGCGCGTCGTTGGCGGCGCCCGCCGGTGCGGAGAGCCCGACGACGAAGGTCGGAAAACCGGCGGTGCGCGCGGCGGTGACCGCCGCGACCGCGCCGGGCGTGTCGTCGTTCTGCGAGTTGCCGGTGGCGGGGCAGTTGGGCTGGCCGTCCGTGGCCATCAGGATGAACTTGGGATTGGGGTCGGTATTCCCGCGGAGGTACATCACGGCCGCATCCTCCGCGGCCCGCGTGGGCGTGCGGCTGCCGTTGGTGACGTTGCCCATCGCGTCCGTGCGCGCGGCGGTCGCCGCCGCAATGGCGGCGGCGTTGTTGGCCGCGACGGGAACGGCGGCCATGTTGGGGCTGACGCCGCACGTGTTGTTCGTGTCGGCGAACAGCTTGAGGCCCCAGTTCACCTCGGTCTCGGTCTGCATCACGACCTGGTTGAGCGCCGGCGTCAGTATCGCCCACTTCGAGTTCGCGCCGCAGCCGCCGGTGCAGCTCGCGTTCGTCGCGTCCTCGTTCATGGAACCCGACGCGTCGAGCACGATCAGGATGTCGGGGGGAAGCTTTGCGGAGGGCCGGTCGTAGGAGCCGCACTGCATGTTGCCCCCCTGACCGGTCAGGCCGCCCTGGCCGCTGCTGCTCCCACCGAAGTTGCCGAGGCCGGTGGTGTTGCCGCTGCCGCTGCTGGCACCGCTACCCGGGTTGCCCTGCCCACTGGGAGAGAACCCACACGCGCCCACAAACAGAGCTGCACACACTGCGCCTACTCGCACGATGGTCGATGGATTCATGGGGGAAACCTCTAGTTGATGATGCACTTGAAAACGACTTGGACGCTCGTAGCCGTACCCGCCATGATTGCGTCACAGTTCGATCCGTAGACCTGAACCGCGGTCATGGTGTCCGAGGTGTAGTCCCATCCGTTCAGGTGGTTGGGGTCTTTCGGAATCTCCACGCCGTTGACCTTCACGCCGATGTGGGCGCGATCGGTGTCGTTGTTCGGCGGTTCGGGGACCGGGAACGTGCAGGTGCCCGCGATGGTGACCAGCGTGCGGAGCACATTGATGAACTCCGCGGCGCTCGTCACCGGATAGTACGAAGGGCTGGCGGCGCGCGGGTAACCGCCCGCGACCGCCATCATGTTGAGCGCGTCGTTGGCGGCGCCCGCCGGGGCAGAGATGCCGACGACGAAGGTCGGAAAGCCGGCGGTCTGCGCGTTGGCAACCGACATGACCGCCCCCGGCGAGTCGTCCTGGTCGGTGTTGCCGCTGGCCGGGCAGTTCGGCTGGCCGTCGGTCGCCAGCAGGATGAACTTCGGGTTCGAGGCGGTCACCGTATTGAGGTAGGTCACCGCCGCGTTTTCGGCCGAGCGGGTCGGCGTGCGGCTGCCATTGGTGACGCCGCCGTTGCCGTCGGTGCGCTGGGCGATGACCTGGGCGATCGCCGCCGCGTTGTTGGCGGCAATGGGCACCGCGACATTGTTGGGGCTGACGCCGCAGGTGCTGTCCGTGTCGGCGAACAGCTTGAGACCCCAGTTCACGTCGGCCTGGGTATCCCTCACGACCATGTTGAGAGCCGGCGTCAGCAGCGCCCACTTGGAGTTCGCGCCGCAGCCGCCGCTGCACGACATGTTGTTCGAGTCCTCGTTCATCGAGCCTGACGCGTCCAGCACGATGAGAATGTCCGGCGGCAGCTTGTTGAGTGGCTGGTCCACAGCCGCGCAGTTCATTCCGGTGATGGCGCCCTGGCCGTTCTGGGCGGCGCCGCCCCCCACCAGGCCCGCGCCTGACGAATTTCCGGCGCCCAATGGACCGCCGTTGGCAGCGCCGGCGCCTCCGGACGTGGCGGGCGCGAAACCGCAGCCCGCGAAGCCCGAGCCGATGGCGACGAACAAAACGACTTTGACGACGAGCGCGGTCGACCGAGGCATGGTTAGACCTCCGGATTCGCTTGTTGGTGTCCGAGTTTAATGCTCATTCGTTAAAAATACTTCTCAAAAAGTGGGCCAGCATACGGCCCGGGCAGGCAGCTGCCAATAGCTCAGTGCGGGGGCAGCGGAAAAGCAGGTCGCTTTTCTTTTCTTTTTTTCGGGGCCCGACGAAGCTGTGCGTCAACGCGAGACGGGCACCAGTGGCGCCACGGTGAAACGCAGGCGCGCGGCGGCGTCGCGCAGCGCCTGTTCGACGGTGGCGGGGTCGTCGCCGCGCGCGAACAGGAAGCCCGTGTAGCTGGTGCCCTCGGGCAACGGAACCAACGTTTCCCCGACGCGAACCGAGATCACCACATCGTCGATCCCCGCGACCGCCCGGGCGGCCTCGATGCCTTCCACGGCGCGCAGCGCGCTCGGCACGCGCGCCGGGGTCGGGATCATCATGACGCCGGAGGCGCCGCCGATGCGGGCGGGGACCTCGCCGGTGCCAAGAGCGTGGCGCACGACGACGTCCTCCAGCGAAAAGCCCGCTTCAAAGCGCAGGCTTCGCGCGCACAGCCCTCCGATCGGGCGGGCGGCCATCTCGATGAGGACGGGCCCGTCGTCGCCCGGCGTCCAGCGCAACTCGGCATGCACCGGGCCAGTCTCGAGGCCGAGCGCGCGGGCGGCCGCGTCCACGCTGCCGGCGATGTGGGCCTGAGCGGCGTCCGGCAACCGCGACGGCGTGACGTAGATGGTCTCCTCGAACGTCGGCCCATCGAGTGGGTCGGGCTTATCGAACAGCGCCAGCACGCGCAGCGCGCCGCGGGTCAAGATGCCCTCCAGCGCGAACTCCGGCCCGGCGACGAACGATTCCACCAGCAGCTGGCCGGCTGCCTGCGGATCCGGCCGGCGCACGGCGGGATCGGCGAGCAGGCGCTCGAGCCGCGCGATCGCCGCCGCGAGCGACGGGCGATCGTCGGCGCGCATGACGCCGCGGCTGCCCGACAGCATGAGCGGCTTCACCACGCAGGGAAATCCCACCCCGCCCGGCGCGGTCACGCGGTCGGCCACCTCCCCGGGATCCGTGCCGCACGCGACGGCGAAGAACCGGGGCTGGCGGAAGGCGGGATCGGCTGCCGCCGCGGCGGCGAGCTGCTCGCGCATGAGCAGCTTGTTCGCGGTGGACGCCATCGCGGCGGGGGCATTCGCGGGCAGGCCCAGCCGGCGGGCCGCTGCCGCGGCGACCTTCGCGGGCAGCTCGCCACCGACGGGAAGCACCGCCGAGATCGGCGCCGCCGCGTCGCTGGCGGCCGCGATCACCGCGGCCGCCGCGTCGGCATCGCTGAAGTCGATGACCAGCGAATCGGCCGGCCAGTGCCAGGACCGGTCGAGCACGTGACAGCGATCTGACGCCAGCACGACGCCGGTGCCGGCGCGGCGGCAGGCATCGACGAACGCGGCGGCGCCGTAGCTCGTTGTGTGTGTCACCAGCGCGATACGGTTCACGGAATGAGCCCTCTCCCAGCCCCTCTCCCGCTGCGCGGGCGAGGGATCATCAATTGTCGTATTATACGGACCGATCCAATGGGCCAGGACAGCGGCGGACCGCCGCCCGAGACGGCGACCGCGAAACGATCGGCCCTCAGCGCCGACGAGGTGCGCGTATTCGCCGAGCGCGCCCCGCGGTGCACGGTGGCGCTGCAGGTGTTGTGCACCATTCCGGGCGAGGGCGATGGCTCGGAGTTCCTCGAAGCCGAGCTGGTCAACATCAGCAGCTCCGGGATGCTGCTGACCGGAACCCTGCTGCCGATCGGCGCGGTGGTCGACTTTCAGTTCAAGCTCGACGACGGCCTGATGGCGCTGTCCGGCCGCGCCGAGGTGGTGCGGACCGTCGCGGAGCCGGCGCGCATGGGTCTCAGGTTCGTCGTGCTCGAGGGCGCCGCACGCACCCTCGTCCAACGTTTGATCGAAGCCGGTGACGCGGCGCCCGAGATTCCGACCGCGCCTGGGTTCGCGCCGCCCGCCGTCGAGTTCGAACACGGATCGGTGCGCGTGCGACTCACCGCCGCGACCGCGAGCTTCTTTACCTACAACCCGCTGCTGCACGTGGGCATCGGGGGTTGCTTCCTGCCGGCGGAGACCGACGTTCCCCTCGGGACCGGTTACCAGATGGACATTCTCGACGGCGAGGAACGCCTGCTGGTGCGATGCAAGGCGAAGGTGGCCGCGAAGCAGGATCGGTGGATTGGTGTGCGCTTTCTCGAGATCGAACGGAGCGCGCTGCAGGCGCTGCGCGCCGAGATCGCGAAGCTGACGAGCCCCGCGACCGAGTAGGTCCCTTCGATGCTGGTCGAGCCTCCCGCACGCGGTGTTCGGGTCGGTGGCGTGACGGTCGCGCCCGGCGAGGCGCGCGCGGTCACCATCCCGCTGTCTCCGCGGCGGCGATCGTCACGGCCAGCGACGGGATCGAAGCCAGGTCCGGCGGGCGCGCCGGCCGAGGCGCCCGTGCGCGCGCCGGCGATTCCGGCGTGGGTGGTCGTGGGGCTCAAGCCGGGGCCGCGGGTCAGCGTCGTCGGCGCGTTGCGCGGTCACGAGACCACGGCGGCGCTGGCGGCCTCGCGGCTGGCAGCGGGCCTCGATCCGGCGGCGCTGATGGGCAGCGTCGTGATCGTGCCGGTGTTGCGGCCGGCCGGGCAGCTGTCGCGGACGGGCCGTCCGGGGCGCGCCTGGCGCTTTCCCGGCGACGCCGCCGGCAAGCGGGCGGCCCGCGATGCCTTCGCGCTGTTTTCGGACATCGTCGTCGGCGCGAGCGCGCTGATTGTGCTCGGGGTGCCCGGCCGCGGGCGGCGGGGCGCGGTGGTCGTCGACGGACGCCTGAGCGATCCCCGGGTGCGGCGCCTCGCCCGGGGCAGCGGCGCCGCGGCGATGTTCGCGGCGCCGGCGAAATCGCGCGGGCTGCTCGCGGCGGCGGCCGCCGCCAGCGTCCCGGGCGTCAGGCTGTCCGCTGGCGGTGACACCCGCGCGGCCGACGGTCTGGCGCGGGCAGCGCGCGCGGTGATTGCCGCGGCGGGTGTGCTGGGGCGGGCAGGGGAGGGGCTGCCCGCCGACACCAGCGCGGCCCATCCGGCGGTCGCGACGCGGGCGCTGCGCGTGCACGCCGCGATCGACGGCTTCCTGGAGACCGACCTGGCGCCCGGCGACACGGTCCAGGCACGCTCGCCGCTGGGGCGCGTGGTGCCGACGCTGCCGGGCCCGCCCTCGGTCGTCACGACCCGGGTCGACGGCCTGGTCGTCGAGGCGGCGCGGGTCGGGCCGGTCCGCGCCGGGTCGACGTTGTTCGTGCTGGTTCCCTTGTCGCGCGCGTCGGCCCGGCGGCTGGGCCCTCCTGACACGGAGGCCGCCGCCATCACCGCCGCGCGCAGCGACGGCAAGATCCGCGTCGGCTGGGTCGAATACGTCGCGCTGCCGGGCCTGGACATCGGTCACCTCAAGGCCAAGATCGATACCGGCGCGCGGACGAGCGCGCTGCACGTGGCGCGCATGCGGACCGTCGACACGACGGGCGGCCCCCACCGCCGTCCGATCCTCGAGATCACGGTGCCGAGCGGCGGCCGGGGCCGCCTGCCCCATCGGGTACGCGCGGCCGTGCACGGCTTCGTGATGGTGCGCGACACCTCCGGGCGGACGGAGCGCCGCCCGGTCATCGAGACCACGCTGCGTCTGGGGGCGCTGAAGCGGCGCATCGCGGTGACGCTGACGAACCGCGGTGACATGTTGTTTCCGGTGCTGATCGGGCGGACCGCGCTCGGTCCGGGAATCGTCGTCGACCCCTCCCGCCGCTACTTGCTGGGCAAGGCCAAGGACGCCGGCCCCGGCAAGGAAGGGGGAGGGGGCGAATAAATTGACAGAGGCGGCGACAGGCCCAATCCTCGTCGCACCGACATGCGTCCCCGTCGACGAGGCGCCCCCTCGGGCTCGCGGTTGCGGGCCGTTCCGGCGCGCTCGCGGGTGACCGTGCGACGGGGTTCGTCGCTGCCGCGGCAGGCGACGCTGGCGGCGGCGCTGCGCCAGAGCCGCGACGCGCTCTCGCGGCTGGAGGACGAGCTCGAGGCGCTGCTGGTGGCGCTGCGCGATCCGGCCGCGCGCGCCGACGCCGCGGCCGCCGACCGCCTGCGTGGGGCCGCCAGGGCCGCCGGACTGGCGTTCGCCAACCTGACGCGCGGCTAGCCCCGACGCCGTTCGGTCAAGGGGCCCTTGACCGACCGTGTTGCGGCTAGCCCCGTCCTCGTCGACGGGTTCTGTAGAATGCGAGCCGGATGACCGAGACGCGCGCCAGCCTTCGCGAGCCGCTGCTCGCGTTCGCGATCGCGACGGCGCTGGCGGCGTCGTTCGCGGCCCTGGGCACGGTCGTGCCGTTGGTCCGCGAGTACCTGCACGTGCTGATCGCGATCGTGTTTTTCCAGACGCCGGTCGTCGCCGCCCGGCGCGCGGGGCGGGACCTCGACTATAGGGAGGTCGGGCTGCGGGTGGATCCTGTCGCGCTCAACCTGGCGGTCATCGGCGCGGCCGTGCTGATCACGTTCCCCGCGTTCGTGGCCGGGTTCTTCCTTTTTTACGATCGGGTCTGCACCGTGGCGGGGACGCCGCTGGCGGGGGCGTTCGCGCCGATCTGCCACCGCTGGCTCGGCTATGCGCGCGGGCATCTCCACCTGCCGCCGGATGCCGCGGTGCTGGCGCTGTCGCAGGTGGTGGTGGTGGCCATTCCCGAGGAGCTGTTTTTCAGGGGTTACCTGATGGAGCGGCTGGAACGGGTCTGGCCGCCGACGCGCCGCCTGTTCGGTGCGAAGGTGGGCTGGGCGTTGCTCGTCTCGAGCGCGCTGTTCGCGATCGGGCACGTCGCGGTGATCCCCAATCCCCAGCGCCTGGCGGTGTTCTTTCCGGCGCTGCTGTTTGGCTGGATGCGCGCTCGCACCGGCTCGATCGCGGCGGGCGCGCTGTACCACGCGTTGTGCAACATCCTCGCGGACACGCTGCACACCAGCTATTTCCGCTGAGGGGCGCGGGTCAGATTACGACTTCTGCGCCTCGACGAAACGGAGGCGCAGATCGTACAGCAGGCTGCCGATCAGCTTCTCCTCGGCCGCCGTCAGGTTGCCCCGGGTCTTCTCCTCGAGCATCACGAGGATGTCGATGGTGTGCTTGGCCAGGGGCAGGTCCTTCTGGGGCGCGCCGACGTCCGGATGCTCGAGCTCGCCCAGGTGAAGCAGCGCCGAGCTGCCCAGGGACAGCACGAAGGTATGAAAATCGACCGCCGGGAGGGTCGGTGCCCGGTCCGGGGCCGCGGCTCCGGGGGCCGGGCCTGCCGGCGGGGGCGGCGCCACGTCGTCCGCTGGACGAGCCTCCGCTGCGTCCTTGAAGCTGCGTCGGTCCGTTACCGTGAACCCGCCCTTGTCTGTCGAATCGCCCATGCGGGGAAGGTTACGCACCCCCCCGGCGGGATTCAATGACCCTAATTAGAGCTGCTGGTCTCGGTCTCGGTCTCGGCTTCGTCCGCGGCGTCGGGGGCCTCGTCGGCCACCCCGTACACCCCTTTGTCCGCCACGTCCTCGAGCGCCTTGAGATGCTTCTCGTAGTCCTTGCGGGTGATGAGGCCTTTTTTGATGCTGCGCTCGACCGTACGGCGGTCGTAGAGGCGCGAATTCTTGACGTCCTGGTCACGAGCCATGGCGGCTTTAGCTAGCACACGCCGTGGAAATATCCTAGCGGACGCGTCGGTTGTAAGCTGCGCGCCGCCATGGACGTCCGCGTCATCAACGAACTCGTACACAAACAGTCTGCATTCATCGACAAGCTCAGCGCCGAGATCGGCAAGGTCATCGTCGGCCAGAAGGCGATGATCGAACGCATCTTGATCGGGCTGCTGACGGGCGGGCACATCCTGCTCGAAGGCGTTCCAGGCCTGGCCAAGACGCTGACGGTGCGGACGCTGGCCGATATCCTCGCGATGAAGTTTCATCGCATCCAGTTCACGCCCGATCTGTTGCCCGCGGACATCGTCGGCACCGTCATCTACAACCAGGCACGCGCCGAGTTCGTGCCCAAGCAGGGGCCGATCTTCGCGAACCTGGTGCTGGCCGACGAGATCAACCGCGCCCCCGCCAAGGTGCAGTCGGCGCTGCTCGAGGCGATGCAGGAGCGACAGGTGACGATCGGCGACACCACCCACCGGCTGCCCGATCCATTCCTGGTGATGGCGACGCAGAACCCGATCGAGCAGGAGGGGACGTACGCGCTGCCCGAGGCGCAGCTCGATCGTTTCATGTTGATGATCAAGGTCGGCTATCCGACGCGCGAGGAAGAGCGCGCGATCATGGACCGGGTGACGTCGCCGATGAAGCCGAGCGCCGAGCGCGTGGCGACGCCGCAGGAGATCGCGGAGGCGCGCAGCGTCGTGCAGGAGATCTACATCGACGAGAAGATCCGCGACTACATCGTGAGCCTGGTGCACGCCACGCGCGAGCCGAAGGCGCACGGCCTGACCGATCTGGCCGACTTCATCGCGTTCGGCGCCAGCCCGCGCGCGTCGATCTACCTCAACATGGCGGCCCGCGCGCACGCCTTCCTGCGCCACCGCGGCTACGTCACGCCCGAGGACATCAAGGCGATCGGCGTGGACGTGCTGCGCCACCGCGTGATCCTGACCTACGAAGCGGAGGCGGAGGACATCACGGCCGAGACCGTCGTGCGCAAGCTGTTCGAGCGCGTCGAGGTTCCCTAGGCGGGCCCCCCACACCGCCGCCGCCGTCATGCTGCCCCGCGAGCTGCTCAAGCGGATCCGCAAGATCGAGATCGTGACCGAACGCTTGGTCCGCGATCGGATGGCGGGTCAGTACCACTCTGTCTTCAAGGGGCGCGGCATCGCGTTCGAGGAGGTCCGCCCCTACATTCCCGGCGACGACATCCGCTTCATCGACTGGAACGTCACCGCGCGAATGAACGAGGCCTACGTCAAGCTGTTCAGCGAGGAGCGCGAGATGACGGTGCTGCTGGTCGTCGACATGTCGGCGTCCGGGCGCTTCGGCTCGCGGCAGCGCGAGAAGCGCGACCTCGCCGCGGAGATCGCGGCGGTGATCGCGTTCTCGGCGATCAAGAACAACGATCGCGTCGGGCTGATCATCTTCACCGACGAGGTCGAGAAGTTCGTGCCGCCCAAGAAGGGCAAGCGGCACGTGTTGCGCGTCGTCAGCGAGATCCTGTCGTTCTCGGAGAAGAGCCGGCGCACCGCGCTCGACGTCGGGCTCGATTTCCTGGGGCACGTCATGCGCCGCAAGTGCGTCGCGTTCCTGATCTCGGACTTCCTCGCCCCGGTCGCCAGCTACGAGCGGGCGCTGCGCATCACGTCGCGGCGTCACGATCTGATTCCGGTGACAGTGAGCGATCCGCTGGAGGAGGCGCTGCCCGACGTCGGCTTCATCGAGCTGGTCGATCCGGAAACGGGCGGCACCGTCCTGTTCGACACGGGTGGGCCGGAGGCGGTGGCGTTCGCGCGCGCGGCGCGCGCCGCCACCGAGGCACGGAAGGCCCTGTTCAAGCGGCTGGCGATGGACCCGATCGACGTCCGCACCGACCGCAACTACTTGCCGGCGCTGACGACGTTCTTCCAGGCGCGCGCGCGGAGGTTGAGGCATTGAGGTTGCGGCCGGTACGCGCCGCCGCGCCGGCGGTGCTGGCGTTGCTCGTGGCGCGCGCCGCGTGGGGCGCGGACGCGGGCGCGGAGGCGGGGACGGGCGAGACCGACGCGGGGATCGCCGCCGTTACGCCCCCGGATCCCGACGCGCCGACCGTCGCCGCCCGCGTCGATCGCGCCGAGGCGCACGTCGGCGATCCGATCCGCGTCAGCATCGTGACCGTCGCGAAGACGGGTGTGCCGGTCAACCTGCCGGGCACCTTCGATCTCGGGGCGTTTTCGCTGCTGGGCCGCGACGAGACGACCGAGCAGAACCTGGGCGACGGCCGCATCCGGCGTGAGTTCGGCATCAGGGTCGCCGCCTACGACCCTGGCCCCGCCCAGCTGCCGGCCATCGACGTCACCTACCTCGGCCCGCACGGCGAGGTGAAGTCGATTCGCACCGCGCCGATCGCGATCAAGATCGCCAGCCTGATCGCCAACGAGCCCGAGCCGGCGCTGAAGGACGCCGCGGTGCCCGTGTCGGTGATGGAGGAGAACCGGGTGCCGCTTTATGTCGGCGGCGCGCTGCTGGCGGCGGGGCTGGGCGCGCTGATCACGTTCTTCGTGGTGCGCAAGCTGCGCGCGCGGCGGGGCGACCGGCCCGGGCCGCCGCCCCGGCCCGCCCACGAGATCGCGCTGGAACGGCTCGATCGCCTGGGCGCCTACGGATTCCTCGAGGACGCCGACAACCGCCCCTTCTACTTCGCGGTGTCGGAGGTGATCCGGGACTATCTGGGCGGGCGCTACGGCTTCGATTCGCTGGAGATGACCACCGACGAGCTGGTCGCGGAGCTGCAGGGTCACGCGGGGCGCGACCTGGCCAGCTTCATGCTCGCCGAGATCCAGGGCTGGCTGTCGGCGTGCGATCTGGTCAAGTTCGCGAAGGTGTCGCCGACCGCCAACGAGGCGCGCGGCGCGCTCGAGAGCGCGATCCGGATCGTGACGACCACGCGGCCGGCGCCGGTCGTCCCCGTGGCGGCGGCGGGCAGTGTCACGGAGGCGCGCCATGCGTGACGGCAAGCGCACCGGCGCGCGCGCGCGCATTCCCTACGCCTTGATCGCCGCGGTGTTCGCGCCGCTGGCGGTGGGCTACGCCCTGCTGCTGCGCAAGATCGAGGGGTTCCGCTTCGCGCATCCGTATGTTCTCGCGCTGGTGCCCCCGCTGGTGGCGCTGGTGCTGTGGATGGAGCTGTCACGCACGGCCGGGCGGCGGGCTTTCTTCCTGCATTCGCGCGCGACCGAGCTCGGTACGCAGCGCCCGGGGATCGTGGCCCGCCTGCGCAATCTACCCACGGTGCTCCGGCTGGCGGCCGTCGTGCTGCTGGTGGTGGCGGCGGCGCGCCCGCAAAGCACGCGCGCGGCCGACGATCTCGAGGTCGAAGGCATCGACATCGTCATCGCGCTGGATCTGTCGGGCTCGATGCAGGAGACCGACCTCGTTCCGAACCGGCTCGAAGCGGCCAAGGCGGTCATCCAGGATTTCGTGCGCCGGCGTCCGACCGATCGCATCGGCCTGGTGGTGTTTGGGCGCGAAGCCTACACCTACGCGCCGATGACCCTCGATCACGGCGCGCTGCTGCGCATGGTGGGTGAGCTGCGCCTGGGCATGCTCGACGGCAACGGGACGGCGATCGGCGACGGCATCGCCGTCGGGCTGAACCGGCTGTGCGGGGAGGAGCTGCGGCGCTTGACCGAGGCCGCCAAGGCCGCCGCGCAGCCGGCGGCGCCGGGCGGCAATCCGACGCCGACGCCGGGGCAGGCGAAGGCACCGGCGAAGGCCGCGGAGCCCGACGCCCGCTCCAAGGTGATGATCGTGCTCACCGACGGCGAGGACAACGCGAGCAAGCTGTCGCCCGAGGACGCGGCGCGGCTGGCGCAGACGCTGAAGGTCAAGGTCTACACGATCCTCGCCGGCGCCAAGGAATCCCAGGCCGAACAGGGCGCGCCCGGGGGACACCACACGGTGAACCCGAAGCTGCTGGAGCAGATCGCGTCGACCACGGGCGGGACGCCGTACCTGGCGAGCGACAGCCGCGCGCTCAGGGATCGGTTCCAGAAGATCCTCGCGGAGCTGAAGCGCGCGCCGATTCACGACCGCGGCACCCTGTACGCCGAGCTCTTCCGCCCGTTCCTGCTGGTGGCGTTCGCGTTGCTCGCCGCCGAGATAGCGCTGCGCCTCACCCGTTTTTCCCGGATGCCCTGACCATGCGCTTCGTCAGCCCACACGCGCTCTGGCTGTTGCTGTCGGT
>Ga0111539_10005281_pt1 | contig 16725 bp, 16 predicted proteins | sample RhiMethybrSRZTD1_FD_79667 | JGI IMG/M metagenome (GOLD analysis project Ga0111539, IMG submission 79667) | Populus rhizosphere microbial communities from Tennessee, USA - Rhizosphere MetaG P. TD hybrid SRZTD1 (version 2) (version 2) | ecosystem: Host-associated > Plants > Roots > Rhizosphere >... | reverse complement strand
TACCGCGGTCTGGTGCAGGTGCTCGAGGGTTCGCAGCACAGCCGCAGCACGGTCAAGTGCGACGCGTTGCTGGTCGACTCGATCTCCCGCTCCGACACCTACCCCTATGTGGACATTCGTGAGGACGACGTCTCGATGGGCCACGAGGCCACCGTCTCGAAGATCAGCGACGACCAGTTGTTCTATCTGATGAGCCGCGGCCTCACCGAAGACGAGGCGATGGCGATGATCGTGCGTGGCTTCATCGAGCCGATCGCCAAGGAACTGCCGATGGAGTACGCGTTGGAGCTGAACCGGCTGATCGAGATGCAGATGGAAGGGGCTGTCGGCTGATGACGGCTCCGGCACTCACGCCGCCCAAGACCCGCGCGCACAACCTCCGTTCCTTCGACGTCGACGACTTCCCGGCGTTGACCGGTCGCGAGGAGGAGTGGCGGTTCACGCCGCTGAAGCGGCTGAACGGCCTGGCGTCCGCGACGACGGCCGACGCGACCGGCAAGCTGTCGTACGAGCACGACGAGTTGCCGGCCGGCGTGTCCGTGTCCACCGTGGACCGTTCGGACCCGCGGGTGGGAACCCTGCTCACGCCGTTCGACCGGATCAGCGCGCTCGCGATGGGTGCCGCCACCGAGGTGCTGCTGATCAGCGTCGCGCGCGGGGCCAGCCCGGGCGGTGCGGCCACGGTGCGCGCCGCCGGGTCCGGGGGGACGGCTTACGCCCACACGTTCGTCGAGATCGGCGACCTCGCCGAGACGACGATCGTGCTCGACCAGACGGGCAGCGTCACGCTGGCCGACAACGTCGAGGTGAGCGTGGGCGCCGGCGCGCACCTGACGCTGGTCACGGTGGCCGACTGGGCGCCGGACGCCGTCCAGGCCCAGCACGTGCGGATCCGGCTCGGCCGCGACGCGCGGGTGCTGCACGTCCAGGTTGCCCTCGGCGGCGACCTGGTGCGGCAGTACACGAGCGTGGAGTACGCCGGCCGGGGCGGCGACTGCGAGGCGTACGGGCTGTACTTCGCCGACGCCGGCCAGCACCTGGAACACCGCCAGTTGATCGACCACTCGGTGCCGGACTGCCGCAGCTACGTCAACTACCGGGGCGCCCTGCAGGGCGAGAAGGCGCACACGGTCTGGGTTGGCGACGTGCTGATCCGGGCCGAGGCCACCGGCACCGACACGTACGAGATCAACCGGAACCTGGTGCTGACCGACGGCGCCCGCGCCGACTCCGTCCCGAACCTGGAGATCGAGACGGGCGAGGTGGTCGGCGCCGGGCACGCCAGCGCGACCGGCCGCTTCGACGACGAGCAACTGTTCTACCTGATGTCGCGCGGCATTCCGGAGGAGGTCGCTCGCAAGCTGGTCGTGCGCGGTTTCTTCAACGAACTGCTCGGCAAGATCCCGGTCGACGACCTGCGCGAGCGGCTCTCGGCCACCATCGAATCCCGGCTGGGCGAGGTAACCGCGTGATCGAGCGAAGCGAGGTCACCATCAGGCAGAGCCCGCGCGGTCAGGGCGGGTCACCACGAAGTGGGGACCCGGCGTGACCGTTCAGGTGCGGGTGTGCGCCACGAGCGACATCCCGAAGGGCGAGGTCGTGGCCGTCAAGGTCGGCGACCTGGAACTGGCCGTCGTCCACTGCGACGACGACACCTTCCACGCCGTCTACGACGAGTGCTCGCACGCGCAGATCGCGCTCAGCGAGGGCGAGATCGACGGCTGCACCCTGGAGTGCTGGCTGCACGGGTCCCGCTTCGACCTGCGCACCGGCGAGCCGACCGGCCCGCCCGCCACGCAACCGGTGCCGGTGTTCCCGGTCGAGGTCCGCGACGGCGACGTCTACGTCACCCTGGAACCGAACAACGGAGTAGATCTGTGAGTGTCCTTGAGATCCGCGACCTGCGGGTGGCGGTCAAGCTGCCCGAGGGCGACCTGAAGCCGATCCTCGGCGGCGTCGACCTGACCGTCCGCGCCGGCGAGACGCACGCCATCATGGGCCCGAACGGCTCGGGCAAGTCGACGCTCGCCTACTCGATCGCCGGCCACCCGCGCTACGAGGTCACCGGCGGTTCGGTGACGCTCGACGGCGAGGACGTGCTGGCCATGACCGTCGACGAGCGGGCCCGCGCCGGGCTGTTCCTCGCGATGCAGTACCCGGTGGAGGTGCCCGGCGTCTCCGTCGCGAACTTCCTGCGTACCGCGAAGACCTCGATCGACGGCGAGGCGCCGAAGCTGCGCACCTGGGGCGGCGAACTGCGCGGCGCCATGGAGCGGCTGCAGATGGATCCCGCGTTCGCCCAGCGCAACGTCAACGAGGGCTTCTCCGGCGGCGAGAAGAAGCGGCACGAGATCGTCCAGATGGAGCTGCTCAAGCCGAAGATCACGATTCTCGACGAGACCGACTCCGGCCTGGACATCGACGCGCTGCGCGTCGTCAGCGGCGGCATCAACCGGGTCCGCGAGGCGGGCCGGACCGGTCTGCTGCTGATCACCCACTACACCCGGATCCTGCGGTACGTGCAGCCGGACTTCGTGCACGTGTTCGTCGGCGGGCGCATCGTCGAGGAGGGCGGCGCCGAACTGGCCGACAAGCTCGAGGACGAGGGCTACGAGCGCTACCTCACGGGTGCCGGTCCAGCGAAGGCGTAAAGCGATGACATTCGACGCCGCCGCCATCCGCGCGGACTTCCCGATCTTCGAGCGGGAGATCAACGGGTTCCCGCTGGTGTACCTGGACTCCGGGAACACGTCGCAGAAGCCGCGCCGGGTGATCGACACCCTGCGCGAGCACTACGAGCGGCACAACGCGAACGTCGCCCGCTCGGTGCACACGCTGGGCACCGAGGCGACCGAGGCGTACGAGGGCGCCCGCGCGAAGGTGGCGGCGTTCGTCGGCGCCGCCACCGAGGAGGTCGTGTTCACCAAGAACTCGACCGAGGCGATCAACCTTGTCGCGCACGCGTTCTCGGAGCGCGCGACCGACCCGCGGTTCCGGCTCGGCCCCGGCGACGAGATCGTGATCTCCGAGATGGAGCACCACTCGAACATCGTCCCGTGGCAGCTGCTGTGCGAGCGCACCGGCGCCACGCTGCGCTGGTTCGGGCTGACCGACGACGGCCGGCTCGACCTCACGTACGCCGATGAGCTGATCACCGAGCGCACGAAGCTGGTCTCGGTGGTGCACTACTCGAACATCCTCGGGACCATCAACCCGGTCGCGCTGCTCGCGCAGCGGGCGCACGCCGTGGGCGCGCTGATGCTCGTCGACGGGTCGCAGTCGGTGCCGCACGCGCCCGTCTCCGTGGCGGAGCTCGGCGCTGACCTCCTGGCCTTCACCAGCCACAAGATGTGCGGGCCCACCGGTGTGGGAGTGCTGTGGGGGCGCTTCGATCTGCTCGACGCCATGCCGCCGTTCCTCGGTGGCGGTTCGATGATCGAGACGGTGACGCTGGCCGGCTCGACGTACCTGCCGCCGCCGGCCCGGTTCGAGGCCGGCACGCCGCCGATCGCCGAGGTCATCGGCCTCGGCGCCGCCGTGGACTACCTGTCCGGGATCGGCATGCAGGCGATCGCCGAGCACGAGCGGCACATCACGGCGTACGCGCTGGACGCCCTGGCCACGGTGCCGGACGTGCGGGTGATCGGCCCGACCGACCTGAACGGCCGCGCGGGGACCATCTCGCTGACCGTCGAGGGCGTGCACCCGCACGACGTCGGGCAGATTCTGGACGCCGAGGGCGTTGAGGTACGCGTGGGCCACCATTGCGCGCGTCCGGTCTGCGTGCGGTACGGGGTGCCGGCGACGACCCGGGTCTCGCCGTACCTGTACACGACGACCGGTGACATCGACGCGCTGGTGCGTGGCCTGTACACCGTCCGGAAGGTGTTCGGCTGATGCGACTCGACCAGCTCTACCAGGAGATCATCCTGGACCACTACAAGCACCCGCACGGCCGCGGCCTCCGCGAGCCGTACGACGCCGAGGCCCACCACGTGAACCCCACCTGTGGCGACGAGATCACGCTACGGGTCCGGGTGGGCGACGGCGTGATCGACGACGTCTCGTACCAGGGGATGGGCTGCTCGATCAGCCAGGCGTCGGCGAGCGTGCTGTACGAGCTGGTGCGCGGCCGCAAGGTGTCCGACGCGCTGTCGACGGGCGACGCCTTCACCGCGGTGATGACGAGCCGGGGTTCGATCGAACCCGACGAGGACGTGCTCGGCGACGGGATCGCGTTCGCCGGCGTGGCGAAGTACCCGGCCAGGGTCAAGTGCGCGCTGCTCGCGTGGATGGCGTTCAAGGACGCGCTGGCAAGGACTGGAAAGGCGGATTCATGATCGAGCGGAGCGAGATCATTTATCGGCTCAGGAGAGCCGATTCGCGAGCGGAGCGAGCGAAGCGGCGGCATGACCGCAGCTCGCGGAGCGAGGTGCGGTCATGACCGAGACGACGAAGGCGTCGACCGACGACGTCGAAGAGGCGCTCAAGGACGTGGTGGACCCCGAGCTGGGCATCAACGTGGTCGACCTCGGCCTGGTGTACGGCGTGCACGTCGACGAGGAGAACGTCGCGTCCATCGACATGACGCTGACCTCGGCCGCGTGCCCGCTCACCGACGTGATCGAGGACCAGGCCCGGCAGGCGCTCACCGGCGGCCCGGGCGGCGGCATCGTGAGCGATTTCCGCATCAACTGGGTGTGGCTCCCGCCGTGGGGCCCCGACAAGATCACCGACGAGGGCCGCGACCAGCTGCGCGCGCTCGGCTTCAACGTCTGAACGGGCCGCTCACCTCGTAGGTGAGGCCGCCGCCCTCGGTGGTGCCGTCGATGCCGCGCTGCGAGGAGAAGTACATCCGGTCGCCGGCCGGGTTGAACGCCGGTCCGGTGATCTCCGACGCGTCCTGGCCGACGAGCCGCAGGAACGGCGCGACCACCCGCTCCGGGGTGATCACGCAGAGCTCCATGTTGCCGTGGTCCTCGGCCACGTACAGGTCGCCGCCCGGTGTCCCGGTGACGTTGTCGACGCCGGTCAGCGGCGGCTCCTTGCGCCCGTCGTCGTCATAGAGCACCGTCAGCAGGTTGCGCGCGGCGTGGTAGGCCCACACCTTGTTGTCGCCCTTGGTGGTGAAGTAGCAGACGCCGGCGCGGTAGTAGCAGCCCTCGCCGCCGTTGAAGCGCAGCGCACCGGCGACCTGGTCGCGGGTGCGCTTGCCGCCGCCGGCGGGATCCGGGACCCGCACCCAGGCCAGCGTCCCGCGGCGGCGGGTCAGCGCATCGAGGCGTCCGCTGGACAGATCGCCCCAGGCGTCCGGCACGAACCGGTAGAAGCAGCCCTTCGGGTGGTCCTCGGTCAGGTAGACCACGCGACGGTCGGGGTCGGACGCGGCGGCCTCGTGGGTGAACCGGCCCATCGCCGGGCGCTGCACGGCGGCCATGCGGCCGTACGGGTCGGTCTCGTAGACGTAGCCGCGGTCGACCTCCTCGCACGACAGCCAGGTGTTCCACGGGGTCGCGCCGCCGGCGCAGTTGTGGTTGGTCTCGCCGAGGATGCGGGTGGCCCCGACGACGGCGCCGGCCGCGTCGAACCGGATCGCGCCCACGCCGCCGGCGCCGTAGTCGAGTTCGGAGTTGGAGACGTAGATCCAGCCGGCGCCGTCGGGGAAGCACGCGCCGCCGTCGGGCGCGCCGTGCCAGCGGTAGCCGCCAACCGGCGTTCCGGACCGGGCCACCACGCGACCGGTGAACCCGGCCGGCAGGCACAGGCCGTCGGCGTTCGGCGGCCCGAGGCCGCCGTACGGGCCGGGCCCGTCGACGGCGACCGCGCCCAGCGACGACTCGGGCATCGTGAAGCCGAGCGCCGTGACCCCGGCGAGGCCGGCCAGCCCGGCCACGGCACCGCTGAGGAGTACCCGGCGTTCCACTTGGAAAACTATTCCACGATCGTGCACCGACGACGGTGGAACGCAGGAGGACGAAGTGGCCGTGCGCCGACAGATACGCAGCGCGCTGCGCAGGTTCGTGCCGGGCGCGCCCGTGGTGGTCGTGACCTACGGCGGGTACGTCGCGTGCCTGCCGGAGGGTCCGGTCGCCCGGGTGCGCGGGCGGATCCTGCGCAAGACGGTGGTCGCGCTGGCCGGGCCGGTGCGGGCATGGCGGACGTTCATGGAGACGGTGGCGTGGTTCACCACGTCCGAGGCGCCGGGGGTGCCGGTCGAGGTGACGAGCGACGTCGCCACGGTGCACGTGGTCAGCGACGAGGAGGGCTATGTGGAGGCGCGGGTGCCGGTCGGTCCGCTGACCGAGCCCCGGGTGGGCATCAAGCTGGCCGCGCGCCGGGCCCCCGACACCGCCGCCGTCGCGTTCGTCGTGCCGGCCGACGACCGTCCCCTCGTGGTGAGCGACATCGACGACACGGTGCTGATCACCGGCGTCAAGGAGCGGTTGAAGATGGTGGGGCGCACGCTCGTCGGCGATCCCACCGACCGCCAGGTGGTCGACGGCATGCCCGACCTGCTGCGTGGCCTCGCCGCCGGCGCGCCGGTGTTCTACGTGTCGACCAGCCCGTGGAACCTGTACCAGCGGCTCGCCGACACGCTCGCCCACCACCACGTGCCGGCCGGCCCGCTGCTGCTCACCGACTGGGGGTTCGGCCGCAAGCAGATGCTCGTGCGTCCGGCCCTCGAGTACAAGGTCGAGACGATCACCGGCCTGCTGGCCGACTTCCCCGGCCGGGAGGCGGTGCTGGTCGGCGACAGCGGCCAGCACGACCTGGCGGCCTACCTCGCCGTGGCGGAGGCGCATCCCGGCCGGGTGCGGGCCATCCTGATCCGTGAGGTGCCCGGCCTGGTGCCGCGCGACCACGAACCCGACCATGCCCGGGCGAAGGCGGCCGGCGTGGCGTTGTGCGTCGGCGAACCGGCCGAACTGGCCGCGGTCGCCGCCGGGCACGGGCTGCTGACGTGAGGGTGGCATGCTGCTAGCCGTGCCGGAACGCCATCTGGAGCGCGTGATGTGGTCGCCGCGTGCGGGGTTCGACCCCGCCGCGTGGCCGTTCACCATTCCGGCCGTGCGCCAGCTCATCGACGAGGGTGGCTTCGACGTGCCGCCCGGCGTCACCGTGCTCGTGGGGGAGAACGGGTCGGGCAAGTCGACGATCGTCGAGGCGTTCGCGGCCGTCTATCCTAGACGCGGCGCCGAGTCGTCCAGCCGCATCTCCGTCACCGGGCCGCGCGACAGCGACGAGGACTCGCCGCTGCGCTGGCACCTGAAGGCGCAGACGCACCGGTTGGCCGCGCCCGGCGGCTTCTTCCTGCGGGCCGAGGCCATGCACGCGTATCTCAGTGAGGTCGACGCCGACCCGGCCGAGCGGCGGGCCTGGGGCGACGAGCGGATGCACCACCGCTCGCACGGCGAGTCGTTCCTGGCCGTGCTGCGGCACCGGTTCAGCGACCGCGGCGTCTACTTCCTCGACGAACCGGAGGCGGCCCTGTCGTTCCAGTCCAGCCTCGCGTTGCTGGTGATCCTCGACGCGCTGCGCAGCGAGGGGTCGCAGGCGATCGTCGCCACGCATTCGCCCCTGATCGCGGCGCTGCCCGGCGCGGCGACGTTCGAACTCGGCGACTGGGGGATGCGCCGCACCGCCTGGGCCGACCTGGACCTCGTCCAGTCCTGGCAGGGCTTCCTCGGCGCGCCCGAGCGCTGGTTGAGGCATTTGGTGGGCTCATGACGCGCTCCGCTGTGGTGATCAACCCGACGAAGGTCGTCGACGTCGCGGAGCGGCGGCGGCGCATCGTCTCCGCCCTGGCCGCCGCCGGGTGGCCGCCGCCGCTGTGGTTGGAGACCACCCGCGACGACACCGGGGGCAAGCAGTCCCGCGAGGCGGTCGACGCCGGCGTCGAGGTGGTCTTCGCCTGCGGCGGCGACGGGACGGTGATGGCCTGCCTGGGTGCGCTCGTCGGCACCGAGGTGGCGCTGGCGGTGCTGCCGGCGGGCACCGGCAACCTGCTCGCGGCGAACCTCGGCCTGCCCGACGATCCGGAGGCCGGCGTCGAGGTGGCGGTGCGGCGCGGGCGGCGGAAGATCGACGTCGGCGTGGTCGGCGACCGGGCGTTCGCCGTCATGGCGGGCATGGGCTTCGACGCCGCGATGGTGGGTGGCGCACCGGAGCGGCTCAAGCGGCACCTCGGCTGGCCGGCGTACGCGGTCTCGGCGGTCAAGCACCTGCGGGCCCGCCCGATGCAGATCGAGGTGCGCCTCGACGACCGCACCCCACTGCACCGGCGGGCCCGCTCGGTGCTGGTGGCCAACGTGGGCCGCCTGCAGGGCGGGATCCGGCTGCTCATCGACGCCGAACCGGACGACGGCCTGCTCGACATCGCCCTGCTGACGCCGCGCAAGCTCCGCCACTGGGCGGTGCTGGCGGCCGCGGTGCTGCTGCGGCGCGACCGCACCCCGCGGATGGAGGTGTTCCGGGCCCGCCGGGTCGAGGTGATCAGCGACCGGCCGCAGCCGCGGCAGCTCGACGGCGACGTCATCGAGCCGGCCGACACGCTGTCCGTGCGGGTGATCCACGAGGCGCTGTGGCTGTGTGTCCCGCAGCCGGCCGACGCGCCGGACCTGGCCGAGGGCTCACCGTAGGTTTCCGCGAGATCGATCTTGGAGTCCGCTGGTAGCTCTGGGCGGACTCAACCGATCGTTGCACCACCTGCTTCGTTGATCTAGGCGGAGGTGGTGGCGGTGGCGGATCGGTTGAGTTTGGCCGAGCGGGAGGAGATCGCGTTGGGGTTGGCTCGGGGTGAGTCGTATCGGCAGATCGGGGCCCGGTTGGGTCGGCCGCATACGACGGTGTCGCGGGAGGTGGCCAACCATTCGTTGCATCACCATGCGGTGGCTTACGGGCGGCCGGGGATGGTCTACAAGGCCACCTGTGCGCACCGCTCGGCGCTGCTGCGCCGGCCACGGCCCAAGCGTGCCAGACTGGCGCAGCGGGGCCGGCTACGCACGCTGGTGTTGCGGTGGTTGCGGCAGCGGTGGTCGCCGCGGCAGATCGCGGCCCGGCTTCGGGTGGACTTTGCCGACCAGCCGGAGATGTGGGTGTCGCACGAGACGATCTACCAGGCGATCTATCTGCAGGCCCGGGGGAATCTGCGCGCCGAACTGGCCCGGCAGGTGGCGCTTCGGTCCGGGCGGGGCAGGCGCCGCCCGGCAGCGGCGGCGGCCGGGGCGGTGCGCTCGACCCGGCCGTGGCTGGGCCTGAACATCTCGGCCCGCCCGGCCGAAGCCGCCGACCGGGCCGTGCTCGGCCACTGGGAAGGCGACCTGGTCATCGGCAAGGACGGCACCTCGGCGGTGGCCACCCTGGTCGAACGCGCCACCCGGTTCGTGCTGCTGGTCGGGCTGCCCGACGGGCGGGTCAGCGAGCACGTCGTCGCGCAGCTGGCCACCGCGATGCGTCGGCTCCCGGCCCAGCTACGCCGCTCGTTGACCTGGGACCAGGGCGCCGAGATGGCCCGCCACGCACAGTTCACCCTGGCCACCGACTGCCCGGTCTACTTCTGCGACCCGCACAGCCCGTGGCAGCGCGGCAGCAACGAGAACACCAACGGTCTGCTCCGCCAGTACTACCCCAAAGGAGTCACCGACTTTCGCACCATCACCCAACGACAGCTCGACACGGTCGCCGCCGAACTCAACGGCCGACCCCGCCAAACCCTGGCATGGCACACTCCCGCTGAGAAGCTCAACCAGCTTCTCAGCGGGACTGGTGCAACCACCGGTTGAGTCCGCCCTGGCTACCAGCGGACTCCAAGATCTCGCCACCGCCGCACCCCCACGGCTAGAGGTGCTTCGTGGCCTCGCGCACGGAGAGAGCGGACAGGTGCGGGGTGCCCGCGACGAACTCGCGCACGGCGTCCGGGTCGGTACGGGCGTACTGGCGCAGCGCCCAGCCGATCGCCTTGCGGATGAAGAAGTCCTTGTGCTCCGCGAGCGCGGTGCAGTAGCCGAAAAGCCGCTCGGTGTCCGTCTTCTCCTTGAAATGCAGCTGGTGCAGGATCGCGGTGCGGGCCAGCCACATGTTGTCGTCGGCGGCCCATTTGTCCATTGTGGACACAGCGGTCTGGTGGCGCGCGACGATGCCGCCGGTGACCCGGGTGGCCAGCGGATCGACGGTGTCCCACCAGGAGCGGGTGGTCACCAGGGTCTCGACGGTGGCGAGGAATCCCGGGCCGGGCTGCGTGGCGTGGCGCACCAGCCAGTCGACGGCGAAGTACTGGTACTCGCGGGCCGGCTGCGCCCAGCACGCCAGCGCCACCGCGCGCAGGTCCGCCTCCACCGGCGCCGGCAGGCCGCGCAGCACCTGCTTGGCGAGTTCCCGCCGCCGGGCCGACTTGATGCCGAGGAACGGGAACGCGTCGCGCATGTAGGCGCGCATGGGGCCGGCCTCGTCGGGGTCGGCGGCGGCTCCGTAGACGAGCGTCAGCCGATCGAGGACCGTCCGGGAGAGCGGGGTGTCCGTCGCCACCATGAGGCTCAGAGTACGGTCGGGCCGTGAGCGAGCGGGGCGGTCACGTCGGAGGCGGCCCCTCGCGGAGCGAGGGGACGCCGTGGTTGCGCGGCCGGTAGCGGGTGGCGGACGTGGCGGCCCGCCTCCTCGCTGGGGAGGCGCTGGACGCGCTGGTGACCGGCGGCGACCGCGGCTCCCGCGATCTTGGACTTCCGCCGGCGCCGGGGCACCGACAGGAGTCCAAGATCGCGGAGGGGTGGAGCGGGTCAGACGCCGTTGCCGAACGTGTCGCACTGGTTCTTCGGGTCACCGGACTGGTAGCCGCGCAGGAACCACTGCTTGCGCTGGGCGGACGTGCCGTGGGTGAACTTGTCCGGGTTCACCTGCATTCCGGACTTCTGCTGGATCGTGTCGTCGCCGATCGCCTCCGCCGTCTCGACGGCCTGCTGGATGTCGGCGTCGGTGATCGATTTGAACAGCGGCTGGCCGCCCGCGTCGGTTGTCGTGGTGGCGAACTTCGCCCAGACGCCGGCGTAGCAGTCGGCCTGCAGTTCCAGCATCACCGAGTACCGGTTCGCGTTGCCCGGGTCGCGCTGCTGAGCCCGGTTCACCTGGTCGGCCGTGCCGACGAGGTTCTGCACGTGGTGGCCGTACTCGTGGGCGATCACGTACGGGGCCGCGAACTCGCCGCTGGCGCCGAAGCGCTGCGACAACTCGTTGTAGAACGTGAGGTCGATGTAGACCTTGCGGTCCGGCGGGCAGTAGAACGGGCCGACGCCGGAGTCGGCCGCGCCGCACCCGGTCTGCACCTGGCCGCTGAAGAAGTCGGTGGGCGCCTGCTGGTACTGGGTGCCGAACGTCTGCGGCAGCGCCGTGCGCCAGTACGCCTGTACCGAGTTCACGTACAGCAGGTTGCGGCAGTCGACCTCCTGGAAGCGGTTCGGGTTGCTGGCCGCACACTTCTGGTCGAGGTTGTTGTTGTCGGGCGTCTGGTTCCCGCCGCCGCCGCCGAGCAGGTTGGCGCCGCCGAAGATCGCGCCGCCGACGAGCACCACGATCGTCAGGATCAGCCCGATCCATCCGCCACCGCCGCTGGGCAGCGGGATCGGAATGCCGCCGCCACCACCCCGGCCGAACCCGCCGCCGCCCCCGGTCGATCCGCGGAGGTCCTCGACCTGGCTGGTATCGAGATTTGCGTTCTCGTTGAGCTCCATCGAAGGCACCTCGCTGGCTCTGTTCGTGACTGAGGTTCGATACCCGGTGATCTTGACAACTAATCGCGTGGTCCGGCACCGGGCATCCGGGTACCATGGTCCACGTGCTCGCACGCTGTGCTTGAACGGCCCGACGCACCGGCCCTCATTCTGACGGCCGGTGCTTCTGTGTGCCCTCCCGGGCCGCTTGACCGCGGGCTCCGCTCCGCTTCACCCGCTGGCGGCCCGATGTGTCCCGAGCCCAACGCTGAACACGGAAGCGAGCCGTCCCCATGATCTCCGCCACCGGCATCGAACTGCGCGCCGGCGCGCGCATCCTGCTCTCCGACATCAACCTGCGGGTCCAGCCCGGCGACCGCATCGGCCTGGTCGGCCGCAACGGCGCCGGCAAGACCACGACGCTGAAGGTCATGGCCGGCGAGGGCCAGCCGTTCGCCGGCCAGGTCGAGCGGCGCGGCTCCGTCGGCTACCTGCCGCAGGACCCCCGCACGGGTGATCTGCACGTCACCGCCCGCGACCGGGTGCTCTCCGCCCGCGGGCTGGACAGCCTGCTCACCGAGATGGCCAAGCTCGAGGTCGAGCTCCAGAACGGCGGCGACGATCGGCTGATCCGCCGCTACGGCGCCGTCGAGGAGCGTTTCGCCGCGCTGGGCGGCTACGCGGCCGAGGCCGAGTCCGCCCGGATCTGCGCGAACCTGGGCCTGCCCGACCGGGTGCTCGCCCAGCGCCTGGGCACGCTGTCCGGCGGCCAGCGGCGTCGCATCGAACTGGCCCGCATCCTGTTCGCCGACGCGGCCGAGACCGGCGGCGGCACGCTGCTGCTGGACGAGCCCACCAACCACCTCGACGCCGACTCCATCGGCTGGCTGCGCGGGTTCCTCGCCGGCCACAAGGGCGGTTTCGTGGTCATCAGCCACGACGCCGGGCTGCTGGAGGCCGTCGTCAACAAGGTCTGGTACCTCGACGCCAACCGGGCCACCGTCGACGTCTACAACGTCGGCTGGCGCACCTACCTGGAGCAGCGCGAGGCCGACGAGCGGCGGCGCCGCCGCGAGCGGGCCAACGCCGAGCGCAAGGCGGGCGCGCTGATGGCCCAGGCCGACAAGATGCGGGCGAAGGCCACCAAGGCGGTCGCCGCGCAGAACATGGCCCGGCGCGCCGAGCGCCTGCTCAGTGGCCTGGAGGAGGAGCGCACCAGGGACAAGGTGGCCAAGGTGCGCTTCCCGGCGCCGGCGCCGTGCGGGAAGACCCCGCTCACGGCGAAGGAGCTCAGCAAGTCGTACGGGTCGCTGGAGATCTTCTGCGACGTCGATGTCGCCGTCGACAGGGGGTCGCGGGTCGCCGTGCTGGGTCTCAACGGTGCCGGCAAGACGACGCTGCTGCGCGTCCTGGCGGGCCTGCTGCCGCCCGACACCGGCGAGGTGGTGCCCGGGCACGGGCTGCGGCTGGGCTACTACGCCCAGGAGCACGAAACGCTCGACGTCGATCGCACGGTGCTCGAACACATGCGCTCGGCGGCGCCCGAGCAGACCGACGGCGAGCTGCGGCGCATCCTCGGGGCGTTCCTCTTCTCGGGCGACGACGTCAGCAAGCCGGCGGGCGTTCTCTCCGGCGGCGAGAAGACCCGGCTCGCGCTGGCGACGCTGGTCTGCTCCGGAGCGAACGTGCTGCTGCTGGACGAGCCGACGAACAACCTCGATCCGATCAGCCGCGAGCAGGTGCTCGACGCGATCGCCCGCTACCCGGGCGCCATCGTGCTCGTGACGCACGACCCGGGGGCGGTGGCGGCGCTGAAGCCGGACCGGGCGATCCTGCTCCCGGACGGTGTGGAGGACGCCTGGAGCGACGATCTGCTCGAATTGGTGGAACTCGCCTGATGCGGCACCGCGCGGCTGTCCTCTGTGGACGGCCGCGCGGAGTTCCTGATCGCGCACGGTCCGCGATAAAAGACAATTCGTACATTGGCCGGATGTATCCGCCGCAGATGACGGGTTGAAGACCATCGGTGGTAACGGTATCGGCTAGGTGACAATGCACTGCGTGTCGGTTGGCGCTCGGTCGATATCTAGCGCATGATCCAACTAGGCGGTCTAATAGTTGTTGACCGCACCACCACCGCCAGACTGGGACGTGAGGGATCAGCATGGCAGCCACCGCCACCACCAGCACGGAGAAGGGTCGCCGCATCGTCGGAGCGGAACGGCAGACGCTCGCGAAAGACCTCGTGAAGAGGTACCAGGGCGGGGAGAGCATCCGCTCGCTCGCCGCATCGACCGGCCGCTCGTACGGCTTCGTCCACCGGGTGTTGACCGAGTCCGGCGTGCAGTTGCGGCAGCGGGGCGGGGCGCGGCGGCGCAAGAAGGCGTGAACACCCCGACGGACGACCCGGGAGTTCGTCTGCATCGCGACGGGCCGGTGGCAACGATCTCGTTGTGCCGGCCCGCGGTGCTGAACGCGCAGACCCCCGCGATGTGGGGCGAGCTCCGGAAGATCGGTGCCGAGTTGCCCGGCGACGTGCGGGTGGTCGTCGTGAAGGGCGAGGGTCGGGCATTCTCGGCGGGTATCGATCTGACGATCGCCCAGGGCGGCGAGTTCGCGTCGCTTGCCGCGTCGCCCGACGCCGCCGCCCTGGCGCGCATCGAGTCCTATCAGGAGGCGTTCTCCTGGTTGCACCGGCCCGACATCGTCTCGATCGCGGCTGTTCACGGCCACGCCATCGGCGCGGGGTTCCAGCTCGCGCTGTCGTGTGATCTGCGTGTTGTCGCGGATGATGCGAAGTTCTGCATGGCCGAGGTGTCGCTCGGGCTCGTCCCTGACCTGGGCGGCATCAAGCCGCTGTACGAGCTCGTCGGGCGCGCGCGGGCGATGGAACTGTGCGTCACCGGGCGGCGGATCGACGCGGCGGAGGCCGACCGGATCGGGATGGTGAACCTCGTCGTTCCGGCCGCCGATCTCGACGGCGCCGTCGCCGACCTGACCGCCGCGATCCTGGCCGGTGCCCGCGACGCCGTCGTGGAGACGAAGGCGCTGGTCGCCGGCGCGGGGTCGCGCGACCTGGCGGCTCAGCTGCGGGCCGAACGGGAGGCCCAGCTGCGCCGGATCCGCGATCTCGCCGGTGCAGGGGAGTAGGCCGCGTTCGCAAAACGCGGCCTCGGAACAGATCCCCACCCGCGGTGGTTGACACAATCTGTCGCACCCACCAGGTAGGACCTGTTCCATGAGCAAGCGAAGCGAGCGAATCGTCAACTCAGCGCCGTGCGAATGCATTGCCGCGCGGAGCGGGGCGATTGCATGAGCCATTACTCCGGCTGGATGATGCTCGGCTCGCTGCGCCGCGAGGGGGAGCTGGCCGGCAAGAAGGTCGGTTTCGCCACGGCGCGGCGGGTGGCCGCGTTCGCGCGGCCGTACCGCGCCCAGATCGTCGTGTTCCTCGTCACCGTGGTCGTGAGCGCCGCGATCGGGGTGGCGAACCCCGTTCTCGCCGGCGACGTCGTCAACGCCATCACCAAGGGCGGCGCCGACGCCGGCGGCACGGTGGTGCGCATCGCGCTGCTGATCGCCGCCCTCGCGATCGCCGACTCGCTGCTGTCGCTCGTGCAGCGCTGGTACTCGGCGCGCATCGGCGAGGGCATCATCTTCGACCTGCGCACCCGCGTGTACGACCACGTGCAGCGGATGCCGCTGCAGTTCTTCACCCGCACCCAGACCGGCGCCCTCGTGAGCCGCCTGAACAACGACGTGATGGGCGCGCAGCGCGCGTTCACCTCGACGCTGTCCGGTGTCGTGAGCAACGTGATCCAGTTGGTGCTCACCGCGGTCGTGATGTTCACGCTGTCGTGGCAGATCACCGCGCTGTCGCTGGTGCTGCTGCCGGTGTTCATCCTGCCCGCGCGCCGGGTCGGCCGGCGCCTCGCCGAGATCACCCGCGAGTCGTACGGGCTCGACGCGAAGATGAACGCGACGATGACCGAGCGGTTCGGCGTCGCCGGCGCGCTGCTGGTGAAGCTCTTCGCCCGGCCGGAGACCGAGGCGCAGCGGTTCAGCGACAGGGCCGACCGGGTGCGCGACATCGGCGTCCAGTCGGCGATGTACTCGCGCACGTTCTTCGTGGCGATGCTGCTGGTGGCCTCGCTGGCGCAGGCGCTCACCTACGGTCTGGGCGGCTGGCTCGCCGTGCAGGGGTCGATCAGCGCAGGCACCGTCGTCACGCTGGCGCTGCTGCTCACCCGGCTCTACGGCCCGCTGACCGCGCTGTCGAACGTCCGGGTCGACGTGATGAGTGCGCTCGTCTCGTTCGAGCGGGTCTTCGAGGTGCTCGACCTTGCCCCGTCGATCGCCGAGTCGCCGGCCGCCGTGGCCGTCGCGAAGGGTGCGGGCACCATCGAGTTCCGCGACGTGCGGTTCCGCTATCCCAGCGCGGCCGAGGTGTCGCTGGCCTCCCTCGAAGACGTCGCGGTGCTCGATCGCACGGTCACCGACGAGGTGCTGCGCGGCGTGTCGTTCACCGTCCACTCGGGACAGGTGGTGGCGCTGGTCGGCCCGTCCGGCGCGGGCAAGTCGACCACGGCGATGCTGCTGCCGCGCATCTACGACGTCAGCGGCGGCGCCGTGCTGGTCGGCGGCGTCGACGTGCGGGAGGCCACCCTGCAGAGCCTGCGCGACTCGATCGGCGTGGTCTCGCAGGACTCCCACCTGTTCCACGAGACGATCGCGGAGAACCTGCGCTACGCCAGGCCCGAGGCGTCCGACGAGGAGATCTGGACGGCGCTGGAACGCGCCCAGATCGCCGACCTCATCCGCGCCCTGCCCGACGGTCTGGACACCGTGGTCGGTGAGCGCGGGTACCGCTTCTCGGGTGGCGAGAAGCAGCGCATCGCGATCGCCCGGCTGCTGCTCAAGCACCCGTCGATCGTGATCCTGGACGAGGCGACGGCGCACCTCGACAGCGAGTCCGAGGCTGCCGTTCAGCGCGCGCTGACCGTCGCGCTGGAGGGGCGTACCGCGC
>Ga0111539_10005280_pt1 | contig 16725 bp, 10 predicted proteins | sample RhiMethybrSRZTD1_FD_79667 | JGI IMG/M metagenome (GOLD analysis project Ga0111539, IMG submission 79667) | Populus rhizosphere microbial communities from Tennessee, USA - Rhizosphere MetaG P. TD hybrid SRZTD1 (version 2) (version 2) | ecosystem: Host-associated > Plants > Roots > Rhizosphere >... | reverse complement strand
CGCGTGCTTCGGTTGTCGCGCCATTTCGAGGAAGGCGCGCGCATCGGCGGGCGTCGCGTAGCCTTGCTGCGATCGCCGCTGCTCGCGTTCGATCGTGAGGTCGTGCAGATGTTGCTCCGGCGCCAGCAGCAGATCGTGGAAGCCGCTCGCTTCCGGATTGGAGTTGGAGAGGCTGCGGCAGCCCTGCATCACCGCCTGAAAGCAGTGATTGTGTTCGGTCTCGAGCGCGACGAGGAGCCTGACGACGGCATCCCATGCATCGGTGCGACGCGCACGCAACAGGTATCCGCCCACTTCACATTCGAGCCAGCCGCCGCCTCCTTCACGCATCGCTTCGTGACGATCCGTCGCCTCGTCGTCGCTCTGCGCGGTCGGCTCGAAGATGCCCGGGTCGAACACGCGCACGTAACGGGAGAGTCCGGCGACCACGAGGTTCGTGTCGAGGACGGCCACCGTTCGTGCGGCCGTCGAGTCTCCGATGTTGACCAGCGCTTCGAGCCATTCGCCGAAGCGCTCGACATCGAACTGCTCGTCGCGTCCCGGCCGCGCGTGACGCCAGAGATCGAGGTCGAGCAGGGAGGTGAGCTGTGCGGGCGTCGCGGCCGTGACGAGCTCGCCGCACGCATCGAGTCCGCGGTAGCGAATCAGCTGATGCAGCGTCTCGGGCGCGAGGTGCGGAACCACGCGCGCGAGGAATGGCGAATCCAGCAATCGCGCCAGCGCAGAATCTGACATGGGCCGGCGATAATACCGGGAGTTTCGCGCAAGAAACAGTCTTGAAGATTGCGTTGTGCGGGGCGATAATAATAGTGGGAATTCGGTTCATAATTTCCCCGGTGCGACGCAAAGTCACTCGCCGCGAATTCCTCGAAACAGCAGCAGCCACGGCCGCGGTGTCATCCGTCGTTCACGCTGCGCAGCGTCCACGTCCGAATGTGCTCTTCATCCTCGCGGACGATCTGGGTTACGGCGATCTGAGCTGCTACGGCCGTCCCGATTACAAGACGCCCTCGCTCGATCGGCTCGCGCAACAGGGCATCAAGTTCATGAGCGCGTATGCGGCCGCGCCCGTTTGCACGCCGACGCGTTGCGCTTTTCACACAGGGCGCTATCCGCAGCGTCTCGCCGTTGGATTGCAGGAGCCGCTGACGAGCAACAGTCCAGATGACGTTGGCCTGCCGCCGGCACACCCGACCATCGCGTCATTACTCAAAGGCGCTGGCTACGATACCGCGCTGATCGGCAAATGGCATCTCGGGTGGAAGCCTGAGTTCGGTCCCAACCGCCACGGCTACGACGAGTTCTTCGGGATTCTCAGCGGCGCGGCCGATTACTTCACGCACTCATCAGCCGACGCGCGCGGAGCGCGCAACGGCAAGGACCTGTGGGAAAACCTGGCGCCGATCGAGCGCGTGGGATATCTCACCGACATCCTCTCCGACAAAGCGGTCGAGTACCTGACGCGGCCGCATACGAAGCCGTTTTATCTGAGCCTGCACTACACGGCTCCGCATTCGCCGTGGGAAGGCCCGGAGGATGCCGCGATCGGTCACACCGATCACGGCGCTGGACCGATGACCGAAGGCGGGTCCCTGAAGATCTTCGCGTCGATGATGAAGAGCATGGACGCGGGCATCGGCCGCGTGCTCGATGCGCTCAGGCGCGCGCGCCTCGAGAGCAACACGCTCGTCATCTTTACGAGCGACAACGGCGGCGAGCGGTATTCGTTCAACTGGCCGTTCTCTTTCCAGAAGGGATACCTGTTCGAAGGGGGCCTTCGCGTACCGGCCATCCTTCGCTGGCCGGGCACCATCCCTGCCGGCCGCAGCACCGAGCAGCCGGCGATCACGATGGACTGGATGGCCACGATTCTCGGCGTCGCGGAGACCTCGGCTGATCCGGCCTATCCGCTCGACGGCGAGAACCTGATGCCTGTGTGCACCGGAGCGCGCGCGCCGTACGATCGAGCACTATTCTGGCGCGCCTATGATCGCGACGCGGCCAGATACGGCAAGTGGAAATACGTGAAGGATTCCGGCATCGAGCACCTGTTCGACCTGTCGATCGATCCAGGCGAGAAAACAGATCTGCGTACCAGGAACACGGGCGTGTTCGCCGACATCAAGAAGCGGTATTTGGCCTGGAACGCCAGTGTGCTGCCGCGGCTTTCGGGCTAGCCCTTCAGAAGACGACCCAGAAGATCAGGGCTGCGACGAGCGCCGGCGCGGCGAGCAACACGATCGATTGCAACAAATTCAGTGCTGCGGAGGACGGCGCACGTTCTATCGGCTGCGCCAATTCCGCGAACGGCGTATGAGGTTCGGCCTGATACCAGTACGCCACGCTGGTGTAGTCGCCTTCGAGCGCGTTCTCGAAGCCGTGATCGATTGCCACGAGGATCGATTTCGTGAATGGCACTGGCGAGGAGATGTCGAAGCGATACATGGCGACCCTGGCGCGCAGCAGGTCACGAACGGTACACCCGTGATGCGGACCTGAAACCCGTCCGTTCACGAGGTTGTACCAGGCGCCATTGAAATCGTCCTCGGCGCCGGTGCCAGCGATCGACGCGTGCGTCTCGCCGTCGACATGTATCGACCCGCATCCTTCCAGCAACCCGAGGCCGAAACCGTACGGGAAGACCATCTGATTCAATCGCGGCCGCAGCCACCACTCGCGGTTCTGCGTGAAGAGATGACACCCCACGTAGTGACCGCGTCCCTGCGCGTCCAGGATGACGTATGGCGATCCGCGCCGGGTCGGATTCTGGCGGCGCCATTGCGCATGAAACCGCAATCGATGATCCACGCTCGGCCGCTCGGAGTACGTCACTTGATAGAAGAGCGGATCGACCGGCGTGGAACCTTCGTTCGTGACTTCCAGGCGCGCGGACGTTTCGAAGGGCATCGGCCACGAACACACGTAGGCGCCGTTGGCGATCGCCAGCGGCTCCGACACGTACGACAGCCGGCGGCCGAGCAGCGCGCCGAAGAAGTCGCCGAACGGGCACTCGACACTCGGGGCCGATTCGCCATCCCAGTACATCCGCAACACGACATCACGGAGCGCGCGGGAGCCGACAGGAAGCACGGTCATCCACAGCCGCGTGATCACTCCGGCGCCCTCGATACGAGCCATCGTGTGCGTTTCGCCGGCGGCGAGAAGGATGCGTTTGCGTCGCGCCGCTGCCGGCCGTATCCCCAGAAACGTTCCGCCGCGATCGGGATCTCGGCCGAAGCTTGTCAGCTGGCGCGTGCGGCCCTCGCGCGGTGTCGCCACGTCGCGGAGTTGCGATGTGCTCATCGCGTTCGCATCGCCTCCTGCACGAACGACTGGACCGACCGCGTGGGGCGCGCGCCCGGCACGGCGCCGCACTGGTGCGCCGGCTGGAAGGAAGCCGCCACGCGAACCCGGTGCAGCCCGCTTTCCGATGCAATGGTGAACGCTTCGTCGAGCGCGTGGAGTGGATACGAGCGTGAATTGAGCGACGCCAGATAAACCGGACGGCACGGCGCTTCCGCGCGCACCCGCTCGAGGATCGCCGCCGGCATGGACATCGACGGCCGCCACAGGATCAGCTCCAGCGTGACGTCCGGCCGCAACCGCTCGACGAGCTGAAAATAGCGGAGCACCAGATACGTCTCCTGATCGCTGTCCTTCGCTACGAGCACCAGCGCATCGTCCGCCAGGCCGGCCAGCGCCGTGCGCCCGAACCGTTCGGCCGAATCATCGCCTCGATGATTCGGGTTCATGAAGTACTCGATCCCGTCGCGCTCGCCCGTGCCGACGGGAGGAATACCCACCGCGGCATCGTTGAACCCGGCGGCCCGAACCGCATGCGGAGTCACCGCGTACAGGGCAACGGGCGAGAGAACAGCGACCACGGTGGCGGCTGCCGCGGCGATGTGAAGGCGGCGCTGGCCGATCGCCAGTGTGTCGATCGCCGCGAGCAACCTTGCGAAGCCGGCGGCCATGGCGAGCGCGAAGACCACGTAGGAGAAGACGTGGAACGTGAAGCGATCCGCGACCTGATAGTTTGCCGAAAAGATGACGTGCACGGTGAACAACGCGAGCAAGAGGCGAAAGGCGGCAGGCGAACGGCGCCGTAGATCCACGAAGCCCCAGAGGCCCATCGCGACGCCGAACGGCGTGAACTGATACGTCAGCCACGCGACGTAGCCCGCCACGTTCATCAGGCCGGTGCCCGGCGGCGTCCAGAGGCGGTCGGCAAGAACAGGAAGTCCCGTGGCGCCTTGCATCGTCGCAAAGAGGCCGCCAATCCGCCACATGCGGAGGAACTGGATCCACCACGGCGCGAACCCGAGAAGAAACCCGCCGGCCACGACGGTGAGCTCGCGCACGCCACAACGCAGCACCGAGCGCGGCGAGCAGGCCAGCGCCGTCCCAATCGTGAGCAGGAACAGCCCGTGATTGGCGGTGGCGAGGCCCGCCATGACCGCGATTGCGAATCGCACGCGTAATGAAACGTGTTCGGGTCCGTACAACATGAACCCGATCAACAGCAGCATGAACAGCGCGTGAATCGCGTACACCTCCGCGGTGACGGCCTGGAACCAGAACGTGTGCGACACGGCGAGCGCCGCCGCCGCAAGCGCGGCCGCCCGCCGATCGCCCGTCATCTTGACGCCCACGACGAAGAGGGCAGTGACCGCGCCGGCCGCGGCCACCGCGGAGATCGCGTTGATGCGCCACGCGAGGTTGGCGATCGGCAGCGGCACGACGAGCTGCGCCAGCATCACATACAGCGGATGGTCCCACGCGGCCACGCCCAGGAACTGGAACGGCCAGCCGTCGCCGAGCGTTCGATCCACGTCTTCGAGAAACCAATAGGTGGAACCGCCGAGCGCGGCGTCCAGCTGCAGGCGCAAGGCATCGGCCCAACCCGCGGAGGGCGACAACGTCCACAGGTAAAACGTGAGGGTGCACGCGACAACGGCTACGGCAGGCAAGCGAGCCCGGATCGACACAGGATTGCCGTTCAGGATTTGGTGACCATGTTGACCAGCTGGTCGAATCCCTTCTGAAGCCCGAGTTTCGCCGCCGGCAGCAACAGCGCGGGCAGCGACGTCAGTCCGAGTTTGATCCGCAGCTCCATGGTAAAGGGCCAGACCGGTGCATCCTCGATGATCTGCGAACGGACCTTCTTGAGCTCGTCGATCCGCTTGCTGATCGATTCCAGATCCTCGCTGCCGCCGCTCACCGCCTGCTGCTGCCGCTCGATCAGTTCATTCAGCTCTTTCGAGACCACGTCCACGCGCCTGTCGCGTGCGCGGCACATCAGCTCATGCGGACGCAGGAAGAGCGGCCTGATGGCCCAGCCGAGGAAAACGAAATAGAGGATCCAGAACCCTACCAGGCTGCCGTCCAGCACCCTGGGCAGGCCGGCGAGCGTCACATTCACGAGCGGCACACGCAGCGCGGGCAGAAACGATCCCATCACGATGAAGACCAGCACGAATCCGACGAGAGCCGAGAGTTGCAGCGCATGCCGACCGACGCCGCCCATGCCTCCCGCGTCATCGTGATGATACGGATGCACGACGATGTTCTCTTCCATCTCGTCCCAGAGCTTCGTCAACCAGTAGAGCGCTAGCGCCTCCCGAATCACGACCTGGACGAATGCATAGGCCACGCAGCCGATCAGAAGAATCGACAAGACGCGCGCAAACGGCTGTCGCCCGTACAGGTACGCAAATCGTTGGAAATCGGGGTCGTACGAAAGATCGAACCACGGCGCGACGGCCGCTGTGGGCTTCCACACGACGAGCTGCCAGAACGCCATCGCGGCGACGGAAAGGACGAGCGCGATTATCCACAGACTGCGGTGGTTGAAGCAGCTTCGGGCTCTCGTCCAGAACTGCCGATACTGCTGACGATCGCCGAAGATCTCGGCACGTTCGAGCCGCATGAACACCAGGCCCAGCCCGCGGCCGCTCCAGATGTAATAGGCGAAGAAGAACGGGAACACGACGAACCCGGTGAGCAGCGCTTCGATATCCGGAATCCACGTCTTCATCGGGAACTCGAAGTCGAGGTGTCGGTAACCAAGGAGGCCGGGAATCAGGATTTTCTCGATGGGACCGTAAACGATCAGCGCAATGAGGAGGACGACGTGCCAGTCCAGCCCAAGCCGGTCGGTCACAAACCGGGCGACGGGATCCGCGGTGTCGACGCGAAATCGCTCCTCGTCAACTTTCTTCGCCATGTTTTACTCGCGGGCGTAGTATGAGTCGGCGAAGCGTAACATGAACGGTTATTCGTGGCTCCCGGCGATGGCGGCCGCCGCCCTCGCACCACTCTTGTCGGCGATCCCGCCGCAGCCTCCCTCCTCGCAGCCCAGTCAACCTGTCAGCCGCGCGGAGCTCGTCGACGCAATGCGGCTGGTCGCCGAGCGTGAGCCGCGCTTCGACATCAAAGCGACGACGAACGGCTCGAGGTTCCAGGGGGACGTGATCTTTTATCTCGCGGAACAGGCGCGCAAACGCAATCCTTCGGGTCCGCCGCTGTTCATCGATCACGAAAACAGCTTCGTGTCGTATCTCGAAGTTGCGGGCCTCCAGCCCGCGCAGGCGCCGATATTTGCACGCAAATCGTATGAGCACCGCCAGGCCCAGCTGATCGAATATCGCGAGAACGCAGTGGTCGCGTCGGTCGACGCGGGTCCCAAACCGCTGCTGGCGGTCGCAGTGCGAGCGTTCTGGCCAGAGACCGCCGGCCTGCCCGGCAGCTATTCGTACGAAGACACGTATTCAGATCCCAACCTGCGCGTCACGAACCAGCGGGTCGTCAGCTACAAGCTTCTCAAGTTCAAGGACTTCACTCTGTACGATCAGATCTCCGGCGTGTCGGGCAGACCAACATCCGGATTCTTCAAGTTCCTGTTTCCCATGCTCGGTGACGGCCGGGTCCTGCAGTCGAGATCGGCGATCACGGCGGATGGTCTGCAGATCGTACGGACGCACGCCAGATTGCTGTGGTTCGACGCGAACCCGATCGTCACGATTCAGAGCAACGGCCGCGCCGAGGAGACACTCGATCGTACGCGAACCGACATCCGCAATATTGAAACAACGCTGAAGCAAGAGATCCGGATCCGCTACCGCCAAGAGTAGGATGCACGATCATGCGAGGAGTCACGGGCACCGTCCTGGTGACGGGCGCCTCCGGATTCGTCGGCGGCCATCTCGTCGAACGGCTCGCGAGCGAGGGCACGCGCATCCGGGCTCTGATGCGCCCGGGCCGTGAATCCGAGATCGTCCGCAACGCCGGCGCGGAGATTGTTGTGGGCGATCTGTCAGACCCCGGTTCGCTCGAACGCGCGGTGACCGGCGTCGGCGCGGTGATCCACCTTGCGGCTCTCAAGCATTCGACCAGTCAGGCGGCGTATGTGCGCGTCAACAAGGATGGAACCGAGCGCCTTGCGGACGCCATCCGCCGCGTGCGTGGCGACCGCGCGATTCGCGTCGTGTATCTCAGCTCATATGCGGCTGCCGGGCCGAGCGAGCCGGACCGCGCTCGCACCGTCACCGATCCCACCACGCCTGTTTCGCGCTACGGTGCGTCCAAGCTTCACGGCGAGGCGTGCATGCTGGCGCTGGCCCGCGACGGCGTGCCGGTCGTGGTCGTCCGCGCGCCGGTGGTCTACGGGCCGCGCGATACCGATCTTCTAACATTCTTCCGTTTCGTTCGCCGAGGCTGGGCGCCGCTTCCACCTGGGCACGAGCGGCGATTGCATCTCGTGTTCGCCGCCGACCTGGCTCGCGCGCTGGCTCGCGCCGCCGGCACCGGGGACCGATCGGTCCCGCCAGGAGTGTATGCAGTCGCCGATCCCATCGCCCACACCTGGCCGGTCGTGTACGCGGCGATGGCAGCCGCACTCGGCACTCAGGTGCGGCTGGTGCGAATCCCCGCGCCGCTGATGAGAGTCGCCGCGCTGGCATCCGAAGCAGGCGGCGTGCTCAGCGGCCGCGCGGTGCTCTTCAGTCGAGACAAAGCGAAGGAAATGTTCGCCAGTGGATGGGTCTGCGATGTTTCGGGTTCCGAGTCGATGTTGCCGCCTGAATGCGTGACGGCGATCGAGGCAGGCATGGCACAAACGGTGAAGTGGTACAGGGATCAGCGATGGCTCTCATGACGACCGGCGATACCGCGACGGCCGCGGTGGATCTGTTCGCGAGATGCCGCAGCTTCACAGCGGCTCGGGAGGTCATTGAAGCCGGGATCTATCCGTTCTTCCATCCAACCGAGCCGCGCGATGCGACCGTCGCCACGATCGAAGGCGCGCCCCGTATCATGCTGGGCTCGAACAATTACCTGGGGCTGACGCACCATCCGCTGGTCATTGAACGAGCCCAGAAGGCGATGGCCATGTTCGGCACCGGTTGCACGGGCAGCCGGTTTCTCAACGGCACGCTCCGGCTGCACGAGGAACTCGAGGCACGGCTCGCCGCGTTTCTTTCGCGCGAGTCGGCGCTCGTGTTCTCCACCGGCTATCAGGCGAATCTCGCCGCGATCTCGAGCCTGATCGGATCCGACGACATCGTCGTCCAGGATCGTCTCTGTCACGCCTCGCTCGTGGACGGCTCGCAGCTCGCGCGCGGGACGCTGGTTCGGTTTCCACACGGCGACATGCCGGCGCTCGAGCGGATCCTGCAACAGCAATCCGGAACCAAAGGCGTGTTGTGTGTTACCGACGGTGTCTTCTCGATGGAGGGCGATCTTCCGGATCTGCCAAAGATCGCGCAGCTCAGCCACCGCTATGGCGCGCGGCTCCTCGTTGACGACGCGCATGCCATCGGCGTGCTGGGTGCGCGCGGCAGCGGCAGCCCTGAACACTTCGGATGCGTCGGCGACGTGGATCTTGTGACGGTCACGTTTTCCAAGTCGCTTGCGTCGATCGGCGGCGCCGTCGCCGGCCCCGAGGACGTGATTCATTACCTTCGTCACCACGCGCGCCCGCTCATCTTCAGCGCGAGCATGCCGCCAGCGGCAGTGGCAACAGTGCTGGCCTGCCTCGATGTCATCGACGCCGAGCCGGAGCGCCGGCATCGGCTCTGGCATAACGCGACGTACCTCAGGAGTGGCCTGCAGTCGCTTGGTTTCGATACCACTCCGTCGGCCTCACCGATCATTCCGATCGTCATCGGCGACATGACGGACACGTTCACGGCGTGGCGAAAGCTGTTCGACGCCGGCGTATTCGTGAACGCCGTCATCCCGCCCGCCGTGAGTCGTGGCAGTTGCCGCCTGCGACTTTCGACGATGGCCACCCACACTCCCGATCAGCTCGATCGCGCGCTCGACGCGTTTGCCGGCTTGCGGCAATCTCATTCCAGACCAATCCAGGCCCGCGTTCGCGTCGACGAGGTTGGACCGGCAGAGCCGCTCGAGCCGTTCATCGACGTCGCGTGGCGAGTGAACCGAGGTGACCCCGCGTGGGTGCCGCCATTGCGGCGGAACGTGAAAGAGCTGCTCGACCGACGCCGGCATCCGTTCCATCGTCACGCGGACGTGGCCTACTTCGTCGCCAGGCGCAACGGTGACGTTGTCGGCCGCGTCGCGGCGATTCTGAATCGGCGCCACAACGAGTTTCACGGCGACCGCGCCGGCTTCTTCGGGTTTTTCGACGCCATCAACGACGACGAGGTCGCTGGATCACTGATGAGGACTGCGGAGACCTGGCTCCGGATACACGGGGTTGACCGGATGGTCGGTCCAGTGAACTTCTCGACGAACGAAGAGTGCGGCGTGCTTGTAGAGGGCTTCGACTCGTCTCCAGCCGTGATGATGCCGCACAATCCCGCGTACTACGCCGGACTCCTCGAACGCGCGGGGCTGGCGAAACAGACCGATCTGCTCGCGTATCGACTCGAAGGCGATCCCCCGGAGCGGTTGGCGGCGGGTCTGAGCCGCCTCGGCACCGACGACCGCAACGGCTTCCGCATCCGTCCTCTCGACCTCCGCCGGCTGAGCGGCGAAATGCAGATCATCAAGCGGCTGTATCACGCGGCGTGGGAAAAGAACTGGGGATTCGTCCCGATGACCGACGATGAATTCGCATTCATGGCCGGTGAACTTCGTCCGATCGTCGACCCGAGCCTGTGTTTGATCGCGGAAAACGATCAGGAGGAGCCGATCGGTTTTTCAATCACACTTCCGGACGTCCATCAGGCGATCAAGACGCTCGACGGACGATTGTTCCCGTTCGGCGTGGTGAAGTATCTGCTGTCGAAGCGGAAGATCGACAACCTTCGCATCCTGGCGCTCGGTGTGGATCCGCGGTTCCGGCGTCGCGGCGTCGACGCTGCTCTGTACCTTCACACCTGGCAAACGGGGCAGGCCAAGGGATATCGCACGGCGGAGGCGTCCTGGATTCTCGAGAACAACTGGCCGATGCGCCGGGCACTCGAGCGCCTCGGCGCGCGGTCCTTCAAGACGTACCGCCTCTACGGCCGTTCGCTGTAGGTCACGCTGCCGCATGCGCCTGCTCGATCTCGCCACGCTGGCTTACGTCGCCTTCGGTCTGGCGGTTTTGATCGTGGCGCGGCCGCCTTTCTGGGGCGTCCTCGCGTCGATACATGCGGTCGCCATGACGCTCATCGCGTGGCGCTGCAGCGTGGCGCCCTCGAGCCGGCCTCACTGGTTTCGAGAGTGGTACCCGTTTCTGCTGATCCCGATCTTGTATGCGGAGATTCCGACCCTCAATCACGCGTTTCTCTCGACGGCACGTGACGAGTGGGTGCGTTCGCTCGAAGCCGCAGCCTTTCCGTCGAATCCCGCCGCTTCTTTCGCAGCGGCCGCACCGTGGCCGGCTCTGAGCGAGCCGCTCCATTTTGCGTATCTCTGCTACTACCCGATCATTTACGGACCGCTGTTGATTCTGTACTTTCAGCGAAGACTCGACGCCTTTCGCGCGACCGGCTTCGCGGTGGCGGTCACGTATTACTGCTGCTACAGCATCTTCGTGCTGTATCCCGTGCGTGGACCCTGGGATCTGTGGCCGCTGTCAGGGGCGCAGCCCGACGGCCCGTTCCGCTGGCTGGCCGTGCAGATTTTGGCGGCCGGTTCATCGACGGGCGCGGCGTTTCCGTCTTCTCATCAGGCCGTTGCCGTTGTGCAAGCCTTCTGCGCACAGCGAGATCTCCCGCGACTTGCGCCAATCATCGGCGTGCTCAGCGTCGGCATCGGGGTCGGCGCGGTTTACGCATCATTCCACTATGCGATCGAGATGATCGCGGGAGCGCTGCTCGGGCTGGTGATCGCTCTTGGGGTTCGTCGGTGGCTCGAGTATGCGGAACGCGAACCTCAGCGTGACCGTTCGAAAACGAGAGCGCCCGTGTGATCCGCGGTCGAGAATGAAAGACCCATTGACAAGGGGTACGTGTTCCGAAAGTCGATCGGACCCGACGTCGTCCATCCCCTGGCGCCGCAGTTCAGCCGGTCGCGAGCGATATTGAACGACACGAAAGCGTGACACCTTGCCGGGGCGGCCGCGCAGTCCACGCCCGCGATGCCGTAGCCGGTCTCGCGGCTGAAGGCGCCGGAAGTGACGTAAACAGAGCCGGTAGGCGACGTGGCTTGGAACGCTGGAAAAATCCGGCCGTGATTGTTGGAAAGCTCGAAGACACCCATCTGGACCCAGGCATCATCCCGGTCGTATTGTTCACGCCACCGGCCGTTGCCCCACGCTGAGTAGCCGCCCGAGTGCTTGGGGATCAAGCTGAAGAACTGGTCGCCCTCACGCCGGAAGTCGCACTGGTTGAGGAAGGCGACGACATTGTCACGGGCGGCGACCTCGCTGCTCGCCGTCGGATCTACCCACAGCACATTGATCGGTTCGAAGAGCTCCTTCTGTTCGTACGGCACATCCAGCCACTTCGCAATCGTCGCGCGTTCCAGCTGCTGTCCGCGGTGCATCCAGACGCCGATGTCGATCGTCATGTTGAGCGTCGCTGATCGATGGCTATAGGTCGTCGACAAGACGGGACCGTTGCTAACCCGGCTGGGTTCCGTCGGTGTCTCTCTGTCCTTGTTGAAAATACAGCCGGCGATCAGCAGGCATTGGACGATTAGCACAAACTGGGCGTGGCGGGTACCGGCTCCTAAGATCGCTGACATGACGGATGCCCCGGCGGAATGTAACACTTCCGCGAGGCCCTGGTATCAATTGCGCTCGTGACTGCTGGCCCGTTCGGGTAATTTTTCTGCAGGGCCGCTGCATTAGCATGTCCTTCCCCCCCGGACGAGGTGCCGGATGCGAACGTGGCTCTCAAGTTCCGTTCTTGCGATTGCGGTTGTCAGCACACTTAGCGCGCAGCAGCCAGGCAAGCCCCCCGGAACCAAGAATCCGGGACCGGTTCAGACGATTCAATTCACGGTCAGCGTCGAGCCGAAGGCGTTGGTGCTGCGAAGCGAGCTGCTCGAGGACAAGAGCGTCATCACGCACGTGACCCTGACGCCGGCCTCGGGCGAGCCGGTGTTTTATCCCGATGCGCCCGGCTGGCCGCGCCTGCCGCGTCTCGCGCGGCTCGTCGCGGTTCCTGCCGGCGCGAAAGTGCGGTCGGTGACGATCACACCCGGCAAGACGACGACGATCCCCGACGTGAAGCTGGTGGGCTGGGCCTCACTCGCGCAACCGGGCCAGAAGCCGGGTGACAATCCGAACGACCCGAAGAATCGGTTTGCAAGCCCGCCGGCGTTTCCGCTCAACGACAAGAAACAAGACGTCTATTACCCGGCCGCACCGGTGCCGCCAAATCTGGATGTCTTCAAACTGAAGACGTATCCGGAAAACATGGCGACACAAAACGCGCTGCAACCACACAGCAGCGTGGCGAGCGTGCTGAGGCTCGACGTCGCTCCGGTGCAGTGGCAGATCGCCAAGAGCGAACTGACGCTCACGACCGATTTCACCGTGAACGTCACCCTCGACCGCGACATCAAGTTCGATCGGCCGAAGACGCCTGGCGAAGCGAACATGCTCGACGATCTGCGCGGCCTCGTGGTCAATCCCGGCGACATCCCGCTGGTGGTCTTCGACCCGCGCCCGATCGACGTGCCCTATCTGATCATCACCGACGACAACTACTGGACCGCGGACTTCGAGCGCACGCCGGGAGCGAACCTCGTCGACGCGTTCGAGCCGCTGGCGCAGTGGAAGCGCGAAAAAGGCGTGCACGCCACCGTGGTGCGGATCGCCGACATCGTCGACGGGCGTTACGGCGACTTTCGCACCGGAGCGCGAGACCTCCAGGAGACGATCCGAAATTTCCTGAAGTACGCGGAATCGCGGTATCGCACACAGTGGGTGCTGCTCGGCGGCGACATCGAAGTGGTTCCGCCGCGGCACGCCTCAGTGTGGGCGTACGCGAACGCCGCGCACTATCACGTGCTGGAGAGCGACGAGCGGCCCAAGTGGGGGAAGGTGTATTGGGACAGCGTCAACGGCCGGGCGCTGATCAACACGTCGCGCAACGACTTCACGCACCTCATTGCGCCGCGAACCGGACGAACGTTTACGCAGGCGGCGGATCCGACCGAAGCCTCGCCAGGGTGGCGCGTCATCGACCCGGCGTCATGTGACATGACGGACTCGCCGGCGGGATCGCGGTGCCTCGAACTCATCGCGCCGGCCGCCGAGATCCAGTACTCCGACATCGCGTTGGCGCTGTACGAAAACACGCTGCCCACAGATCTCTACTACTCGAGCCTGCGCGGTCCCGACTACGACACGCCGGGACGGCACGATTGGGATTTGAACGATGACGGCCTGTACGGAACGAACAGCTGGGATGGTCCGGCGGATGGCGTGTCGTACTGGCCGACGCTGCGGCTCGGCCGCGCTCCGGTCAGCAATGCGACCGAGGCCGGCAACTTCGTTCTTAAAGTACGCAACTACGAACGCTATGCGCGGGCATCCGGCTTCGCGGGAAAGCATCTTCTCGCGGCGGACTACTGGGGCGGCGGGCCAGCCGCGCGTCGTGGCACCGTGAACCCACCCCCGGAAGGCCGGTCGTATCACGATGCCGCGCGGCATTTCACGATCGCCCACTTCGGCAGCGCGCCATCACCGGCCACCGACTGGCGGATCGTCGCATGGAACACGACCGACGCATGGGAAGAAGTGAATTACACGCGCGACGCTGGACCCGGAGTCGATGGCTATTACTTCTGCACCGACGCGACCTGCGCGGCGCGTTCCGAATTTCCATTCCCGGTCTTCTTCATTGTGGTGTGGATTCCCGTGCCGACCAATTTCGTGAAAGTGGAAATGTCGTCGGCGTTTTTTGAGGACGCGGCCTTCTTCTTCTTCGATCACCGCACGCTCGATAGCGCGATGGTGGAGAAGGAGGCAATCAAGACGATCTTCACGAGCCACTTCCCGGGGCTTGATGAACGTCAACGTCTCTACAAGGATATTTATGACATTGCCCCAGCGCCGGATCTGAGTGAGCTCTTCCCGATTCGCGAGACCGAGGCACTGCGCGCCGGCGTCAACATCACGAGCTTGAGCGGCCACGGCTGGTGGGGCGGTTGCTGCGGACTCGATAAAGACAATGTGCCGCAAATGAATGTGAGCAACACCGCCGGCCTGGTGTACGTCGACTCGTGCCTCACGAACGAGTTCGACCAGGCGGCCGGCGATGCGGTGAGCGAGCGGATGCTGACGCAGGCAGGCGGCGGCGCTGTCGCGTACGTGGGCAACACGCGCTATAGCTGGATCGGGTTGGGCACGTCGTTCGAGCGCACGTTCTGGCTGCGCATGCGAACGACGCGGTATGTTGGCGCGCTGCACAACTCCAAGGCGGGTTACTCGGGCGATCCGAACGAGAAGTGGACCAATATCTCGCTCAATCTCATGGGCGATCCGGAAATGGAAGTCTGGCGGCAGGAGCCGCGGACGATGAGCTTCGTCGACCTGTCACCCGAGGTGGTTCAAGGAGGGCGCATCCGCGGACGGTTGATCGATCGATCCTCGGGTGCCGGGGGCGCGGTGCCCCTGGCGCGCATCACGCTCACTGGACCGGGCGTTGATCAAGTGGACTACACCGACGGCGCCGGCAACTTCGAATTCACGCCGGCGGGACGCCCTGACGATGTACTGAAGGTGACGGCGACGCACACGTTGCTGGAATACCAGCCGGAGAGTGCGAACGTGCGCGTGATGCGTCGGGTCTTTACGTTTGAACCGCCGCCGGGGCTGCCGCCCTCGTGGCCGCCGGGCCTGCCGCGCAGGCCTTGATGCCGGCACGCGGTTCAGTTGCGGTATTCGGCGCTGACGATTCTGAATTGCGGCGCCACCGCGACGAAGGCCTGCACGACTGCGGGATCGAAGTGCGTCGCGTTGCGGTCGACGATGAACTTGACGGCATCCTCATGTGACATCGACGGCCGATATAACGTCCGCGTGGTGGTCGCGTCGTAGACATCGACGACGGCCATCACGCGGCCCTCGATCGGAATCTCTTTGCCGCGCAATTTCCGCGGATAGCCGGTGCCGTCCCAGCGCTCATGATGGGTATAGACGATGTCCTTGGCCATCGCCAGGATCGCATCGTCGCGCACCCCGACCCGGCCTTCCGCTTTCAAGATCACGTCGTATCCGTACTCCGGATGCCGTCGCATTTCCGCGAGCTCCTCGGGCGTCAGCGCGCCGGGCTTGTTCAGGATGTGATCCGGAACACCGACCTTGCCGATGTCGTGAAGCGGCGCGAGGCTCGACACCAGATCGATGCGCTCGGGTGTCAGGTACGCCTGGTATTCAGGATTGGTGGAGAGCTGCGCGGCCAGCAGGCGGACGTACTCCTGGGTTCGACGCGAGTGACGTCCGGTCTCGGCATCGCGCGTTTCGGTCAGCGACAGCAGCGTCTGAATCATCAGGCGCTGCGCATTGGTTCTTTCGCGTCCCGCCGTATCCGCGCGTCCGCGCTCGACGGTGAACTTCGCGATCGTCATGGTGGCCAGCGCGCCAAACACGCCGATCGTCGGCATCAATGGCGATATGAATACGCCCGTCGACGAGAGCATCGATCCTGCGAAATACCACAGCGCGGCAATGCCGACGCCGCTGCCGATCAGGCCGGACATCGTGCTGGTGCTCGCGACGAGCCACGTGACCGCGATGCCCAACACGAGCACGACCAGGGCTTCGAGCATCGTTCCGAGCGGCGATCGGCTGTTGAAGTCCTGCTGAATCAGGTTGTCGGCAACGGTGGCCTGGACCTCGACGCCGGCAAACAGCGTGTCGAGCGGCGTGGCCACGACCTCTCGAGTTCCGAGCGCCGTCGTGCCGACGAAGACGATCTTGCCCTGCAGCATTCCCGCTGGAACGCGGCCGTTCATCACGTCCGCGGCCGATACGTACGGGAACGTCTGCTTCTTTCCCCGATAGCGCAGCAGGGCATTGACCCTGCCGTCGACCGGCACGGCGCGGTTGTCGACGATCAACGAGGCGTTGTTGACGGTGGCGATTCGCAGCACGATGTCGCGCGTGCCCCTGGCCGCCATCCACGCGGAGAGCGCGAGCGATGGATACACGTGGCCCTCGAGCTCGATGAGCAGAGGGACGCGCCTGAGGATGCCGTCCGCGTCGGGCGCGGCGTTCATGAAACCCGACGCGCCCGCCGCTCGTGCCAGCAGCGGCAGGTTGCACACCACGCCGCTGGCGTGAAAGTACGACGGGTCGCCCGTTTCATCGCCTGCTTG
>Ga0111539_10005276_pt1 | contig 16731 bp, 27 predicted proteins | sample RhiMethybrSRZTD1_FD_79667 | JGI IMG/M metagenome (GOLD analysis project Ga0111539, IMG submission 79667) | Populus rhizosphere microbial communities from Tennessee, USA - Rhizosphere MetaG P. TD hybrid SRZTD1 (version 2) (version 2) | ecosystem: Host-associated > Plants > Roots > Rhizosphere >... | reverse complement strand
CGGTCTATCGCCGCTTCCGGGTTCTGAAAGCCTGGACGGACAACTGGGACGACCTCGTGGAGTTCGAGATCGTCCCGGTCCGCACGTCCACCGAGGCGGCGCAGGCGATCGCGCCGCAGCTCTGACGTTCCCTTGAGCCCGGAAGCGCGTCGCCGGGCGCTTCTCCGGCTCGCCGCCCTTTCGGCCGTCTTCCTCGGCTCGGCCAGTCGTCCGGTCCCTGTCTGATGCAGTTCATGCGGTCCGACGACCACCATCTCGATGCGTGCTGGATGACCTGGAACCACCCCGACACGAAGCTCAAGCTCACGACCTACCCGATGGTGCACATCGCCGATCGCGAGTACTACGACCGCGTCGCGGCGGACCTGTCGCGTTGCCGGCACGTGCTTCTCGAGGGGGTCTCGTGGAGGACCGGGGACAGGCGACGGCCGCTCTATGACCTCGCGGCGAGGAATCTCGGTCTGGCGGCACAGGAGGTGGCACTCCGCTACCCGGCTTCCGCGACCCGCCTGAACGTGGACATGGGCCGCGCGGAATTCCGCAGCGAGTTCTTCCGCCTTCCGATTCACCGGATCGTCCTGCTGGTGCTCCTCAGGCGGGTCCTCTGGCTCGTGACCCTTTTCCCGTCGCTGCGCAAGGACGTCATCCGTTATGTTTTCCTGCATCGCCGGTGGCGCAGCAGTCGCGACGACGCTCCCGTCGACAGATTGATCATCGGGTCGCGGGATCGGCGCATCGTGGAGAATGTGAAGCGCTTTTTCCGCGAGCACGGGCAGGGGGACGAGACCAGGTTCGCAGGGATTGTCTTCGGCGCTGGCCACATGCCGGCCATCTCCGCCGGACTTCGCGATCTCGGGTTCCAGGTGGGGACCCGGCGTTGGATCGAGGTCTTCAGGATCCGGCCGGCGACTAGTCCTGCCGGAAGACTTTCCCGTCCTTCATGACGAAGCGGACACGGCCGAGCGCCTCGACGCCGGCGAGCGGGTCGCCGTCCACCGCGATGATGTCGGCGTAGGCGCCGGCCGCGACGACGCCGAGGTCCCCTTTGGCATCGAGCATCTCGGCGGCGCGCGAGGTGGCGGCCTGGATCGCCGCCATCGGTGTCATGCCGAACTGGACCATGTAGGTGAACTCCTTCCACATCGGGTCGGTCCAGTCGATGCCCCCCATGTCGGTGCCGAAGACGATCTTGGCGCCGGCCTTGACGGCGGCGCGCACCGTCGGGCCGTGCACCTCCGCCCGCATCCGGTCGCGCTTCCCGCCGGGCGTGTTCTCCGGGCCCCAGGAGAGGTAGTACGGCGCGATGGTCGGGCAGTACCAGGTCCCCTGCTTCACCATCTGTGAAATCTGCGCGGACGTCATCTCGAGGCCGTGCTCGATCGAGTCGCAGCCGCCGTCGAGGGCGCGCTGCATACCGAGGCCGTTGTAGGCGTGGCAGGCGACCTTCTTCTGCCAGCCGTGCGCCTCGTCCACGATCGCCTTCAGCTCCTCGACCGTCAGGGTGGGCTGGGAGACGAGCCGCCCCTGCCGGTCCACCCAGGAGCGGTGCGTCATGTACACCTTGATCCAGTCGGCGCCGTGCTCGAGCTGCTCGCGCGCCGCCTTGCGCGCCTCGACCGGGCCGTCGACGATCTGCGCCCCCTTCGGCATCGTCAGCTCGGGGGCGTACCCCTCGAGGTTGTAGCCCCCCGTGGTCGAGATGGCTTTCGTGGACGCGTAGATGCGCGGGCCGGGGATGGTCCCCTCGTTGATGGCCTCCTTGATACCGACGTCGCCGTAGCCGGCTCCCTCGGTCTCGAGGTCGCGGATGGTGGTGAACCCCTGCTCGAGGGCGCGCCGGCACGCGAACGTCGCGCGCGCCGCGCGCAGCGACAGGGCAGGCTTCAGGATGTTGGCGTCGTAGCCGCCGTTCTCCGGCTTCTCGCCCCACAGGAAGATGTGGGTGTGCGAGTCGATGAGGCCAGGGAGCACCGTGGCGCCGGAGAGATCGACGACGCGCGCGCCGGACGGGATCGCGGTCGAGGGGGGCGCGACCTTTTCGATGCGGTTCCCCACGACGAAGATCAGCTGGTCGCGGCGCGCGGCGTCCGCGACGCCGTCGATGAGCGTTCCGGCGCGGATCACGGTCAGGACCGGAGGCGGCTCGGAGGCCGGGGCGGCGAGGGCGGGCCCGATCGATGCGGCGAGGAGCAGAACGGTCGCGACGAATGTCCGGCCACGGAGCATGGCGCCTCCTGTCGAGCGATAGGCTGTCGGGGGCGGAACGGTATCACCAACGCCAGCCCCGTTTGTCGTATCGTTCCGGGAAAGAGGGAGGGTCACGATGGGTGGAGGAGCAGGCGCCGCGGCCGCCGCGGCGGCGGTGGCCAACGCGGTCAAGGCGTCCGGCGCGATCGTCAAGGTCGTGCCGGAGGAGTTTCAGAAGCTCCTGGAGCAGAATGCCCAGGGGCTCGTGGTGCACGCGGCGACGACATTCTTCTCCCGCCGTCACAAGTACATCATGGGATACAAGGGGCTCGCCTTCTATACGTCGGCCCGCGAATCCCTGACGGTGCCGCGTGCCTGCCAGGTCGTCGAGGCAAAGCGCATCTGGATTCCCGGCTGAGCGGCTGCCACCCGGGCCGAACGAGGAGGATCGATGTCGAAAGGCTGGATGTTGGCACTGGCCCTCGCGTGCATCGGAGGGATCCTGACACTGACGAACGCCGTGCTCATCTACCAGCGCACCGGCACGATCGCGTACGGCAAGATCGCCCTGGCGTTCGGAGTTCCGGCGATGTTCTATGCCATGTCCTGGAGCGCGAGGTCAGCGGGGCGCGGCTGATGTCTCCGAAGGCGAAGGCGAAGGCGAAGGCGAAAGCGAAGAAGAGCTCGACCGATCCGGCGCTGAAGGCGCTGCGCAAGTTCGGGCTCGCCTATCCGAAGACGCACACCAAGAGCCCGTGGCCGGGTCATCTCGATCTGGCGGTCAACGACAAGACGTTCGTCTACCTCAGCATCGAGGGGGAGCCGTTCAGCATCTCGTGCAAGCTGCCCGAGACGGGCGGCGCGGCGCTGATGCTGCCGTTCACGCAGCCCACCGCCTACGGGCTCGGGAAGAGCGGCTGGGTGACCGCCCGATTCCCCGAGGGGGAGCGATTGCCGCTCGACATGCTGAAGGCCTGGATCGACGAATCGTACCGGGCCCAGGCACCGAAGAAGCTGGTTGCCCTCCTGCCGCCGAAACCTGAGTGAGCATCCGCATCGTCCGGCTCGGAACGCCCCGCGCTCCCGGAGAGGGGCTGCGCATCGGCACGGTGCGTTATCCGCCGCGCGGCGTGCGCAAGGATCAGTACGGCGCGCGCGACTTCTTCGACGTCTGGCTGCCGGACCTCGCCCCCTCGCCCGCCACGGTCAAGGTGGCGCAGGCGGCCGCGACCGAGCCGCAATGGCGGGGTTACGTGAAGCGCTACCGGCGCGAGATGGGCGCCCCGGAGAAGCGGCGGCTGCTCGATCTGCTGGCGGCGCTGTCGCGCCATGCCGACTTCTCCGTCGGCTGCTACTGCGAGGACGAGCGGCGCTGCCACCGTTCGATTCTCAAAGCCCTTCTCGAAGAGCGCGGCGCCCGGCTGGCCTGAGTCAGCGGCCGGCCCACGCCGGGAGGGGCTTGCCGGTCTCCAGGAGCGTCTTCAGGCTGGAGAGGACGCGCGACCAGGCGGACGCGAGCTGCCGTTCCATCGTCGAGCCGGGCTCGAGCTCGTCGTGGGTCAGCGTGAGCCGGACCACCTCGCCCAGCGCATCGATCTCGAACGCGACGCGCGACTGACGGTGCCGGAGTTTCTTTTCCTGGTGCTCGCTCCAGGTGAGCAGCAGGCGATGCGGCCGGCGCGCCTCGATCACCTCGCCGGCGATCGAGACCGACCCGGAGTCGGGCTTGCGGTGCTCCCAGGGGCTTCCCGGTTTCCAGTCCGAGACGTTGTCGTGCCCCCAGTACTGGCGCGTGAACTCGGGTTCGGTCAGCCCCTTCCAGACCGCCTCGGGTGTCGCGGCGATGTAGAGGACATAGACAAAGCTGGACCTGGCCATGGGCGGATCCCTCCGGCCCGGGCCCGTCCGGGCGGGTGCTAGAATGCCGCAACGCCCCGGACGAAGCCACAAAAAAGGAGACGACGTGGAAGGACACGGGCCTTCGACCGCACCGCCGCCGCACGCGCAGCTCATCCAGATGGCGACCGGATACTGGGTGTCGCGCATCGTCTACGCCGCCGCGCGGCTCGGCATCGCCGACCGGCTGGCCGACGGGCCGCGCAGCGCGGCCGATCTCGCCGGGCCGACCGGGACGCACGCGCCGGCGCTGCACCGGCTGATGCGGGCGCTCGCCGCCCTCGGCATCCTGACCGAGCGCGAGGCGGGCCGCTTCGCCCTGACCCCCGTGGGGGAGGCGTTGAAGAGCGGCGCTCCGGGATCGGCGCGCGCCAGCATCCTGACGCTCGCCGGACATCTCGGCTGGCGCGCCTGGGAGGAGATCCTGCACTCGCTGCAGACCGGGAAGACCGGGTTCGAGAAGGCGTTCGGCAAGCCGGCCTTCGACTACCTCGCCGATCACCCGGACGAGGCGGCCCTCTTCAGCGAGACCATGGTCGGCTTCCACGGCGACGAGCCGCCCGCGGTGGCGGCCGCTTACGATTTCTCCCGCTTCAAGACCGTGGCCGACATCGGCGGCGCCACCGGGAACCTGCTCGCCGCGATCCTGTCGAAGCACGCCGGCCCGCGCGGGCTGCTCTTCGACCTGCCCCACGTGGTCAAGGACGCGCCGGGTCTGCTGCAGGCGCGCGGTGTCGCGGACCGGGTCGCGATCGTCCCCGGGTCGTTCTTCGAGACCGTCCCGGACGGGGCGGAGTGCTACGTCCTGTCCCACGTCATCCACGACTGGTCGGAGGAGCAGTGCCTGACGATCCTCGGCCACTGCCGCAGGGTGGTGCCGAAGGACGGCCGACTGCTGATCGTCGAGATGGTCCTGCCGCCCGGCGACGCGTTCCATCCCGGAAAGCTGCTCGACATCACGATGCTGGTGATGCCGGGAGGGCAGGAGCGGACCGAAGGGGAGTACGCCGAGCTGCTCGGGAAGGCGCGCTTCCGGCTGGAGCGGGTCATCCCGACGCCGTCGGCGGTCAGCATCGTCGAGGCGATTCCGGCCTGATGCTCGAGCTGAGACCGACCTGCGAGCACTGCAACACCGCCTTGCCGCCCGACTCGCTCGAGGCGCGCATCTGCTCCTACGAGTGCACCTTCTGCGCCGGGTGCGTCGATCGCGTCCTCGGGAACGTCTGCCCGAACTGCGGCGGCGGCTTCACGCCGCGCCCGGTCCGCCCGTCCCGCAACTGGAAGGGGGACAACCACCTCGGCAAGGACCCGGCGAGCACCAAGGTCCGGCACCGGCCGGTGGATGCCGCCGCGCACGCCCGCTTCGTCGCGGACATCGGGCGACTCCCCCCGCACGAGCGCTGAGCCACTCAGGCGGAGCGGTAGACGTCGGTGCCGAGGTACTTCAGGCCCGAGTCGATCATCAGCGTGACGACCGTCGAGTCCTTGCCGAGCCGCGTCGCGATCTGAATCGCCGCGAGGACGTTGGCGCCCGACGACGTCCCGGCGAAGAGCCCCTCTTCGCGCGCCAGCCGCCGGGCCATCTCCTTCGCCGCGGCGGTCGGGATCGACACGACCTGATCCGCGAGCGACGGCCGCCACAGGGGAGGGATCCAGCCGATCCCGACCCCTTCGATCTTGTGCGGACCCGCCTGGCCGCCGGAGAGGACCGGCGATTCCGCCGGCTCGACGGCGACGACGCGGATCCCCGGCTTGTGCTCCTTGAGGATGGTCCCCGCGCCGCGCAGCGACGCCGAGGTGCCGACGCTGTGGACGAAGGCCTCCACGCGTCCCTCGGTCTGTTTCCAGATCTCCTGGCCGAGCGGGTGGTAGCCGGCGATGCTGTCCTCGTTGCGCAGTTGATCGATCCAGTAGGTGCGGGGCTCCGCGCTGATCCGGCGGGCGGTCTCGATCATGTCCTCGAAGAGCTTGCGGGTCGAGAGACCGCCGTCGCTCGGGACCAGGACGAGGTCGGCGCCCAGGGCGCGCATCTGGTCCCGCTTCTCCAGGCTGAAGGCGTCGGACGTGACGATGCGGATCGGGTAGCCGCGGGCGGCGCCGACGAGCGCCAGGGATGCGCCGGTGCTGCCGCCGGTGTATTCGACGACCGTGTCGCCCGGGCGCAGGCGGCCGTCGGCGGCGGCCCGGTCGATCACCGCCCGGGCCATGCGGTCCTTCATGCTTCCGGTCGGGTTCTCCCACTCGAGCTTGGCGAACACCGCGCCGCACCCTTCCGGCACGACCTTGCGCAGCCGGACGAGCGAGGTGTTGCCGATGGCGTCGAGGAGGTCCATCGGCCTATGGTATAGAAAACGACGATGATCGAGCGGCTGAGCGGACCTTTGAGCGACGAGGACGTGCGCGGGCTGGCGCGCCTCCTGATGGATGCCATCGACTCGGGGGCGGCCGCGTCGTTCCTCGCCGGCCTGACCCAGGAGGCGGCCGAAGCCTGGTGGCGCACCACCCTGGCCTCGGCGCGGCCGGGGGCGGTCTTCCTCGCGGCGCGCCAGGCGGATGGCGCGATCGTCGGAACGGTGCAGATGCACCCGGTCTGGGAGCCGAACCAGCCGCACCGGGCCGACATCCTCAAGCTGCTGGTGCACCGGCGCGCCCGGCGCCAGGGGCTGGGGGCCCGGCTGATGCAGCGGATCGAGGACGAGGCGCGCCGCGCCGGCTTCCGCCTGCTGACCCTCGACACGAAGCGCGGCGACCCGGCCGAGCGGCTCTACCGCCGGCTCGGGTGGACGGTCGCGGGCACCATCCCGGGCTTCGCCGTGGATCCCGACGGGGTGACGCCGCACGACGCGGTGTTCTTCTACAAGGAGCTGGCGCACGGCCTGCGGTGAGGGCCGCGTGGTGTATACCTGTCCGGTGAGCGACGCCGGGAATCCTTGGCGGAGCATCCCGATCCGCGACTACGAGTCCCACATGGAGCGGATCGGGCAGTCGGAGGCGCTGCGCGAGATCTTCGCCCGCGCCTGCATGGAGACCCGGCCGCAGCGGGTCCTGATCCTGGGATGCTCCTCCGGCGCCGATTTCCCCCTCGTCGATCCGGAGGTCACGCGCGTCTGCGTCGGCGTCGATCTGAACCCCGCGGCGATCGAGGCGGCGCGCCGGCGCGGCGCGGAGCTGGCCTGCGCCGAGGTCCTGCTGGTGCAGGGGGACGTGCTCGACGTCGCGCTCCCGGAATGCGGGTTCGACCTCGTCCACGCGGCGCTCATCCTCGAATACGTGGACCCGGCGCGGCTGTTCGGCCGGATCGCCGCGTGGCTCGATCCCGGCGGCACCTGCGTCACGGTGACCCAGACGCCGGTGGAGGGGCTCGCCGCCGTCTCCTGCACGGGGCACGACAGCCTGCGGGCGCTGGCGAGCGTGATGACGCTCCGGACCCCGAACCAGGTCGAGGCGATGGCGCAACGGGCCGGCCTGCGGCGCAGCGCCGCCCGCGACGTGCGGCTCCCCGGCGGGAAGCGGTTCTCGGTGGCGCAGTTCCGCCATGCGCCCGCGAAGCGGCGGGTCCGGCGCGACGACCCGCGATGACCGCCTACGTGGCGCTGCTGCGGGCGGTGAACATCGGATCCCACAACCAGGTCGGGATGGCGGACCTGCGCGCCCTCGCCGAGCGGCTCGGACTGCGCGAGGTGCGCACGATCCTGTAGAGCGGCAACCTGGTGTTCCGGAGCGCCGGCGCGGCGGCGGAGCCGATCGCGCGGCGGCTGGAGCGGGAGACGAAGAAGACGCTCGGCGTCGACACCGATTTCTTCGTGCGGACGGCAAAGGAGTGGGGCGCGGCGGTCGCCGCGAATCCTTTCGTGTCGGAGGCGAAGCAGGACCCCGGCCATCTCCTGCTGATGTGCCTCGACGCCGCCCCGGCGCGCGAGGCGGCGCACGCCCTCGAAGCGGCCATCAAGGGGCGCGAGCGCGTCCACGTGGAGGGACGGCACGCCTGGCTCGTCTATCCGGACGGCGTCGGCCGGTCGAAGCTGACGATCCGCCTCATCGAGTCGAAGCTCCAGGCGCGCGGCACGGCGCGCAACTGGAACACCGTGCTGAAGCTCCGGGATCTGCTCGCGTGAAGACCATCCTCGGCCTGAAGGCGCACTCCGGCTGGGCGGCGCTCGTCGCCCTCGGGTTCCGCGGCGACCGGACGGAGGTGGTCGAGCGCCGGCGGCTCGAGCTCATCGAGCCGGGGGCCGAGTGGGCGAAGGCCCCCTATCACGCCGCCGAGGAGCTGAAGCCGGAGGAGGGGCGGCGTCTCGTCGAGCGCGGGATCGCGGCGGCGCACCGCCAGTCGGCGCGGGCGCTCGGCGACGTCGTGAAGGAGCTGCGCGTCCGGGGGCTCGAGCCGGAGACCTGCGCGGTCCTCATGGGCTCGCCGATGCCGGCGTGGAGCGTGGCGGAAATCCTCGCGGTGCACTTCCGCATGCACAAGGCGGAGGGAGTGCTGTTCCGCGAGGCGCTCGCGAAGGCGGCCGAGGCGGCGGGGCTCGAGGTGGTGCCGGTCCCCGAGAAATCGCTGCAGACGGACGCGCCGCAGGCACTCGGCGCCCCGTGGTCCGCGATCGCCAGGGACATCGATGCCTTCAAGGCCACGGTCGGGGCCCCCTGGGGGAAGGATCAGAAGGATGCCGCGCTCGCCGCCCTCATCGCCCGGCGCCGCCGGCGAAGGTAACATGCCCTGAGGGACACGATGAACCTGATGGCGGTCTTCATCCAGCTGGCGAGCGGCGCGCTCGGCGGCAACATCGCCGGCGCGCTCCTCGGGCGCTTCAGCCTCGGCGCGCTCGGCAACGCGATCGTGGGGATGGTCGGCGGCGGGCTCGCGGGGCAATTGCTCTACTACCTCGGCGCCTGGGGGCGGTATACCTCGACCAGCTGGCTCGACCTCAGCGCGATCTTCTGGAGCATCGCCAGCGGTGCTCTCGGCGGCGGCCTGCTGATCCTGATCCTCGGCGGCATCCGGATGATGATCGGCCGGGCCTCCCCGGCCTGAGGTCGATCACCACGGCACCTGCTTGCCCGTGTAGCTCCAGAACTGACCGGTGTTCTCGGGCTTCAGGCCGTCGAGGACCTTGCGCATGCCGGCGACGCTCTCCTCCGGCGTCAGCGGCGCATCGGGACCTCCCATGTCGGTCTTCACCCAGCCGGGGATGATGGCCACGCAGATGAAGCCTTCCTTCTTCAGCTCGGCGGCGAGGCTGCGCAGGAACATGCCCAGCGCAGCCTTGCTCTCGCGGTAGCCGTAGAAGCCCCCTTCGTCGTTCCCGGAGAGGCTGCCCAGGCCGCTGCTGATGCCGACGATCATCTTCCCCTGGCCGGCGCGCAGATTCGGCATCAGCGCCTGCGTCACGCGCACGGGTCCCATGGTGTTCACGTCGAGGATGCGCGCGAATTCCTTCAGGTCGACATCGCTCAGTGGCCGGCCGCGGTCCAGCCCGACCCCCTGGCCCGCGTTGTTGATGAGCAGGTCGATCGGCTGTTTGCCGAGCGAGGCGGCGAGGGCCGCCACGCTCTCCGGCTTCGTGACGTCGAGCGGAGCGATGCGCACCCTCTCGCCGAGCGCTTTGAGGTCGGATGCGGCGTCGGGTTGGCGCGCCGTGGCGATGACCTGCCATCCGGCGGCGTTGTACTGCCGGGCGAATTCCAGCCCGAGGCCCCGGTTCGCCCCGGTGATCAGGACGGTGCGCCGGGTTTCTCCTTTCGCCGGGTCCCGCGCAGGCGCGGCCGCCGGGCCGCCGGTCAGCAGAGCAGCGAGGACGAGCGCGCCGGCGAGCGCCGGTGCGATGCGGACAGGATGCAGGACCGGACCGTCTCCGTCGTGCGACATGGACCATCCTCCCGGGAGGCTCGAACGTTTCGCGGCGGCGCCGCGTTCCGTCGGCCCGGTCGGATCCTACGTCGGGCCGCGGTCGTCCTATACTTTCGGAAAACCTGGAGCCGCGATGGCACCGCCGACCCTTTCCATCCGCCCGGCCACGGCCGGGGACGCCGGCCCGATCCTCGACTGCCTGCGCGCGGCGTTCGAGCCGTATCGCGCCCAGTACACTCCCGCGGGCTTCCTCGACACCGTGCTGGGCCCGGAAACGATCCGCGGGCGGCTCCAGGCGATGACGGTCCTCGTCGCGGCCGAGCACGAGGCGATCGTCGGAACGATCGCCTATTCGCTCCAGGGGAACGAGGGGCACCTGCGCGGCATGGCGGTCCTGCCGGAGAGGCAGGGGAGCGACATCGCGGCGGCGCTCCTGAGCCGGGCCGAGGCGGACCTGCGCGGGCGCGGCTGCGCCCGCATCACCCTCGACACCACCGAGCCGCTCCGGCGCGCGGTGCGTTTCTACGTGAAGCGCGGGTTCGAGCCGACGGGGCGGGTGACCGATTTCTTCGGGATGCCTCTCCACGAGTACGCCAAGCGGCTCGGCGGTCAGGCGACGGACGCGGACGACTTCCGGGTGCGCGCGGCGACGGTCGCCGACCTGCCGGTCGTGCTGGAGCACCGGCGGCGCATGTTCGAGGCGATGGGGTTCCGCGATCCGGCGGCGCTCGAGACGATGCTCGGCATCTCGACCGATCTTCTGAAGCGCGGGCTCGAGGACGGCACCTACCGCGGCTGGTTCGCGACGACGGCGGACGGGCGGATCGTCGCCGGCGGCGGCGTCATCGTCCTCACGTTCCAGCCGCATCCGATCGACCCGCGCGCGCAGCGCGCCTGGGTCGTGAACATGTTCACCGAGCCGGAGTACCAGCGGCGCGGGCTGGCGCGGCGCCTGGTGCAGGCGATGATCGACTGGAGCCGCGCGGAGGGGATGCGCTACCTGTACCTGCACGCGAGCGATGCCGGGCGCTCGCTCTACGAGAGCACCGGGTTCATCGCCAACAACGAGATGCGGCTGGCGCTGTGAGCGGATCACCGCCAATCCTCCTTGATGTCCTCCTGGTGGTCGCGGGGTGGATCGGCCTGTGGGTCATCCTCCTCATGCGGCCGCGGGGAGAGCAGGGGCCCGAGCGGCGGCGCGACCGGCGTTCGCTTCTGGGGATCGTGCTGCAGGGGGCCGGCTTCGGGCTCGCCTGGGGGGTGCATCGCGGCAGCGAGTTAGTCACCTCCCGGCCCGCCGGGCCGGCGGCGATCGCCCGCACCGGCGCCGTCGCCGCGCTGCTCGCCGCCGCGCTCCTCCTGGTGTGGCGGGCGGTGCGGATGCTCGGGAAGCAGTGGAGCCTCACGGCGCGCGTGCTCGAGAGCCACCGGCTGGTGACCGAGGGGCCCTACCGGTTCGTGCGCCACCCGATCTATACCGCGATGCTCGGCCTGCTCCTCGCGACCGGGCTGGCGGTGGGCCGCCCGGAGGCGCTCGCGGCGGCGGTCGTCCTCTACGCCATCGGGACCCGCATCCGCATCGGCGTGGAGGAGCGGCTGCTGCGCGAGGCGTTCGGGCCCGCCTACGACGACTACGTGCGCCGGGTGGGGGCGTTCGTGCCGCGCCCGGCCATCGCACCGCGCCCCCGGGGCTAGAATGTGACCACACCCGGCAGGACCTGGAGGGATGGATGAAGACGATTCGGGAGGCGGGGGTCCAGCCCCTGCGCTGGACGCGCCCCAGCATGCTGACGCGTCAGTACGAGCTGGTGTCGGGAACCGACGTGGTCGGCGGTCTCCGCTGGGAGAGCATGTTCGGATCGCTGGCCACGGCGGAGACGGCGGACGGCACCTGGACCTTCAAGCGGGCCGGCTTCATGACCCCGCGGGTCACCGTCCGCGTCCCCGGCTCCGACGCCGACCTCGCGGTGCTGCGGGTCGGCCTCAAGGGGGACGGGCTGCTGCACGGCCCGGAGCGACGCAACTACCAGTGGCAGCGGACGAACTTCTGGCGCTCCGAGTGGGCCTTCGCGACCGAGACCGGACGCCTGCTGGTCGGGTTCGATCCCGATTTCTCCCTGCTCAAGCACGCGGCGACGGTGAAGATCGAGCAGGAGGCCCTCCCGATTCCGGACCTGGCGCTCCTGGTGACGCTCGGCTGGTACCTGATGCTGCTGCTGTCGGAGGAGGCGTCCGCCGTGACCGCCTCGGCCGCCGCCGCGGCCGCGGCCGCAGGATGATGGTCGCGACGGTCCGTCCGATGCGCGCGGCCGACGCGGCCGAGGTGGCGCGGCTCTCCGGAGAGCTGGGATATCCGGCCCGGTCCGAGGAGATCGAGGAGCGCTTCGCGCGGCTCGCGGACGACCCCGAGGAGCGCATCTTCATTGCGGAGGATGGGGCGGAGCAGGTGCGCGGCTGGCTGCACGTGAGCGCCGGGTTCGATCTGACCGGCCCGGTGCACGCCGAGGTGCGCGGTCTCGTCGTGGACGCGGACCACCGCGGTCGCGGCATCGGCCGGAGGCTCCTCGAGGCGGCCGAGGCATGGGCCGTGGTGCGGGGCTGCCGCGCCATGAAGGTCCGCTCCAACACCATCCGGACGCGGGCGCGTGCGTTCTACGAGCGGGCCGGCTACGAGGTCACCAAGACGCAGCACCAGTTCCGCAAGCCGCTGGCGGAACCGCGATGAGCGCCGGCGCTGCGACGACGCTCTGCCCGGGGTGCGGGCTCACGGCCCCGGCGGGCGGAGCCACGTACGACCGGAAGTTCCATGCGTCGGCGGAGTGCTGGGCCCTCTTCGAGCGGGTCCTCGCCGCGGAATTCGAGAGCGCCGTGCTGTTCGGCCGGGCGCACCAGCTCAGCGTGGACGCCTACGCGGTGCAGCACGCCGGCGGCGGCCACCCGGACAAGTCGGTGGCCGTCCACCTTGCCGGGCTGTGCCTGGTCCTCGAGCGCGGCGTGGCCCCGGTCGAGGTGCCGAGGTTCCTGCAGCGGATCGCCGCCGGGGCCGACTACCCGCACCTCGAGCCGCCGCCGCGGGACCAATACGCCGGGCGGACGGTGCGCGACGTGGCGGACGCCGCGGCCAGAGGCGACGCGGATCGTCACATCGTCGCGGCGCGCGCCTGGGCGACGCGGGTGTGGGAGGCCTGGCGTCCGCACCATCCCGCCGCCCGCGCCCTCGTGGATCGGGCGTCATGACGACGGGGGCGGCGACGGACGGCCGCGGCGGGGTGATCGTCACCGAGCGGCTCGATCTCGTTCCGGCCACGCCGATCCTGACGCGGGCCGCGCTCGGAGCGGGCGACCTGCTCGCGACCGCGATCGGCGCCTCGGTCCCGCCGTCGTGGCCGCCGCAGTACCTCGACACCGCGGCGCTGGAGTTCACCCTGGCGCGCCTGGCACAGGGGCCGGAGCAGGCCGGCTGGTGGATGTACTTCATCGTGCTGCGCGAGGGGGAGAAAGGGCGCACCCTCATCGGCAGCGGCGGGTACGCCGGACCTCCCTCCGAGGACGGCGCCGTCGAGCTGGGGTACGGCATCGTCCCCGAGCACCAGCGACGCGGCTACGCGTCGGAGGCGGTGCGCGGCCTGGCGCGCCGCGCCTTCGCGTTCCCGGCGGTCACGAAGGTCGCCGCGCAGACGCTGCCGGAGCTGCTGCCGTCGATCGGTGTCCTGAAGAAATGCGGCTTCCGGCTGACCGGCCCGGGCGCCGAGGCGGGGGCGATCCGTTTCGAGCTGACGCGCGCCGAGCACCAGGCGCAGATGGTCCGAAAGGAGAAACCGTGAAGGCGTACGTCATCGTCAACGTCGATGTGACCGACAAGGACAGGTACCCGGACTACGTCAAGGTGGCGCCGGCGTCGATCCAGGCGCACGGCGGGCGCTACATCGCGCGCGGCGGCCGCACGGAGAAGCTCGAGGGGACGGCCTGGGAGCCGAAGCGGGTGGTGCTCCTGGAATTCCCCTCCTTCGAGCAGGCGAAGGCGTGGTGGAGCTCGCAGAGTTACGCGGAGCCCAAGGCGCTGCGACAGGCGTGCGCCCGCACCGAGATGATCCTGATCGAAGGCTGCCCGCCCGTCTTCTGATGGAGTTCTGGTTCGAGTTCGCCAGCACCTATTCCTACCTCGCGGCGATGCGGATCGAAGCGGTGGCGGCAGAGCGTGGCGTCGCGGTGGACTGGCGGCCGTTCCTGCTGGGGCCGCTCTTCCGGAAGCAGGGCTGGAACGACAGTCCGTACAACCTCAACCCGGCGCGCGGCCGCTACATGTGGCGCGACATCGAGCGCCACTGTGAACGGTACGGCCTGCCGTTCCGCAAGCCTTCGGCCTTTCCGCGCCGGTCGATTTTGCCGGCGCGGGTCGCCTGCCTGGGGCACGGCCGGCCCTGGCTCCCCGCGTTCGCGCGCGCGGTCTTCGTCGCCAACTTCGGGGACGACCGCGACATCGAGGATCCGGGGATCCTCATGGACGCGCTGCGGCGCTCGGGGGCGGCGGCGGACGAGGCCGGGGTCGCGCGGCTCCTCGAGCGCGCCACGGCGCAGGAGACCAAGGACCTGCTGCGCGCCGAGACCGACCGGGCCTGGGGGCTCGGCCTCTTCGGCGCCCCCACCTTCGTGGTCGCGGGAGAGCTGTTCTGGGGGAACGACCGCCTCGAGGAGGCCCTCGACTGGCAGCGCCGCGCCGCGGCGCGGGGCTGAGGGGACGGTCCCCGGCGTGGAGCTGCCGATCCTGTTCGAGGACGACGACGTGTACGCCGTGGACAAGCCGGAGGGGCTGCCGGTCATCCCGGAGCGGATCGCCAAAGGCGACTGCGCCCAGGCGATCGCCGCGGCCCAGGCGGGGACGAGGCTGTACGTCGTGCACCGCCTCGATCGCGACACCAGCGGCGTGCTCCTGTTCGCGAAGAACGCCGCGGCGCACCGCCATCTCAACGGGGAGTTCGAGCACCGCCGCGCGCGCAAGACCTACGCCGCGGTGGCGGAGGGGCGGATGGTGACGCGCGACGGCCGGATCACGCTGCCGATCCGGCCGTTCGGCTCGGGACGGATGGGGATCGATCGCCGGCGCGGCAAGCCGTGCCTGACGCACTATCGCCTCGTCCGCCACGCCGGCGGCTGCACCGAGCTCCTGGCCCACCCGGTCACCGGCCGGCGGCACCAGATCCGCGTGCACCTCTACGCCCTCGGGCACCCCATCCTCGGAGACCGCCGCTACGGTCCGCCGACGGAACGGCAGGACGCCGAGCGGCTGATGCTGCACGCCCGCTCGCTGCTGGTGCGCCTGCCGTCGGGGGACATGACGCGGGTGACCTCGCCGCTGCCGTCGTCGTACCTCGGGATCGTCGCGCGGCTGCGCGCCGGCGGTGGATAATGCCCACCGCGCCACCCCCGCGGTGGGCCGGGCGGATACGGCGGGTAAGGAGACGGAGATGACACGCGACGGCGGTTGCTTCTGCGGCGCCCTGCGCTACTCGGTCACCGGCGACCCGAGGAATGCCTCGCACTGCCATTGTCTGCACTGCCGCCGCACCAGCGCGGCGGCGTTCGTCACCTGGGCGACCTTCGCGGCCGACGCGTTCGTCTGGATGCACGGGTCGCCGGCGTCGTTCTCGTCGCGCCCGGGCGTGACGCGCACGTTCTGCGACGCGTGCGGCACGCCGCTGACGTTCGAGACGGCCGACGATCCGGGGGCGATCGACATCACGGTGTGCAGCCTCGACGAGCCGGAGAGCATCACGCCGAAGGATCACGTCTTCGCATCCCGCATGCTCTCGTGGGCCGAGCTGAAGGGACCCTTGCCGCGCTTCACGCTGTCGCGGCGGGACGGATAGGGAGGGGGGATGGGCGGAGTAGTGAAACCGAGGGTCGGCTCCATCGCGTGGATCGACCTGACCGTCGAGGCGGCGCGCGACCTGCGCGACTTCTACCAGGACGTGGCGGGCTGGACCGCCGGGGACGTGGACATGGGCGGGTACTCGGACTTCACCATGCACCCGCCCGGGGGCGGCGATCCGATCGCCGGCGTCTGCCACGCCCGCGGCCCGAACACCGACCTGCCGGCGCAGTGGCTCATCTACATCACCGTGGCCGATCTCGATCAGAGCCTCAGCCGCTGCCGCGCCCAGGGGGGCGCGGTGATCGCGGGGCCGAGGAACATGGGGATGGCCGGGCGTTGCGCCGTCATCCGCGATCCGGCCGGCGCCGTGGCGGCGCTCGTCCAGCCGGCCCCCGCCCCCGACCGGCCGGCGGTGCGGCGCGGCCGGAAGCGGCGGACCGCCCCCGCGCGGACCCGCCCGCCGGCACGCCGCCGGCGCGCCGCGGGACCACGCAGCGTCACGCCTCGCCGCACGCGGCGCCGCGGACGAAGCCGCTGAGGCGCCGCGGGGGACCCATGGCCCGCCCGACCGAGAGGCCGGCATGAGCCGCGCCGCGGCCAGCATTCTCGCGTTCGGCGTCTACCTCGCGGTCCTCGGGGCGGGGCTGCTCGCAGCGCCGAATCGGATGCTCGCCCTCTTCGGACAGCCGCCGACCGCCGAGCCGTGGCTGCGGGTGCTCGGCCTCGTGTCGCTCGTCCTCGGCCTGTACTACGTCAGCGCCGCGCGCGGCGAGGTGACGCCGTTCTTCCGCTCGACGATCTGGGGGCGCGGCATCGGCGCGGTGGTGCTGGCGGCGCTGGTCGTCGCGAAGACGGCGCCGGCGTTCGTGCTGCTGATGGCGGCGCTCGACGGGCTCGGGGCGCTGTGGACCTGGCGGGCGCTCGGCCG
>Ga0111539_10005273_pt1 | contig 16733 bp, 15 predicted proteins | sample RhiMethybrSRZTD1_FD_79667 | JGI IMG/M metagenome (GOLD analysis project Ga0111539, IMG submission 79667) | Populus rhizosphere microbial communities from Tennessee, USA - Rhizosphere MetaG P. TD hybrid SRZTD1 (version 2) (version 2) | ecosystem: Host-associated > Plants > Roots > Rhizosphere >... | reverse complement strand
TGGCCGCAATTTCCGCCGCCCCTGTCTCGCACCACGTTTTGACCATTTCTTGAGTCATTTCGACATGGCATTGAAGCGCCAGGTGCCCGTCCAGCGCAAATACCTGATTTTCGCAGCAGTGGCTGGAAAGCAGAAGCGTGGCACCCTTTGGAATGGTAAACGTCTCTCCATGCCAATGGAACGCCTCGAACGCTACCGTCTCGTCAAACCAGGCGCGTGCAGTGTCGTTGTCCGCGATGCGCACTTCACCCCAGCCGATTTCCTTGACGGAACTTCGAGTTACCACGCCCCCGAGGGCCTTCGACATCAATTGCCCGCCGAGACAATGGCCCAGCACGGGAATATTGCTTGCTACCGCTTGCCGAATGAGCGCAAGCGCGGGGGCAATCCACGGCAGGTCGTCGTTTACGCTCATCGGCCCGCCCATGAATACCAGTCCGCTAAAACCGTTGGTGCTTGAAGGAACGGTTTCGTTGGCATCGATTCTGATGAGTTGCCAGGGAATAGAATGAGAATCAAGGAAGGTTGCAAAGTAACCTGGACCCTCGGTTGGGAAATGCCTGAAGATGGCAACAGGTTTCATTGAAAGAGATTATTTTCAGCCTGATCTGCCGGGTACGAATACGGCTTTCGACGTTGCACCGTGTAGATTAATTCAGTTTACGCCAAACGTGAAGGTATGAGCTTGGCCCTCGTCAAGCCACGCTCGTACAAGAGGCAAAAAGTTGTGACCGTTATTACGCTCCACGCCGCCAAGGCGCGATGGCTGAGTCCGGGATTACTCTCTGGCCGGTGACTCGCACACCGTCAAAATCTGCCGTTTCATGGGCTCCAACCAGATAGGTCCCCATCTCTACCTGAATCTCCACCTCACCGCTGGCCACAGCGACGCTGCCCCCGGTAGAGGATTTGCTGACACTGAAACGTGTACCCGTATCCCTGATGTAAGTAGTGCCCACTTTGAGTTGCAGTTTGCCCGCCCCATCGCCCCGTACGTCGAAATACGCGTTGCCGCGTAACAGCTCCACGCGGGGAGGATCTGTATTGCTGACAGTCACGCTGCTGTCGGCATCAAGACTGATATCGATATTTGGAGTGGCGGTGATGGTCACCCGCTGTCCGGGTTCAGTTTCATGCAGTCGTGTGCTCAAGGGCTTCGCAATGAACCATGACATTAAGCCGAGGCTGACCGCGATGATTATTATGGAACCATGCACGAGGAAGTGCTGGCGGCCGGGCGGACGGTCTAGGGCAGCCATGTGGCGGAGGTATCGGTATTGGACATATCGAGCGGCATACTACCAGAACCTTGCCCCCATTGCATGCCAGCAGTCGGGGTTCGGGCTGCCCGCATGATGTTGCAGCTCGGCGGGGGGCGGCATGGCGCTATTGTTTCGAAGGGTCCGTCACAAACCCGATCCGGACGAGACCGGCTTTTGCAGCGATGGACATCACGCGTGCCACGTGCTCGTAATGCACGTGGCTGTCAGCACGAATATGCAACTCGATATCGGGCTTCTCCTTTGCCGTCGCGGCAAACCGCGGGGCCAGCTGGTCCATTGTAACCGGCTCGCCGTTCCAGTAAAGGGTCGCGTCCTCACGAAGCGCAAATTCGATATGATCGGGTTGAGTGATATTCGGGTTGCTCGATGCTTTGGGTAAATCAACCTTGACCGAATGCGTCAGCAACGGCGCGGTAATGATGAAGATTACGAGCAATACGAGCATCACGTCCACCAACGGGACCACGTTGATTTCAGAAAGCGGCGGCGGACGGTTACCGTTGTTCATCGTGCCAAATGCCATTACGATCTCCTTTCACCGGGCACGGCTGCGGGCGCCACAACAGGTACAACGACACGAAGCTGTCGCTCGTCCCCAGCGGAGCTATTCGTTTTGGCTCCTACCGCGATAAGCACGAAGAGGTCATGAGCGAAGGCGTCCAGACGCGCCAGCCAGATGCGGTTGCGCCGAACGAAGGTGTTATAAGCCAGCACGGCCGGGATCGCTACCGCGAGCCCCAGCGCAGTCATAATCAATGCTTCACCCACCGGACCGGCTACTTTATCAAGCGTACCCTGGCCGGATAATCCAATTTGTATCAGGGCGTGATAAATCCCCCATACAGTACCAAACAAGCCGATATAAGGCGCGGCCGACCCTGCCGAAGCAATCAGTGTCAGGCCGTTTTCCACACGCGTAGCCTCCTGATCGAGTCCATTGCGCAGTACACGGGTGATGAATTCGCTCGCTCCGCCTCCTGCCGCCAGCTTCTGCAAACCGTGTTTCTCGGAATCAGCGGCTGCGTCCATCGCGAGGTGGGCAAGCTGGGCAAAAGCGTTATCACGCGATCCTTCGTTCAGTGTCGAGTTAACCTCTTGCAAGGAACCCGCGCTCCAGAAGCGCTTGAGAAACGCATCTGCCCGTCGCCCGGCCAGGAGATTCGAGATACTCTTCGTGAGTATGAGATACCAGCTCGCTACTGAAAGCGTAAGCAGCAGCATGAGCACGGTCATGCCTACGCCATCGAGCTGGGTGATGAAATTCGAGAAGCCGAGACCTTTTTCCATTGAATCAATCTCCTTGCAATACAAAGTTGAAGGGTTGCAGGGCAATAGCCCGAACCCGCTGACCATTGCGCGTTGGTGAGTTGCAACGCCAGGTTTTTACCGCTGCCAGTGCTGCTTCATCGAGACGCTTGTAGCCGCTGCTATTGACGATCTGGGCAATATTTACCTGACCGCTTTCATCCAGTTCCACCTTTAGCACCAGCTTTCCTTCCTCCCCCAATCGCCGGGACAAGGCCGGGTAAACAGGCGCGTTCAAATGGGGGCATGCAACAGAAAGCTCCGAGGATAGCGTGACGGGTCCGGCCGGCATCTGCGGTGCTGCGGGGGCAGGTTCCGCCACCGCTACCGGTTCTGGCTCGGGATCGGGTTGGGTTGGCAACGCTACCGGCTCGCTAGGTGCCAGCACCGGTGCTTCAGCGACTATCTGGCGTGATTGCGGTGTCTTCCTTGCGGGCTGAGGCTTGGGTGTTGGGGGAGGCGGCTCAGCCTTCGGTTCTTCTTTCGGCCTGGCCGCAGGGATAAAGTTGACGAACACTGTCGCCAGCTGTTCCGGTGGTGGGATAAGCTGCTGTTTAAACAAAAAATATAGCAAGGCGCCATGAGCCGCCAGCACTAGCATCAAGCTGGGTAAAAAAGCGGGATTTCGATTGGTTACCATGCTATCGATGCGTCGCACCTGACAACGCATTCTTTGCCAGCCACTGTTCGAAAAACTGCTTATTGACCAGCCCGGTCTTGACCTCACGCTGATGTCTTCGATCGTAAAAATAGGTTCGCGGCACTTCTCCATACCAGCGAGTATCAATTTCACGGCGCAGGCGTTCAGGCATATCGTCCGCGAAAACCCATTGCTCCGCTTGGCTCATTCCGTACGTTTCAGCCTTTAAGGCCAATTGGGCCGCATCACTTATCGTGTCCGTGGCAACAAGTACCACGTCAAGATTCGGATGGCTGCGCCTGAGTTCGCTCAATGTTTTCAATTCGGTGGGACAATATTGACAGTCGAGCGACCACAAGACAAGAATGAACGGCTTACCCTCCCGGGCAGCAAGGAGCTCTCCCAGACTTCCTTGAGTAAAAGGACGAACAGTTTCTGCTGCAAAAGTAACCTTCGCACAACACAGCATGAATGCGAGAATAACAAGCCGCAATATTGTATGATCCCTGCCGCGCGTAAACTGCGCACCGCCGCCGGCGGAATTCGTAGTCGAGTTACTTGGCATCGGTAATGTGAATCTAATTGAGAATCAGTTCCACTCAGAAGGTGCGATTTTACCATGAAGCTGCAAATCTACGTAAAGTGCGAGCGGTAAAATTTATTCGTTTGCCAATCTGCTATCCGATATAGGTCAGAAGCATGATAGGCGGAGGGGAACATAATCACAATGCGACAAATTGTCGCAGGGCGTCCCTCCCAGGCAATGATGCGAATTTCCTAGCTATGACTAAGATCCTGCTGCTTGGTTCGCACAAATCGCTATAGGTTGCGCGCTGCAAGGCGACGCTTCGCAACGCCGTAAACAGGAATAGAGGATAAAAATAGATGGCCATCGTTGCTTCATCGCTGAGCCGCTGCTTCCTGAATAAGCGATATGGCGAGGATGCCGGCAGTGCAAGTGAAACCCAGTGTGATACAGGGAGGCCCGGTCCGAACGAACGCTGCTGGCTATCGTTCTCGGCGGGAGATTTCATCCACTCCCGGATTTTTGTTAACATTGCTGTAGAGGTTTACGGCGGTCTTCACCGTGTTTTCGCGATAGGCAATTGTCCTGGCTACTCAACAGGAACTTTCTAATTTTCTCGCTGAAGCCGAGCGGCGCGCTTACAAGCAAGCGTTGTTCGCGGTTCGCGACGAACATGTAGCGCTGGATATTGTTCAGGATTCCATGACCAAGCTTGTCGAGAGCTATTCTCGTAAGCCGGCCGAAGAATTGCCCCTGTTATTTCAGCGTATACTGCAAAATACAATCCGTGATTTTTACCGGCGGCAGAAAACCCGTTCCATATGGACAACACTGTTTTCTTCATTTCTGCCCACTAATCAGGAAAAAGAACCCGAAGATTATGACCCGTTAGAAACTTTGGAACTGGAGGGGTTATCTAATAGAGATGACCCCCGTAAACTGCTTGAACAAACGCAGCTTATCAGCTTGCTGGAGAAAGCCATAGAAGCGCTCCCCGCGCGTCAACGCGAAGCCTTTCTTTTGCGTTACTGGGAAGAGATGGATGTTACCGAGACCGCGAAGGTCATGGGGTGTTCTGAAGGAAGTGTGAAGACACACTGCTCTCGTGCAACCCATGCCCTTGCTACGCTGCTGAAAAAACAAGGAATCGAGTTATGAGCAAGGATGAAAACGAAATCGGGAGGAATGTCGCGCGGCTATTGGACTGCGGCTTGGACAACCTCAGGCAGAGTACATTGAACCGCCTTCAGGCCGCCCGGCGTGCGGCCCTCGAAAATTATCAAATGGCCGAAGCGGAGATTAGCGTTGGTCAGGGGATTTCTGCGCGCGGCGGGCATGAATGGCACCTAAAAACGCGTAAGCTATTGTCGGCCATTATGCTGGTGGCTGCTCTGGCGGGGATTGCATACTGGCAGACTCTGCAGCCGATTGATGAAAACGAGGAAATCGACATTATGCTGCTTGTCGATGAGTTGCCCGTGAGTGCGTATCTGGATAATGAGTTGGATGCATGGCTCGATCCTTCATAGCTGCCGCGTTCTGGCTATACATGTCGTTCTTGGTATCCGCGTCAGCCGCAGGCGCAGACCCTGTGTGGGATGAATTAAAGTCGCAACAGAGAGAAGTCCTGGCTCCCCTGGCACAAGAATGGAACGGCATGGACCCCGCGAAAAAAAAGAAATGGTTAGGTATTGCCAAGCGCTATCCGGGGATGACGCCGGAAGAGCAACATCGCACCCAGTTGCAGATGCGTGACTGGTACTCCCTCACTCCGGAGCAGCGCGAGTTGGTTCGCGAGAAATATAAGACGATTAAAAAGCTGCCGCCGGAGAAGCGTCACGAAATAAAACAGAAATGGCGTGAGTATGGGCAAACCTCGCAAGACCAGCGAGGGGATTAGGCGATGCGTTTGCGTTCGCGAAGGCCGCAGAAAGTCGCCATGAATAGAGGCGAAAGCGCGCTCTGAATGAGTTCGGGACCGATAGAGGCGTCGATGCCCGGATTTGGGCGGCGACTGCTGAGCATGATTTATGAATCGCTGATGTTAGTGGCGGTTCTGTTTATTGCCGGTTTCATTTTTCATCTCGTTTTTCAGAATACAAGCTCCATTTTTTTCCGTCCCGCCTTTCAAATTTATCTCCTGCTGATCGCAGGCATTTATTTCACCTGGTTCTGGACCCACGGCGGGCAGACGCTACCGATGCAGACCTGGAAGCTTCGTGTGGTGGCCGCCGACGGGCAGCGGATTTATTTGAAGCAGGCGGTTGCGCGGTATCTATTTGCAGTTATCGGCTTTTTTCTCCTTGGTTGCGGAATTCTGTGGGCATTCTTCGATCGTGACGGACTTTTTCTGCATGACCGGCTGGCCGGTACCAAAATTGTTAGAATGGAAGGCTAGCTCTCTGCGATGACTCCGCCTCTGCCAACTGCTCGCAGCAGTGTATGGAATATGAAACGTGGCTGAGGCTCGTCGGTGGCGAATATCCAAGCCATCTCGGCATCCTGCATCGCGATTGGCACGGCCGCCGGCGACGGATTGCGCTAAGACATGATTCACGTGACCGCCTACCTATCGCACCTCAACCATGGAAGCATTTCCCCTAAATTGATCGCGGTTTTCTCAAGCGGTACCGCCTACCGTTAACCCATCGATACGTAGTGTTGGCTGGCCTACTCCCACCGGCACGCTTTGCCCTTCCTTACCGCAGGTACCGACGCCAGGATCGAGCGACATATCGTTACCGATCATAGACACTCGCGTGAGGACGTCGGGGCCGTTGCCGATAAGGGTAGCTCCTTTTACCGGGTAGGAAATCTTCCCATTTTCAATCATGTATGCTTCAGCCGCAGAAAAGACGAATTTCCCGCTGGTAATGTCCACCTGCCCGCCGCCAAAGTTGACCGCATACAAGCCATGTTTAACCGAAGCGATAATCTCCTCAGGGCTCTTGTCGCCGTTTAACATGTAGGTGTTTGTCATCCGCGGCATGGGAATATGAGCAAATGATTCACGTCTACCATTCCCGGTCACGGGAACATTCATCAGCCGCGCGTTGAGGCTGTCCTGCAAATAACCCTTAAGTATGCCGTTTTCGATCAGTACGGTGCACTGGGTGGGATTGCCCTCGTCATCGATATTCAGCGATCCTCGCCTCCTTGCGATCGTACCATCATCCACGACCGTTACCCCGGTGGCAGCGACACGTTCCCCGATGCGACCTGAGAATGCGGAGCTGCCTTTGCGGTTGAAATCTCCTTCCAGTCCGTGGCCGATAGCCTCGTGCAGCAGTATTCCCGGCCAACCGGCACCCAGAACTACCGTCATGGTACCGGCAGGCGCGGGTTTTGCATCCAGATTGACGAGAGCCTGGTGCACTGCTTTGGCGGCGTAATCCCGCAGTACATCATCTGTGAAATAAGCATAGTCAAAGCGTCCTCCTCCTCCCGCTGCACCTTGTTCGCGCTGACCATTTTCCTCGGCAATGACTTGGACCGAAAGTCGTACCAGCGGGCGTACGTCGGCCGCCACAAGTCCATCGCCGCGGGCGACGAGGACCACCTCATATTCTCCGGCCAGCGATGCCATCACCTGGATCACACGTTTATCAATGGCGCGCGCGTAGCCTTCAAGCTTTTCGAGCAACGCTACCTTCTCCTTGTCATTCAGGCTGCCGATGGGGTCCTGGGGCAGGTAGAGTTCGCGTCCCTTGCTGCGCTTCACCGCTTGAACCGACTGGGTCACGCCGTGACGCGCGATGGCGCGGGTGGCCTGAGCTGCCGATGCCAAAGCCGGCATGCTGATATCGTCGGAATAGGCGAATGCGGTTTTATCGCCACTCACGGCACGCACGCCTACCCCCTGGTCGATATTAAAGCTGCCGGATTTGACGATGCCTTCCTCTAACGCCCAACCTTCGGCACGGCTGTATTGAAAATACAGATCGGCGTAGTCTATGTGATGCGAAAGCATTTGGCCGAAAACTGTCTGCAATGCAGCGGTATCGATCTCATGGGGCATTAATAGGCAACGGTTGGCCGTGGTAAAAAGATCCTCGGATTGGGTGACAGGTTCAGTGGTCATAGGTCCAGTGTAAGAATTGTCGAGGAAAGATTCAACAGTGATGGAGGGTCCGGTGATTCAGTGCAGGCAAACTGTTGCGCAGGCTGGCCTGGTAATCGGGATTAATATCCGCCGTCACCACGCCGGACCCGCGCGGAAGCCGATTGAGAACCACGCCCCAGGGATCGACGATCATGCTGTCCCCGTGGGTTTCGCGGCCGTTGACATGATACCCTCCCTGAGCCGGTGCGACGACATAGGCGAGGTTTTCGATCGCGCGCGCACGAATCAACGTTTCCCAATGCGCCCTCCCGGTCGTCGCAGTAAAGGCTGCCGGGGCAAAAATAATATCCACTTCGCCCATGGATCGGTAGAGCTCAGGAAAACGCAGATCATAACAGATGGAAAGACCCATACGGCCAAAGGGTGAGTCCACGACCACGACGCCACAACCCGCTTCGATCGTTTCTTCTTCGGCATAGCGTTCAGTGCCAAGTTCCAGACCAAACAAATGAATTTTGTCGTAACGCGCGACCTGTTCGCCTTTGTCGTCATAAACCAGGCAGCTATTCCTTACCTTGTCCGGCCTGGAAGAAACCAATGGTACCGTTCCACCCACAATCCACAGACCCAGGCGCTTGGCGGTTTTACTCAGAAATTCCTGTATCGGCCCCCTGTTAGCCTGCTCGCACACCGCGACTTTGTCGGCGTCACTCATTCCCATCAGGCAAAAATATTCCGGCAACGCCGCTAATTTGGCACCTTCGGCGGCCGCTAGTTCCAGCAGCCGCGCCGCCTCTTCCAGATTACCCCAAATATTTGGCCCCGCCGTCATCTGGATTGCGGCCACCCGCGTAAAACTGTCGCGAGTTGTTTCGGTAGATTCGGGTTCCTTACCAGTTGTGGAGTTATCAAGCATGTTCATAGGCGGCTTCATGGCCCGCGAATATGTTTAGGTGCCTTTTATAAGTAGCCCGTAAGGCGTAAGGCGAGTGTCGCTGCAAAACAAGGGTAACTGAAAACGATCTATTTAGGAACCTCTGAATAACTCTCCCCCGTCCAAAAACGGGCGCAACCGCGACTTTTCACGATCGGATACGCGAAGGGCGACAATGCGAATGGTGGAATCAATATCCGATCCCCTCGCCAGGAGCCCAGCAAAGCATGCTATCGCAGAGCGCTGTCCGACGTCACCTGGGGAGTGCGTTATAAGCCTAGCGCTCGCGGCGTTGCGGCCTTGCTATCGTCGCTCAAACCCGACGTGTGCAGGACGTGACGGGGGAACACTGTGAGTATCCCGATTTTGCCAGCAGCCAGCTCCGCGAGGACCTGTTCAGCGGTTCCTTTCGCCCTTTATAATCCGGCAGATGCCTGTCATTTCCATGCAATATTCACCACATCCGGATCGGTATATGGCACTGGCACGGACAGCAATCCTATTGTTCTCGTTCGCCTGGTTCTCGTTCCCTTGGCGTTATTCTGGCGACAACCGGATCGGCCCAGCTACCGGTAATATAATATTCTTTCGACGTGCTCGGGTTTTGCAATGCAGTGTTTGCAATTACGGATGCCATGCCGACAACTGGCGCGGCCAGTCCGTACGATGGGCTTACCCTGATGTGCAATTTTTGCGTCTCCGCTTCAAGATTCATCTCCCCATTGATAAATATTTTTGCGGAGGGACCCTGAATCCGAAGGTCATCGGTTGACGCCAGACCGCGCGTGATTTTCACCTCACCTGAAATATCATCAAACGCCAGACCCTCACTGAACACATCATGAAAATCCAGGGTAATCCTTCGCGGCAGCGCTTGCAGATTGAAAATACCAAACAAGCGGCCGATACCCGGTTCAAATTTTGGAAACTGTCCTCGTCTGGCGTTCAGCTTGAAGGTTCCAGACAAAGTGGAGTAGTCGATCAATAGCGGGTTGCCGTGCCAAGACAACACGCCCTCAAGCTTCCCGCTTCCGCGTTTCACGCGATCAGGAAGGCCGAGGCGGGTCAGAAATGCTCCGATATCGTTGGCTTCCAGTACGAGATCCGCATGCACGCCGGGGGGGCCACTGCGGCTCTGCCATAGGCCGCGGACCATAATTGAGCTGTCGGGACTGGTTACATGCAGTTTCTCTACGCGCCAAGTTTGTTCATCCTGCCCAGCGACCAATTCCAGCCTGCCGAGCTGCTTGTCGCCGATAAGGAAAGTATCGGCGACCACATCCAGTGCCGGCAAGGTTTTGCTTTGCTGCCGCTTTTGCCCCTCTACCCCTGGTCTCGAGGGCGATCGGACCGGAATTGTGAGCCTATGCAATCTTGCAAGCACTTTTCCATTAGCAGACGGATCCCAATCGACATTTCCATCGATCTCGGCGCCAGCCAAAGTTGAATGCCACACGCCGTCTTTGTTGCTCGCGTGCAGCGTGAGATCCTGGAAACGTTTTCCTAGGAAGTCGAGCGTGCCGACGTGAATATGGATGCCTGTCAGGCTGGGAGAAAAATTCGGCTCATCCTTGAGCTGCCCGAGAAGATTGCGCCACCGATCCAGGTTGAGCGCTGGCAACGCGCCATTTACGGACATGCCCGCCCTTGCGGCTGGAGGGCGGGAATTTGCACCCAAAGTAATGCCGCCGGTCTCAGCATGATAGTTTCCGGAGCTATCGCGCGAACGATTAATTGTTGCCGTTATCGTGTTTCCATAAGTCACGACCAGACGGTCCCTGTCGGGGCTCACGGCTTTGCGCTCAAGACGAAGCAGTGCCGCATCTGCGGCAGCCTTCGAAAAAGGCTCGGGTAAGTCGGACGCAAGTCCTCGTAATGTGGATTCGGCCGAAATATCCAGCAGTTCATTGTTCAGGTGGACAGTCGCGCGCCACTCGGTGCCGCCCCGGAAATATTGTATCCATGGTTGTGAAGCGGTCCCCATTTCACCCCGCGAAGGTGAATGCAAATTATCAAGGTCGATTTTCCCGACGGCTACGAGCCGCACGCTTCCGTCCGCTGTGTTGGCTGAATTGGCGGAATTGATAGCAACCGGTCCGCCAAGCAATCGCGCCGTTATATTGTCCACCTTGAGTCCGGACTCTGTAAAAGCGATCCCACCGTTAATTTTAGTCAGACTGGGGAGGCTTGACCCTGGATCGAGCTGATTATCGATAAACTCGTAACTGCCCGTAAATTTGATATGCTCGGGCTGTTGCAGGGGCAGATCAAACTGCACTGCCAGTTTTCCATTTCCGGAAACGGGAATACTGTCATCCAGACCTCCGTGGCGACCTCGCGCTAACGTTTGTGCGGCAACTTTGACAAATTGATGCGTCGCACCAGTCGCGTCAAGTTTGCCGTTAAGTATTGCGTGGGGATCGGACAGGTCAGCAATGCGGAATCTGGCGTCGGTAAGGGCTACGCCCAGCATGCTCGCTTCCGATAAGTCCAGTTCTGAACGGCTACCGTGAAACTTCAGGCTCCCCGTGATGTTTTCTATAGGCGGCCACTCGGGAATATTTTCCAGCGTTAGCCCCGCTAGTTTCGCGTTCAGTTTGAAGACGCCGCTATTATGAACGAAAGGAAAATCAGCTAAATCTCCCATGAGATGCAACCGGACATCCGAAAGTTGTCCCTCTACGATTGCGTCCGCAAACCAACCAGGAGTGTAACGCTTTGCTGCGATAGGCAAGTATTCATTAGTATAACGGGCGTCGGCACGCGTCAGATGACCCGTAAGGTCAATAACGCCGGGGCCAACAGTTGTGCTCCAGTAATTTCCATAGGCCAGGCCAGCAACGTGGGTATTGGAAAAAGAGATATTGCTGAATTTAAGTGCAATCGAATCATCGGTACGCAATCTGCTCCAGCTTGCCTGACCAGTAAGCGTATCTAGCTTCAACGGTCGATCGAATACCTCCTGGAATTCCACCGTGACGCCATGAGAGTTAAGGCTGAGGGTGCCAGCTCGTTCAGTTATGTCGATGTTGCCGGAAATGCCATCGAATGCAGGTAGCGTTGCAGACTTTTTCATCCCGAGATTGGTGAATTTTCCCGTCGCACTAAAACTTGACGGCGTCGCCACGTCGTCCACCCACTTTGCCCGCACATAATGCAACTCACCGCGAGGTGAGAGCCGATCAAGTTCGTGGTGCAGCTTCGAACCCAACGGCAGGTATTCCGCAAGATCGTTCAGGAATTTCAAGTTCAGTCTATCGACGCTGAACGTTCCGCGAGCAGGCTTATCCCCATGATCGGGGATCATCCGCAATGAAAAATCGACAGGCTGGGAGTCGCGGGCGCCGGGGAGAACAGCGCTGAGGCTTCTCCCGAACAACTCGAAACCTGTACCCGCTCCGTGGCCGATCGTTTGCCATCCGACTCTGCCACGTAACCGCATTAGGCTTAATTCAGGCAAGTCAGCAGCCAGCTGTGTTTTGACGTGACGCAGGCGCATATCTGCTGTCAATTTCGTCATCTCCAGCCCTTCTACACTGGCCCACATTCGCAGCGCGCCTGTGCCACGGTTCAACCGAATCTCCTCCGGAAAAGGCAGCCAGGCGCGCCATGCGGCGATATCTGCACGGTCGATCTGTGTAAACAGCCTTCCTCGCCAACGTTCAGGAGCGTTCAGCGATGCTCCAATCAGGTCACCCCGAAGCTCCAGGTTCGCGGCAAGTTCGGCAGGTGGAACCGCATGCAGCCCGAAGCGATGACGATCGCCACGATTTTCAAGGCGCAAGTTAACCAGCAGTTCCAGTTCAGGAGCCTTCCGATAGTCGTCCTGCCAGAGGATGCTGGCATTTTTGATAATGACTCGTCTCTGATTTAAGAGCCAATCGGAAAACCCATTGTCGGTTTCAGTCAACTCCTTGTCGAGCGCGAATCCTGCAACATGAATGACGCCTCCGGAGTCGCGTCGCACAACCAGGTCGGGCTGGTCGATCTCCATCTCCCGGAAGTGCAACGTGCCGTCAAGAATCGAACGCCACGAAAGCGTGCCTTCAAGACGATGCAGCAGCAACATTGTATCGCCCTCTTTGTCATGCACTTGTATACCGCGCATTACCATATGAGGGCGAAGGCCGTCCCAGTTCGCGCTAATCTCGCTTATCGTGACACGCTGCCCCGAAGCGTGGCTGATTGCGCGCGCAATGTTCTCGCGGTACTGCTCGACGTCGGGAAGTAGCCAGTAGCGAAGGGATAACAGCAGCAGTGAAACGGAGGCGGCGACGGCAATCAGGACCCATGTCAGCAGGCGGAACGAAAAGTCGCCTAATCCCCCGAGACGTGAAACTACCGATAAATTCAATAAATACTTCCAGTTATCTACTTGAGAGGCGTACCGTTGAGCGCGAACGCAGCTGGGACTGTGCAAGGGTACTCGATAAGACAATTAGACAGGGTCGCCATGCTTTGTTCAATCCGGCACTACAGAGCAATGCACGCCGTCCACATATCCCGCCTTTTTGCCTTATTGTTTAATTCATTCCAAGCCCAATCTCATCAGTCATAGACCCAATGTCCGCAGCGTGCTCTCGTAGCCGCTCCATTTGGCAACCCCGTTGGCAACTTATTTGGCAACTGAGCTGATAAAATCGGAATGATGACGAGCTGCGTAACAAGCGACGCAAAGACGTAGTAGCTTAGTCTACGATAACGAGGAGTGCAATGCAGCCAGCGTACATGTTCGCGGTGCATCCGCGGGGACCGGATAAAATGCCGCGTGGTCAAACTTATGAAGAAGGAGCGGAGCCGGACGCGTTAAATGAGGATTTCGCGTGGCGGACATGAGATATTGTGGAGCTATGCCGCGGCTGAGCTTTTGTCGCCTCCATCCTGTGCGGGCGGCACATTCTTCGCCGCCTTCATGTGCTCCATGCGCCGGGGCGGCACAGCACCCGAGGTCCCATAACCATGCATGCCGATTGGCCGGGTGAAAAGATAATCGATTCTATCCTACCGTACAGCCGCTACCTGCAACGCTTGCTGGAGAGTGAACCCGAATTATTGCCTGACTTGGAGCAAGGCTTGCACCAGCCTTTTCTCCGGGACGAGATGCTTGCTTATCTCGATGCCAGCACCAGTAACACGAATGATGAATCGGGTCTTCATTACGTTTTGAGGCGCTTGCGCAAGCGCGTAATGTCGCGCCTGGCGGTGCGGGATCTGAGCGGTCTGGCTGATCTCGGGGAAGTGATGACGAGCATGACCGATCTCGCCGAAGTCACCATCGCGTCCGCCCTCGAGCATCAGCAGAAGTGGTTGACTGATCCAGGTCGTTTTGGCCAGCCGGCAAGTGCGGAGAACGGCTCTGTCCAAGGCCTGCTAGTTATCGCCATGGGTAAGCTCGGGGGGTGCGAACTCAACGTTTCGTCGGACGTGGATCTGGTTTTTGTGTATCCCGAGGAAGGTGAGACCAAAGGTTACCGGCGTATTTCAAACCATGATTTTTTTGCCCGGCTTGGGCGGAAACTGATTGGTAGTCTGAACGATATCACGTCCGACGGCTATGTTTTTCGCGTTGATATGCGCCTGCGACCTTACGGCGAAAGCGGTCCTCTTGCAATGAGTTTTGCCATGCTTGAAGAGTATTTCATCACCCAGGGGCGCGAATGGGAACGGTATGCATGGATCAAGGGTCGCGTTATCGCTGGTCCTGAGGCGGCGACGCCGGCCCTTGTGGAACAGATAATCCAGCCGTTCGTGTTCCGGAAATACCTCGACTTCGGCGCCTACGAATCCATGAGGGCGCTTCACGCACAAATCCGGCAGGAAGTGAATCGCCGGGAAATGCATGAGAATATCAAGCTCGGACCAGGCGGTATCCGGGAGGTGGAATTCATTGCGCAGGTGTTTCAACTCATCCGCGGCGGGCGCGACATCGATCTGCGCGTTCAACCGACATTATCTGTATTGCGGCGTCTAGGGGAAAAGCAGCATCTGTCGGACGCGGCCGCCACCGAGCTGTCGGCCGCGTATCGCTTTCTGCGCAATCTTGAACACCGCTTGCAGTATCTTGATGATCAGCAAACCCAGACGCTACCCGATGATCCAGTGGATCAGGCACTGATAGCCCGGTCGATGGGTTTCTCGGGCTATGAGGAGTTTTTGCGGCGGCTCAATAGCCATCGCGCCAATGTGACTCGCCACTTTGAGAAGATATTCGCGCTGCCCCGGTCAAAGGCCCCGGATATGTTGACATGGTTGTGGCAGGGCGAAGGGGAGGATGGAGAAATCGAGGCCGAGGCCGTCTTCACGCAACTCGTCACAATGGGTTTCTCCCATCCAAAGAATATACTGGACCACTTGAGAGAATTTCGTAAAAGTGCGAGGTATCGGCAACTGCCTAACTCCAGCAAAACGCGGGTGGATACGCTTGTCCCCCAGCTGATAGAAGTGGCGGCCAGATCCCCATCCGCCGATATTACGCTGGAGCGACTGTTGGGGTTACTGGAGAGCGTGAGCCGTCGGGCGGCTTACTTGGCGCTTTTGGGCGAGCATCCACAGGCATTGGGACGCGTAGCCAAGCTTGTAGGCGCGAGTCAATGGGCCAGCGAATATTTGGGCCGTCATCCGATTTTACTGGATGAGTTGCTTCATCCCGGCGATGTTCAAAACGAGTCCGATTGGTCCCGATCCAAAACCAAGCTAATTCAACAATTGAACGATGCAGCCGGAGCCTCCGGGCAGGATACCGAGCAACAAATGGATTTGCTGCGCCACTTTCATCATTCCCGGATATTTCAATTGCTGGCCCGGGACTTGGAAGGAACGATGCTCCTGGAAACATTGAGCGATCGTCTCACCGATCTGGCGGATCTGGTGCTCGAAAACGTGTTGCGTCTGGCATGGGCAGGATTGAGGAGAAAGCACCGGGATGAACCGGTTTTCGTAATTGTCGGCTACGGTAAACTGGGCGGGAAGGAACTGGGTTACGTGTCGGATCTCGACATCATATTTTTATACGATGATCCGCACCCTGATGCGCCAGAGATATATGCCAGGCTGAGTCAGCGCATCAATTCGTGGCTCACCAGCTATACTTCGGCCGGTTTGTTATACGAGACCGATTTACGTTTGCGCCCCAATGGCAGCAGCGGCTTGCTGGTGAGCTCGATCGAAGCGTTCGCTCAATATCAGCGCAACCAAGCCTGGATCTGGGAGCATCAGGCATTAACGCGGGCGCGGTTCGTCGCCGGCGATACGAATGTGGGAAGAACGTTTGAGCGTATCCGCGAGGAGGTTCTTCGGCAGCGACGCGAGTTGTCGGATCTGAAGCGCGAAGTGCTGGAGATGCGGGAAAAGATGCTGGAGGCCCATCCCAATTCAAGTGGGCTGTTTGACGTAAAGCATGATCGTGGCGGTATTATCGACGTCGAATTTGTCGTGCAGTACCTGATTCTGGGTCACGCCTGGGAGCATCACGAGTTGACCAGAAATATCGGCAACATTGCGCTACTGAAGCTTGCGTCAAACCTGGGGCTTATCAGCAGGGAAACGGGCGAAAGGGCGCTGGGAGCCTATCGGGAATTCAGGCGCGTTCAACATCGGTTAAGATTGAGCGGAGACGCCAGCTTGACCGGTCTCCCCTCATCGGAGAACAAATCGCGAAAATTCGTGCGCGTTGAAGTAGAGCCCTTTCAAGATAGCATCGCGGCAGTGCTGCAACTGTGGAATGAAGTGTTCGCGGCCTGACCTCCTGGACCAGATACGGTATTGGCATGCGCCCGGGTTGCCGTTTTTTTCCTCCCATCTGCCGTATTTTGCTCATTTATCACCGATCACGCGTAAACGGTTTTCGCGATTGCTGGGTATGCGGCCCGCGTGATAACGCGTGATGCGCTGTCGCATCGCTGGCTCGGCCGTGCGATTTTCGGTTGAGAAATGCGTTAGAATAGCGCATCCCCCAACCCTTTCCGGAGTTTATGAATGTCAAT
>Ga0111539_10005272_pt1 | contig 16735 bp, 18 predicted proteins | sample RhiMethybrSRZTD1_FD_79667 | JGI IMG/M metagenome (GOLD analysis project Ga0111539, IMG submission 79667) | Populus rhizosphere microbial communities from Tennessee, USA - Rhizosphere MetaG P. TD hybrid SRZTD1 (version 2) (version 2) | ecosystem: Host-associated > Plants > Roots > Rhizosphere >... | reverse complement strand
CTCCACGACCTTGCCGTCGCCTATCTCGTGGTTCAAGGTGCGGCCGCCGACCCGGTCGCGCGCCTCCAGGACCACCACCGAGGCTCCCTGCGCGGTCAGAGAGCGGGCTGCCGCGAGGCCCGCGAGGCCGGCTCCGACCACCACGACGTCGGCTTCCCTCATGTCGCTACCCTGCCCGGTTCCCATGCCTCCCGCAAGCTCAGCTGAGCGCGAGGAGGAGCGTCGCCTGAACACGCGGACGCTGACGATCGCAAGCGTCGCGTCGGCCTCGGCGGCAGCCGTCACCTCGCAACTCTGGATCGCCGGCACCTGGATCGCCGCGGCGCTCACCCCTGTCCTGGTGGCGGTGATCTCCGAGGCGCTCCACCGGCCCACGGAGCGTGTGGCGCGCGCGTGGACCGCTGAGCGCGAGCCGCGCGCCTCCACCACGCGACGCGCCCAGACGGCCACCCGGGCCGAGCCCGCCGCCGTGACCGGCAGCAGCGGCCCCGTGCGCGTGTACCGGCAGACCTCGCGGGGCGTGAGCGAGTCGGAGCGCGGGCGCCCGACGCTCTCCGGGCGGCGCATCCCGTGGCGTGCCGTGCTGCTCACCGGGGCCGCCGCCTTCGCCATCGCGATAGCCACGATCACCGTCGTCGACCTCGCGAGCACCGGTTCGGTCAACACGACACCCCTTGGGCGCAGCAGTGGGTCTCGGGCGCAGGACACGGGTCAGCAGCAGGAGCCGACGCAGGGGACCCAGGAACAGCAGCCCACGAGCACCGAGCAGACTCCGACCACGACCCAACCGGACGAGCAGCAGACGCCGCCGTCCGAGACCGCGCCTGCCACACCGCCGACCGACACCGCGCCGGCGGACCCGCTGCAGAACACGACTCCCTAGGGCCGCGGGAGGCGGCCACCCGCCTATCCTCACGCCAGCGGCGCCATGCACGACCACGCGCACACGCACGTCCACACGGACGACGCCAGGCGCCTGACCGGCGCGCTCGCGCTGATCCTCGGCCTGATGGCCGTCGAGGTCGCGGCCGGCATCCTCGCCTCCTCACTGGCGCTTCTCTCTGACGCCGCGCACATGCTCACCGACGCGGGCGCGATCGCGCTCGCCCTGTTCGCCGCGCGCCTGGCGCAGCGGCCGGCGGGTGGCGGCTTCACCTTCGGCTTCCGGCGCGCCGAGATCCTGTCGGCGCAGCTGAACGGCGCCACGCTCGTCGCGCTCGCGCTGGTGATCGCCGTGGCGGCGATCCACCGGCTGATCGACCCGCCCGACACCGACGGCGGCGTGGTGCTCGTGGTCGCGGTGGCCGGCATCGCGGTCAACCTCGCGGCGACGATGCTGCTCGCCGGCGCGGGCCGCCGCAGCCTCAACGTCGAGGGTGCCTTCCAGCACGTGCTCACCGACCTGTTCGCGTTCGTCGCGACGGCGATCGCGGGCGCGGTCGTGCTGATCACCGGCTTCTCGCGCGCGGACGGCATCGCCGCGCTCGTGGTGGCGGCGATCATGCTCCGCTCCGGCTACGGCCTCCTTCGCGACTCCGGGCGCATCCTGCTCGAGGCGGCCCCTCGCGACCTCGACCCGCAGGAGATCGGCAGGGCGCTGGCGGAGCAGAACCACGTGGTCGAGGTGCACGACCTGCACGTCTGGGAGGTCACCTCCGGTTTCCCCGCGATCTCGGCGCACGTGACGGTCCGCGCGGGCTGCGACACGCAGGCGCACCGGCGCGAGCTCGCGCAGCTGCTGCGCGAGCGCTTCGGCGTGACCCACTCGACCCTCCAGGTGGAGACCCGCCACGAGGGCCCGCTGACCATCGAGCCCCTCAGCCCCGGAAGCGGGGCCTGAATGCCCCGTTACGTGATCCAGCAGCACCACGCCACGAACAGGCACTTCGACGTCCGGCTCGAGGTGGCCGGCACCTTCCGGTCGTGGGCGGTTCCGAAGGGACCGTCGATGGACCCGCGCGACAAGCGCCTGGCCATGGAGGTGGACGACCACTCGCTGTCCTGGGGCGACTTCGAGGGTGTGATCCCGAAGGGCGAGTACGGTGCGGGGCCGGTGATCGTCTGGGACCGAGGCACGTACGAGAACCTCCGCGAGGAGTCGATGGAGGAGGCGCTCCATGCCGGCCACGCTTCGTTCCGGCTCGACGGCGACAAGCTGCAGGGCGGGTGGTCGCTCCGGCACATCGACGGGCGGCGGTGGCTGCTGGTCAAGCGGCGTGACGAGGAGGCGGACTCGGGCGACCCGGTCGCGGAGCGGCCCGAGTCGGTCGTGAGCGGGCGGACGATCGAGGAGCTCGGCCGGTGATCGAGCCGATGAAGGCGGTGCTGTCGGACCAGCCCTTCTCGGACCCGGACTGGATCTTCGAGCGCAAGCTCGACGGCATCCGCTGCATCGCCATCCGGGACCGCTCCGGCGTGAGCCTGATGTCGCGCACCGCGCGCCGGATGAACGACCAGTTCCCCGAGATCGCCGAGGCGCTCGAGCGCGAGCCCACGGCGGATTTCATCCTGGACGGAGAGGTCGTGGCGATGCGCGACGGCGTCTCCAGCTTCGAGCTGCTCCAGCAGCGCCACCGGCGGCGCGTGCCGGTCTACTACTACGTGTTCGACGTTCCGCGCCTCGACGGCGAGGACCTCCGGCCGCTGCCGCTCCGCGAGCGCAAGGCCCGCCTGCGGCGGGCGCTCGAGTTCCACGGGCCGATCCGCTTCAACCCGCACCGCAAGGGCGAGCACGGCGAGGAGCTCTTCCGCGAGGCGTGCCGCAAGGGCCTCGAGGGCGTGATCGCCAAGCGGGCCGACAGCCCGTACACCGGCAAGCGCTCCCGCGACTGGCTCAAGCTCAAGTGCCACGGCGAGCAGGAGCTCGTGATCGGCGGCTTCACGGCGCCGAAGGGCTCGCGCACCGACTTCGGCGCGCTGCTCGTGGGCTACAACGAGGACGGCGCGCTCCGCTACGCGGGCAAGGTCGGCACCGGTTTCAACCACGAGACGCTGAGCGAGCTGGGCGCGCGGCTGCGCGAGCTCGAGGCGGACAGCTCGCCCTTCCCGCCCTTCAAGCCGATCCCGCCGGGCACGCGCTGGGTGCGGCCGGAGCTGGTGGCCCAGATCGGCTTCGCAGAGTGGACCCGCGACGGCCGCCTGCGCCACCCGCGCTTCCTCGGCCTGCGCGACGACAAGCCCGCCCGGGACGTGGTGCGCGAGGTGCCGTCGTGAGAACCGTGGAGATCACGCACCCGGACAAGGTGCTGTTCCCGGACGACGGGATCACGAAGGCCGACCTGGCGGGCTACTACGAGCGCGTGTCCGAATGGATGCTCCCCCACATCCGGCTGCGGCCGATCAGCATGCAGCGGTTCCCCGACGGAATCGGCGGCAAGGGCTTCTTCCACAAGGACATCCCCGACTACTTCCCGGCGTGGCTGAAGCGGGTGGAGGTGCCGAAGTCCGGCGGCACGGTCACGCACGTGTACGCCTGCGACGCCGACACGCTCGTGTACCTGGTGGGCCAGAACACGATCACGCCGCACGTGTGGCTGTCGCGTGCCGACCGTCCGTGGCAGCCGGACCGGATGGTGATCGACCTGGACCCGCCGCCGGGCAGCGACTTCAACGCGGTGCGGCGCGCCGCCCGGCACACCGGCGAGCTCCTCCGCGAGCTCGGCCTCATGCCGTTCGCGCAGGTCACCGGCTCGAAGGGCATCCACGTGTGGACGCCTCTGCGCCGCCGCGCCGGCCACGACGAGATTCGCGCGTTCGCGGGCGACATCGGCCGCGTGCTGGCCGACCGGCACCCCGACGAGCTCACGAGCGAATGGCGCAAGGAGAAGCGCGATGGCCGCATCCTGGTGGACACGGCGCGCAACACCTACGCCCAGACCGCCGTGCCGCCCTACGCGGCCCGCCCCCGGCCCGGAGCGCCTGTGGCCACGCCGATCGACTGGGACGAGCTGTCCGACTCGAAGCTCCGCCCGGACCGCTGGACCGTTACCAACGTCCTCCGCCGGCTGGGAGCGAAGGGCGACCCCTGGGCGGACATCCAGAGCTACGCGCGCGGCATCAGCCGCGCCCGCCGCCGGCTCGACTCGCTGCTGCGCTGACCAGGCTGCTCAGTTCTCGCAGCGGGTGGTCGTGTCGCCGCCGGAGCAGGTGTCGGAGCCGTTGCCGCCGTTCAGGGTGGCGATGCTCGTGTTGTCCTCGGAGCGCAGCACGTCCCGGCCGTTGCCGCCGGCGAGCGTGAGCGTCTCGTTCTGGATACCGCCGTCGTCCCAGTCGAGGATGTCGTCGCGGCCGTTGCCGCCGCTCAGGAAGGCGTTGCCGGAGAACTGGCGGATCGTGTCGTGCCCGTTCCCGCCGTACGCCCAGCCGCCGGACCACACGAAGAGGCGATCGTTCCCCTGGTTGCCGCGGAGCGTGTTGCCGAGCGTCGGGAAGTCCGAGGTGTGGAGCTCGTCGTCGCCCTGCCCGCCGCTCAGGAAGTCGTCGCCGGTGTTGGTGGAGACGTTGCAGCAGCCGCCCTCCCCGCCGTCGAGCACGTCGTCGCCGTGCTGGCCGAAGAGGCGGTCGTTCTCGCCCTGGCCGGACAGCGAGTCGTCGCCCTTGCCCCCGCAGATGACGTCGTCGCCGAGGCCGCCCCGGATCGTGTCGCCGCCCTTCAGCCCGACGATTACGTCGGGGCCCGGGGTACCGGTCAGCGTGTCGTCTCCGTTCGTCCCGACGATGGTGGCCGGCTGGCCGTCGCAGGTCGGCACCGGCTTCTTCGCCGTCGCGGCGCCGAGCGGCAGCAGCGCGACGGCGACCAGGACGGACAGGGGCAGCAGTGCTCGTCTCACAGGAGCTCCTAGTACGGGGGCGCCCGAAGGTACCGGCGCGCGCGCCGGTTCAGAAGCGGAGTGGACGAATGTTCAGGTTGGGCTTCCGGAACCCGCGCGCTTCTCGTCGAGCCGGCCGGCCGCGATCGTCTCGGCCATCGCGCCGGACTCCTCGCGGTATGCAGAGCCGTCCTCGAACTCGATCGCCGGGTACTTCCGCTGGCCCGTGAGCCGCTCGAGGTCGTCGCGCTTGCTCGACCGCAGCGGCCCCTTCACCACCTCGTAGTCGACGCCGGCCTCGTCGAGCGCCTTCTGGACCTTCCAGCACGGGTGTCCGGAGAGCTTGACCCACTCGTTGGAGCATCTATGGAGCTTGACCGCCATGGCGCGACCATATCGGTGTCGGTGAATCCCGGGTAGGCGGGTTCTGCGATGGCGCTGTCGGGTAGGCGACATACATGAGCACCGTCACACTTGAGGCCCTCGTCGACCGCGGCGAGGAGGAGGGATGCATCAACCTGTCCGAGTTCGCCGAGCTCACCCAGGAGCTGTCCGACGAGGAGGCGCAGGCCCTCGCCGACCGGCTCGAGCAGCGCGGCATCGAGGTGAGCGACGACTGCGGGCGCGCGGCCGAGCCCGGCCCGAGCTACGCGATCGACGAGCTGTCGAACATGACCGGCGACACGCTCCAGCTCTTCCTGCGCGATGTCCGGCGCCATCCCCTCCTGACCGCGCAGGATGAGGTCGACCTGGCCAAGCGGATCGAGCAGGGCGACCTCGATGCGAAGGAGCGCATGATCAACTCGAACCTGCGCCTCGTGGTATCGCTCGCGAAGAAGTACCAGGGGCACGAGCTGTCGCTGCTCGACCTGATTCAGGAGGGCATCCTCGGCCTGATCCGCGCGGCCGAGAAGTTCGACTGGCGCAAGGGCTACAAGTTCTCCACCTACGCGACCTTCTGGATCCGCCAGGCGATCCAGCGCGGCCTCGCGAACCAGGGCCGGACCATCCGGCTGCCGGTGCACATAGGCCAGCGCGAGCGCAAGATCGCCAAGGCCGAGCGTGAGCTGTCCACCCGTCTCGGCCGCCCGCCGACCGACGAGGAGATCGCGCGGGAGGCCGACATCTCGGTCCGCGAGCTCGAGGAGACGCGCGAGTTCAGCCGTACGGTCACGAGCCTCGAGCGCCCCGTGGGCGAGGAGGGCGACACGGAGCTGGGCGCGCTGCTGCCGAGCGACGCGCCGGAGCCCGTCGAGGAGGTCGAGATCGGCCTGCGCCAGGAGGCCGTGCACCGCGCTCTCGGGAGCCTCTCCGAGCAGGAGCAGGCGGTGATCAGGCTGCGCTACGGCATCAACGGCGACGAGCCCACGCCGCTGCGGGAGGCCGGAAAGCGCCTGGGCCTCTCCCCCGAGCGCGTCCGTCGCATCGAGCACAAGGCGCTCGAGCGGCTTGCCACGACGCGCGAGGTGGCCGGGCTCGCGGAAGCCGCGTGACCGTTTAGGCGCTGGAGGTGCGCTCGACGAGGTGCATAGCGCCCCGCGGGCTGGGTAGTCGGCGGGCATGGAGACTTCAACTCGCTTCCGGGGGACGGGGGACGGCGACAAGTCGCTGAGCGACCTTGTCCAGGACCTGTCCCGGCAGACGTCCACGCTGATCCGCCAGGAGATGCGCCTCGCCCAGGCGGAGCTGACCGAGAAGGGCCGTCACGCGAGCAAGGGCGCGGGCATGTTCGGCGGCGCCGGGCTTATCGCCCTCTACGGCGTGGGCGCGCTGATCGCCGCCGCGATCCTCGGCCTCGCGACCGTCCTCGAGCCCTGGATCGCCGCCGCGGCCGTGGGCGTAGGCCTGCTCCTGATCGCCGGCATCCTTGCGCTCACGGGCAAGAAGGAGATCGAGGAGGCCACGCCGCCCAAGCCGGAGCTGGCGATCGAGAGCGTGCAGCGCGACGTTGACACGGTGAAGGCGAGGGCGCGGTCATGACCGAGCAGCAGTCAAAGCAGACTCCCGAGGAGATCCGAGCGGAGATCGAACGGACGAGGCGCGAGCTCGGCGACACGGTCGACGCCCTGTCCCACAAGGCGAACGTCAAGGAGCAGGCGCGCCTAAAGAAGGACGAGGTCCAGGAGCGGGTCAGCTCGAACCCGGTGCCGCTGGCCGCGGTCATCGGCGGGGGCATCGCCATCCTCCTGCTCGTGCGCATGCTCCGCCGGCGATGAACCGGCTGTGGGGTGCGCTCAAGCGCACCGTCAAGGAGTTCCGGGAGGACAACCTCACCGACTGGGCCGCGGCGCTGACCTACTACGCCGTCCTGGCGATCTTCCCCGCGCTGATCGTGCTCGTCTCCATCCTCGGGCTCGTGGGCGAGTCCGCCACGCAGCCGCTGATCGACAACCTCGGCACGGTCGCGCCCGGACCGGCGAAGGAGATCTTCACCAACGCCATCAAGAACCTGCAGGGCAGCCAGGGTGCCGCCGGGGTCCTGTTCGTCGTGGGCCTCCTGGGCGCCCTGTGGTCGGCGTCCGGCTACGTGGGCGCGTTCATGCGGGCGTCGAACGTGATCTACGACATGCCGGAGGGGCGGCCGGTCTGGAAGACCCTCCCACTCCGCGTCGGGCTCACGCTGATCCTGCTGTTCCTGCTCGCGATCACCGCACTCGCCGTCGTGCTGACCGGCGGCCTCGCGCGGAAGGTGGGCGACATCCTCGGCCTCGGCAACACGACCGTGGACATCTGGAACATCGCCAAGTGGCCTGTGCTCCTGCTCGTCGTGAGCTTCATGTTCGCCTTCCTCTACTGGGCTGCGCCGAACGTGAGGCAGCCCGGGTTCCGCTTCGTGTCGCCAGGCGGGATCGTGGCGGTGGTCGGCTGGCTGATCGCCTCGGCGGCGTTCGCGTTCTACGTGGGGAACTTCGGCTCCTACAACAAGACCTACGGCGCCCTGGGCGGCGTGATCGTCTTCCTGGTCTGGCTGTGGATCTCGAACATCGTCATCCTGCTGGGTGCGGAGTTCAACGCCGAGCTCGAGCGCGGGCGCGCGATCGAGGACGGCATGCGACCCGCCGACAGGGAACCCTTCGCCGAGCCGCGCGATACGCGCAAGATGGACCCAGAGCAGAAGCCCGCGTGACCACCACAGAGACGACGGAGCCGTACGGCGGGTACGCCCCGCCGGAGGAGCGGCCGCCGCTTGCCGCGTACGCCACCTTCGCGGCGGTCTTCCACACCGCGATGGCGGGTGCCATGGCGGTCGCGAAGCGGTCGGGGCGCGACCTGCCCGAGCGCGTCGATGCCGGCGACATCGTCCTGATCGGCACGGCGAGCTACAAGCTCAGCCGGCTGATCGCGAAGAAGAAGGTGACGGCGTTCGTGCGCGCCCCGTTCACCGAGCTCGAGGGGAAGGGCGGGCCGGCCGAGCTCGAGGAGCACCCGCGCGGCCGCGGGGTCCGGCGCGCGCTCGGCGAGCTGCTCCTGTGCCCCTACTGCCTGGGCCTGTGGGCCTCGGGCGGCTTCCACGTGGGGCTCCTGTTCGCCCCGCGCGCCACCCGCTTCAGCGCGTCGGTGCTCACGGCGATGTCTATCTCGGACGTCCTCCAGATCGCCTACAAGGCGGCCGAGGACCGCACCCTCGGCGAGACCTAATTCGAGTCGCCGAGGACGAAGAACTCGAACCCGAGATCGGGCTCGAGCGTGAGCTGGCTGTGGTAGCCGAGGACCTCGCGCCCCAGCGCGTCCCGCACGCACTGCTTGAACTCGTGCGCCATGGCCTCCTGGAACACGAGCCGCACCTCGCGGACCTTGTCGCCATGGCCGTTGTCCGCGAGCGTCTTCTCGACCCGGGTCATCGTGTCCTCGAGCACGGTGACGAGAATGCGGTCGTCGAGGATGTAGCTCTTCGCCTTCGTGGGCCCGCGACCGTAGTAGTCGCGGAACAGCTTCACAATTCCGTTCGTGACCGCGGCCAGCTGCTCACCGACCTGCGTGTCGGACTCAGGAGAGTGAGTGTGCTCCATCAGGACGGGATTCTGGCACCTCTCGCTTGCGAGCCTCGGCCAGCCTCGCCGGGATGGAGGATCGGAACAGCCTGCTCACCTTGCCGAGCTTCGCCCGGCAGCGCGGACATTCCTCACTGTTCAGGCCGGGCGTGGGGCTGTAGACGGTCAGCCGGCAGCTCGGGCAGTTGAGGTACGCCATGGATCGTGGAGGGTACCCCCTGGCGGAAGACGGGTCAACAGATGGGTGAAATGGACGAAATCGCACAAGTGGCCCGAGACCGGCTCGGGTTCGAGAAGCTGCGCGGCGGCCAGGGAGAGGCGGTGCGCGCGGTCCTCGACGGGCGGGACACGCTCGTGGTGATGGCGACGGGCGCCGGCAAGTCCGCGATCTACCAGATCGCGGGGTGGCTCATCGAGGGCGCGACGGTCGTGATCTCGCCGCTCATCTCGCTGCAGCACGACCAGATCGAGAACATCGAGGAGGAGCAGCCGGGCGAGGCGGCGGCGATCGACGCCTCGGTCTCGGAGGCCCGCCGCGAGGAGCGGCTCGAGGAGCTCGCGGACGAGGAGCTGGAGTTCCTGTTCCTCGCGCCGGAGCAGCTCGCGCGGGAGGAGACGGTGGAGCGCCTAGCCGGGGCGAACGTCTCGCTGCTGGTCGTGGACGAGGCGCACTGCATCTCCGAGTGGGGCCACGACTTCCGGCCGGACTACATGCGCATCGGCCCCGTCGCGGAGCGGCTCGGGTCGCCCACCGTCCTCGCGTTGACGGCCACGGCATCCCCGCCGGTCCGCGAGGAGATCATCGAGCGCCTGAACATGCGCACGCCGGAGGTGATCATCCGCGGCTTCGACAGGCCGAACATACGGCTCGAGGTCGACCGGTATCACGACGAGCGCCACAAGCGGCGCGCTCTCGTCGAACGGGCGAAGAACGTGGGCGGGCCGGGCATCGTCTACGTGGCCACGCGCAGGGGGGCCGAGGAGACCGCGGCCGAGCTGGAGGAGGCCGGCCTGCGCGCGCGGCCGTACCACGCGGGACTGCCGAAATCGGAGCGCGACGAGGCGCAGGAGGCGTTCATGGCCGACCAGCTCGACGTGATCGCGGCGACCACGGCGTTCGGCATGGGCGTGGACAAGCCGAACGTGCGGTTCGTGCTCCACTCGGAGCCGAGCGACTCGGTGGACAGCTACTTCCAGGAGGTCGGGCGCGCCGGCCGCGACGGCGAGCCGGCGGAGGCGGTGCTCTTCTACCGGATCGAGGACCTCGGCCTCCGCCGCTTCTTCGCGGGCGGCGGCGACAGCGAGGAGCGGCGCGAGTGGGAGCGCTCGCGGGTCGACATGATGCGCGCGTACGCGGAGCACGACCACTGCCGGCGGGCGTTCGTGCTGAGCTACTTCGGCGAACCGGCGCCCGAGCCGTGCGGCAACTGCGACAACTGCGAGGCGGGGCGCGGCCGGGCGGCGGACGGCGCGCGGCCATTCGAGGTCGGTGCGAGCGTGCGGCACGCCGAGTGGGGCGAGGGCGTGGTGCAGCGCTACGACGGCGACCACGTCGTGGTGCTGTTCGAGGCGGTCGGCTACCGCACGCTGTCGGTGGAGCTCGTGACCGAGCGCGGGCTGCTCGACACGGCCCCATAGGCCTTCTCGTACGCCTCCGCCACCGCCGCCACGTCGAAGCGCTCGCGCGCGCTCTCGCGGCATCGCTCCGGGTCGATCTGATCCAGCCGGCCGATCGCCTCTGCCATCGCGTGCTCGTCCTCCACCACGAACCCCGTCTCGCCGTCGACCACGAGCTCGGACGCGGAGCCCTCCGGGAAGGCGATCACCGGCGTGCCGCACGCCATCGCCTCGGTCATGACGAGCCCGAACGGCTCCTCCCACCTGATCGGCATCAGGAGGGCGCCGGCGGCCACGTACAGCTCTGCCTTCTCCTCCCCCACCTCGCCGACGTACTCAACCCGGTCGCCGTCGATGTGCGGCTCGACCTCCTTGGCGAAGAACTCCTCGTTGCCCGGCTGCACCGGTCCGGCGAGCACCAGTTTCACGCCGGCCTCGCGGGCGGCCGCGATGGCTCGGTGCGGTCCCTTGTCGGGATTTATCCGGCCGATCCAGAGCATGAAGTCGTCCTTCTCCGCGCGGAACGGGAAGTCCGCCACCACGATCGGGTTGCCGATCACCGCGACGATGTCCAGCTCGGCCGGCGCCTGGTCCGCCTGGAAGCGGCTCAGCGCGACCGCGCGCGCCTTGTACGCGTGGCGCGCGTAGAAGGCTTTCGTCTCGTCCGTGAACGGCCCGTGCAGCGTGTGCACGAGCGGCGTGTCGATCCGGTCCGCGAACGCGAACGCGGTGAACCCGCAGTTGTCGTGGATCACGTCGAATGGCACCTCGGCCTCTTCCATGCGCGCGAACGCCGAGGCCACGTGATCGGCCTCGTAGAGCGCCATCTGGATCTCGTCCGGGTGAATGCCCTCGAGCGGAGACTGCACGTCTGCGCTCGATTTCGTGCCCGGTGCCGCGAACAGCGTGACCTCGTTGCCACGCTCGGTCAGCTCCGCGGCCAGGAGCGCGATCACCTGCTCGATCCCGCCGTAGCCCGGGGGCGGCACGGCTATCCACGGGGGTGCCAGCATCGCGACCCTCATAGCCTCTGCCCAATGAGCAGCCCGCTGGGCGCAATTCCCAATCTCGCTGAGACCATCGTGATCAAGGACGGGAACGTCTTCATGGTCACCCTCCGTGACGGCCGGCTTCCTGCCGGCGTCGAGCATCCGCTCGGGCTCTGGTTCCGGGATTGCCGGTTTCTAAGCGCCCACGAGGTCCGCATCTGCGGCGAGCTGCCGCGGCTTCTGACCGCCACGGACGCCGAGGGGACCGTAGCTGTGCACGAGCTGACGAACCCGGACCTGGAGCTGGCGAGCGGCGAGCGCCTGCCGGCCGAGAGCCTCAGGCTGCGGATCGAGCGGCGCGCCGACGCCGCCGGAAGGCTCCGCCAGACGATCGGGGTGCGGAGCTACCACCGCGGCCCGCTGCAGCTTCCGGTGGAGGTGCGGCTGGGCGCCGACTTCCTCCCCATGCTCGAGCTGCGCGGCATCGTGCCGAGGCACGAGCGGCCGTCGCCGGACGGCGGGCCGGGCGCGTTCTCGCTCGTGGGGCGCGACGGGGTCCGCCGCACCACAGAACTGCACGCGAGCCCCGAGCCGCGTGTCGAGGCGGACGGCAGGCTCCTGTTCGACCTCGACCTCGAGCCGCGCGGCGCGATCGACCTCACGCTCGACCTCGAGGTGTCCGAGCGAACGGACGGCGAGCTCGCCGCCGCGATCCCGCATCGCCCGCGCGCGGAGGGCACGCAGCTGACATCGGACGACCAGCTGTTCAACCGCATCCTCCAGCGGTCGCTCGACGACCTCGAGCTGCTGCGATCGGAGCTCGACGGCCAGTCGTACTACGCGGCCGGACTGCCCTGGTTCGCCACCCTGTTCGGCCGCGACAGCCTGATCACGGCGTTCGAGACGCTCTCCTTCGTGCCCGGCGTGGCCGAGGGCACGCTGCGCCTCCTGGCCGGCCGGCTCGGCACCGAGGTGAACGACGAGCGCGACGAGGAGCCCGGCAAGGTGCTCCACGAGCTGCGGGTGGGCGAGCCCGCCACGCTCGGGGAGACGCCGTTCGCGCGCTATTACGGCAGCGTCGACGCCACGCCGCTGTTCCTGTGCCTGCTCGGGCGCTACCCGGACTGGTCCGGCAACCTCGACCTGTTCCACGAGCTGCGCGAGCCGGCTGAGGCCGCGCTCGCGTGGATCGACCGGTACGGCGACCTCGACGGAGACGGACTGGTGGAGTACCGGCGCCGGTCGGAGCACGGCCTCGTGACACAGGGCTGGAAGGACTCCGTCGACGGCATCCCGGACGCGGCCGGCGAGCCGCTCGTCCCTCCGGTCGCGCTGGTCGAGGTGCAGGGCTACGTGGCCCGTGCCAAGCGCACGATGGCACGGCTGTTCGAGCTGGACGGCGACGGCGCGCGGGCCGCACGGCTGTGCGAGGAGGCCGAGCGTGTCGAGGCCGGGCTGGAGCGGTTCTGGATCGACGGCGAGGGCTGCTACGCGATCGGCCTCGACGGCGAGAAGCGGCCCGGATCCGGCCTCACCTCGAACCAGGGGCATCTGCTGTGGGCCGGCGTCGTGAGCGACGAGCGCGCGGCCTGCATCCGCGACGTACTCATGGGCCCCGACATGTTCAGCGGCTGGGGGATCCGCACGCTCGCCGAGAGCCACCCCGCGTACAACCCGGTCGGCTACCACACCGGGTCGGTGTGGCCGCACGACAGCGCGCTGATCGCGTTCGGCCTCCGCCGCTACGGGTTCGACGAGGACTTCCTGCACATCTTCGAGGGTCTGCTCGAGGCAGCCTCGCGGTTCAACGACTACCGCCTGCCCGAGCTCTTCGGCGGCTTCGCCCGGGAGGAGTTCGACGAGCCGGTGCCCTACCCGGTCGCCTGCCAGCCGCAGGCGTGGTCGGCCGGGTCGATCCCGTTCCTCCTCAAGTGGGGGCTCGGGCTCAGCCCGGATGCGCTCGAGAAGCGGCTCAGGATCATCCGCCCGTCGCTGCCGCGCTGGCTGGGGCGCGTCGACGTGACGGGCCTCGAGATCGGCACCGCGCGGGTGGACCTGCGGTTCGAGCGCGCGGGCGACCAGGTCACGCTGACGGACGCTCGGATCGACGGCGACCTCGAGGTCGTGCTGGAGATAGCCGGGGACCGCCGCCGGATCGGGGATCCCTGAGCGGCGCTCAGCGCTCGAGCGGCCGCACGGCGGGGCCCTCGATCACCTCGCCGCTCGCCGAGAAGCGGGAGCCGTGGCAGGGGCAGTCCCAGGTCTCCTCGGCGCCGTTCCAGTCGAGCAGGCAGCCCAGGTGCGTACAGCGCGGGTTGCCCCGCTTCGCCACCCGGTCGGCGGCGAAGTGGTACGCCACGTTCGCGTTCTCCTTCACGAAGTCGGGTGCGCTCGCGCGCGGCCGCAGCCGGTTCGGGTCGAACAGCCGGGTCCACGGGTGCTCGCGTCCGCCGATCTGTGCGGCCAAGAGCTCGCCGGCGGCGGTGCCCATCGCAAGGCCCCACTTCCTGAAGCCCGTGGCCACCCACACGTCTCCGGAGAGTGGGTCGTGCCGGCCCACGTACGGCACCCCGTCCACCGGCATGTGGTCCTGGGTCGCCCAGCGCAGCTCGGGCTCGAGGCCGAAGCGCTCGCGCGCCCAGGCGGCGAGCCGGTCGTACCGCTCGCCCGCGTCCGCCTGCCCGGTCTTGTGGCTCTCGCCGCCCACGAGCAGCCAGTCGCCGTGCGCGCGGATCGAGTGCGCGGGCGACTCGGTGGACAGGTACATGCCGGCGGGCACCGCTCCCGCCACGTGCCCGGCCACGACGTAGGAGCGCTCCGGGTGGCAGCGCGCGAAGTAGAGGCCCCGGTCGAGGAACGAGAGGTGCGTGGCCACGACCGCGTGGCGCGCCTTCACGCTGTGGCCGAGCGCCGTGCTCACCCCGCCGGAGCCGAGCCCTGTCACGCGCGTGCCCTCGTGCACCGGCCCGCCGAGGGCGGCCGCGAGGCCGTCGACGTACTTCACGGGATTGAACTCCGCCTGGTCGTCGAAGCGGACCGCGCCCGCCACGCCGAACGGAAGATCAAGCTCGTCCACGTACGACGCCGGCAAGCCGAGCTCCGCGGCCAGCCGCGCCTCCTCCCGCAGCTCGTCCACCTCGGCGGCGTCCTCCGAGTAGGTGTAGTTCGGCTTGCGCGCGAGGTCGCAGTCGATCCCGAGCTCGTCCGCCAGCTCGAACACGCGCGCGACGCCCGCCTCGTTGGCCTCGCCGTAGAGGCGCGCGCCGTCGCGCCCCAGGCTCCGCTCGAGCTGCGTGTAGGTCAGCCCGTGGAGTGAGCTGAGCTTCGCGGTGTTGTAGCCGGTGGCGCCGGCCGCAACATGCCGCATCTCGAGCACCACCACGTCCATGCCCGCGCGCTCGAGCAGGAGCGCGGTGGTGAGGCCCGCGATGCCGGCGCCCACGACCACCACGTCAGCCGCGATGTCGCGGTCGAGCGGCGGTCGCGCCGGGGTGTCCCTTCCCTCGAACCAGAGTGAGCGCAGCACGGTCTGGGGCTACCCCGTTATGCACCCTCCGACTCAAAGGGTGTTTGTCCCCCCTCACCGGGTAACGGGGGCTCGAAATGGAGGCCCACGAGCAGGACACCATCAGGACGCGCATCCCGGCGCGCATGGACCGGCTCCCGTGGTGCTCGTGGCACTGGCTCGTCGTCCTCGGGCTCGGAACGGTGTGGATCCTCGATGGCCTCGAGGTCACGATCGTCGGCTCCATCGGCGCCCGCCTCACCGAGAAGGACGCGCTCGGCATCACGACCAGCCAGCTCGGCCTCGCCGGCACGATCTACGTCATCGGGGCGGCGACCGGTGCGCTCTTCTGGGGCCACCTGACCGACCGATTCGGGCGCAAGAAGCTCTTCCTGATCACGCTCGGCGTCTACCTCCTGGCCACCGTGGCGACGGCGTTCGCCGGCAGCTTCGCGTTCTTCGCCGTGTGCCGGTTCTTCACCGGCTTCGGCATCGGCGGCGAGTACGCCGCGATCAACTCGGCGATCGACGAGCTCATCCCCGCGCGCGTGCGCGGCTGGGTGGACCTCGCCATCAACGGGAGCTACTGGCTCGGCGCGGCGTTCGGCGCCGCGGTCACCCCGATCCTGTTGAACCCCGATCTGCTCGACGCCGACGTCGGCTGGCGGCTCACGTTCGGGATGGGCGCGGTCCTCGCGCTCGGCATCCTGCTGGTGCGCCGGAACGTGCCGGAGAGCCCGCGCTGGCTGGCGCTGCACGGCCGGAACGACGAGGCCGAGCGGATCGTCAGCGACATCGAGCAGCACGTCAAGGACGCGACCGACCGCAACGAGCTGCCGGAGGCGCGCGACGAGATCGAGCTGCAGCCGCGCGAGAGCACCGGCTTCGGCGAAATCGCGCGGACGATGTTCGGCCGCTACCCGCGTCGCTCGATCCTCGGCTTCACGCTGATGTCGACGCAGGCGTTCATCTACAACGCCACCGTCTTCACATTCACGGCCGGCCTCGTGACCTTCTACAAGGTGTCCGCCGAGACGGCGCCGCTGTACCTCGTGCCGTTCGCCATCGCGAACTTCCTCGGAGCGCTCCTGCTCGGCCGCTTCTTCGACACGATCGGCAGGCGGGCGATGATCGCGGGGACCTACTTCATCTCCGCGGTGGGCCTCGTTGCCGCCGGCGTCCTGTTCAAGAACGACAGCGTGTCCGTCGGCGTGTTCGTGGCGATCCTGTGCGCGACGTTCTTCTTCGCGTCCGCAGCGGCGTCCGCCGGCTACCTGACGATCAGCGAGACGTTCCCGATCGAGATCCGCGCGATGGCGATTGCGTTCTTCTTTGCCATCTCGACCGGCATCGGCGGCGCCGTGGGGCCTGGCCTGTTCGGGAAGATGATCGAGTCCGGCGACCGCGGCCAGCTCTTCATCGGCTACCTCGTCGCCGCCGGGCTGATGGCGATCGCGGCCGTCGTCGAGGTGCTGCTCGGCGTCGACGCGGAACAGGAGACGCTCGAGGACGTGGCCGAGCCGCTGTCCGCGGAGGAGGCCGCCCATGCCTAGGCGATCCGTGTGGGCACCGTCGATGGTGTCCTCGGGCCCGTGGGAGGACACCGAGGTCGACCGGGAGATCGAGGCGATCGTGAAGCTGCTGAAGGAAGAGGGCCCCCTGCGCCCGCCGCAGATCAGGGACCGGCTCGAGACGAGGTTCTGGGGCCCGGGCCGGCTGCGCGCCGCGCTGGCCGAGGCCCGCAGGCGCGGCCTGGTCAGGCGGACCGGGCGCGCCTACGACGCCGCAGAGGGCCGCTTCACCCGCTAGCGGCTCAGTTGTCCG
>Ga0111539_10005271_pt1 | contig 16735 bp, 17 predicted proteins | sample RhiMethybrSRZTD1_FD_79667 | JGI IMG/M metagenome (GOLD analysis project Ga0111539, IMG submission 79667) | Populus rhizosphere microbial communities from Tennessee, USA - Rhizosphere MetaG P. TD hybrid SRZTD1 (version 2) (version 2) | ecosystem: Host-associated > Plants > Roots > Rhizosphere >... | reverse complement strand
GCCGACAGATCCTGGTCGCGGGCATCGAGACGCACGCCTGCGTGAACCAGACGGTGCACGATCTGCTGGAGGCCGGCCATCAGGTTCACGTCGCGGAGGACACGACGTCATCGCGGCTGGCGCGCGACGTCGCGCCGGCCTGGGCGAAGATGCTCGGCGCGGGCATGATACCGACCACGAGCGAGCAGGCGCTACTCGAGCTCGTCGAAACGGCCGAGGCCCCGGAATTCAGGAGCCTTCAGTCCATGCTGAAGGACGCGAAGCGCTGGCAGTGAGCCGCGGCTTCGCTGGGACGCGGGTCAGTGCTTGTGCTCGATCTTCTTCCCGTAGGTGACCTCGCCCTTGTCCACGCGAAGCGAAAATCCGCAGTCCGGGTTGGTGCATGCCCACGCCTTGAAGATTACCGACGCACCCTCCTGTCCGTAGTCGGAGAGCGGGATGAGAAGCCCGCTGTTACACTTCTGGCACTTGGGAAGATCCATCTCCTCTGCCTCCGTCCATCCGGTCCCGGCCAGGTAGGGCGAGGTCCAGTCGCCGGACTGTAAACAAAGAGTGCCGACGGTTCAAGCTGTTGCGGTTCCAGCATGCCGTCGTTCCAGAGAGTGCCCCCGAGAGGAATCGAACCTCTACCCCAGGCTCCGGAGGCCTGTGTGATATCCATTTCACCACGAGGGCAGGCGCGCGCCCGCTATCACAAGCGGGCAGGGGCCGTCCACCTCACTCGGCTGCCGGTGAGCCGGCACGTGCCTGAACCTCGGCGATCATCCCGAGGAGCTCTCCATGAACGCGCCCGTTGGAGGCGGCCGTCTGGCCACCCGCCAGCCGATGCGGCGCGCCGGTCAGGTCGCTCACTCGCCCGCCGGCCTCCTCGACGATCAGGCAGCCCGCGGCCACGTCCCAGGCATGGAGCTTCCACTCCCAGAAGGCGTCGAACCGCCCGCAGGCGACGTAGCAGAGGTCGAGCGCGGCGGACCCCACGCGCCGGACCCCCTGCGTCCGCCTGAGCGCTTCGCGCCAGAATGCCTCGTAGAAGTCCACCCGCTCACGGACGTCGTACGGGAAGCCGCTCGCCACGAGGCTCCGGCCGAGGCCGTCGACGTCCGAGACACCGATCGGGGCGCCGTTCAGGCGAGCGCCGCCGCCCCGGGTGGCGACGAAAGTCTCGTCGCGCAGCGGGTCGTGCACGACGCCGAGCACCACGCTCTCGCCCTGCTCGAGGGCGATGGAGACCGCGAACTGCGGGAAGCCATGGGCGAAGTTGGTCGTACCGTCGAGCGGATCGACGTACCAGCGATGGTCTCCGCGTCCCGGCATGACCGGCGACTCCTCGGCGACGATGCCGTGCTCCGGGAAGGCGTCGCGCAGGGTGGCCACGATGAGCCCCTCCGCCTCCCGGTCGACTGCCGTCACCAGGTCGATCTCCGACTTGAAGGAGACCTCCTGGCGCCGGCCGTACCGCTCGCGCAGAAGCGCGCCCGCGCGGGCAGCGGCAGCAGTCGCGACGCGCTCGAACTCCTGCACGGCGGCCTTGTCGCACGCGGTCCCGGAGCCTGCAAACGAGGTTGACATCGCAGGGGCCAAAACCTAGCATCGCCCGTTTCGCGGGTCGGTAGAGCCTCATCCTCTGGGCGGTAGCCAAGCTTGGTAAGGCACCGGACTTTGGATCCGGCAGCGAAGGTTCGATTCCTTCCCGCCCAACTCACGGGGATCGAACGCCGAGGATCGTGAAGGACGAGATCAAGATATTCGCCGGGAGCTCGAACCGGCCACTTGCCACGGCGATCTGCCAAGCCGTGGGGGTCCAGCTCGGCCAGGCCGAGATCGGCCGCTTCAGCGTCGGCTAGTGTCAGGTCGCGATCACCGAGAACGTCCGGGGCAGCGACGTCTTCGTGGTGCAGTCGACGTGCACGCCGACGAACGACCACCTGATGGAGCTGCTGCTCATGCTCGACGCCTTCAAGCGGGCGTCGGCCCGGCGCATCACGGCCGTCATTCCCTACTACGGCTATGCGCGGCAGGACCGGAAGGTTTCCCCGCGCGTCCCCATCAGCGCGAAACTCGTGGCAGACCTGATCACGGCGGCAGGTGCCACACGCGTCCTCACCGTCGACCTCCACGCCGGGCAGATCCAGGGATTCTTCAACGTTCCCGTCGACAACGTCTACGCCACGCCGGTCCTGATGCAGTATCTTCGCGAACGCCTCGGTCGGCGCGAGGTCACCGTCATCTCGCCCGACGCCGGCGGCGTCGAGCGGGCGCGGGCGTTCGCGAAGCGGCTGGACGCGAACCTCGCGATCATTGACAAGCGCCGGAGCCGCCCGAACGAGGTCGCCGAGATGCAGATCATCGGCGACGTCGACGGACGGGCCGCCGTAATAGTCGACGACATGGTCGACACGGCCGGCACGTTGTCCGCGGCGGCCGACGCGGTCCGCAAGGCGGGCGCGCCGATCGTGCTCGCCTGCGCGACGCATCCGGTCCTGTCGGGTCCCGCCATGGATCGCCTCGTCAAGTCCAGCATCGACGAGCTCATCGTGACCGACACGATCCCCCTCCGGAGCGACAAGCCGTCCTCCAAGATCCGCGTCCTGAGCGTCGCCCAGCTCCTCGGGGAGGCGATTCGTCGCACCCACGAGGAGGCGTCGATCAGCTCCTTGTTCGTCTAGAAGGGAGAAGCCACCGACATGGACGCCGTCGAGATCAACATCGAGCGCCGCACCGACACCGGCAAGGGCGCCGTCGGCCGGCTGCGACGAACCGGCGTCGTTCCCGCGGTCTTCTACGGGCCGAAGCGGAACACCGTGCACATCAACGTCAACGCGGCGGAGTTCGAGAAGAAGCTGCTTCACCTCGAGGGCTCGCACCTCATCCGTCTCGTCAACGGTGGCGGCGACGCGGAGCTGCACGACAAGATGGCGCTCCTCCGCGAGAAGCAGGTCCATCCCGTCACCGGGCTGGTCCTGCATGCGGATTTCTACGAGGTCGATCTGACGGAGCGCCTGGTCGTATCCGTTCCGCTGCGCTTCGCCGGGAAGGCCGCCGGCGTGGTCGTCGGCGGCATCCTGCAGCCGATCCTTCGCGAGATCGAGGTCGAGTGTCTCCCGACCGAGATTCCGGAGTTCATCGAGATCGACGTCTCACCGCTCGGCATCCACGAGGCGTTCCACGTCTCCGACCTGACGCTCCCGCCCGGCGTGAGCCCGGTGGGTGACTCCACGCGTACGGTCGTCACGGTCGTCCCGCCGACGATCGAAGAGACGAAGCCGGCCGAAGCGGCGGAAGCCGCTCCGGCGGAGGGCGCGCCGGCAGAGGGAGCGGCGCCGGCGCCGGCCGCGGCGGAAGCACCGCCTGCGAAGAAGGGCGGGGCAGAGGGGTGAAGTCCGTGAACGGCAACGAATCGGAGGGTTACTGCTGATGGCGGACCGCCGCTACGAGACACTCGTGCTGATCCACCCCGAGCAGGGAGAGCAGGGCGCCAAGGAGCTCACGAACCGCCTTCGTACCCTGATCGAGGAGCAGAAGGGTACCATCGGACAGATACAGGAGTGGGGTCTTCGCGACCTGGCGTTCCTGGTCGCGAAGCAGCGGCGGGCCTTCTACGTCCTCTTCGAATACCGCGCCACGCCGGCGGCGCTGGCCGAGGTCGAGCGCAACCTTCGCCTGACCGACGCCGTCCTCCGGTTCGTCTCGGTCCGTCAGGCGGAGAACGCCCCCCCGACTCCGGATCGCACCGCGCGCCGACCCGAGCCCGAGGAGCCCGACATGTCGCTCGAGGGTGCCGACATGGATCTCGGCGAGGAGATGTCATGAAGGAACGCGGCGAACGTCGAGGATCGAGCAGCAAGGGCGAGGGCCGCGGCTTTCGCCGGCGCGGCCTCGGGCGGCGGAAGGTCTGCCGCTTCTGCGCCGACAAGACGATGCAGATCGACTACAAGGACACGCGATCCCTCGGAAGCTTCCTGAGCGAGCGCGGCAAGATCATGCCGAGCAGGATCACTGGCAACTGCGCCCGTCATCAACGTAGCCTCACCGTCGCCATCAAGCGGGCACGCACGGTGGCGCTACTGCCGTACGCCACGAGCTACCCCTAAGGAGACGCGCACATGGCCGTCGAAGTGATACTCCGGGACGACGTCCCGAGCCTCGGGAAGATCGGCCAGGTGGTCCGCGTGAAGCCCGGGTACGCGCGGAACTTCCTCTTCCCGCGCGGGCTCGCCGTCGAAGCGAACCGCAAGAACCTGCACGTTCTCGAGCACCAGAAGCGCGTAATCGCGGCCAAGGCCGACCGCGAGCGCAAGGGCGCCGAGGGCGTCGCCCAGAAGCTCAACGGGCTGAAGCTCACGGTCACGGCACGCGCGGGCGAGGAGGGCAGGCTCTTCGGCTCGGTCACCAACATCGACGTCGAGCGCCTGCTCACCGACAAAGGGCTCCAGATCGACCGGCGTCGGATCGAGCTGGCGGACCCGATCAAGCAGCTCGGGACGTACCCCATAGTCATCCAGGTCGGACGCGAGGTCCGCGCGACCGTGGAGCTCACCGTCGTCGCCGAGTAGCCGCCGCGATCGAGCCACGATGCCGGCGCGGGCGGAGCTCGAGGAACGAGAGGCGAGCGGGCTCGCGCCGTACGCGATGCGCAGCCGCGACTCGCGCGGGCGGCGTCATCCGGAAGCGGAGCATCCGCTACGGATGGCGTTCCAGCGCGACCGCGACCGCATCATTCACTCGACGGCGTTTCGGCGCCTCGAGTACAAGACGCAGGTCTTCGTCAACCACGAGGGCGACTACTACCGCACGCGCCTCACCCACACCGTCGAGGCGGCGCAGGTCACGCGCACGCTGGCGCGGTCGCTGGGGCTGAACGAGGATCTCGCGGAAGCCGTCGCGCTGGCGCACGACCTCGGCCATACGCCCTTCGGGCACGCCGGCGAGCGCACGCTGAATCGCCTGATGACGCCCTACGGCGGCTTCGAGCACAACGGGCAGAGCCTCCGCATCGTGGACGTCCTCGAGGAGCGATACCCGACCTTCCGCGGCCTGAACCTCACCTGGGAGGTACGCGAGGGGATCGTCAAGCACTCGACGCGCTACGACCGGCCGCAGGTGCAGGAGTTCGACCCGGACTCCGCGCCGTGCCTCGAAGCACAGATCGTCGATTTCGCGGACGAGGTCGCCTACAACGCCCACGACGTCGACGACGGCCTCAAGTCCGGGATGCTTCACGTCGGCGATCTACGGACCGTATCGTTGTGGGCCGAGGCGGAGGCGGAGGTGGAGCGGACGGCACCGCGCGCGGCCGACCACGTGCGCTGGTATCAGACCATCCGCCTGCTCATCGATCGCCTCGTGTCCGATCTGGTGTCGACGCTGCACGACCGGCTCCGCCGCGACGGAATCCACCGCATCGACGACGTGCGTCGCGTGAAGCCACGGCTGGTGGAGTTCTCCCCCGAGATGACGGAGCGGAACCTCGAGCTGAAGGCCTTCCTCCGCGACCATTTGTACACGCATCATCGCGTGACGCGCATGACACAGAAGGCCGACCGCATCATGACGGCGCTCTTCGAGCTCTACCTGGCGGAGCCGAAGCAGCTTCCGCCGCACGTGACCCGTCGCGTGCGCGAGGACGGCGAGAGCGTTCCGCGCGTAATCGCGGACTACGTCGCCGGCATGACCGACCGCTTCGCCCTCGAAGAGTACAAGAAGCTCTTCGATCCCTACGAGCGGGTCTGACGCGGGCCGCGGCCGCCCCAATGGCGACGCAGGTTCTCATCATCGGGCTCGACGGGGCCACCTGGCGCCTCCTGGCGCCCTGGGCACGCGGGGGGCGTCTCCCGCACCTCGCCGCGCTCATGGCGCGCGGCACGTGGGGGCCGCTGCGATCGACCGTGCCGGCCCTGACGCTCCCGGCGTGGGCGTCGTTCATGACCGGGAAGAACCCCGGAGGCCACGGCGTGTACGCGTTTCAGCGCCTCGCGCCGGACCGCTATACCTCGGCCGGACTCGCCAACGCGCGCGACCTCGGCGCGACGCCGTTCTGGGACATCGCAGGAAGGGCAGGGCGGAGCGTCGGCGTCATCAACGTTCCGCCGTCGTATCCGCTCCGGCCGCTCCCGAGGGGCTACGTCGTGGGCTGCATGCTCACCCCACCCGGCGAGCGTCTGACCGAGCCGCCCGACGTCCGGGACGATCTCGGCGAGTACGAGATCGACGCGCAGGCACCCAAGGGGCTCCGCCGCGCCGATCCGACCTATCGCGAGCAGTCACTCTCGTATCTGCGGGCGATCCGGCGTCAGACGACGCTTCGCGCGGAGGCCACGCTCCGCCTGATGGCGCGGCGGCCGACGGATGCGCTCTGCGTGGTCTTCTATGCGCCGGATCGTGTGCAGCACTACTTCTGGGAGTACCTCGATCCCGACGCGCCCCGCGCGCCGGCCGACGCGGACGTTCAGGGCGCACTCGAGGAGGTCTTCATCGAGGTCGACGCGGCCATCGGCCGGCTGGTGAGTGCCGCCGGTCCCGACGCCACGGTGGTCCTCGTGTCCGACCACGGATTCGGCGCGAAGCCGGCGCTGTCCGTTCGCGTGAACCGCTGGCTCGCGAACGACGGGCTCCTTCGCCGCCACCCGTTCTGGCGGCTTCGCCGCCGCATCATCAAGAAGATGCTGCCGACGGCATGGCGTGCGCGCTGGGACACGCTCGACCACATCCTCGTCGACCGTCCCCGAACGCGCGCGTGGAGCGAGGCGCTGTTCACCGGAACCGCGGGCATCTGGGTACATCTGGCCGGGCGCTATCCGCACGGCTGCGTCGCGCCGGGCGTCGAGTACGAGGCAGTCCGCGATCGGATCATCCGTGGGCTCGACGCGCTGGTCGATGCCGAGGGCCATCGCGTGTTCGAGACCGTGCGGCGCCGGGAGGAGCTTTACCACGGCCCCTTCGTGGAGCGCGCGCCCGACGTCGTCGCCGTCTGCACGCCGCGCTTCGGCGTCATCTTCGACAGCCTCGGCCGCGAGCTACGCGACCAAGCGCTCTTCGGGCCCTTCGAGGAGCTCGGCTACACGGGCACGCACGATCCCCTCGGCATCTACCTGTTCGCCGGGCCGCCCATCGTGGCCGCCGGCGAGCGCGGCGAGCTCCCGATCGAGGCCGTCACCCCGGCGATCCTGCATCTCTTGGATGTTCCGGTGCCGCGCGATCTGGATCAGCCTGTCCGCACCGACCTGCTGCGGCCCGAGTATCTGCGCGCGCATCCGGTGCGGCTGGGCGATGCCATCGCCGCGCCCGCTTCGCGCGACACCGGCTGGCGCTCCGAGGAGGACGAGGCTCGGGTGGCCGATCACCTCCGCGCTCTGGGCTACCTCGAGTAGCGGTTACCGCACGTAGCCAAGCGCGCGCAGCCGCTCGAGCTGCTCGGAGTCGACCTCGTCGTCCGCCTTCCCGAACGCACGCGGCGACGTGCCGACCGGCGTCGTGCGGAGCCCGATGACGTGGTAGCCGTCCGCGGCCTCCGCCGACAGGGCGACGCGCAGCCAGCCGCCCTCGGCGCGCGCGCGGCCGAGCTTCAGGAACGCGCCCGGCGTCTCCTCGAGGAAGCTCTTCCGGAGCCAGCGACCGTAGCCGAAGATCCACGGAGGCGACGGCATCGAGAGGGCCGCGGCATCGACGTCGTACTCTCCATCCGGCAGGCGAACGCGCACGGTCACGGCGTCGTTCTTGCCGTCGCCGTGGGCCAGCCCGCGCTCCGTCCACAGCCAACCCGGCTCGCGGAGGAAGCCGCGCGGCGTGTCCATGTCGACCGGGATGCAGCGGACATCCGCGCCGCCGTCGAGGCTCCAGAAGTCCGGCCGGAAGAGGACACTTCCGCGGGCGGCGTCCCAGCGAGTCGTGTCGAAAACGCGTTCCGGACCGTCGAGCGTACGCGCCGCTTTGCGTGCGAGCGCGCGGGCGAGCATGTCGGAGCTGGGACCCGCCGGGACGAGCGTTCGCCGGCCGTCCGCGACCTCATACAGGAGGCGAGGCCCAAGACACCGTGCCCGCGGCGAGCCCGGCTGCTCCTCGCGGAGCAGGTGTCGACCGGCGCGCACGCCCCGATACTCCTCCCAAGCGTAGAGAGCGGCCGAGCGACCACACGCGCGACAGACGCGACCGTCCGGCGTCATCTGCGCGCGGCCGTCGAAGCGCACGCCGGGCGGCGTCGGGATACTCAGCAACGACAGCAGCGTCGGCAGGACGTCGACGTGCTCCGTGATCCGCGACGCACGCTCGCCCGCGCGGACCGGACCGCCGGCGAGGATCCACGGGACGTGCTGGACGGCGTCGGCGAGCGACTGCGTATGATCGGTGCGCCCATCCTCGGCCAGCTCCTCACCATGGTCCGCGGTGACGACGACCAGCGTCTGCCGTAGCCCGGGATCGGCGCGCTCCACTACGGAGAGGAGCCTCCCGAGGTGTCGGTCGGCGTACCGGAGACGCGCGTCGTACATCCACTGGAAACGCCGGCGGTCGGCGTCGGTGAAATCGCGAGCATCGGAGCTGGACCACCGCCGCCGCTCGCGATCGAAGCGTGGCTCGCCGGCGGCGTCGAAGCGGCCGTCGCCCGGATCGAACGGGGTGGCCACTCCCTCCGGGACGGGACGGGGCAGGTGCATGTCCATCAAGTGGACATAGAGGAAGAGGGGACGGGTCCGGTCGCGCGCCTCCCAGAGGGCGATGGCCCGGTCGACGACCTGCGCGGCGTCGCCATGGCCCTCGTCCGCGCTGAACGCGACCAGCTCGAGGCCGTCGAACTGCCGCCCGAGCATCGAGTCGGCGATCACCCACGCATGGGCACTGACCCCGATGGACGCATAGCCGTGCGACCGGAGCACCGCAGGAAGCAGCACCGCCGTCGGATCGTGTCGGTAGAACTCGAACTCGCGCGGGTGCTCGTACGGCTTGAATCGCCCGAGGATGTTCTGATGGTAGTAGCGGCCGCTCATGAGCTGCGGCATCGAGGCGCGCGTCGCGTGCGAGTTGGCGTGATGCGCGAGGAAGACGGCGCCGCGGCGGGCGAGGTCGTCGAGCACCGGCGTCCCGGCCTCCGGCCGTCCCCAGGCGCCGATGCGATCGGCGCGCGTCGTATCTAGGAGGACGAAGACGACGGACGGCGGCGCGGCCGCGTGGGCGACGCGCGCGAGAAGCAGAAGCAGACACGCCGGCACGACCCAGCGTGTCCGCGGTCGAGCTTGCCCGCCTCGAGCCCGGTCTGTAGAGTGGCGCGCTTTTTCGCCACCCATGCCGAAGGTTCTCGTCATCGGGCTCGACGGGGCAACGTGGCAGCTCTTCAGGCCCTGGGCAAGCGCGGGACGTCTGCCGCGCCTCGCCGCGCTCATGCAGCGGGGCACGTGGGGACCGCTGCGCTCGACGATCCCGCCGCTCACGCTGCCCGCGTGGTCGTCGCTCATGACGGGGCGGAATCCCGGCGGTCACGGCATCTACGCATTCTGGCGCCTCGGGACACATCGCTACGAGCCCGGTCCCATCGCCAACGCCAGCGATCTGCGAGCGCCGACCATCTTCGACGTCGCCGGGCGCGCGGACCGGCGCGTCGGCGTCGTCAACGTGCCGCCGTCGTACCCCATCCGGCCCGTCAACGGCTTCGTCGTGAGCTGCATGCTGACGCCGCCCGGCGAGCGCTTCACGGATCCTCCCGAGGTGGCGAGCGAGCTCGGCGACTACCAGATCGACGTCCGCGCCCCGGATGGGCTGCGCAACGATCCCAGGGCCTTCGCGGAGAAAGGGCTCGGCTTCCTCGAGGCGCTCCGCCTGCAGACGCGCCGCCGCGCGGACGCCGTCATCCGCCTCATGCAGCGGCGGCCGATCGATCTCCTCGGCGTGGTCTTCTATGCGCCAGACCGCATCCAGCACTTCTTCTGGGAGTTCCTCGGCGACGAGGGGCGCCTGGACGAGCAGGGTCGCAGCATTCGGGCGGCGTGCGATGCGGTCTACCGCGAGCTGGACGATGCGGTCGGCCGGCTCGTCGACGCCGCCGGGCCCGATGCGACGGTGCTGGTTGCCTCCGACCACGGCTTCACCTCCAAGCCCGCACACTCGATTCGCATCAATCGCTGGCTGGCAGACAACGGCCTGCTCCAGCCGCGCCCGCTCTGGCAGCTCCGCCGGAAGATCGCCAAGCGCGCGTTGCCGTCGGGCTGGCGGGCCCGCTACGACCGCTTCGAAGCCACGGTGAATCCCGCCCGGACGCGGGCGTGGGCCGACCGCATCGAGACGACTACGGCGGCAATCTGGGTGCATGCAAAAGACCGCTATCCGCTCGGCTGCGTCAGCCCGGGGGCGGAGTACGAGGCCGTTCGGACGCAGATCATCGACGGGCTCGAGGCGCTCCGCGACGATCAGGGCCTTCCGGTCTTCCGGCGCGTCTACCGGCGCGAGGATCTGTATCGTGGGCCGTTCGTCGAGAACGCGCCGGATCTCATCGGCGTGAGCAGCGAGCGCTACGGCCTCGTCTACGGGAGCCTGCGCCGCGATCTCCGCGCGCGAAGTCTGTTCGGCCCCTGGCAGGAGCTCGGCTATACCGGCACGCACAGCCCCGAGGGGCTCTACCTGCTCGCCGGCCCTCCCGTGCAGGCGCTCGGCGAGCATCGCGAGTACCCGATCGAGTCGGTCGCCCCGACGGCGCTCCATCTGCTGGACGTCGCGATCCCGCCGCAGATGGAGGCGCCGGCCATCACCAGCGCGCTCCACGACGACTACCTCCGCACGCACCCGATCCGCATCGCCGAGGATGCAGGCGACGACGTCGCCGCCGCCTCGGATTGGAAGTCGCAGGAGGACGAGGCGAAGATCGCCGACCACCTCCGCGCGCTCGGCTACCTCGAGTAGGGACGGCTAGCGGCCGTCGGCGAGCGCGCCGACGCGCGCGCGGAGCCAGAGCCAGAGATTTCGCGGCGTCGGCGCGAGACGCACCGCCCAGCGCGCCTGGTTGAGGCGTCCCTCGCGGGATCCCGCGCGATGGAGCTTGCGGGCGTTCCGATACGCCCGGCGCGCGAGGCGTTCGCGCCAGTCGTCCGGTGGCGGAATCCCATGGGTGACGAGACGCGCGAGGTTCATCTGCACAGCGATGACCTCCTCGTGGACGTTCGTCCCGAGCACGAGCTGGCGGCTGGTGTCCGATGCGGAATGGACGCGGAAGAGCCCGTAGGGTCGGTGCGTGCACCAGACGGGACCGCACTCGCCGATCCGGAACCACATGTCCATGTCCTGTGTGTGCCCGAAGACGGTGCAGAAGCCGCCGACGCGCTCGTAGGCCTCGCGCTTGACGACAGTTCCCGCGTACTGGAGGAGCTGCTCGGCGGCCTCGACGCGGAGGAAGTCCTCGAAGACGCCGCCGAGCTCCGGCCCGCGCGGGCCGATCACCGCCACCCAGCGTCCGGTCTCGTCGATCATCACGAGGGGGCCGGCGACCATGACCAGATCCGGGCGGACCGCGATCGCGCGGCGACACTCATCGTAGAGGCCGGGCAGCACCGCATCGTCGCCGTGCAGGATGTGGACCCAGTGCCCGCGCGCCCGCTCTACGCAGACGTTGAACGTCTGCGTCGGCCCGAGATTCCGCGGGTTACGGTAGAAGACCACACGCCCGCGGCCGAGCTCCGCGACGACCGCTTCGGGGTCGTCCTTGGTGGAGCAGTCGTCCACGATCTCGATCTGCATCTCGTCGCGCCCGGCATCCTGCGCCAGCACGCTGGCGAGCGTCTCGCGCAGGTAGCCGGCGCAGTTGTAGGTGGGGATCATCACCGAGAAGAAGGGCCGGGAACCGGGTGGCACCGGCGCGATCGCGGGTGTCGCCGCCCGGATCTCCTCCGGCGACGGTGGCGGCGGCAGCCGGGACGCCACGAGCCCGCGCCTCAGGAGCCGCGGAGCGCGGCGCCGGCGGCGAACCCCTCGCGGATCGACTCGGCGATGCCCTGGAAGGTCCAGCGCCCGTAGCGCCCGGCGGGAAAGACGCGGTGCTGCTCGAGCGCGCGCATCGCCAGCCGGGCCCACGTCGAGCCGGGCCACGACCACGTGTACGCGACGTCGATCCACGTCGGATCGACTACTTCGGCCGCCCCGAGGAAGCCCCAATCCTGGAGCTCGCGCACGACCTCGTCCGCGTAGCGCGCCGTCTGCTCGGCGGACGGGTGTTGGCCGCCCGCGTAGGCACGCTCGATGTAAAGGCTCACGCGGTCTCGCGCGCGGCGGTTCGATGCGGGCAGGAAATCGGGATCGACGGCGTCGTAGAAGCCGACGCGATGGAAGCCCGAGCGCGAGCCCGGCAGGTACACCCACTGGTCGTCGGGGCACTGCGGACCCCGACGCCCGCCGACGTTCAGGACGAGCACGGACGTAAAGGGATCGGGATCGGCCTCGACGGTCAAGCCGGCCATCTCGAGCGTGCGGTTGAGCGGCAGCGTCGAGAGCAGCGTCTCGTACCCGACGCTGGTGCCGTCCTCGAAGTGCACGGCGCGCGCATGCAGGTCGATGCGGGTCGCGCGCTTTCCGTAGCTCACGCGCGCGGCCGCCGCGAAGCGCCGCGCGAGCGCGTCGAGGCCGTCCTGCGGATAGACGAACTGCACGTTGTAGCCGACGGCCGGCGTCTCCGCGACGGCGCCGCGGATCGCGAGCGCGAGGTTAACCGGCGACTTGTAGGCGTCCTGCGGCGCGATGCGATCGTGCAGGCCCGCCGTGTAGAGCGCGTGAAACGGACGGAAGAAGAGCTCGCAGAGCGTCGGCCCGAAGCTCTCCTCGTGCCACTCCCGCATCGTGCGCGCGCCGCGGTGCGGCCGCGCCATCTCCGCCAGCGCGCGCGTGACGACGTCGTTCCCGAGCGCGTGGAGGTGATTCTGGATGGGGTAGGGCACCGCGAGGCGCTCGTCCGGGAAGTAGACGGAGGACCGCCGCGCGTAAGAGCGCAACGGCGTGAGGCGTGCGATGTGCGCCAGCGTGATCGGATCGCCGCCGAAGATCCAGTGCCCGCCGCCGATCTCGAAGCGGTATGCGTCGCCGTCGCGCGGCCGCTCGTGGAGCCGGTCCTGCGTTCCCGGGCGGACGTAGTACGAGGAGCAGATGCCGCCCGGCGTCTCGACGGCTTCGAATACGGGTGCACCCGAAGCCACTCCCGCCGCGAGCCCCGTCACCCCCGCGCCGAGGATCACGACGCTCATTCAGCGCGCGCGACTGGGGGGCTGAGCGGCGTGGCGGCGGCCCGCGACCGGGCAGAACCTGGAGTGATGCACGGCATGCGGGGCGCCCTTATAGCGAACGAAGGAGGGCCGCGCGAGCGACGCGCTCCATCAGCGCACGCCGTACCCCCGTCCCGCCATGCAAGCGGTGAATATCTGCGACCAGCTCTCGCTCGACGTCGCCTGTGCGGACGCGGTGTTCTGACATTGCGCCTGGTCCTTGTTCATCTGGGCCTGGCTCTGCTTCTGCTCGGGATAGACCCTGAGGCTGGTGGGCGCCGGGGGTGGCGCGGGCGGCGGCGGAGGCGGCTGTTGTTGTTCGCAGCCGCTGCCGACGGCGGCACAGATGGCGAGCACGGCGAAGAGCGGCACTGAACGGCGGACGGGTCTGATCATGGAGTCCTCCTCCGGCGGCACCTAGCACGCTGCGCGCGCGCCAACCACAACAGCCGGCCCGTCGGAAGCTTGTTCGTCGGAGCGCGATCGGATAGCGAGCAAGCCGATGGCGGCATTGCCGAGAGCGTCTCGTGCGGTGGCGGCACTCCTCTTCGCTGCGGGATGCAGCGCCGCGTCCGGCGTCCGCATCCAGGCCGATCGCAACCCGGCGGCCGATTTCAGCCGATATGCGCGCTACGCGTGGGCGACGGCACCGATCGGCGGCGGCGAGTGGCCGGCAAGGAACGACCGGACCGCCTTCGATTGGAAGGTGCGGAGCCTGGTCGATGAGCAGCTCGCGCAGCGGGGCTACGGCCGCGGCGTGCCGGAACAGGCGGATGTTCTCGTCGACTACCGGGTGTCCACGGAGGATCGGGAGGTGGCCGACACGTTCACGGACTACGCACGCTACCGCTCCGCGGGCGGCAGCGCCGGCCTGGGCGAGGCGTACGTCAAGGGCTACCAAGAGGGGACACTCATCGTGGAAGTGCTCGACGCCCGCACGCGCAAGCTCGTCTGGTACGGCTCGGCGAGCGCCGTCGTGAATCCAGAGCTGCGCGAGAAGCGGTTGCCCGACGCCATTCGGCGCATGTTCGAGCGTTTCCCTGCCCGCTAGGTCACCCTCGCAGGCTGACCCGCCAGCCGAGGCGAAGCCCGCCAGCCAGGCCATTGAGGACGCCTCGGCTTAGCGTCCAGTGCGAGCCTTATTCCAGCGCGCCTTGCCGGCCTTGCTGGCGATGGCCTTTCGGCGCTTCGCGGTCAGGGCCTTCGCGCGAGCCTTGCCGCCCTTGAGCCCACCCAGGCGGCCGAGGCTCACGGCCGCAGGGTTCTTGCCCCCATCGGGGGCGGGGTCCCGCGGCCGGCGGGGACGGGCTGGCATCGCGGCCCAGTATGGCATTGGCTCTTGACCGGTCAAGCACGCGTGCCTAAGTTCCGCCGCACCCAGGGGGACCAACGCCATGCCGGAGACGCCCGTAGTCTACGACGACGTTGAGGTGCTCGAACACGACGACCTCGGTTTTACGTGCCGCCTCGGCACCGCCCGCGTGTTCATTGGGAAGTACGTGCCCATCAATGGCACGACGATACGCCGCAAAGGTGATCGTGGCCGCCTGACACTCCCGCGCTGGTTCGTGGAGCAGGAGGGGCTACCGCTGGACGACCACCTCAGCGACGCCCAGCTCGAGGATTGGCAAGCGCGTGTGCGTCTCAAGGTCGCTGCGGCGCAGGAGTACGCCGACGCGCATCCCGGCAATGCGAAGGCGCGGCAAGCACTCGACCGCGCCACGAACGAGCTGGCTGCGGCGATGCTTCTCAGGGGGAGACGGCAGGGACGGCGCTAGGGCTGGTTTTCTGCTGACTGACCCACTACCACTTAAGTTGACATAACGAGCCTTATCGGACTCTGGAGTCCCGCCGAGGAACAATCGTCCTCCGCGTACCTCGCCCCATCGAATGTGAGGTACAAGCTCGCGCGAGGAGGGTCGTCAATGAACAAGTCCAAGGTCCGTGACCTCGGCGCGTGGTATCCCGATCACCTCAACGAAATCGGTGATGCCACCGTGCGGACCCTGCCGAACTCCACCACTGGAGCCCTCGTCACCGCGGTCGTCCGGTCGGACGGCACGCTCGTTACCTTACCGCCGGCGATGGAGATCACGAATGATATCAACGACGACGGGCTCGTGCTGGGCCTCCTCGGGTCGGGGTCGGTGAGGCAGAGCGTCTTGTACGATATCAAGACTTCGACCGTCGAGCCGATCACGATCCCGGGCTTCTCCTTCATCTCGGCGCGAGCGATCAACAAGCATGGCGACGTCGCGGGCGCCGCGGGCCGCGGCCCTTCACTAGCCGACGACTGGCGCGGCTTCATCTTGGAGCGCAAGACCAAGACGGTGACGTGGGTCTTCCCGACGATCCCGCTGCTTCCGGGGCAGATTCCCTTCCTCGGGCTGCACGATCTCAACGATGCCGGACACGCGATTGGGCAACAGGGTTGGTGGTATGAGACAAAGGGTGGAAAGCTGCAGAGCACGTTCCGCGCCACGGGCGTGTTCTACGACGGCACGGTCACCACGATCGGGAGCCCGGGCGTCAAGATGGTCGCAGTCTATGGCGTCACCAACAACGACCGGGTGAAGATCGACTATGAAGACGCGCAGGGTGCGCATCTCGCCGGATACTACGATGCACCGATCGCTGCGATCACGCCCTTCCCGTACGGCAGGATCATCGCACTCAATTCCGCGGGACGCATTCTCTGGCAGGAGGGTCACCCCGGTTACCGTTTACGGCTGACGGCCAACGGCCACACGACCGACTTGGATGCGCTCTTCCCCGACAAGTCCGGGTGGACCGACTGCTGGCCAACCGCGATGAACGAGTCTGGTGTAATCATCGGCGAAGGGCTTCTCAACGGAGACTACCGTGGTTTCATGCTGACACCGGTCGAGGTCGTCCTCCCGGCCGAGGAGGCGGTCGCCAGGATCCTGTGGGGAGTCATCCAGGACGGGGACGGCCGCGTGGTCTTCGGCGGCCGGCTGCGCCGCATTCCTCCGCGCGGGCCCGTGCGCGAGCTGCTCGCTGCGCTCCCGGACGAACTGCGTCGAGACCTCTCCGCAGCCGTCGAGCATGCCCGGATCGACGATGCATTGGGGGCAAGGGAATTCGAATCCCGGGCCCGGAGCATACTGTCGAGCTTCGACTGGCGGAGCCGCCAGGGATGATGCAACTCGGAGCGGGACGCTACCGCGTGTCGGACGCGTCTGCGGCTGCCGGAGCCTGATCCGCCTTCACCCCCGGCGCCTTCGCCTCGGCGAATGTCCGCATCCAGCCCTCGGGCGCCTCTTTCACGAGGCGGGCATAGATCGCCCGCGCCTGATCCGCCTGACCCTGGGTCTCGAGCATACGCGCGACGCCGAGTGACGCCTCGGCGCGAGCCGGACCGTCGAGCTTCTCCGCCTGGACGTACGCATCGTGCGCGCCGGCGCTGTCGCCGCCGAGCTCCTTGGCCCGGCCGAGGCCGACGAGCGCCTGCTGACGCAGATAGTCCGGCGCCGCGGCGGTGCTGAGATACT
>Ga0111539_10005269_pt1 | contig 16742 bp, 10 predicted proteins | sample RhiMethybrSRZTD1_FD_79667 | JGI IMG/M metagenome (GOLD analysis project Ga0111539, IMG submission 79667) | Populus rhizosphere microbial communities from Tennessee, USA - Rhizosphere MetaG P. TD hybrid SRZTD1 (version 2) (version 2) | ecosystem: Host-associated > Plants > Roots > Rhizosphere >... | reverse complement strand
TAGACCAACGACGCCCCGCACCTGGACGGTGCGGGGCACCGCGTTCCTTGCCAATCGCGCTGAAGTGGATCGCAACTTGTCGCTGACCTGCGTCTTGCGGACCGCGTCCGGCGCCGTGCAGCCGTGCTTCGCGACACCGGCGGCCGTGCAGATCGTCAAGTCCACGCCGACCAATGCGCAGCCGTTCTCGATCACCCTCGGGGATCACTCGCTCGACGATTTCCCGATGAACGGCTACGTTGCGATCGCGTTCACCGACACTGAGGGCACTCGCGGAGCGGTCAAGCCGTTTGCGATCTCGATCAAGCCTGGCACGAGTACGGGACAGGACTACGAGTTGTTCAGGGGCGCCTTCTTGTGGGCCCTCGGGGTCGTTCTCGCTGCTACCGTGATTATCTGCATCGTGTGCAAGTCCCTGTACATCCTCTTTCATCGCATGGGCTCGCCGACGTGGTCGTTCACTTCCAGCTGGAGTTCGACGATCACGATCGGCGCGGCCGTCGTCACGTCGTTCGTGGGTTTCGTTGGCCTGCCGGAGTACGGTCACACGCTCAGTAAGAGCGGGTACGCGATTGGGAGTCTGATCGCGGCCGGCCTCGTCGGACTGGCACCTGGTGTCTACAATCTGTTTCGCAAGCCGGTGAGGGGTGGTACGACACCGGAGACCGTTCAGTACCAGGGTCTCGTGATCATGTTTCTCGTGGCCGCGATCTTCACGATCACCGGCGCTCTCGCGCAGCTCGAACTGCTTCGGCTGATGATGGGCGATTTGGCAATGGCCGGCCTGCTCAGTGCACCGACAGGAGGGGCGCTCGGCTGGCTGTGGCGTGGTGTGCAGGGCGCCACGATCGTGTACGCAGCATTCTCACTGATGCAGGCCGTCAAGAGTCAGAAGGGCGATTCAAAGAACGAGAAAGTGTTCAAGGACGCGCTCAAGCCCGCGCCGCCGCAACCGCTCGAACACTGGACTCTGCTCTAGCTCCGACGAACCGACTCTTTGTGTCACGAACGAACTCTGTGGACACGTCACGTCGTGTTGACGTTTTCTTCATTGCACACGTACATCGCGGCGGCTAGAGTACGCGCCTCCCACGCTCTTGCGGTTCTCTCGATTCAGAAGAGGAGAATCCCAATGCGTCCAACTCGTGCTCTGCTGACCCTTGCGGCAGTGCTGGCCGTCGGCCTGCTCACCATCGGCGAACGATCGATCCGCGCACTGACAGCGGCCACGCCGGCCACCGAATGGACCGTCAGTTTCAAGACGACGAACAACTACTACATGGTGGCCGAAAACGGCGGCGGGTACTACGTCAACGCGAATCGCACAGCCATCGGGCCGTGGGAAACGTTCACGCTGTACGACTGGGACGGCGGCAACATCGAGGATGGCGACTTCGTCGGCATCCGTACGTGGAACGGCAATACCTGGCTCTGGTCCGATCCGAACGAGGAGATCATCTACGCCATCGGCGGCGGTCCGAGCGACACGCTGTACCAGATTCAGAATCAGGACCAGTACAGCCAGACGATCACCAACGGCACGCACGTCGCGTTGTACTCGTGGGACATCGGACGGTACATTTGCGCGGAGGGCGGCGGCGGCAGCTACGTCAGCGTGAACCGGAACGTCGCCTGGTCGTGGGAGACGTTTGAGTTGGTAGTGCACTAACCAACTTAGAAGTTAGAAGCCAGAAGCCAGAAGCTAAAAAGCCAGAAGCCAGAAGTTCGGAAGCTGAAGCCTTCACTTCTGGCTTCTGGCTTCGAACTTCTAACTTGGAAGAGCGGCGGCCGGAAGCCGAAGCCGGAAGCTGAAGCCCTCACTTCTGGCTTCTGGCTTCGAACTTCTAACTTGGAAGAGCGGCGGCCGCCACGAAATGTCGAGGCCCCGCTGCGGCGGCGTACGCGACCGCGCGTGGGTGATGCCCGGTTTCCGCGGCTTCGAGCACGAGCCCCCATCAGCTTCGTTGGCATACGGTGTGCCTTCCTACAGGCAGACCGGACGTTCCCCCTATTCGAGGTCCAACGTGATGCTGAAACGAATTCTCGCTACCGCGCTCTTGTTCGTCCTGGCGGGCGTACCCATGCTCGCTCAGTCTCCTAAAGTCGAAGTCAGTGCAACGCTCGGCTGGACGTTTTCCGACGGCGTGTCCGGCGATGCCGTCCTCGCCGGAGACGGCAAGCTGTACGACCGTGTCGATCCCAAGGACTCGGGATCGTTCGGGCTCAATATCGGCGTGCTCCTCGGCCAGGCTGAGGTCGGATTCATGTGGGGCATGCAGCCCACGAAGCTGCTCATCAGCGGCACCAACGAGCGCACGCTCGGCGATCAGTCGATCAACACCTATCACGGCTACTTCGGCTACAACTTCATGCCTGACTCGAAGGTCGTGCCGTACGTGTTCGGCGGTCTGGGTGCCACGAACTTCAGTAAAGTCGACTTCCAGACCATCGCGGGCGCGAATCTGACCATCAGCAGCGAAACGCAGTTCTCGACCACGTGGGGCGCGGGCGTGAAGTTCTTCCCGAGTCCGCGCGTTGGCGTCCGCGTCGGTGCGCAGTTCACGCCGACCTACATCAAGTCGGACGCGGCGGGCTGGTGGTGCGATCCCTACTGGGGCTGCTACCTGGCGGGAAGTCCGCAGTACTCGAATCAGATGTCGCTCAACGGCGGCGTGGTGTTCCGGTTCTGATCGTTCACTTTCGACACAACAACGCCGGCGCTCCACACGTGGGACGCGCCGGCGTTGATCTGTACGGACGAGGTTACTTGGCGGCTTCGATGTGCGTGAGCAACGCCGCCGTGTACGTGAGCTCGAGCTTGTCGCCAGGCTTGATGCCCTCGAGGTTCTTCTTGTCCTCGATCTTGCGCGTGACCGTCCGGCCGTCGTCGGTGGTGACCGTGATCGACGGCACGGCGGGATCCAGCGCCTTGACGGTGACGGTCGCCCGTTCCTGCGCCGAGATGGTCGCCCCCGGCATCGCGCCCGTGCCGCGCGTCACGCTTGCTTCCATGCCCGCCGGCGCGACCTTGTCGCCGGGCTTGCGCACCTGCACGACGAGGGATTCGTAGTAGGTCATTTTCACTTTCTGACCCACCTTCAGTTCGTTGAACCGCTCGACCATCGGTCCGGCGACGAACGTGTCTTCCTCACCGTCCTTGTCGTTTCGCAGCGTGATCTTCCGAGTCGTGCTGTCGATCGCCTGAATCGTGGCGCTGCCCGTCACCGACGTGGTCTTCACGATCGGCTGCTGCTGCGCGAGAAGTGCTGCGCCGGCCATCAGCGCAAAGCCAGCCAGCGTGATACTCGTTTTCGTCATCGTGCTCCTCCATGGTTGGTGGACGTTACTGAGTTTTCTTGTATCCGGAGTTGGTCACTTTGACCTGCAGCTTCTTGGCCGCGACATCGAGCGTCGTCTGCTGCGGGTACGCGGTGCCGTCCTGCAATGTCGCGAACGTCACCGCCAGCTTGACGTCGTCCTCTTTTGGCTTTTCGACGAACGACTGCACGGTGTACGACACCAACTTCTTCGTCGCAGGATTGAGGCCGATGGCGAGGAGGTCGCCGGGCTTCAGGTAGTCCTTCACGTTCAGGTGCACGGCGCCGGTGGACGGCTGCGTGGCGACGTTGCCGGCCGCCTGTGCGGCCTGGATCTTCTGCGGGTCGGGCGGGACGTACTCGTGCACGAGCGCGACCACTTTCTCCATGTAGTCCTTCATCTCGTCCACTTTGTTTTCGATCACCCGTTCCTTCACGCGGCCGCCTCCGCGCCCGCCGCCTGAGGGCGCCGGCGCGGCTTTCGGCGCTGCTGCGGCGGCCATCGGCGTCTTCTGGACCTTGCCGTCGGCGCCGTAGTAGCACTGCTTCTGTTCCTGCTTCTTCACTTCGCCCTTGAGCGTGACCTGCGTGGTCTCGACCCACGAGTACGTGCGCAGCTGCGCCTGGTTCTCGGCAAGCGCCGCCTTGAGCGCCGCGACGCCCTCCGCCGGCGGCGGTGTTTGTATCAACACGACGCTCGACAACGCCGCGGCGAACGCGATTCTCAATGTCATGCTCAGCTCCTTGGGCCGCCCCACGGCATGTCGCGGCGGTGGCCGCCGCTTGCGTGGCAGATCGGCCGGAAAACCTCAGAAAACAGCGGGTCGGCACACGACCCCCTGGAGGTGGAGCAGAAGACGTACCTGCCGCCTGCGGCGGAGGTCACCGGTCAGAGGTCAGAGGTCAGAGGTAGGTCGGAGGTCGGAGGTGAGAGGGAAGTTGGAAGGGAGAGGTCAGAGGTGGGGTCAGATCTTGCGTTGCAAGGTCGTCAACCGACCTGGCAACGCAAGATCTGACCCCAATCCGTTACTTGAAGAGCTGCGGTGTGAACTCGACGAGGTAGTTGCGCCAGTTGATCCACGTGTGCCCGCCTGGGCTCTCCGTGAACTGCGCGTCGAAGCCGTGTTTCTTCAACAGGTCCACCGTGGACTTCGAGGTCGTGATCAGCCCGTCGTCTTTGCCGGTGCTGAACCAGACGAGCTTCACGCCCTTCTTCAGAGAAGCGTTGTCGAGCATCGCCTGATGCTGCTGTTCCCACGTCGCGCCAAATGCAGGCGCCGGAGTGGTGGCCGCTGCTGCCGGCGCCGCGCCGGCGGCCGCGCCGGGTGCCGCACCTGGTGCAGCGCCGCGTCCGCGTCCTCCGCCACCGCCAAGCAGCCCGGAGCTGAACACGCCGATGTACGCGTACTGATCAAGGTGCGGAATCGCGATGTTCAGCGTCTGGCTGCCGCCCATCGAGAGGCCCGCGATGGCGCGGCTCTGTCGATCGGTCAGCACGCGGTAGTGCTTTTCGACGTACGGCACGATGTCCTGCACGAAGTCGCGCGTGAAGTCATCGGGCGCGCCGGCTGCCGGCGGCGTCGCCGCCGGCGCCGCTCCGACGCCGGGCACCGGTCCGTTCGTGTGACCGGCCGGCATCACGACGATCATCGGCTTCGCTTTCTTCGCGGCGATCAGGTTGTCGAGGATGAATGCCGCGCGTCCTTCCGACGTCCACGCGTCGTCCGAGTCGCCGGCGCCGTGGAGCAGATAGAACACCGGGTACTTCGTCGTGTTGCCTTCGTACCCGGGCGGCGTGTAGACGTGCATGCGCCGATCGCGTCCGAGCGCGGTCGAGTAGTAGGTGACCGCCGCGACGGCGCCGTGCGGGACGTTCTTCGAATCGAACCACTCGGAGCCGGCGACGTAGGCGACGCTCCACACGTTGTTGTTCGACTCGCTCGTCGCCGGGCTGCGCGGATCGATCGTCGCGACGCCGTCCACGTTGAAGTTGTAGCGATACGCGCCCGCCGGGACCGGCCCGACGGTGACGGACCACACGCCGTCCTCGCCTTTCGTCATCACGCCCGTCTGTCCGAGGCCTGGAATGTCGCCCGCGCTGAGGCGCACGGCCTGCGCGCGCGGCGCGTAGATGCGGAACGTGATCTTCTTGTCGGGCAGTACCTCCGGCGAGACGACGGCCGGCGCCGCGGGGCCGCCGCGTCCTTGTCCGCCGCCTGGAGCCGCAGGCGCGGCTGCGGCTGGCGGAGCCGGTGGATTCTGTTGCGCCGCGAGCGGTGCCGCGGCAGCCAGCGCCGCGAACGCGGCCAGGCTCACGAGGCGAATGGTGTGATGCGGGGTCATGGGTGAACTCCTCGCGAGGATGGTAGCGCATTGGGGGGCAGAGTTTTTCGGGCTTCGGGCTTCCGACTTCGGGCTTCCGGAAGCCGGAAATCGGAAGCCCGAAGCCGGAAGCCCGAAGCCGGAAGCGCTACCATGTGCCCGTGGCCCGCATCCCCTCCCGTCTCTCAATTGGCTCCGCGCTCGCCGTCTTTGCGTTCGTCACCGCCGGCTGCCTGCAGATGTCGATCAACCCGCTGTTTGATCTGTCGGGCGGACGATTCGACGATCGGCTCGTGGGCGCCTGGAGCTGCCGGGAGGCCGAGACGTGGACGTTCGAGCAGAAACAAGAAACCGATCACGGCCGCACCCTGCGCTACTACGACGTACTCGTGAAGAGTGGCGACGAGGAGGGCAGGGCGATTGCGATATTCGGGAAGATCGGCACACACGACTTCATCACGTTCACGGCGGAGGACGAAGCATCGGGCGTGCCGCCGTTCCTGCGCCGCCACTACCGCTCGGTCTTCAGCTTCGGGCGTGTCGAGCTCAGCCCGAATCGCGTCGCGTTCTTTCTGCTTGACGGCGATTGGGTGGACAAGAACAGCAACGCCGTGGCGCGAGGGCTCGGACAGAAGATGTTCGACGACTCCGTGCTGTTGACCGCGCCGTCCACAGCGCTGCAGACCTTCGCCGCCGCGAACGCGACCAACGCCAAGGCGTTTCCGCAGACGATGGTGCTGGTGAAGGCCGGCGCGTCGGGCGCGTCCTGTTACGCGGATTAGGAGCGCCCGCAAAGGCACTGCGGCAAGTTAGGCGCTCGCAGGCGAAGTCGATTGTCGACAAATGGTACCGGTTCCATTTGTGGGTGGGCAGGAGTATTGTTGGCCTTGTGTGTGGTGGGGCAGTGACCCTTGCGATGACTCCTCCTACCGCTTCGCCGATCGCGGTTATCCGCCGCGCTCGGACCGCCACCCATCGCTGCGGGTCTAGCCAGACGCTGCTGCGCACACCAGTCACTGAAGGTCATCCGTCGGGCGGCTTCATCCAGCGACGTCGTTTGTTCCAGACCACCACAAGCACGAGATAGCAGGAACTGACACCACCGCTGTGAAGTGCGTCGGGCGGAAATCGAACCGGTTCGATCAGAAGGAGAAGTCATGAGAAGCACGCGCGGCTTGGGCACGTTGGCCACGGCGCTCGTCGTTCTGTTAGCGACGGCATCGTCGGCGCGAGCACAAATCACGACCGGCTCGGTGGCCGGGACCGTGAAGGACTCTCAGGGCGGCGTCATCCCGGGTGCGACGGTGACGCTCGTCAGCGAAACCAAAGGCACGAAGTCAACGCCAGTGGTGTCGAGCACCGCGGGTGACTTCGTGTTCGCCAACGTCCCGACCGACCGTTACACGATTCAGGTGGAGATGCCCTCGTTCAAGACACTGAAGCGCTCCGGCGTGTCGGTGAATCCCGGCACGCGCGCCTCCATCGGCGACGTGATTCTCGAAGTCGGCGGCACGAGCGAAGTGGTGGACGTGAAAGGGGAGGCACCGGTCATTCAGGCCACGTCCGGCGAACGCTCCTTCACGGTCACGACCGAGTCTGTCGAAAACCTGCCGATTGCCAACCGTGGATTCTCTGCGCTGGCTTCGCTGGCGCCTGGTGTCAGCGGCACGTCGCGCATCGGGGGCGGCGGAGCCACCAACATCATGATGGACGGCATCTCGACCATGGACACGGGCAACAACGGACAGTTGCTCCAGATGAACGTCGAGTCGATTGCCGAGGTCAAAGTCCTGACGTCGAGCTATCAGGCGGAGTATGGACGGTCGAGCGGCCTGCAGATTACGGCGGTCACCAAGAGCGGCACGAATCGCTTCCGCGGATCGGTCTACGACGTCGAGCGCAATTCCGACTGGAATTCCAACAGCCGCACGAACATTCTGAACGGCGATCCGAAGAACGTCCTGCGCGAGCGTGACTGGGGCTACTCGATCGGCGGGCCGGTCGGCAAGCCAGGCGGCAACAACAAGATCTTCTTCTTCTACAGTCACGAGTACGCCCCGCGGCAATCCGGGAACAACGTCGTTCGGTTCCGGATGCCTACGGTAGAAGAGCGCGCGGGCAACTTCAGTCAGACGTACGACAACAATGGCGCGCCGTTCCCCTACGTCAAGGATCCGCTGCTGAGCGGCACATGCTCTTCCTCGGTCCAGACGGCGTGCTTCAACGATGGCGGCACACTTGGCAAGATCCCGGCGAACCGCCTGTATCAGGTCGGGCTCAACCTGCTCAACATCTATCCTTTGCCGAATATCGCCGGTGCCGGCCTCGGGTACAACTACGAGATCACCCGCCCGACAGAAAAGGCGCTCGCGTGGCAGCCTGCGATTCGGGTGGACTACCAGCCGACGCAGAGTCTGCGCGCCACCATCAAGTATTCCGGCTTCCAGCAGCGCAACCAGGTGTTCAACGGCACGCTGCCCGGTTTCAACGACGCGCAACAGCAGGATCCCGTCGTGAGTTCGCTCGCGATGACCGTGAACTACAGTCTGACGCCGACGATGTTCCTGGAAGCGACATACGGACAGAGCCAGAACGCCTTCGGCGGATGCATCTTCGGCCAGGCGAGCACAGGACCCGTCTTCTGCACGACCGGCATCCCGCGGAATCCCATCTCGAACCGCGACACGGCTGGCATCGGCGGCCTGCCGATGCTCTTCCCTGACGCCTTGAAGCTCGACACGAGGTATTACGCCTACAAAGTGCTGAACGAGATGCAACCTCCGTTCTGGGTGGACGGCCAACTGCGCATCACGCCGATCAGCCTGACCTGGGGCAACCGGATCGCGAACTCGCCTCCGAACATGACCTATCCGGGCTTCCTGAACATCAACTCGACGAAGGACGTGTCGATCAGCCTGACGAAGATCGTCGGGCATCACACCATCAAGGGCGGTTTCTACAACAACCACAGCTTCAAGTCACAGAACCAGAACAGCGGCGCGACGTTCGGCGCGCTCACGTTTTCGAACGACACCGCGAACCCGATCGACTCGCAATTCGGATTTGCGAATGCGGCGCTGGGCATCTTCAGTTCTTACAACCAGCTGTCCAAGTACATCGAGGGGGGCTACCTCTACAACAACACTGAGGGCTACATCCAGGACAACTGGAAGGTGAGCCCGAAGCTGACCCTCGACTACGGCGTGCGGCTGGTGCATCAGCAGCCGCAGTACGACTCACGCGGTCAGGCATCGAATTTCCTGCCCGAGAAGTGGTCGTTCAGCAAAGCGCCACTCCTGTACGGCGCAGGCTGCCCGGGCGGCGCGAATCCGTGCTCGGGCCTCAATCGCCAGGCCTTGAATCCAACCAATGGTCAGCTGCTGGGTGTCGGTTCGGCGGCCGCGATTGGTACGATCGTCCCCAACACCGGCGTGACGCTGAACGGTCTCTTCCTTTCCGGTGACGGCATTGCGGAAACCACGTACACGTACCCGAGCCTGGGCGTGGCGCCACGTTTCGGCCTGGCCTACGACCTGACCGGCGATCAGCGCATGGTGCTGCGCGGCGGTGGGGGTTTGTTCTTTGACCGCCCGAACGGCAACGACATCTATGCGCAGGTCACGAACCCACCGGCCGTGCAGAACGTGACGGTGCGGTATGCATTCCTGCAATCACTCAGCAGCGGCCTGACGACCGTCGGCGCGCCGGCGCTCAATGTGTATCAGTACGACGCAGGGTTGCCGTCCTCCACACAGTGGAATGCCGGCATTCAGATGATGCTGCCGTGGAACTCGTCACTCGACATCGCGTATTCGGGGCAGCACAGCTGGAACACGCCGCAGGCCGTCAATATCAACGCCGTCGATTTCGGGGCGGCCTTCCGTCCGGAAAACCAGGATCCAACGCTTGCTGCGAGTCCGACGCCCGGCGCGACCGCCGTGGTGACGGACCTGATGCGGGGGTACCGCGGTTTCGGGTCGATCAACCGGCGCATGTCCACGAGCTGGCGGACCTTCCATTCCGTGCAGCTGTCGTTCCAGCGACGATTCTCGAATGGCGTCTCGTTCGGCTTCAACGACACCATCAGTCTCTACGACCAACAGAACAGCAACGCGCGCTTGCAGCACGCCGCGGACGGTTCGTACTCTTATCGAGCCGACCAGGCTGAAGCGGACGCGCTCTTCCAGACCGATCCGGTCCTGCACACGATGAAGGGCAACTTCATCTGGGATCTGCCGGACCTCAAGGGCAGTGGATCGGCCGCGCATGCGCTGGGCCTCGTCATCAACGACTGGCAGCTCTCGGGCATCTGGACCGCGACGACCGCCGCGCCGTATCAGATCAGCTTCGGCTATCAGAATGGCGGGAACAGCGTGAACCTCACCGGTTCGCCGGATTACGGGGCGCGGGCGCGCGTCGTGGGTGACCCGGGTCCGGGTTGTACCGACAACGTCTACCAGCAGTTCAACACCGCGGCGTTCCAGGGACCGCTCGTGGGCAGCGTCGGACTCGAGTCCGGGAACAACTACGTGAAGGGTTGCTTCCAGAGCGTGCTGGACCTTTCGATTGCCCGCAATATCCGGCTGCCGAAGGGCCGCACGATTACGGTGCGCGTCGACATGTTCAACGCGCCAAACGCGGCGATCATCACGAACCGCAACAGCCAGATGAACCTGAACAATCCGAACGATCCGGTGACGATCACGAACCTGCCGTACGACGCCAGCGGCACGCTGGTCCGCGGCACGCCGCGCAACGCGGGTTTCGGAGTGGCCACGGGTTATCAGGCGGCCCGGAGCATCCAGGCGCAGGTGCGATTCGCCTTCTGACAAGTTCCGGCAGGGCGGGCTCTCTGATGCCCGCCCTGCCGGAAAATGGTTGATCAGCCCGATATGCGTCGAGATACCGTCGTGATGAGTGTGTGTGCAGCCGTGCTGTTGAGCGGAGTGCTCGCGGCCCAGACACCCGCGGCGCCGCAGCAGGCGCCGAGCGCACCAGCCACGCCAGCCGCCGGCCGCGCCGCCGGGCCGGGGCGCGGTGGCACCGCCGTTGTCTCGCCTGAGATTCTTGCCGATGGACGCGTGACGTTCCGGATCATGGCGCCGCAAGCGACGGCCGTGACGGTCACCGGCGACGTCAACGGCAGCCTCGTGCCCGGCGCTGCGCCTGTCGCGCCTCCCGCACCTGCTGCACCCGGCGCCCCAGGTCTCGGTCGCGCTGGCGGACCGCCTGCGGTGACGATGGTCAAGAGCGAGTCCGGTGTGTGGTCCGGAACGACGACGCGCGCGGTGAAGCCGGGCGCCTGGCGCTACAACTTCAACGTGGACGGCGTGACCACCGTTGACGCGCGCAATACGCGCACGTCGCCGAATCAATCGACCGTCCAGAGTCTGCTGGTCGTGCCGGGTGATTTCTCAGAGACGCGCGATGTGCCGCACGGCAACGTCGCGTCCGTGCGCTACGTCGCCAAGGCGCTCGGCAACGCTCGCCGCGAGATGTTCGTCTACACGCCGCCCGGCTACGAGAAGGTCAACGCGAAGTATCCGGTCCTCTATCTGATTCACGGTGGAGGAGACACGGCCGCCTCGTGGCCGACGGTCGGCCGGGCCGGCGACATCCTCGACAACCTGCTCGCCGAGCAAAAGATCCGCCCGATGATCGTCGTCATGCCCTCCGGCTGGACGCCGACGGGGGGGCAGGTCATGACGTCGGACGCGACGAAGGATCCGTTCAACGACGAGATGATCAAGGACATCATCCCGCACATCCAGGCGAACTACCGGACGCTCGCGACACCGGAAGGCCGTGCGCTGTCGGGTCTCTCGATGGGCGGCATTCAGACGTTGAACGTCGGTCTGCACAATCTCGGGACGTTTCGATACCTCGCGGTGATGAGCTCGGGTTGGACGTCGGAAGGGGACCGCGACGCGTTCTACAAGGCCGAGGCGGCGAAGATTCCCACGTACGACAAGCAGCTCAAGATGTTCTGGTGGGGTTGGGGCGAAACCGACATCGCCCGCCCGAACAGCCTGCTCGTCATCGAGAAGCTCAAGAGCCTGGGCGTGAAGAACATGGAGACGATGGAAACGCCGGGCGGACACGAGTGGGTGAACTGGCGGATCTACCTGCACGAGATCGCGCCGAAGCTGTTCAGGTAGAGCGAGGCCGGTGGAAATTGGTCGGGGCGGCGCGATTCGAACGCGCGACCCCCTGCGCCCAAGGCAGGTGCGCTACCAGGCTGCGCTACGCCCCGACTGCGACTGATCCTACAGGAATCCCACCCCCGCGCGGAATTCCGCCGCGCCCGAGGAGGATCTGACCAGCCCACGACCCGTCGGAGTTGCCCGCGACCGCCGGCGCTCCATGCGGTCAATCGACCGGCGCGTGTCACACGGACGTCGCGTTCAGCGCGAGTGGTCTCTGGTACAGACGCTGCACATGCAGGCGTGCGTTGTCGCCGTTTGTCTTGCCCCCTCCAGCACCCGCACACCGCAGGGAAGTGACCCATGACCGCCGAATCGCTCCGACTCCAGCAAGCCCGTGATGGCAAGATCGCCTGGAAAAAATGGGGACCGTATCTGAGCGAACGGCAGTGGGGCACGGTGCGCGAGGACTACAGCGCCGACGGAAACGCGTGGTCCTATTTCCCCCACGACCAGGCGCGATCGCGCGCGTATCGGTGGGGCGAGGACGGACTCGCCGGCATCTCCGACGACCAACAGCATCTCTGTTTCGCGCTGGCGCTCTGGAACGGCAAGGACCCGATCCTGAAAGAGCGGCTCTTCGGCCTCACGAACAGCGAAGGCAATCACGGCGAGGACGTGAAGGAGTACTACTTCTATCTCGACTCGACGCCCACGCACTCGTACATGAAGTACCTGTACAAGTATCCGCAGGCGGCCTACCCGTACGACGAGCTGGTCCAGGGCAGTCGCGAGCGCGGACGTCACGATCTCGAGTACGAACTCCTGGATACGGGCGTCTTCGAAGACCAGCGCTATTTCGACGTCTTCGTCGAGTACGCCAAAGCGTCAGCTGAAGACCTGCTGGTCGAAATCACGATTCACAACCGCGGACCGGAGCCGGCGGCGCTGCATGTGTTGCCGACGATCTGGTTCCGCAACACCTGGTCCTGGGGTGACGCGACGGCCCGGCCCGAACTCTTCCAGAAGAAAGACCGCGGCGCCGTGACGGTGTCGCATCCGACACTCGGGCGTCGGTTCCTCCACGCTGACGGCGGACCGCCGGTGCTGTTCACGGACAACGAGACGAACCAGGCGCGGCTGTTCCAGGGCGTCAACGCCACGCCGTACGTCAAGGACGGCATCAACGACTACGTCGTGTCTGGACGTCAGGAGGCGATCAATCCCGCCCGCCACGGGACCAAGGCGGCCGCGCACTACGTGTTGACCGTCCCGGCAGGCGCGGCCGAACGCATCCGCCTGCGCTTGACCGATGCCGAGTCGCCCGCGGGCGACTTCAACACCGTGCTCGACGCCCGTCGCCGTGAGGCCGACGAGTTCTACGCGACCGTGATTCCGCCGTCGCTCGATGCCGACCACGCGCGCGTGATGCGTCAGGCGCTGGCGGGCATGATGTGGACCAAGCAGTTCTTCCACTACGACGTCAACAAGTGGCTCGACGAGCACGGCGTCGATCCCTTCAGTGGGCCCGCGCGCGGCACACGCAACGCCCAATGGCACCACATGCACAACGCCGACATCATCTCGATGCCGGACAAGTGGGAGTACCCGTGGTACGCCGCGTGGGACCTCGCGTTCCACACGCTGGCGCTGACGATGGTGGACGAGGACTTCGGGAAGCACCAGCTCGATCTGATGCTGCGCGAGGACTACCTGCATCCCAACGGTCAGGTCCCGGCGTACGAATGGAACTTCGGCGACGTGAATCCACCCGTGCACGCGTGGGCCACGATCTTCACGCATCGGATTCTGAAAAGCCGGGATGCGGAGGACATCGAGTGGCTGGAGCGCTCGTTCCACAAGCTGCTGCTCAACTTCACCTGGTGGGTGAACCGCAAGGACCCGTCAGGAAAGAACACGTTCGAGGGCGGGTTCCTCGGGCTGGACAACATCGGCGTGTTCGATCGCAGCGCGCCGCTGCCGACCGGCGGGAATCTCGAGCAGGCCGACGGCACGGCATGGATGGCGCTCTTCTGCCAGAACATGCTCGAGCTGGCGATCGAACTCGCCAGCCACGATCCGGCGTACGCCGAGATGTGCGACAAGTTCGTGGCGCACTATCTCTGGATCGCCACGGCGATCGCGCACGCCGGCGACAACACCGGCATGTGGGACGAGGAGGACGGCTTCTTCTACGATGTGCTGCGCCTGCCCGACGGCCGCGCCACACGGCTGAAGGTTCGCTCGATGGTCGGACTGCTGCCGTTGTGCGCCACGACGGTGTTCGACAACGACTTCCTCGTGAAGTTCCCGGCGATCGCCGGCCGGCTCCGGGCGTTTCTCGACGCCCGGCCGGAGCTGCGGACCTTCATTCACGATCCGACGCTCCCGGGCCAGGCCGATCGCCGGCTCGCGGCCGTGTTGAATGAAGATCGGTTGCGGCGTGTGCTCGCGAAGATGCTCGACGAGCGCGAGTTCCTCAGCCCGCACGGGATCCGTGCGCTGTCGCGCTATCACGACGAACATCCGTTCGTCTTCAACACCGGTGGCCAGGACTACACGGTCGGCTATCTTCCCGCCGAATCGGACAGCGGCATGTTCGGCGGAAACTCCAACTGGCGCGGTCCGATCTGGATGCCGGTGAACGGCCTCATCATCCGCGCGCTGCTGCACTACCACTCGTACTACGGCGATGCCTTCACGATTGAGTGCCCGACGGGTTCCGGCAAGCTGATGACGCTGTACGAAGTCGCGGAGAACATCGGCGACCGGCTCGCGAGCATCTTTTTACGGGACAAGGATGGCCGGCGACCGGTGTATGGCGGCACCGAGGTGTTCCAGCAGGATCCCCACTGGCGGGATCTGATCCTGTTCTACGAGTACTTCCACGGGGACAACGGCGCCGGGCTGGGGGCCAGTCATCAAACCGGGTGGACCGGCATCGTCGCGCGGATCATGCAGCTGTTTGCGACCATGACGCCGGCGACGGCGCAGGAACTCGGCCGGCACGCGCCCGTGGCCGCCCCGCCGCGCGCGCGCCGGCCGCAGCCCACCTCGGCCTGACGGTGGTGGGTGATTTGGGGTCAGCGTTGGGGGGTCAGATCTTGCGTTGCAAGGTCGGCCACTGACCTTGCAACGCAAGATCTGACCCCCCAACGCTGACCCCCAACGCCAACCGCGCTATCATCTTGAGCCGAGGGCCCCCATGGGACGCATCAGCCGCAGCTTCCAGCTCGTCGGGCAATCGTACCGCGTGCTCATGCAGGACAAGGAACTGATGATCCTGCCGCTCATCTCCGGCACCGTCATTGTGGCGATCGCCGTGAGTTTCTTCTTTGGCTTCTCGATTGATCCCCAACGCTTCGAGTCGCACTCGCGCGACTGGCAGACGTGGCTGCCCGTCTTCCTGTTTTACGTAGCGACGTACGCGGTCGGCATCTTCTTTCAGGCGGCCGTGATTGCCGGCGCCACGGAGCGGATGCGCGGCGGCGATCCGACGCTCGGGTCCGCGTTGAGCGCCGCGTTGTCGCGCGTCGGCTCGATCCTGCTCTGGGCAGTCGTCGCCGCCACCGTCGGCACGCTGCTCCGCATGCTGCGCGACCGGGCCGGATTTGTCGGCCGGATCATCGTCAGCATCGTCGGTGCGGCGTGGTCGCTCGCCACCTTCTTCGTCGTGCCCGTGCTCGTGCTCGAGGGCGTCGGCGTGCAGGAGGGCATTCCGCGCTCGCTGGAGCTGTTCAAGAAGACGTGGGGCGAAACATTTGTCGGCGGCGTGAATCTCGGCGTCGCCGCTCTCGTCGGGTGGGTCACGCTGATCGCGCTCGTGGGCCTGACCGCGTGGGCGGGCCTGGGCATCCTCGCGCTCGTCATCGGCGTCGTCGGCGCCGTGTCGCTGATGATCTTCTTCTCCGCGCTGCAGGGCGTGTTCGTCGCGTCGCTCTATCAGTACGCGAGCGGCGGGCAAGCGGCGCCCGGTTTTGATCGGGACGCGCTAGCGCAGGCGTTCGTGCCGAAGCGCCGATAGGCCGGGACGAACGTCGGGACGGTCGTTGGGGTCAGATCTTGCGTTGCAAGGTCGGCCACTGACCTTGCAACGCAAGATCTGACCCCAATACCATCTGCCAATGCACGACCTTCGCTACGCGGCGCGCATGTTGCGCCGCTCGCCGCTGTTCACCCTCACCATCATCCTCACGCTGACGCTTGGCCTCGGCGCGACGACGACGATCTTCAGCGTCGTGAACGCCGTGCTGATCTCGCCGCTGCCGTTCGCGGAACCCGGTCGATTGATCTGGATCGCCGAGCGCAACGATCGGCTGAACCTCTCGACGTTCTCCGCATCGTCAGCGAACTACCTCTCGTGGAGAGCCCGCACCAGGTCGTTCGAGGAGTTGGGCGCCGTCGGATTCGGCAGCTACAACCTCAGCGGTGACAGCGGCGGCGATCCGGAGCAGCTGTCGGGCGCCCCCATGACGCCGACCGTGCTGCCGACGCTCGGCCTGCAGCCTGTTGCCGGCCGCAACTTCGGGCCGAACGATGCCATCGCCGGCGCGCCGCGCGTGGCCATGATCAGTCAGGGCCTGTGGATGCGCCGCTTTGGCGGCGACCGCAGTGTGATCGGCCGGCACGTGACGCTGAACGCGCTCGATGTGGAGATTGTCGGCGTCGCGCCCACGGCGCTGACCGTGATCTCGACGGGCGACGTGTGGGTGCCGCTGAACGCGTCGGCCGATCCGCGTCACCTCAATCACGTCGTGTCCGCCATCGGCCGTTTGAAGTCGGGCGTGACGCTGGAGCAGGCGCAGGCGGAAATGGACGGCGTCGCGCGCGACGTCGGCGTCGAGTTTCCCGAGGTGAAGGACTGGGGCATCCGCCTCGTGACGTTCACGAACTGGATCGTCGGACCGCAGCTGACGACGTCGCTGTGGGTGCTGCTCGGCGCCGTGGCGTTGGTGCTGCT
>Ga0111539_10005268_pt1 | contig 16742 bp, 13 predicted proteins | sample RhiMethybrSRZTD1_FD_79667 | JGI IMG/M metagenome (GOLD analysis project Ga0111539, IMG submission 79667) | Populus rhizosphere microbial communities from Tennessee, USA - Rhizosphere MetaG P. TD hybrid SRZTD1 (version 2) (version 2) | ecosystem: Host-associated > Plants > Roots > Rhizosphere >... | reverse complement strand
GATCGTGCGGCGAGATCGCCAGCGGGAACGTCCAGTTGAAGCGGTACTTCACCGCCGACGCCGGCGCGCCGACCGTCACCTCGGGCCAGATCTCCACCTCGCGTGCCTGCCGGGTGCGCACGTCGAATCGCTCCACCGTTCCGCCGAGGCTGCCGAAGCCCGTTCCAGTGGCCCAGATGATGTTGTTGTCCACCGGATCGGGAATCGCCCACCCGCTCTCGCCGCCGGCCACCGAATGCCACATGCCGCGCGGAATCGGCCCCGACTCCGCCGTCTCCGATTGTTTGCCGAGCCGGCTGTTGCTCGGCCCCCGGGTCGATGGCCCGTCCTGACGGTTCCCGTAGACGTTGTACGGCACCTGATTGTCGGTGGCGACGTGGTACATCTGCGCGACGGGCAGGTGAATGTGATGCCAGCTCTTGCCGCGGTTGATTGAAAAGCTCAGCCCGTCGTCGTGCGCCACCGCCATGCGATCGCCGTCGGTTGGATCGATCCACATGTCGTGGTTGTCGCCGACCGGCGCGACAGCGCCGGTCAGATCGATGCTGTTCAGCCCGCCGTCGACCGTCCTGGTGAACTCCGCCGCGAGGAAGTACGCCTCGTCCTCGTTGTCGGGCGCGATCGCGAAGCGCGTGTAGTAGTGGGTGCGGCCGCGCAGGCGGCGATCGGCGCTCACCATCGTCCAGTTCTCGCCGCCGTCCTCGCTGCGCCAGAGCGAACCGCTCTGGGTCTTCTGGCCGTTGTTGGTCGGCATGCCGTCGCCGGTTTCGATGAGCGCGTAGATGCGGTTCGAATTGCTGCGCGCGACCTGCGGCGAGATCTTGCCGACGGGAGGCTCAGGCAGGCCATGTCCGCTGAGCCGCTTCCAGGTCGCCCCGCCATCAATCGACTTGAACAGCCCGCTGCCGGGTCCGCCGCTCGTGCGGCCCCAGGTGTGGATCTCGAGCTGCCACATGCCGGCGAAGAGCACGCGCGGGTTGTTCGGATCCATGGCCACATCCGAGCAGCCGGTGTTCTCGTCGACGAACAGGACGCGGCTCCACGTCTTGCCGCCGTCGGCGCTCTTGTAGACCCCGCGATCCGGTTGGGGTCCGTAGGCGTGGCCGAGCGCGCAGGCGAACACGATGTCGGCGTTCTTCGGATCGACGATGACCCGCGCGATGCGGCCGGTTGCCTCGAGGCCCATGCGCGACCAGGTTTTCCCGGCGTCGAGCGACTTGTAGATGCCGTTGCCAATCGAGATGTTGCTGCGGATGAAGGATTCGCCGGTGCCCGCCCAGACGGTCGCGGGATCGGTCGGCGCGACCGCGAGCGCGCCGATTGACTGGACGTCCTGGTCGTCGAACATCGGCGCCCAGTGCGCGCCGTTGTCGACGGTCTTCCACACCCCGCCCGAGGCGGCGCCGGCGTAGTAGACATGGGGATTGCCCGGCACGCCCGCAATCGCGATGACGCGATTGCCGACCGGTCCGACGTATCGGAGCTTCAGCGCGGCAAGAGCGTCCGCGGATGGCGTTGATGGCGACTGGGCGACGATTGGGGCTTCGCCTGAAACGCCGAGCGCGCAGAGAAGCGCGACGGCGAGTATGAATGCGCGATTCATCGAGAGTCTCCTGCTGTGGGAAGCCGACTGCCAGTCAGCCTCAGCGGCAACGCGCTGGATTCTAGCCCGGATGCGGCAGGAACGCCGGAGCTGGAACTGGCCGCTGTCGAACCGCGCTCATCGCGCGCTGAAGCGATGATGCTCTCGATTCGCTCTGGCAGGCCGACGCTTGGCCTCAGAGTCAGCAACCACGCCGGCTTGACGGCCTGATCCTGACACAGCGTGACCGCTCTAGCATGACGGCGGAGGCACGCCCCTTGCTCGCGAAGAGACGTCGCGAATCAGGTGCGCTCTTTCCCGCGCGTTCGCTGGCGCACACGATTCACCGGGTTGCTCGGATTCCCCCTCAGGAGTACGCACATGAACAAGTATCTGACCGAACTCATCGGCACGTTCTTCCTTGTCCTGACCATCGGGTTGTCGGTGTTGGGCGGCACGCCGATGGCGCCGCTCGCCATCGGCGCTGTGCTCATGGTGATGGTGTACATGGGCGGCCACGTCTCCGGCGGCCACTACAACCCGGCTGTCTCGCTGGCTGTCCTGCTGCGCGGCAAGCTCGACGCTCGCGATGTCGTCCCTTACATGATCATGCAGGTGTTGGGCGCCGTCGCCGCCGCGGCTGTGGTCTACGTCGTCCTCGGGCGAACGTTCGCGCCCGCGCCGGGACCGGAGGCCTCCGCTGTGGGCGCCCTTCTCGTTGAGGTGCTGTACACGACCGCCCTTTGTCTCGTCGTGCTCCACAGCGCGACTGCGCCGCAGACGACGGGCAATTCGTTTTACGGTCTCGCGATTGGCTTCACCGTCGCCGCCGCCGCCTTTGCCGGGGGCCCAATCTCTGGCGGGGCGTTCAACCCGGCAGTTGGCATCGGGCCGATTCTCGTGTCGAAGGTACTCGGCAGCAACGGCTCGCTGGCCAACCTATGGCTGTACCTGCTGGGGCCGTTCGTCGGCGGCGCTCTCGCAGCGGGGGTGTACCGCCTGCAACAACCCGTGGAAGCGACGCCTCAGGAGGCATTGGCGGCCCGCGCCGACCTGGGCGATGCGGTACCCACTTCGCGCCGGAGGACACCGGCGTAGAACCTCAACGACGCTGCCCCGGGATGGCAGCCAGCCGATCACGGGCGATGGAACGGTGTATGTGGGGCGGAGCGTCTCCGTGGGGGCCTCCGCCGCGTGCGGCGCTCTTGTCCTGCGCCCGCCGAGACACTCAGAATCTCAGCGCGTCAGAGGAGTGGTGGGCGCGCAGTTCAAAACATCCGCACGTAATCGGCATCGTCGACCGGCACCGCGATCACCAGGCTGCGCCGCTGGTCGACGGCTCGCTTCGCGGCGGCGGCGAGCTCGTCGGGGTTTTTCGTCCGCACGCCTTCGACGCCGCACGCCTCGGCCATCTTCACGGTGTCGATCGGACCGAACTCGGTCCGGTACGGCGCCAGCTTCTTGCCTGCCTGCGACAGCTTGATCAGGGAGTAGCTGCCGTCCTCGAGCACCACGGTGATGAACGGCGCGCCGACACGGTCGGCCGTCTCCAGCTCCTGCGCGTTCATCGAGAACCCGCCGTCGCCCACCGCCGCCAGCACCGGCGCCTCCGGGCGCGCGAGCTTCGCGCCGATCGCGGCGCTCAAGCCGTACGCCATCCCCGACAGGCCGTTCGACATCCAGAACGTCTCCGGCTCGCGGCTCGGCCAGAACTGTCCGAAGAGATACTTGTGCGATCCGACATCGGTCGTGACGATCGTCTCGGGCGGCATGACCGAGGCGAGCGCCTGCACGATGTCGCCGGGCCACATCGTGCCGGCCGAGTCGGCACGGTCGTTCAGCATCCCCAGCCGCTTGTCCTGAAACTCCTTGAACGGTGCCGGCCAGGCCGCCGGCGGCGCCTGCGACAGCAGCGCGTCGAGGAGCGCCGCGTGGTCGACGAGCGCGGCGCCATCCGGCACCACACCCATCGCGTTCGGCGATTCGAGCACCCAGTGAATCGGGCGCTCGGCGTGCCACGTCTTGTCGATCTCGACCGGATCGAGGCCGAAGCCGACCACGAGATCGGCCGCGGCGATGGCGTCGCACATCACGCCGTCGGCCGCCATGCCGCCGGCGACGCCGACGAAGTTCGCGGCGGTCTCGTCGACGATGCCCTTGACTTTCGGTGTCACCGCCACCGGCAGATTCCACTCCCCCACCCATCGGCGGATGCGCTGGGCGTTGGCGGGATCGATGCTGAGGCCGATCACAATCAGCGGACGCTTCGCGCCCTTCAGCGCTGCGACCAGCGCGTCCACGTGCGCACGAACATCATTGGTGTCTGAACCCCGAACCCCGAACCCCGAACCCTGAACCGTGAGCGAACCCTGAACCCCGAACCCTGAACCCTGAACCCCGGGCGCGCCCACCGAGGGCTTCAATGCTTCCCGAGCGGAAAGCGTAAGGTACGCCGCGCCGTACGGCCGCTCCATGCAGCGGGCCAGCGCGCACGGCACGACGGTGGATGCGTTCGCCGCGGTGATCTTGTCGACGTACCTCGCGACCGGCCGATAGGCGTCGTGAAGCGGCAGCAGCTGATGGGTGTGCGACGGAGGGGATTCGTCGGGGATCTGCGCCGAGATCGCGAGCAGCGGTTCCTGATCGAGATAGGCGTTGCACAGCGGCAGCATCAGGTTGGCCGCACCGGGTCCGAGCGTTGTCAGCACCACTCCGGGCTGGCGGCGGAGCTTGCCGTACACCGCCGCGGCGAGGCCGGCATTCGCTTCGTGACGCATCAGCACGAAGTCGACACCCGCCTTCCGCAGTTCGTCCATCAGCACGAGCACTTCGCCGCCGGGAAGCCCGAACACGCGCTCGATGCCCGCGCCGGCCAGAAGTTTCGCGGTCGCTGCCGCCGTTGACGTCATTGCCGCATATATTAGTCGGACTTCCGGAGGCTGCTGATTCAGGCACCAGACACCGCCGCGCCGGCGACGAGCGTCGTCAAGCTGATTGGACCAGGACTGCTCGTCGCGGCGGCCGGCATCGGCGCCGGCGACATCGTGTCGTCGACGATGGCGGCTTCGGCGCACGGGCTGCAGCTCGTCTGGGTGGTCGCGCTGGCGGCGTTCCTGAAGTCGTTTCTCAACGAGGGCATCGCGCGCTGGCAGCTGGCGACCGGCACCACCGCGATCGAAGGCTGGACGCTGCACCTGCCGTGGTGGGTGCGGGTGTATTTCGCGTTCTATCTCGTGATCTGGACGATCTCGGTCAGCGCCGCGCTGACCAGCGCATCGGGGCTCGGCATCGCGACGCTGTCCAACGGCGCCGTGCCGCGCTCGTGGGGCGCGGTCGCGCACTCGGTCGTCGGCTGCGCGGTGGTCCTCGCCGGCGGCTTCAAGGGGTTCGAGAAGGTGATGAAGGTGCTGATCGCGACGATGTTCTTCTCGATCGTCGCCTGCGCGGCGCTGACCTTCTCCGATCCGGCAGCCTTTGCGCGCGGCCTGCTGGCGCCGTCGATTCCCGCTGGCGGCGGCTCCTCCGTGCTCTCGGTGCTCGGCGGGATCGGCGGCTCGATCGCGATGCTCGCCTACAACTACTGGCTGCGCGAGGAGAGGATGGCGGGCGCAGGGTGGCTGCGCTTCGTTCGCGCCGACGTCGCCATCGCCTACGCGTTCACCGCGATCTTCGGCATGGCCATCATGATCGTCGCCAATCAGGCGTTCCACGCCGCCGGCGTGCAGATCACCAACGCGCAGGCGGTGACCAAGATGGCCGAGACGCTCGGCGCGATCATCGGGCCGGTGGGGTTCTACGCCTACTCGGTGGGATTCTGGGCGGCGGTGTTCGCCTCGCTGCTCGGGATCTGGCAGAGCCTGCCGTATCTGTTTGCGGACTACTACGGGCTGATGCGGCGCTACTCGCGCGCCGAGCGCGAGCGGCTGACCTCGGTGTCGAGCACGCCGTATCGCGTCGCGCTGCTGTTCGTGACGCTGGTGCCGCTTCCCTTTGCGTTCATCGATCAGCCGCTCATCATCATCCGGACGTTCACGATCGTCGGCAGCCTGTTCGTGCCGTTCCTGGCGGCGACGCTGCTGTATCTGAATAATCTCAAGATCCCGCCGACCAGCGGCGTGCCGAAGAATTCCGTGCTGACGAACGTCGTTCTTGTGTTTGCGCTCGTCCTGTTCGCGATCGTCGGGGCTTCTGAGGCGGGACTGCTTCGCTGAGTTGAGGTTGAACCACAAAGAACTCTGAGACTCTGAGCGCTCCGTGGTTAATTCTCCGGCGTACTTTGTTTCATAGGCGGTGAGAATCACAACGTCGTTCTTGTGTTTGCGCTCGTCCTGTTCGCGATCGTCGGGGCTTCTGAGGCGGGCCTCTTTCGCTCAGCGGAGCAGGGGCTGGGGACTGCTCCAGCCCCTACTTGGCCTCGTAGGCGATCATGATCACCAGGTCCTCGCTTCCCGCTTGCTTCAGTCCGTGCGAGCTGCCCGGGCGCGTCAGGACGGCCGTGCCGGGAACGACGTCCACCGGCTTGCCATCAAGCGTCATCACGCCCTTGCCGCTGAGCACGTAGTAGACCTCGTCTTCCTTCTGCTCGTGATACCCGATGCCCGAGCCGGGCTTGAGCGCGCGCTTGCGGAAGACGAACGGCATGTGCGGCGTCTTCGCGAAGAACGAGTAGCCGATGGTCTCGCCGCCGCCGTTGTGCGTGCCCGGCTCCTTCTTCGCGACGTCGGCGTCGCGCTCGATGACGTAGCCGCCTTTGGTCGCATGCTGAGCACCAACAACGCCGGCCGCGCCGATGACGATGCCCGCGAGAACACAGATGATGCTCTTCATCGAAAACGCTCCTCGCCAGGCAGCCCTGAAGGGCTGCGCTACGCCTTCGGACTACGAATTCGCTCGCGACGCGGTCCGCGCGTCCCGCACTTTGATCGCTTCGGGCCGCGCCGTGTAAAACGGATCGAGCGGATAACACCCCGACACCAGCCCCAGCCGCGGCCCGGTCGTGCAATCGCTGAACGTCCGGCAGAAGGCGTTGCGGCGCAGCGGCGCGCCGGCCAGCACATCGGCCGGCAGGTCGGGATACGACAGCACGATGCGGCCCAGTCCAACGAGATCGCACGACCCGTCGCGCAGGCTGCGCTGCCCCACGTGGGGCAGCCATTCCTGCAGGTAACTGTATGCCGAGCCGACGAAGGTCAGCGCCGGAAAATCGCGCTTGAGGAGCGCCGTCGCCTGGATTTGCCGCGCCACGCCGCGCAGCGGATCCTCCGGCGGATCGTAGCCGTCGAGCGGCGGGAACATCGCCGGGCGCTGGATGTGCGGGTTGTAGTACGGGCTGCCGGCCGTGGCGCAGATCCAGCGGACGCCAAGTCCTTCGAGCATCCGCAGGACGAAGCGGCTGTCGTCGAGCGCCTCGCTCAGGCGATCGTCGGTCGTGAGCACGCCGAACCCCGGCGCGCCGCTCTCGCCCGGCGCCATCTGCCCATCGACAGGCTCCGGCTCGCCGACGCCGTCGGGCCGCTTGCGATACGGCGTCATGTCGAACACCGACAGCCGCACCGCGATCTGCAGGCCCGGCACGTCCGCACGGATCCGCTCGATCACCGTGCGCATGAAGCGCGTGCGATTCTCGAGCGATCCGCCGTAGCGGCCCGGCCGCCCTCGCGCGGCCAGCAGCTCGTGTCCGAGGTAGCCGTGGCACGCCTTGATGTCGACGAAGGCAAACCCCGCGTCGCGCGCGAGGCGCGCGGCGGCGACGAAGTCGTCCTCGAGCCCGGCCAGCTCGCTGTCCGCAATCACCCGCACGCCCTTCGGGAACCGGCGGTCGAGCACCGGATGATACGCGGCGGCGAGGGGCGCCGGGCGATCGTAGACCTCCGGCCTGGCGTAGCGGCCGGAGTGCGTGAGCTGCAGGCCAACCAGGAGATCGCCATCCGCGCCGGCGCCGAAGCGCGCGCGATGCGCAGCCACCAGCTCGTCGCGCAGCGCGGCGATCGCCGGCTGCGTGCGCGCGTTCATCACCAGCTGGTTCGGGTTGGCGCGGCCGTCGTGCCGGACCGCGACCGCCTCGCCGCCCCAGATCAACTTGGCGCCGCTGATGCCGAAGTTGCGCCAGCGGCGCCGCGTCAGCTCGCTCGGCGCGCCGTCGCTCGTGCCGTCCCACCCTTCCATCGGCAGGATGCAGAAGCGGTTGCCGACGCGGCTGCCGTCCACTTCGATCGGCCGCGCGAAGGGCGACGCCTGCGGCGCGGCGAGCTGGTCGTCGAAGGCCAGGTGAATCTGGCTGCGGTCGAGATGCTGCCGGAAGGCGGCGGCGGTCTTGAGCGTGGCGATCCGCGGGTACGGCGGGCGGCTCACGGCCGTGCCAGCGCCGCCTGGCGCCAGCGATCGAGGCCGACCGCGAACACGATGATCGCGCCGGTGACGATCTGCTGCACCCAGTTCGGCAGTCCCTGCTGCGAGCAGCCAATCTGAATCACCGCCATGATTGCGGCGCCGGCGATCGTGCCGGCAACGCTGCCGCGGCCGCCGAGCAGGCTGCCGCCGCCGATGATGACGGCGGCGATCACGTCGAGCTCCAGGCCCTGCGCGACGGTGGGATCGCCAACCGACAGCTTCGAGAACTGCAGCACGCCCGACAGCGCCGCCAGCGCGGCGCCACAGATGTAGACCGCCAGCTTGGTGCGATCGATGCGGACGCCGCACAGGCGCGCGGTGCGCTCGCTCGAGCCGATCGCAAACAGGTGCCGGCCGAATCGGGTGTAGTCGAGCGTGAAGGCGACCATCGCGGCGAGGACGAGCGTCAGCCAGATGCCGGACGGCAGCAGCCAGCCGCCGCCACCCTGGGCCGTCCGCAGCAGATCGTTGAGCCACGTGGTCGGCGCCTCGATCCGCCGCTCGTCCGCCAGTCCTTTGGCCGCGCCGCGCACCAGCAGCATCGTCCCGAGCGTGACGATGAACGGGACGACGCGCAGCCGCGTGATCAGGATGCCGTTGAGCGCGCCGCACAGCGCGCCGGCGGCAACCGCGCCGCCGGCCGCGGCGAGCGGCCCCATGTGCCGCAGCAGCAGGGCGGTGACGACGGTCGCGAGCGCGACGATCGATCCGACCGACAGATCGATGCCGCCCGAGACGATGATCATCGTCATCCCGAGCGCGGCGACGCAGACGATCACCGTCTGCCGCGCCATCAGCTCGAGGTTGGCGGCGGCGAAGAACTGCGGCCCGACGAGCGCGCCGAAGGCGAGCGTCACGATCGCGAGGCCGAGCAGCACCCCGCGCTCGTTCGCCAGCCGCCGCGCGCCTACGAAGCGGCGCCCGACGCTTCCATCAACAGCGAGTGCTCTGTCCATTCATCCACCGGCCGCGCCGCGCCCAGGCGGCCGCGCGCCATCACCGCAATCCGATCGCACACGCCGAGCAGCTCCGGCAGATAGCTGCTGACGAGCAGCGCCGCCTTCGTGCCGCCGCCGACCAGCCGATCGATCAGCTCGTAGATCTGCGCCTTGCTGACGACGTCGATGCCGCGCGTCGGCTCGTCGAGGATGAGAACATCGACGTCGTGCTGCAGCAGGCGTCCGACCGCGACCTTCTGCTGGTTGCCGCCGGAGAGCTGCGCCACCGCCTGGCGCGGGCTGTCGCACCGGATGCCGAGCCGATCGATCCAATGCGCCGCGGCCGATTCCTGGCGCGCCGGCATCACCGTGAACGCCGGCCCGAACGGCGAGAGGCGCGTCAGCGTCATGTTGTCGGCGATGCTCATCCCCGGCGCCAGCCCCTCGCCGCCGCGATCTTCGCTCAGCATGCCGACGGCCTGGCGCCAGCGGCCGTGCGGCTCGGCGGCGCCGGTGAACGCGCCAACCGCGAGGCGCCCCGACGTGATCGGCTCGAGCCCGAAGATCGCGCGCAGCAGACGGGTCCGGCCGGCGCCGATCAGGCCGGCAATGCCGACCACCTCGCCGCGCCTCAGCGCCAGCGTCGCCGCGCCGGGAACGACGCCGTCAAGCTCGAGGATCACTTCACCCGGCGTTCGCTGGCCGCGCGGATAGAGGCCATCGAGGCGGCGCCCCACCATCAGGCCGACGATGTCTTCAGCCGCGGTCGTGGACGTGATCCCCCCGCCGGCGTTCCTGCCGTCGCGCAGGACCACGAAGCGATCGGAGACCGCCTTCACTTCCTCGATGAAGTGCGAGATGTAGACGATCGCGATCCCCTGCGACTTCAGCCGGGCGATTCGCTCGAACAGCAGGCGCACGTCGCCGTGCGCGAGGCTGCTGGTCGGCTCGTCGAGCACCAGCACGCGGCACCCCGAGGCGAGGGCGCGCGCGATCTCGACCAGCTGCTGCGCCGCCGGCGCGAGATCGCCGACCGGCTGATCGGGCGGGATGTCGCGGTGGCCGACCTGCGCCAGCGCGGCCTCGGCCGTCTCGCGCATCCGCGCGCGATCGACGACCGCAAGCACGCGGCCGGCGCCGCCGCGCACCGGCTCGGCGCCGAGGACGATGTTCTCCATCACCGTCAGGTGGGGCGCCAGCGACAGCTCCTGGTGAATCATCGCCACGCCGGCGCGGCGTGCGGCGAGCGGATCGCGCGGCGCGTACGGCGCCCCGTCGATGCGCATCTCGCCGGCATCGGGCGCGAGCGCGCCGGCGAGGATCGCCATCAGCGTGCTCTTGCCGGCGCCGTTCTGCCCGACCAGCGCGCACACCTCGCCGCCGTGCACCGCGAAGTCGACGCCGTCGAGCGCGAAGGTCGCCCCGAACCGACGCGAGACGCCGCGCATCTCGAACCGCGGCGCGCTCACGGCTGGAGCCACTTCGACAGATCGGGGCGCAGCAGCTCGCGCGCTTCCGGCTCGTTCATCTGCGCGCGCGTGATGAGACGAACACCCGTGTCGATGCGCCGCTCCACCGGTTGGCCGTTCAAGTGCGCAACCATCGTCTTCACGCCGAGGTAGCCCATGTTGACCGGGTCCTGCAGCACGAGCCCGTCGATGTGACCGTTCTCGAGTCCCTTGACCAGCGCCTCCGAGCTGTCGAAGCCGACGAACTTCACCTTGCCGGCCCACCCGTTGTCCTCGAGCACGCGCAGCATCGCCATCGTCGTCGACTCGTTCGGGCAGAAGATGCCGTCGACGCCGAGGCTGCCGTCGCCGTTCTTGAAGCGGCTGAGCAGCGCCTCGCCCTTCTTGTAGGCGCCCTCGACGTCGGCGCCGCCGTACTGGTTGGCGCTGACGATCTCGATCGCCTTTTCCCCGGCGAGCGCCTCGAGGAATCCTTCCTCGCGTTGGATGGTGCTCTCGGAGCCTTCGGCGTAGCGAAGCAGGACGACCTTGCCGCGGCGGTTGATCACGGACGCCAGATGCTCGCCGCCCAGGCGGCCGCCGGCACGGTTGTCCGTGGCCACGAAGCTGACGTAGTCGTCGCCCTTGAGGCCGGAGTCGATCACCACGACCGGGATTCCGCGGCGTTTCGCATCCGCCACCGGCGCGGCCAGCGCCGCGTCGTCGAGCGGTGCGAGGACGATGCCCGATACGCCGCGGCTGACGAAGCCCTCGACTTCTGAGACCTGCGAATCGCGATCGTCCTCGCGCAGCGGGCCGCGCCAGATGATCCGGACGTTCAGCTCGCGCGCCGCCTTCTCGGCACCGGCGTGGATGCTCTGCCAGAAGATGTGCGACGTACCTTTCGGGATCACGGCGATCGTCGGAGCACCGCTCGAGTCGCGGCGGCCGCACGCGGCCGCGGCACACGCCCAGACCAGGAGCGCCCCAGCCAGCATCCGGCGACCGGTCATGCCGGGACACCCACGACGCCTGATGACTGCAGGTTCCAGAATCGCGCCGCATTCCCGCCGAGGACGCCGTCGCGCTCGGCGGCCGGTCGATCGGCGACGTACTCCGTTACCACCGCCATCGCGCGCGCGTAGTCGGCGGCCAGCGTGCACACCGGCCAGTCGGAACCGATCATCAGGCGGCCGGCGCCGAAACACGCGAACGCGACATCCAGGTACGGGCGCAGCTGCGCCGGCGTCCACGCGCCCCAGTCGGCTTCGGTCACCAGCCCCGACAACTTGCACCAGACGTTGGGACAGGCAGCCAGTCGTCGCAGCCCGGCCTCCCAGCTGCGAATCTCTCCCCGCCGCACATCCGGCTTGGCCAGGTGGTCGAGGACGAATCGCTGTTCGGGGAATCGCGCCGCGAGCTCCGCCGCGACGGCGAGGTGCCGGCTGTAGATCAAGAGGTCGTAGGCGAGGTTGAACTCGACGAGCAACGACAGACCGCGGCAGAAATCCGGACGCAGGAGAAACCGATCGTCGGCTTCGCTCTGCACGATGTGGCGAACGCCGACCAGCTTCGGGTGGCCGGCGAAGCGCTGCAGCTGTGCCCGCACGTCCGGCGATTGCAGATCCACCCAGCCGACGACGCCGACAATGAAGCGATTGGCGCCGGCGAGCGCGAGCAGCGACTCCGTTTCCTCGATCGTCTGCCGCGCCTGGACGGCCACCGCGGCGATGAACCCGGCGCGGCTCATGTCGCGCTGCACGTCTTCGGGCTGGAAATCGCGGCGCAGCCCGGCCATCGAGTCGTCGATCCAGCCGTACTCGCTCCGCTGGTACTTCCAGAAATGCTGATGGGCGTCGATTCGCGGCGCGGGGACGGCCGGCATCACACCTCCGGAATCGGGGTCGATCCGCCTTCGCTCGATCGGTAGCACGCTTCGACCACCGCCATGGTTTTGATCGCGTCGTCGACCGGCGAGACGAGCGCGGCGTCCTCGCCGTCGACGAATCGCTGCAGGTTCGACATCGGCCCCTCGAACGCGGACGTGAACCACGAGCCGCGCAGGGGAATCCTATCCCACGCGCGGCCGTCGAGGGCGACTTCCAGCGAGTCGGGCGGCCCGGTTGGATAATCCAGGTTGACGCCGAGCGTGGCGATCGCCGCGCCGGCGCCGCCCTCGACCTTGAAGAACGACGCCCGGTGCGCGGCGCCGTGCCGATGGGTGTGATTGAGGGTCAACGAGCAGCGAATCCGATTGCCGTAGTCGAGGATGATCGAGCTGCGCGTGTCGCGCAGACCGGCCAGCGCAGGATGAGCGATGGCGCGGCAGTGGACGCCCCGGGGCTCGCCGGCCAGCCACCTGATGTCATCCAGATAGTGAATCGAGTGGTAGAGCACCTCCACACGCGGCGTGTCCGAGAGGAAGGACCACTGCTCCCACGGCTGCCGATCGACGATGCGGACTTCGATGTCGGTGAGGTCGCCGAGGCGTCCCTCGCCGACCAGCTGCGCGATCGCCAGCATATTGGGGCTGAAGCGCAGCTGAAAGTTGAGCGCGGCGACGAGCTGACGCGCGCGGCACGTCTCGAGAATGCGGCACGCCGTGGCCAGATTCACGCCCATCGGCTTTTGAATCAGCACCGCGGCGCCGACCGGCAGGCGGCACAACACGCCGAGGATCGCGTCGCCGGGCACGGCGACGTCGAAGACAGCGCCGGGGGCGGCAGACGCATCGTCGAGCGTGGCGAACGGAGTCGGCAGCCCGAAGATCGCGGCGGTCTGGCGCGCGGTCTCGAGTGAGCGATCGAACAGGCCGGCGACCGGGAAGCCGAGGCGCAGGTACGCGGGCAGATGCGCCGTGCGCACGATCGCGCCGGCGCCGACGATCACGATCGGACGCGGCCGCGACGGCAGCGGCCAGCCCTGCCGCAGCGGGGTCATGAAAGGCGGAACACCGGCTCCATCACCGCCCACCATTCGCCCGCCGGCGCATCGGCGGCCGGCTCCTGCAGCGATCGCATCATCTGCTCCCATTCGCGGACACGAGGGTGGGAGGCGAGGTGGGCCGCGAACACCTGGCGGAAATCGAGGCCGTCGTTCAGGTCGAGCACCATGACGAGCCGCCGGCCGAGGATGTGAATGTCCATGCGGTGCACGCCGGCGCGGCGCAGGCTCTGCAGGACTTCCGGCCACACACGGCGGTGATGCTCGCGGTAATCCGCGATCGCCGCCGCATCGTCCCGCAAGTTCACGGTCAACACGTACCGGGTCATGAGCACGCCAGAATCGCCATCGCGACGCCTCGGGTCGCCGCGTGAATTACTATACTTTACCGCTAAAGTCCACACGCTTTCGCGGTTTTGGCGGCAGCGGTGTGCTAGGATCCCGGGCCAGGAGGGACGACGATGTCCGAGGTTCCGACCAGCTCCCGCCGCGAGTTCGTCAAGGTCGCCGGCGCCGCCGCTCTCGGCGCCTCGCTGCTGCCGGGCGACGCGCTCGCGCAGCCGCCCGCCCGCCGCCGCTACGCGATTGTCGGCACCGGCGACCGCGGCAGCGGCATGTGGGGCCGCGATCTGGTGGAGCGCTACCCGGATCTGCTCGAGTTCGTCGGCCTCTGCGACCCGAACCCGAAGCGCGCGCAGGTGGCCAGGGAATTCATCGGCGTCAGCTGCCCGACCTACACGAACTTCGGCGAGATGCTCGACAAGGCGAAGCCCGACCTGCTGATGGTCACGACCGTCGACGGCTTCCACCACGAGTACATCATCAAGGGCCTCGACCGCGGCCTCGACGTGATGACCGAGAAGCCGATGACCACCGACGAGGCCAAGTGCCAGGCGGTCCTCGACGCCGAGAAGCGCAACAACCGCAAGATCGTCGTCACCTTCAACTACCGCTACGCCCCCGCGCACCAGAAGATGAAAGAGATCCTGATGTCGGGCGAGATCGGCCGCATCGTCTCGGTCGATTTCAGCTGGTATCTCGATGTCATTCACGGCGCCGACTACTTCCGCCGCTGGCACCGGCTGCGCGAGAACAGCGGCTCGCTGCTGGTCCACAAGGCGAGCCATCACTTCGACCTGATGAACTGGTGGCTGGGGGCGGATCCGGTCGAGGTCTCGGGCTCCGGCGGGCTGCAGATCTACGGCAAGAACGGCACCTTCCGCGGCACGAATTGCCGGACCTGCCCGCACAAAGCGGAATGCCGCTTCTACTACGACATGACGAAGGACAAGAAGCGGATGGACCTCTACGCGAAGTGCGAGGACGTCGACGGCTACTACCGCGACGGCTGCGTCTTCCGCGAAGACATCAACATCTTCGACACGATGTCGGCGGTGGTGAAGTACTCGAACGGCACGACGATGAGCTACGCGCTCAACGCGTTCACGCCCTACGAGGGCTACCGCGTCGCCTTCAACGGCGAGAAGGGACGGCTCGACGTCCAGTCGTTCGAGCGGCAGCCGTGGCCGGTGGAGCAAGAGCACGAGATCTACATCACCAAGAGCTTTGGCAAGCGCACGAGCGTGCCGGTGCCGAAGCCGGTGGGCGGACACGGCGGCGGCGACGATCGCATGCGCGACCAGATCTTCCGCAAGGCGTCGGCGCCCGATTACATGAAGCTGCCCGACTCGCGCGCCGGGGCGATGTCGTGCCTGAGCGGAATCGCGATTCGCCACAGCATCGACCAGAAGAAAATCATCAGGATCGCCGACCTCGTCAAGATCTGATGCCGGCGTTCGGCCGGCTGGCCGACGGCACAGAGATCGGCCTCTTCACGCTGACCAGCGGGCGCGGGCTCGAGGTGCGGGCCATCACCTACGGGGCGATCCTCGTGTCGATCCGCGTCCCGGATCGCCGCGGCGCCATCGGCGACGTCGTCCTCGGCTTCGACGACCTGCAGGGCTACCTCGAGCGCTCCCGCTACTTCGGCGCGGTGGTCGGGCGCTACGGCAACCGGATTGCGAAAGGGCGCTTCACCCTCGACGGCCGCGCCTATCAGCTCGCCACGAACAACGGCCCGAACCACCTGCACGGCGGCGTCAGAGGCTTCGACAAGGTGGTGTGGCAGGCACAGGCCGACCGTCCCGACGGCGGCACGCGCGTCGTGTTCACCTACACCAGCCGCGACGGCGAGGAGTCGTACCCGGGAACGCTGAGCGCGCGCGTCGCCTACGAAGTCACGCCGCGAAACGAGCTGATCGTCGACTACGAAGCCACCGCCGACGCGTCGACGCCAATCAACCTGACGCAGCACAGCTACTTCAACCTCGCGGGAGAAGGTCAGGGAGACATCCTCGGACACGTCCTCGTGCTCGACGCCGATCAGTTCCTGCCCGTGGACGAGACGATGATTCCAACCGGCGAGCTGACGCCGGTGGCGGGGACGCCGTTCGATTTCCGCCGGCCGACGCCGATCGGCGCGCGGATCGCCGCCGCGCACGAGCAGTTGAAGCGCGGGTCGGGCTACGACCACACCTTCGTCCTGCAGGGGGCGCCCGGCCTTCGCCGCGCCGCCCACGTCGTCGAGCCCGCCGGCGGCCGGACGGTCGAAATCTCCACCACCGAACCGGGCGTGCAGTTCTACTCCGGCAATCACCTGAGCGGACAGCTTGGAAAGCTCGGACACGCCTACGCCGCGCGCAGCGGCTTCTGCCTCGAGACGCAGCACTTCCCCGACTCGCCGAACCACGCGCACTTCCCGTCGACGATTCTCCGCCCCGGCGCCACCTATCGATCGAAGACGGTGTTCACGTTTGGTGTCCTGCCATGAAGCGAACAATGACGTGCCTCGCTGCCGCGATGCTCGTGGTCGCCGGCACGCCGCCGCGCGGCGCGGCAGCCCCAGACAGCCTGCGCGGTGAGCTCGACGCAGTCACCGTCGAGGCGTATCCGCACAACTACGTCGCGGCCACGCTGGTGCAGCTGAACGACAACGGCGCGTGGTCCTGGTTCATGGATCCGCGGGTCATCGTCAACGAGGGGAAGCTCGTCATCGGATCGGTGCGTGCCGTCGGCAGCAACCAGGCGAACACGAGCGATCCGCGCTGGGGCAACGTCGAGATTGCCGTTTACGATCTGCGGAATGGCACCGTCAAGACGACTGTGCTCCATCCGCACCTGGAGCAGGACGATCACGACGCGCCGGCGTTCTTCGTCAGGCCCGACGGCCGTTATCTTGCCGTCTACAGCAAGCACGCGAAAGAGCGGCGCATGTACTACCGCATCTCCGAGCCGCACGACCCGCTCGCGTGGGGGCCGGCACTAGTCGTCGAGACGCCGGGCGAGAACGCCGCGGTGGCGGGCAATAACGCGACCTACGCGAATCTGTTCCGGATGCCGAATGGACGCCTCTACAACTTCATCCGCGCCTTTCACCACGAT
>Ga0111539_10005267_pt1 | contig 16743 bp, 12 predicted proteins | sample RhiMethybrSRZTD1_FD_79667 | JGI IMG/M metagenome (GOLD analysis project Ga0111539, IMG submission 79667) | Populus rhizosphere microbial communities from Tennessee, USA - Rhizosphere MetaG P. TD hybrid SRZTD1 (version 2) (version 2) | ecosystem: Host-associated > Plants > Roots > Rhizosphere >... | reverse complement strand
GAGTCGTGGTGGTGTTCATCGCAGCGGCGATCTTCACCCCGCCCGACGTTGCTTCGCAGTTGCTCATGGCCGGCCCTTTGCTCCTGCTCTATGCGATCGCAGTGATTGCCGCGGCCCTCGTGGTCCCGCGCAAGCAGGCTGCGCTTCTCGTCCCGCTTCTCCTCTGCCTCTTCGTGCCGAAAGTTTGGGGTGCGCCGCCGCTTCCCGATCTTGCCGTACGCCGCGACGGTATCGTTGTCGAGAAGGGGCGAGTCGAGATCGTCGTCGAGAATCTGGGAAACGCCGATGCGCCGGCCACGACGATCGAGCTCTGGGATCGCCCACCTCTCATGGGACCTTCAGGAACGTCCTCGCCCTATCCGGCGACGCGCGGATCTTCGGCGATCTACGTGTTTCAGGAACCGATCTCGCGCCAGGAGATCGCGCTCGATCTCGTCGTCGAGCGCGGCCTCGAGGAAGAGCGCAGCGAAGGTGCCTTGCGCGTCCGCCGCGGAGAGGCGCTGAAACTGGCGCGCGAGATCCCCGGTGTCACGCTCGAGGCCGGTGGGCGCGCGGTGAAGTGGAGCTGCGCCGTTCCCGCGGAAGGATTGCGCCTCGCGTTCAAAGTTCCCGCAACGCCGGGATCTCCGCCGGCGGTGGAGCTGTCCTTGCCGGCGCGCGATGCCACAGCACCCGGCGAAGAGACGATGCTTCCGCACATCTTCACGGCCGACCAAGAGCTCCATTCCACGAATGCGGTCTTCGTGTTGGACGCGCTCGATCGCCCGCCAGCGCGCCGCACGCGAGCCGATTGTCCCGCGCTTCGCGCCGGCGAGCGTAGCGAGATCGCCGTGGACTTCGAGCCGGGCGCGGCCGGGGAAGTCTACGTGTGCGTCGATCCCGATGATCGCGTGCTCGAAGGGCGCGAAGGAAACAACGTCGCCTCGCGCAAGAGCGATTCCGATCGCTGGACGCAGGCCGTGCTGCACTTCCACAGCTCGTTCAGCGAAGGCCCGGGCTCGATCGATTGGCAGGCCGCGCTCGCCACGCGCTCCGGCTACGATCTTCTGTGGTGGTCGGAGCATGATTGGCGAATCTCGTGCTTCGATCACGTCAATCGAATCGGTTTCGAGGAAGGGGAAATCGTGGGGACGAAGTTGAGCGCGCAAGGCGCCGGCGTCGCCGAGTTTTCTCTCCAAGAACCTTACGAAGGAAAGCGATCGCTTCGCTTGGCGGCGAACGGTGCGGGACGGGCGCACGCGGATCTCTCCGGAGAGAGACAGAAGATCCGCCGGCTGACGTATTCCTTGGCGGCGCGGGTCACGTTGGATGCGCAAATCTTCGCGCGCGGGCTCCACGAAGACGACCGCCTGCGCATCGTCGCCGAGCTGTCCCACCACCCCACGGAAAAACGATTCCTCGTGTACGAGTACGGACCGCGCGACTTTCCCAACGCCGGATGGACGCGGGTGAGCCTTCCGTTCTCGCGCGACGCGGAAGAGCGCTGGACAACAGGATTGGACGACAACATCTCCGGCTTGAGCTTCGAGCTCATTTCCAAGGGATCGGGCGCGGAAGTGCGCATCGACGGCATCGAGATCGAGCACGGCCAATGCGGTGCGGAGCTGCGCCGCATTCAAGAGGAGTGGATGAAGCTCTATCCCAACGTGCAGCATTCTTTCGCGGACGAAGTCTCCTATTTGACGCCGCACCTCAATCAATACGGCGGGCCGCGCGGTCTTTTCGATTACGCGCAGCCGATGGAAGAGCCCTATCCCGAAAAGGCGATCGAGCGCATCCATCGCGCCGGCGGCATCGTGTCGTACTGCCATCCATTCGGATTGAGCTTCGTCAAGGAGCGGCGCAAGAAATACGGCCCGGCGTATCGCGATTCGTTGATCATGCGCAAGCTGGGCGGCGCCGACATCCTCGAGGTCGGCTTTCGGCGCAAAGCGACCGAGGATTTAAGCTCGTACTTGAGTTTTTGGGATCAGGCGGGATTGCGCGGAGTCGCCGTGACTGGAATTGGGGTGAGCGATTCGCACGAGCGCGAATGGGGCAACTGGGAGAACAACTTCGCCACTTGGGTGAACGCGCGCGCCGACGATCACGCGGGAATGCTGCGCGCTTTGCAGGAAGGGCGGGTGTTCTTCGGAGATCCGCTTCGCTTTCGCGGGCGATTGGAGATCGAGGCCGACGGACGCCAGGGCGGCAATGCGATTCCCGGAGAAAGCGCGAAGAAGATCGAGGTGCGCGTCACGCAAGCGCCGCCGCGCTCGCGGATCGTGCTCGTGGTGGACGGGAGCGCCGCCAGCGAATGGAAAGATGTGAACGCCGATCAGGAATTCAGGCACGAGCTTTCTGCCGGCCAGGGACACATCATCCGCGCGGAATTGTGGGGAGCGGATGGCGCACCGCTCGCGTTTACGAATCCGCTCTATTCCGGCGGGATCAGTTCACGTAACCCAAGCTCCGCAGCGCCTCGCGTGTCGCCTCGTCGGCGCCGCCCTTCAAGTCGTCGAGCGTCTGCGTTTTTCCGACGGGGCGATTGCGCAGATCGAGCTCCAAATCTTCGCCGAGAACTTTCAAGAGAGGCGTGATCTCGCCCGCCAAGTTCTTGCGTTCCGCGGGATCGAGCATCAAGTCGTAGTATTCCCTTTTTCCATAGCGCGGCTCCCAGATCACTTTCTGCTCCCCGGTGCGCAACGCGTAGAGCGGGGTAGCCTTTGATCGCTCCGGATGTGTCTCGGCGATGAGCGTCGCCGCATCTCCGCTGGGCGGCGGATCGTGCAGGAGATCGCGCCCCTCCATCTTCGTCTTGGCGACAGCGAGCGCACCCAAGATCGTGGGCGCGATGTCCATCGAGCGCGCCGGCTCGCGGCTCAGCTTCGGGGAGATGGAAGGGCCAGAGACTAGAAGCGGAATGCGCAGCGACGTTTCGTACAGTTGGATGTCGTGTCCGTAGTAGCTCTCGTGCTCGCCCAAGCCTTCGCCATGGTCCGCGGTCACGAGCATCGAGGTCGAAGCTGCCGCGGGTGAACGCTCCACCGCGCGCGCGATCTCGCCCACGCAGCGATCGAGAAAGGAAATCTCTCCCGCATACAGGGAAGCCATGGAATCCGCGGCGGCGGCGAAGAGCCGGCCGTACGGAGCCGGCGGGAAATAGGGCAGATGCGCATCGAAGAAGTGCACCCAGAGAAAGAGTCCCGGCCCGGATTGGCTCACGATCTCGCTCGCGGCGCGCGCCGTTTGCGCGCCTTGTCCGGAAGCGGGATGCTGCGCCGGCTCGATCACGTTGTATTCCGCGAACCCCTGCCCCAATTGAAACTCGGGTCCCAGCACCACGCGGCTCGACACGACCGCGGCGCAGCGATAACCGGAATGCGAAAGTGTTTCCGCGACGGTCACTCGCGAGGAGTCGAGCACCATTCGATTCTTCACGAGGCCGTGCGCGCGCGGGCTCAGTCCGGTGAGAATCGTGGCGTGCGCCGGTGTGGTGAGCGGAATCACGCTCGTCGCCTCGCTCCACTGAGCTCCGCGCCGCGCGATCCGGTCCAGCTGCGGGGTGCGCACCACGGGATTTCCGGAACAGCCCAGATGATCCGCGCGAAACGTGTCCAGCGTGATCAGCACGAAAGAGGATTTTGCCGGCGGGGTGGAGCGCCCGCACGCGGCGGCGGCGAGGCAAACGGCCGCGGCGGCGAGAGCGGCCGCGCGGCGCAACGTCACTGAATGTACCCGATCGAGCGAATGCGCTCCTCGAGCCCTTCCGACATCGAAGCATCGGGAATCTCGGGACGCTTCCACTCTCCCTTTTCGTAGGTGTCGACGAACTTCAGCGGATGCGCCGCGATCCACTCGTCGGTGAAAACCGACACGATCGGCTCGCCGTCCATGTCCTTAGCTGCGGGAAGACCGTGATACGCGAGAAGGGTGGGCGTGATGTCGATCGCATCCACTTCTTCGGCGTGCTGTCCGCGCCGGATGCCCGGCCCGGCGAACAGGAAGAACGCTTCGCGGCGGTGTTCTCCGGAGATGTGTTTGGCGGCGTAGCGTTCCGTGCCGGGACGGAAACCGTGATCGGAGACGATGAGCACGGCGCGATCGGGACCGCCCGCATCAACGAGCCCGCCGATCAAGCCGTCGGCGAAATTGTAATAACGCTCGACGGTGGTGCCCCACATTTTCCGGTCGCGCTCGGGAGGATTCGTTCCCGATCCTTCCGGATCCATCATCTCCCAGAGAAAGTGCTGGAGGACATCGATTCCCTGGAAGAACACGCCGAACAGCTCCGGCTTCTTCTCGGCGAGCAGCTTTTGTCCGGCGCCGAAGTGCGTGCGGTCGACCGAATAGGCAATCGCGAACTCGCTCACGCGGTCGAACTTCTGATAGTCCGCCGGAAACACGAAATCGCGCGGAAGATTCGCGAAGTGACTCAAGTCATTCGCGTTGATGCTTTGCCGGGCGACCCGGAGGCCTTCGATCTCTTTGAGAAGATCTTCGGGATAGGTTTGTTTTTCGGAAAGTCTCGGCTCGTTGATCTCGGCGTTGTAATTCATCCCCAGATCGAAGCGTGAAACCGAGAAGTGATCGCTCACCATGAAGCCCTTGACCGGCTCGGCAGGCCACGTGACCCACCAGCCGACAAAACCCACGGAATGATCGCGCTCGGAAAAGATGTTCCAGATCGCGCGACACTTGCGAACCGTGGAAGGAGTGGGAACGAGGCGCGCAATGCCGGGCACTTCCGCCATGAAGCTGGTCACGCCGTGCTTTTCCGGAAGCTTGCCGGTGGCAATTGAAGTCCACAGGACCGGCGACCAGCGAAAGTCGGGATTCGTGCGCATGGTTCCCGACGCGCCGGCCTTCCACAGCGCACCCATCACCGGCATCTTCCCCTGGCGGATGAGCGGGAGAACGTTGCGCCAATCGGTGCCATCCAAGGCCACGACCGTAGTTTCGGCGGGCGGCGGAGTCTCCTTCTTGGTGCATCCGAACGCGCCGATCGCGAGCAAGAGGGCGTAAAGCGCAGCGCGCACGCTCATTTCACGTAACCCAACGCTTTCAAGCGGTTCATCAGCTCTTCGTCGACATCCGAGGCAATCGGAGTCTGCTCCTGCCAGTTTCCGGTGTCGTAGGTCGCGACCTGTTCCTTGGGATAAGTTTTCTGCCACGCTTTCGGAAACAATTCTTCGAGAACGCGTCCGTCCATGTCCTGCGCGCCATCCATGTCGAGCAAGGCGAGCACGGTCGGCGCGATGTCCACGAGCCGCACTTCGCCGAGCTTCGGTTTCTTCACGATGTTCTGTCCCGCCACGATGAAGATGCCGTCCGGCCCGTCGTCGTGGCCGTGATCGTGGAATCCGTGGTCGGACAGAACGAAGATCGTGTCGCCAGGACGGCGGTGCTTCAAGAGCTCGCCGATCAGCCCATCGGTGTAGACGTAGTATTCGTCGATGGACTTGCCGAAGCGCGCGATGTCTTTCACCGGGAACGGCGGATATTTCTCCGGCTCGATGTATTTCCAATAGCGATGACACATCACGTCGACGCCGTTGAAGTAGACCCCGATGAGATCGAGATTGGGATCCTTCTCCAGGATGTGCAGCGCTGAACGGCGATACGTTTCGTCGGCCGCGTAGGCCCAGCGAAATCCTTCGACGATGTCGCGGTCCATGTCGATCGGGTCGATGTCCATGAAGCGCTTCGCTTGCTCGTAGGTCACGTGACTCGCCGGAAGCAGAAACGGGCGCAGCTCTTGAAAGAGCTCCGGGGGCCACGTTTGTCCGCCCACTCCTTCCATGAGCGTGCCCTTCGTCGGCGCGCCTCGCCCGCCGGTTTGCTCGAGCGGAACGTAGCTCGACACCATGTAGCCGTTGATTTTCTCCGCCGGCCATGTGCACCACCAGCCGACGAACGCCACTCTCTTGCCGGCGTCGGACAGAATGTTCCACAGCGCTTTCGTGCGCCGCATGTTCGAGGTCATGTGCATGATGCGCTGAATTTCTTCGCCGTCTTTTCCGGGCGCCGTCGTGAAATCGTTGATGCCGTGCTTGTCGAAATTCTTGCCGGTCGCGACGGTCGTCCACAACGCGGGGCTGCGCGAGGGCAACATCGTTTTCAACGGCGCGCGGGTCCCTTCATCGATCAGCGATTTCAAGTTGGGCATGCGACCGGCGTGCAAGAGCGGATCGATCCGGTTCCAGGTCGCCCCGTCGATTCCGATCAGGATGACCCGCGTGGAACGCTGGGGAGGCGCTTCCTTCGCGCAGGAACACAGGAGGCCGGCCACAAGGCAGGCGGCAACAAGAACGGCGGCGCGTTTCATTTCACCTCTTCTGGCGAAAAATGGAGGCCCCGGCTCCAATCGCCAGGAGGCCGGCAAGGGAAAGCGCAGCGCCCCAACGGAACGACGCCGGCGCATACCTAAATACCACCTCGTGCCTCCCAGGTTCGACCATGACGCCCTGAAACGCATGATCGACTCGATGGATCGGCCTACTTTGGCCATCGACGAACGCTTTCCACCCCGGATACCAGGAATTCACGTGGACGAGAAGCGCGCTTCTTTGGGCATCGACCTGGACGTGGATTTCTTCATCGCTCGTGATTTCGACCTCGGCCGAGCCGGGCGAGCCGGCTGGGGCGAGGGAGCCGGCCGGGTCGGAAGAGGGCGGAGGGGAGCCGGCACCGGGCGCGCCGCCACCGGGCGCACGGCCACCCGAAAGGGGGATCGGGGTCTCCGAATAAGCCCACGATCCCGGTTGAAAGGACGGGTTGGCCATGGCCTGCAGCACGGCCTGCGCATCGGGAAGCACCCGCACCTCACCCACCAAGAACGCCCGAGGAAGCGCATCGGGATTCTCGAAGATCGTCATGTCGGAGCGGTGCACGAGCTCCAATCCGCGAATGTACGGCGCACCCAACGCCAACACGTAACGTGCTCCCAAGAGATCCAGGATCGGCGAATCGAACACGTCCGGCGAGCGGGGTCCGCGAAAGTTTCCGCGATTCAAAATGATTCCCGGATCGATCGCGTCGATCGTCTCTTGATAGAGGACCGTGTTCAGCGAATCGAATCCAAGCACATCTTCGAGACGGTAATACGCGGGCGTCGAAGGAGGGAAGACGCCGGTGAACGGATCGCGCGCCGGCTCGTAGCGCATGATGCGAAACGGCCCGATTTCGCGCTGCTTCGATTGCAAGTACGCGATGCTGCTTCCCGGCGCGGGATCGCGAAAGATCGATTCCTTCGGTTGCAGAATGTTGAGCCGCTCGGAATTCCAACCGATGTCGGCGCCCAAGACCAGCGCGCACGCCCATAAGAATGTGCGCGGTCCGATACATCCCCAGGCGCGCAGCAGGACGACGGCAGAGGACGCCGCGATCACGAGCGCCGCGGTCCAGGAAGCACGCGGCAGATAGGAGTGACCCAACATCTGCGCAATGGGGGCGGGCAAGAGACGATCGCTGAACAGAGCGAGAACGATCGCGACGGCGAGTGCTGCCGTGACGCAGAGCAGCACGAGCAAGTTCGCGTTGCGCCTGGCACCGGGGCCTTCGGGAGAGGCGAGGCGCTGCGCACCCAAGCTCGCCAGGAGCGCCATGCCCGTGCCGTAGAGAAACGTTGCGCGATCGGGACGCGAGAATCCCATGGCAGGAAGAAATCTTCCCAGCTCCAGAACCGGCGTCGGAAAACAAAACAGAATTCCGGCCGTCGCCAACACCCAAGCGAAGAATATTTCACGGCGCTGATCCCCCGGATTGCAAAGCACGATCGCCGCCAGGAGCAGCGGCAGAATTCCTACGTAAACAATCGTGGAATGATCGGTTTGAAAGTAGAAGCCGTTCCCCACTTGAAGATGATGCGCCGCGCTTCCGCCCAGAATGCGAATTCCGTCGCGGCCGACTTTTTCCGCGCGCATGTCGGCGGGATTTCCCAAGAGATCGGGGACCAGCGCTTTCGCGAGCACCCAGGGGTGCAGCGTTCCGGAGATGAGCTCGTCGCGGGAGTTGTCCGCCTCTTGAGAAATGGGAACGAACTCCGCCGTCGGAACGATGTGTACAGCGCCGATCAGAAGGGCTGCCGCACCGGCGGCGATCCAACCGATCCAGCGGCGCCGCTCGAGTTTTCTTCTGCGCAGAAGGCCGTCCACCAAACCGAAGAAGATCCATGCATAGCCGGTGAACACGAAGACTTGGAAATGTCCGGCCAGCGCCGACAGCCCCAGCGCCGCCGCCATTCCCACCCACCAGCGCGCTTGCCCGCGTTGGAACCACAATCGCGTCATGGCCAGCGCCCAGGGCAGCCAGCATCCCGTCGCCGGCATCGTGGTGATTCCGGTGCGCACGACCAAGATGGGCCCGAATGCGAACACGAATGCGCTCAAGAGAGAAGCAATCGCGCCGGCCCCGAAGAGACGCACGAGAACATAAGCGCCCGACGCCGCCACGAAGAAATGCAGGACGCTTTCCGCCGTCATCTGATCGGCGGTGCGCAGCCCGGAGAACGAAAGCGCCAAATTGGGCGGATAGAACACCGCCGGCTGGAAATTCGCGAGAAAAGGTGTGCCGGCGTAAATCCAGCGATCCCAAAGCGGGATGCGTCCCTCGCGCAGCGCTTCGGTGGCAAGGTGGCGCATGATGAAAAACTGCCGTGGGCAGTCGGCAAGTCGCGACGGGCGAGCAAGATCCTCCGCAGTCGCGGACGCGCGCCATGGATGCCAAAGATCCATGTTCCACGTGAAGACGGCGCGATCTCCGAACAGCGCGGGAGCGAAGAATGCGAGGCTTGCGCCGGCCAAGAATAGAATCGCGAATAGGTCCCGGCGAGACATCGGGGATCGAAGCTATCACGAGCACCGGTCAAAGTCTCGTCGCGCGTTGACGCTCTCGGGGCGACCTGCTACCTTCCCGCGCGCATCCGCCCAAGTCCGACGTTTCTCCAAACCCGTCTCACCGCGGGCGAACTGGAGCGATCGACCGCATGCCGGAATCACTGGCGCAAGACCCTGCCTTGCCCGCGATGACGCTCCCGGACGTGATGCGTCTTTTGGAGACCGACCTCGATCGCTTCGAGGCCGCGCTCGAATCGTTGGATCGCGTCGACATCCCGCTTTCTTCGGCCATCTTGGATCACGTTCTCTCCCTGCGAGGGAAACGCGCCCGGCCTTTGCTCCTGATGCTCGTCGCCCGGCTCGGCGAGAAGCGCGACGATGACGAAGTGCTGTGGAGCTCGGTCGCGCTGGAATTGATCCATACGGCCAGCCTTTTGCACGACGATTGCCTGGACGGAGCGACGCTGCGTCGCGGCCTGCCCACGGTGAATCATCGCTGGGGATCGCAAGCGGCGATCTTGATGGGCGACTTCCTGTTCACCAAAGGATTCGAGATTCTCTGCGAGCATCGTTTGGTGCACGCGCTGCGCATCATGTCCTTGCACACCTATCGCATGACTTGCGGAATGAATCGCGAATACGCTGCCTGGCGTAATCCGACGATCACGCCGGCGGATTACCTGCGGATCGTGGACGAGAAGACGGCCGCACTTTTCTGCGCCGCGTGCGAGATCGGCGGCGTGCTCGCGTCCCTGGAAGATGGGCTCATCGCGCAGCTCTCCGCCTTCGGACGCGACTTGGGCCATGCCTTTCAAATCATCGACGACATCTTCGATTTCACCGGGGATCCCCTCGAGATCGGCAAGCCCGTGGGCACGGACTTTCGTTTGGGGTTCGCCACGCTGCCTTTGATCCATGCGCTCGAAAACGGCAACGGCAGGAGAGCCACGCGCGTCGCCTCCATCTTCAAGAAGAAGAAGATCTCCGACGAGGAATGGGAAGAAGCGCGCGGCTTCGTGTTGGAGTCGGGCGGCGTCGAAGCGGCCCGCGAGCGCGCGCTTTCCTACGCGATTTCCGCCCGCGCCCGCCTGGCCGTGCTGAACGGATCCGACGGTGCCGCGCCTTTGCACGCGACCGTGGAGTACATGATCGCCCGAGGACGATGACTTGATGCGCGCCCGCGCACTCCTCGTCGCCGCGTTCGTTTTCCTCCCGCTTCTTTTCCTCCCCTCGTGTGCCCGCGAATCGCGCCATGAATCTGCGCCGGGTGTGGTGCGCATCTTCACGCGTTCCGGTCTCGTCATGGGCACGACCGCGGAGATCAAGGTCGCGGCGGTGGACTCCACCAGGGCAGAGTCCGCGCTCGCCGCGGCGTACGCGGAGCTCGAGCGTGTTGAGGCCTTGGCCACGATCCACACTCCCGAGAGTGAAGCTTCGCGATTGAACGCCGCGGCGGGAAACGGCGAGCTCGTCGAGACGAGCGCAGACCTGGATGCGATCCTCACGGCGGCAGTGCGCGCCGCGGAGGAATCGGGGGGAGCATTCGATCCCACGATCGGACCCATCGTTCGTCTATGGGGCTTCCCGGGAAGGCCGGTTCTTCCCGACTCCGCCGCCGTCCGCAAGCTTCTCCCTCTCGTCGGATACCAGCGCTTGATTCGCGCCGCACCGGCTGAGGGCACAGCACCGCGCTGGCGTTTGGCGGATCGCGGAATGCAAATCGATCTGGGTGGAATTGCGTGCGGCTACGGCATCGATCGCGCCGCGCAGATTCTTCGCCGGACCACGCCTGATTTTCTCATCAACATCGGCGGCGACATTCTCGTTTCCGGACAGCGCCCGGACGCGAAACCCTGGACCGTTGCGATCCAGCATCCTCGCGATCCCTCCACGTTTCTCATGACGCTGCATCTTCCTTCCGGCATCGCGATCTCGACGTCCGGCGATTACGAGCATTTCGCGATCTTGAATGGGGTTCGCCGCCATCACATCTTGGATCCGCATACCGGTTATCCCGCCGAGCATCTGTGCAGTGTCACGATCTTGGCGCCGGATGGGGTTCGCTGCGACGCCTGGTCCAAGGCGGCCTTCGTGTTGGGACCCGAACGGGGACTCCAGGCCGTGGAGGAAGATCCCGATCTAGAAGGGGTGTTCGTTTCCGAAGCCGATGGAGGAAAGCTCATCGTGCGAGAAACCACGGGGATTGCGAGGCTGCGCTCGACCGCTCCGGCGCAAGCGGATCGCTCGAACGGATGACTCCGCTCGATTCGCCGAAAAAAATCTGGCAGGCCATGACCGCTGCGGACCGGATTCTGTCCGCGACGATCCTGGCCGTCTCGATCGCCTGGGGAGTGGGTGCGCACGGCTCCGAGCAAGGTGCCGTCGCCGTCGTCCTGCTCGGAAATGAAGAATGCGCGCGCGTTCCTTTGGATCGCGATGCGTTCATTCCACTTCAGGGTCGCCTGGGGCCGATCGATCTCGAAGTGCACGGCGGCGCGATTGCCGTAGTGCGCAGCGATTGTCCGAATCACGTGTGCACCGCGATGGGTTGGAAGCGAGCAACCGGCGATGTGCTCGCGTGCGTTCCCAACGGACTCTTTGTGCGCATCGAGGGCGGCGCGGCCGGCGCTCAGGCTCCGGACGCGGTGGCGCGATGAAGGCGGCTGTGCACGGCGCTCCCGGCTTGTCGGCGCGCTCGGCGGCGCGATTGGGATTGCTCGTTTCGATCGCCGTGACGCTGCAGATCGCGGAAAGTCTCATTCCTCGTCCCATTCCGTGGCTGCGCCTGGGTCTCGCCAATGCAGTGACGTTGCTCGTTCTGGTGCGTGCTGGTTTTCGCGCCGCGCTCTTGGTTACCGCGATCCGCATCGTTCTCTCCGGGCTTTTGCTCGGAACGTTCGGCGGGCCGGCCTTTCTGCTCTCTCTATCCGGAGGAATGGCCGCGGCCGTAGTCATGGCGTTCGCGCGGTTCGCGACCCCGCCGCTCTCCCTTCTGGGAGTGAGCGTGGCCGGCTCCGCAGCTCATGTGTTGGGCCAGCTCGCGGCTTTAGCCTCACTCCTTCGGCTGGGCTCTTCGGTCGCCATGCTGGCTCCTTTGCTGCTCGCGACCGCAGTGCCTCTGGGGCTCGTGACCGGCGCATTCGTCCTCGCCATTCACCGCAGGGTCCCTCCGTGGTAGATTCCACCTATCCTCACTGAAGACGAAGGAGCGCGCCGCCTGATTTGACGCCCCAACAGCTGGCCGAACGCACTGGCGCCCTCGCGCTCGATAAAAAAGCCCACGACATTCTCCTTCTCGATCTCCGCAAGCTCACCACGGCGGTCGATTGGTTCGTGATTCTTTCCGCCGACTCCGAGCCGCAAGTTTTGGCCGTCGCGGATCACATCGTGAACACGCTTTCCGCCGAGGGGCTGCGAGCCTGGCACGTCGAGGGACAGGAGAGCCGCAAGTGGGTTCTCATCGATTACGTGGACGTGGTGGTACACGTGTTCTACAGTAAAACTCGAGAGTTTTATTCGCTCGAGACGCTTTGGGGAGACGCTCCGATGATGCGCATCGGGGAAGGCGCCCAAAAGTCCCGGTAAGAAAAACAGACACGATCAAATCCCATGCGCGAACTCCTCTTGGACGAAGTCAAGAAGTCCGTCCGGACGGCATTTCCCGGCGTCGGCGCGGACGTCGTGGATCGCGTGACGCTGGAATCCCCGCGCGATCCGAGCCATGGCGATTTCTCTTCCAACATTGCCTTCTTGCTGAAGGACATCGTGCGCGAAGCTCCGCGCAGCATTGCAGAAAAGATCGTGGAGACGCTCGAGCGCGAAGCTTCGCTGGGAGCGGCCGAGGTCGCGGGTCCCGGCTTCATCAATCTGCGCGTGCGCCCGCAGGGAATGCGCAAGTTCCTGGAGAAGCTGGCGACGGCGGAAGGACGCGCTGACCTTCTGCGCGATCGCGAGCTCGCGCAGAAGACCGGGAAAATGCAAGTCGAGTTCGTCAGCGCGAATCCGACCGGTCCGTTGAACGTGGTATCGGCACGCGCCGCGGCGTATGGCGATGCATCGATCCGCCTTCTCCGCGCGATCGGTGTCGATGCGTACAGCGAATACTACGTCAACGACGAAGGAAATCAGGCGCGCCTTTTCGGCGAGTCGCTGCGGGCGAGATTCCTGCAAGCCGCCGGAAAGAACGTGGAGCTTCCCGAAGATGCCTATCGCGGCGCGTACGTCGCCGATGTGGCGCGCGCGCTCTACGAGGAACAGCGCGCCAAAGTGGGCGATTCGTTCGATGCGGAAGCGGCGGCGCGCAACATCGATTTCCAGAAGATCGGGCTCGATCGCATGATCGCCGCGGCGCGGGCATCGCTGTTGCGTTTCGGCGTGGAGTTCGATTGCTGGTTTCGGGAATCGTATTTCCATCGCGCGGCGGAAGGAGAGAGCCTCGTTCACGAAGCGGAAAAGCGTCTCGAAGAGAAGGGACATCTCTTCCAACAGGACGGCGCGACTTGGTTTCGCTCCACCGCATTCGGTGACGACAAGGATCGCGTGATCCGCCGGTCCGATGGAGAGCCCACCTATCTTCTCGGCGATATCGCGTATCACCTGGAGAAGGCTCGGCGCGGCTTCCAGCGGGTGATCGATGTGTGGGGCCCCGATCATCACGGCTACATCGCGCGCATGAAGGCGGCGACGCAGGCCCTGGGGCTTTCCGCGGATTGGCTCGACGTCGTGATCGTGCAACAGGTCAATTTCCTTCGCGAAGGACAACCGGTGCGCATGTCCAAGCGCGAAGGCGAATTCATCACGCTGGACGACGTCATCGATGAAGTCGGCGCCGATGTCGCGCGTTTTCTCTTTCTCATCCGGCGCGCATCCTCGCATCTCGACTTCGATCTTGATCTCGCGAAGAAGGAATCGTTGGAGAACCCGGTGTTCTACGTGCAGTACGCGCATGCCCGCTCGCGCAGCATCTTTCGCCAGCCGATGGCGCAGCGTCTGGCCCCTGCGCCGGGCGACGTGCCTGATCCTTCCCTTTTGAATGTTGAGGAAGAGGTCGCGATGATGCGCCTCCTCCTGCAGTACCCGCAGGTGGTGAAGGAATCGGCGATCACGCTGGAGCCGCATCGTCTCGTCGCCTATCTTCGAGAAGTCGCCGGCGCGTATCATCGCTTCTACACGCGCGGCAAACAGGAGCCGTCTTTGCGCGTTCTCGTGGAGGACGAGCGCCTGGCGCGGGCTCGTTTGGCCTTGGTGGGAATCCTGGCCGACGTTCTGCGCGAAGGATTGGGGCTCTTGGGAATTCGCGCTTTGGAGGAGATGTAGTGGGAATTCTCGTCGTGGGCTCGGTCGCCCTCGATACGGTCTCGACCCCGTTCGGCGAGGTCCGCGACGTCTTGGGCGGATCCGCGATCTATTTCTCTTGCGCGGCCAGCTATTTCACGTCGGTGCGTATCGTCGCCGTCGTGGGAAATGATTTTCCTCACGAGACGCTCGACTTTCTGCGCGAGCGAGGAGTGGATACGTCGGGGATCGCGCGGGCCGACGGAGAGACGTTTCGCTGGTCGGGCTCCTACGGGGAGGAGATGGGCGACGCCACGACGCTATGTACGCTTCTGAACGTGTTCCAAAACTTTCGCCCGCACGTTCCCACGACGCACCGGCGGGAGGATTATCTCTTCTTGGCCAACATCGATCCGGAATTGCAGATGTCGGTGCTCGACCAAGTCGAGAATCCGCGCCTCGTCATTTGCGACACGATGAATTTCTGGATCAACGGGAAGCGTCCGGATTTGGAGGCGCTTCTGCGGCGCGTGGACGTGCTCATCGTCAACGAGACCGAGGCGAAGAGCCTGGCCGGAGAATCGAACCCGGTTCGGGCCGCGCGGGTCATCCACCGGATGGGGCCTTCGCACGTCGTGATCAAGATGGGGGAGCACGGAGTTCTTCTCTTGGGCGAAGGAAAGATTTATCGTCTGCCTGCGTTTCCGGTGGAAGAGGTTCGGGATCCCACCGGAGCAGGTGACGCCTTTGCCGGCGGGTTCGTCGGGGCGCTGGCCGAGTCCGGTGATCTCTCGCTCGAGGGAATGCACCGGGCGCTTTTGGCCGGGACCGTCACCGCGTCGTTCACGGTGGAAGCATTCTCGCTGAATGGCCTTCGCGACGTGGACCGTCAGGGGGTCGAGCAGAGATGCCGGGAGCTCGAGGAGATTGCGGGCTGGAGCTGGGCCCGAAACGGGGTAGGGACCCCGAGGCGCTGACAGGGAGGGGAGGAGGACGGGGCGTGCGGTCTGTTGAGTGGCGCAACACTCGTCTGGTACGATCAATGGCATCGGCCAGACCTTCCATCCCCCGAGTGGCCGCAAACATTTCAAGACCATTTCATCCTCGTCCGCCAGGGGGTTTTTGATTCATGGAGAATCCGAAATCGCGCTTCACCGTAGCAGAGCGACTCATTCGCAAACTGCGAGACGTTTCTTCCTGCGAAATCCGAACGGCTCCGGACGGATCGATCGAAGTGATCCACGTGACCGCTCGGCCGGGGAGATCGCCAAAGCAAATTGCCCGCGACATCGAGTCGATTCTGTCCGCCGAAGAGAACATTCGCGTGGATCATCGCAAGATCTCGATCGCGCAGTACGGTGAAGGGGCCGTGGCCAGCGAAGCGACTCTCGATCGAGTCATGGTGGCCGGGATGAGTCTCCACCAGTCGGGCGCCGCATTCGAAGCCGAGGTCACGCTCGGCTCCGGGGATCTTTCCGCTACCGGACAAGCAGCAGGATCCAACACCCGTGGGGAGAGCCGGCGCATCATCGCCCAAGCCACGCTCGACGCCGTCACCAAGATGACGACGCAGGACCCGCGATTCTCGCTGGGCGAGCTCGAAGAGCGCGATCTTGGCCCCCGCCGCATCCTGCTGGTGTGCGTGAACCAAGTCGACGGGCGCGAGGAGCGCAACTTTGTGGGCTGCTGCGAGATCGGACCCGATCCCGCGCGCGCCGTGGTCTATGCCGTCCTTGACGCAGTCAACCGCGTTGTGAGTACACTCCCTCCTCGGGAACCTGTGGAGTACGAGATCGGCCCGACGCCTTTAGCCTGAGTCGCAGATTGCGGCAGGCTGAGAGGAGCGGACTCCCGAGCGGAGCGATCGCAGCCCGGCTAGCGAACACCGGGTAAGACCGCGAAGAAGGGAGGCCATAGCTGTGATTGTTGCGATTTGGACCAGCGTTCTCGTTGGCGTGCTGATGGGCACGTTGACTGGGGGCGGCCGGAACGATTGGTAAACCCGATCCAGAGTTGATGGGGCGTCGGCTGATCGCGGCAAGCCCCTCCGGGGTATCCGGAGGGGCTTTCGTTTTGCCTTTGTGCAAGGGAAGCTTGCGTTTCTCGCTTCATCATCTTTCAATCGTGACCGATGACGGAGAAGGGTCCGAACGCCCGGTTCGCTCTGCGGAAGGAGGGTGCGCGCGTTCGGGTTTTGAAGGGGGATCGTGATGGGCCTCCGTCCCATGCTGCGCCTCTACATTGCTGGCATCGTGGTGGCTGGGCTCGCCCTTCTCGCCTACGTGAGCGCCGACTTGGGCGCGGTGGGTTGGCAACCGAGCTCGCTCGCCAATCTCATTCTATGGATCGCGATGATCTCCATCGCGGCCATGTCTCCGATTCCACTTCCTCGCGGCGGCGCCACGGTCACGGTGACCTCCGCTCTCGATTTCGCCGCGATCTTGATCTTCGGTCCCGGCATCGCCTGCTGGTTTGGAGTTCTCTCCGATCTCCTGACGAACGTCGCCGCGAAACGCAATCCGCTCTACAAAGTCGCGTTCAATTTGGGGCAGATCATTCTCTCGATCGGAGTCGCGGGCATCGCCTACACGCAATTGGGCGGCAAAGTGGGAGCGAACTTCGAACTGGGAACTTCGCAAGTGCTGCCGCTCGT
>Ga0111539_10005266_pt1 | contig 16744 bp, 15 predicted proteins | sample RhiMethybrSRZTD1_FD_79667 | JGI IMG/M metagenome (GOLD analysis project Ga0111539, IMG submission 79667) | Populus rhizosphere microbial communities from Tennessee, USA - Rhizosphere MetaG P. TD hybrid SRZTD1 (version 2) (version 2) | ecosystem: Host-associated > Plants > Roots > Rhizosphere >... | reverse complement strand
TGATGTACTGGGGCAAGTACGTCCAGCACGACAACAACCGCGACGGCATGGGGCAGTTCCTCGCGCTGACGCGCAACATCGAGAAGTTTGGCCTCAAATGGAAGCCGACGATCCTGCACGACCTGCACGAGGCGCAGACGCTGCTGTACGCGTCGACCGGCACGGGCCCGTACAATGAGGGCATCGACGCGATCACGGTCAACGAATGGTGGATCCTGGCCCAGAACGACGTGATCGAGATGACGAAACGCGGCGTGCCCGGCGTTTGGACGTACAACTTCTACGACGGCTGGACGCCTAACTACATGTTCTTCGTGGCGCACGGCCACAACGCGGTCGGCCGCTTCTATGAAGTGCAGAGCTACGGGCCCGATACCACGACGGTTGGCGGTGGCCAGAGCCGCGAGTGGTTCCGCCCGAATCCCACGCCTCGCAACGTTGCCTGGGGCCCACGCAGCAACGTGAACATCCAGCAGTCGGCGCTGCTCTTTGCGCTCGATCGCACGGCGAAGGACAAGCAGTTCTTCCTCGAGAACTACTGGATCAAGAACAAGCGTGCCGTCGCGAGGGGCAAGGACGGCCCGATCTATGGCTGGGTGATTCCGGCGTCACAGCGCCGCAAGGCGGACGCGGCGACGCTGGTCAATGACATGATCGCGCAGGGCCTCGAGTTCCACACCGCGACCGCTGCCTTCAAGAACGGCACGGTGGATGTGCAGCCCGGCGACTGGATTGTTCGCGGCGACCAGCCGTTCCGCACCGTCGCCGACATCTACTTCTCCATCCAGCGCTTCGCGCCCGGTAACCCGTCGCCGTACGACGATACCGGCTGGACGCTCCAGTACACGCGCAACGTTGTCGTCACCGAATTACGGGACGCGGCCGCGCTCACGCAGCCCATGAAGCCCCTCACCGGCACCGCGGTAGCCCCGGGTGGCCTCACCGGCAGCGGCAACACGATCGTGGTCGAGCACACGGGCGACAACAACCTCGTCACGTTCCGCTACAAGCTGAAGGACGTGAAGATGTCGGCGGCGGAAGAGGATTTCGACGCGGCCGGCAAGAAGTTCCGCGCCGGCGCGATCATCATCCCTAACGCGAATGCTTCGCAGGTCGAGCCTCTCCTCAAGCAGCTCGGCCTCTCCGGCTACGCGATGGCCTCGGCGCCATCGGTCGCTTCGCACGACCTCGACATCCCGCGCATCCTGTACCTCCACAGCTGGAGCCGGACGCAGGACGAGGGATGGGTACGGGCCGCACTCGAGACGTACGGCATCCCGTTCACGTACATGGGTGACAAGGAAGTCGCCACCATGAGCGACCTCCGCTCGAAGTATGACGTCGTCATCTATCCCCACGTCGGCGGCTCGGCGCAGTCGGCGGTGGACGGCGTGCCGATGACTGGCACGCAGCCGATTCCTTACAAGAAGACCGCGGAAACGCCGTCGTTCGGGACGCCCGACTCGACGAGCGATATTCGCGGTGGAATGGGCAAAGCGGGTCTGGATAACCTCTACAAGTTCGTGGAGCAGGGTGGCACGCTGATCACCGAAGGTTCGACCTCCACGATCTTCCCCGAGTACAAGCTCACGCCGGGCGTAACGTCCGAGAATCCGACGGGATTGTTCGCCCGCGGTACGATCCTCCGCGGTATGGTGACTGACATGCGCAGTCCCCTCGCCTACGGGATCGCAGAGAACCAGATCCCCGTCTACTTCAATGGTGGACCGGTGCTCAACGCTGGTGGCGCGACACCGAACTTTGGTGGATTCGGTCGTGGCGCGAGCATCAGCCAGAACACGTCGCCGATGGCGAACCCGCCGGCGGTGTCGTCGTTCCCATCGTTAGGTGGCGCCGGACTCAGTGAGCCGGCGGCAGGTGGCGGCAGTGGTGGTGGGCGCGGTGGACGTGGCGGTGGCGGTGCAGGCGCGGCGCCGGCTGGCGCGCCGGGTGCGGGCGAAGCTGCCGCGGCAGGCGGTGGTGGTGGCGGGCGCGGTGGACGCGGCGGATTCGGTGGTGGCGGCGGTGACGCGGCCGCCCAGAACACGACGCCGCGCGTGGTGCTGCGTTTCCCGACCGACTCGACGCAGATGCTGCTCTCGGGTGTGCTCGTGGGCGGCAGCCAGCTCGCCGGCCGCGCGCAATTGGTTGACTCGCCGATCGGCTCGGGTCACGTCGTCAGCTTTGGTATCCGTCCGTTCTGGCGCTGGCAGACTCACGGTACCTACATCTTCGGCTTCAACGCGATCATGAACTGGAATGATCTCGGTGCGGGTCGCGGACCGGCGAGAACGGCGCCGGTGGTGCCAGAAGGGCGGTAAACTCCAAGTCCAAGTCCAAGTCGAAGTCCAAGACAGCAACAAGGAGGGCCAGCGATCCGAGCTGGCCCTTCCTGCTTCTTACCTTTGACTTGGACTTGGACTTCTAGCTGGCTTTCACGTACGTGCACCCAGCTTCCTGCGCGCGAGTCACCGCGAAGACGCCTGACGGCTGAAGCAGGACGCCCGGAAGGACGTGCTTCAATGCGACCTTGCGGGCCTCTTCCTCGCTGATCTTGTCCGCCTTCGCCACCGTTGGAACGACGTCGAGCGAAAAAGCGAGGTTGCACGCGAGGAACACCACGCCCTTTGCCTGCTGCTTCGGAAGGGCGGCCGCATCGAACGGCGCTGGAACGCCATCCGCTGGTCCGAGGAGGGCAGGGTTCTTGTCCGTCGCGACCTGTGTCATCGGGTGCATCACCGAATGCGCCTTGCCGATTCCGTACTTGTCCCAATACGCCTGGTCCATCGCGAGCGAGATCGCCTCATGACGCAGGACGATCGCCAGCGATACGTCCGCTGGTGTCGCATTCTGGTACTGTTGCACTTGTCCGGCCCACGCCATTCCGCGCCACAGGCCGTATCCGCTCTCGATTTCGGCCATGTCGAAAACAGCCTTGTGCTTCCCAGTTAGCTTGCCGGGCCAGCTGAGGTCAAAATCTCCCGCGGCCTGATTGCTTCCCTCGGCGGCGCATGCTGAAATGGCCAGGGCGAACGGCAGTGCGCTGTAGGCCGCCGCGCCGGCGGTGACCTTTCCGAGAAATTCGCGACGAGTGGCATCCATGACGTCTGCTCCCTCCGGTTATGCGAAATACGGTTCAGTTTCTCGTCACAATAAGACGTCTATTGGGCTTCGGGTTCCAGCCCCATCTCGAACGGATCACGAACTCGACTTTAGCGTCTCCCCGGCTTCCGATTAGCGCTCGCGCCGTGCAGGATAAGCGGGCGTTGCAGAGTGTTTTTGCCGATCAAGGACAATTCCTGTTTCAGGAGGTCATCGGGTGTCTCCGCGAAAGGGTTCGCTCGGGCACGAACCGGCCAAGGCCGGGGCTGATTCGGACATCACGCGACGCGAAGCGCTGGGCGGAATCGCGGGAAGCGTCGGCGCGGTGATCGCCGCCGGTCTTCCGCTCACATCCGTAGACCAGGGAGCACCAGCCTCGGCGCCGCCTGCCGCGCCAACACCGACGGCGCTCACTGGCACGCCGGCGCGCCTCGTGGGGGCGCCGACATCGGCGGTCGGAACACGCTCACCGTTTGCGACGCCGGCGGGAAGAACACCGGTTGGGAATCCCGTGGGCAGCTCGCTCACGCCGCTCCACAGCTTGTCGGGGACCATCACGCCTTCGGACCTGCATTTCGAACGACATCACGCTGGTGTCCCGACCATCGATCCGGCGACGCACCGGCTCGTCATTCACGGCCTGGTGGATCGTCCGCTCAGCCTGACGGTCGACGATATCAGGCGCTTTCCACAAGTCACGCGCGTGCACTTCGTCGAATGCTCGGGCAACAGCCGGCCGGTGTGGATCAGTCCCGCGCCGGACATGACGCCACAGCGCACCGACGGCCTCACGAGCAACTCGGAGTGGACGGGCGTTCCCCTGGCGACGCTGTTCCGCGAGGCGGGTGCGCAGAGCGCGGCGACGTGGTTCCTCGCCGAGGGCGGCGACGCGTGCCTCATGACGCGCAGCATACCGATGGAAAAAGCGCTCGACGACGCCCTCATCGTGTGGGCGCAGAACGGCGAACAGCTTCGCCCCGAACAGGGCTTCCCGCTTCGGCTCCTGCTCCCCGGCTGGGAGGGGAACACCAACGTGAAGTGGGTGAGGCGTCTCGAGCTCGGGACAAAGCCCTGGATGACGCGCTGGGAAACCTCCAAGTACACGGACCCGCTCAAGGACGGCACGGCGCGCATCTTCAGCTTCGTGATGGACGCCAAGTCGATCATCACCTCACCGGCGGTGCCGGCAAAGCTCGAAAGCCGCGGTTGGCGCCCCGTTTCAGGCATCGCGTGGTCGGGTCGCGGCCGCATAACGAAGGTCGAGATCAGCGCCGACAACGGCGCGACGTGGCACGAGGCGGAGATCCAGGGACCGGCTCTGCCCAAGGCGCACACGCGCTTCACCATGATGTGGAACTGGGACGGGCAGCAGGCGATCCTCCTCAGCCGCGCCACCGACGAGACGGGATACGTGCAGCCGACTCGCAAGGCACTGATGGACGCGCGCGGGACCGGCACCGATTACCACAACAACGCGGTCCGCGGCTGGCGGGTCGAGCCCGATGGCAGCGTCTTCTTCCACTGGGAGACGGCATGACAAACCAGGCCACAGGCCACAGGCCACGAGCCACAGGGTTCGCCGTCTTCCTGCTCTGCATTTCCGCGTTAGGCGCGTGCCAGGTGGCGGACGGCGGAAAGACCGCCACACCGTCCACGTACGGACTTGGCACAGCGGCAAGCGCGGCCGAGATCGCGGCGCTCAACACTGACGTGGCGCCTGACGGCGAAGGCCTGCCGCGCGGGAGTGGTGACGCCACGAAGGGAGCGGCGATGTACGCGACGCAGTGCGCGTCGTGCCACGGCGCGAAGGGTGAAGGCGCCCCGGGCAATCCACCGGGCCCCGTCCTCGTGGGTCGTGAACCGCGCGAAGGATTCCCGTTCGGCAACGATCCGAAGCTGGTTCGCACCATCGGGAACTACTGGCCGGCGGCGACGACCCTGTTCGACTACATCAAGCGGACGATGCCGCTCAGCGCGCCCGGCTCGCTCAGCGACGATGACGTCTACAGCCTGACGGCGTACCTGCTCGCGGCGAACGAGATCCTGCCCGCGGGAGCCTCGCTCGACTCGGCTTCACTCATGGCGGTCCGGATGCCCGCCCGTGACAAGTTCGTGCCCGACAATCGGCGCGGGGGACGCGGGGAGGTTCGGTAGTGCTTTTGCTCGAAACGCCGCGCGATCGCGCCGGCCTGCTCATTCTCGTCCTGGGCGTCGCGATCCTGCTGGCGCTCGCGCCGTTCCTGAGCGGGCTCCTGGGTGCGGCGATTCTCTACGTGATCTTCGTGGGTCCCTACAAGCGTCTCGCGCGGGTCATGCCTTCGGGACTGGCCTCGGCGATCACGCTGATCCTCGCGGTGATCCTCATCGCGCTGCCGCTGATCTGGCTCGTGACCATCCTGGTGGATCGCGTCCCGGATGCCTTGAAGAGCATCCAGAGCGGCCTCCTGTTCGAGCGCCTCTCGGCGCTACGCCTGGGCAGAATCGACATCGGCGCGCAACTGGCCGAGGCATCAGGCGCGATCGTGCAGTGGGTGTCGGCTCGTGCCCTCGGGTTCGTGGGGAGCGCCGCCGGCGCGTCGCTGAACATGGTGATCGCGTTCTTCGGCCTGTACTACATGCTCGGCGGCGGGGCCGCGCTCTGGTCGGGCTTCCACGGTTACGTACCGTTTTCCGAAGCAACTGCGGATGCACTCAGACTCCACTTCTACAGCGTCACGCAAGCCACGTTGTTAGGCACCATCGCCACCGCGATCGCCCAGGGTGGGCTGATCGGCCTGGCGTTCCTCATCGTCGGGCTGCCGGATCCCCTCGTCTGGGGGAGCATGGCGGCGTTCGCATCGATCCTGCCCGTGCTGGGAACGGGACTCGTGTGGATGCCGGCTGTGCTCGTGCTGGCTTTCCAGGAGCGGTACGGCGCGATGGTGATCATGCTGGTGATCGGCTGGCTGCTGGCGAGCAACATCGACAACCTGATCCGCCCGATGGTCTACCGGCGCGTGTCGAACATCCACCCAATGGTGACGCTCGTGGGCGCGTTCGCCGGCATCAAGTACTTCGGGCTGCCGGGCCTCCTGCTTGGGCCACTCGCGATCGCGTACTTCTTCGAGCTGATGCGGTTCTACAAGCTCGAATACGGGAATGGCGGACCGACCGTACACCCGCCGGCAGCAATGCAGGCTGAATGAACCAGCGATCGCTGTCCTAATCCCTGCGCAGGAGCCGCAACACCCCGTCCGCGTCCACGGGATCGGAGAAGAGCGACCCCTGGCCGTATTCGCACTTGAACCGGAGCAGCTCGGCCATCTGGTCTTCCTGTTCGATGCCGGCGGCGACCGTGCGGAGCTGCTTCAGCCTGCCTAACGCCACGATCGCCCGCGTGGCGGCGTGGTCCTCGGGGCGGCGCATCAGCTGGCTGATGTAGGTGCGGTCGATCTTGAGGATGTCGACCGGGATGTCGGCCGGATCGCCTAACGTCGCGCTGCGAGAGCCGAAGTCGTCGATCGCGATCCGCACGCCGAGCGCGCGCACCTCGCGCACCCGCTTGAGCGTGTCGGTCACGTTGCGCGCCAGGGACTGCTCGGTGATCTCGAGGACGAGCCGCGAGGGGTCGATCCCCGCCGCGGTGATCGAGCGCCGCACGTCGGCCACGAACGTCGGCGAGAGCATCTGGCGCGCGGTCACGTTCACGGTGAGCGTGAGCGCCCGGCCCGCGCCGAGCTCCGCCTGCCAGCGCCCCAGCTGGGCGCACGCTTCCTCGATTACCCAGCGTCCGATCTGCACGATCAGCCCGGATTCATCGGCCACCGGGATGAATGCCGCCGCCGGGATCAGGCCACGCTCGGGATGCTGCCAGCGCACGAGCGCCTCAACCCCCGCGATGCGCCGGTTCCGCAGGATGACGATCGGCTGGTACAGGAGCGAGAGCTGGCCGCGATCGACGGCGCGCGACAGGTCCTCGAGCAGGTGACGGTGATTGAGCGCGGGAATGTGGTGCGCGGGATCGAACAACTCGACCGCGCCACGCCCGCGACGCCGTGCTGAGCGCAGCGCGACGTCGGCATTGCGGAGCAATTCATCGGCGCCGTCTTCAGGGACCGCGCTCGCGATGCCGATGTTACCGCTGGCGATGAACTCCTTCTCGCGCACCATGAGCGGCGACGTGAACAGGCGCGCCAGCCGCTCGGTCACATGCGCGAAGTGGCGCTCCGAGCTCATGTCCTCCAGCAGGATGCCGAAGCGCGTGCCCTCCATCCGGGCGGCGGAGTCGGACGAGCGCAGGCACGTCTTCACGCGCGTCGCCGCGGCGCTGAGTAACAGCTCGAGCTCTTCGTACGTCGCGCGAACGCTGCCCGTGCGGAAATCGTCGAACTCGAGCAGGACAACCGCCAACGGAAGTTGCATGCGTCGCGCGCGCTCGAGCGCGTGCTCGACGCGATCGCGGAAGAGCGCGCGATTGGCGAGACCGGTGAGCGCGTCGTGAAGTGGCGGGTCATCCGGCGAATCGGCCATCGTCGCCGAAACCGTGTCGTCCTTCAGGACGATCGCGACACCACCGATCGAAGGTTCATCGAGCAAGCTCGTTGCCGCGGCCCTGAACGATTGCCACCCGCCATCGGCCCGGCGGAGTCGCCAACGCGCCGGCGTGCCTGGCTCCGTACCATCGACGATGTCGCGCAGGAATGAATCGAGGCCCGCGGCATCGTCCTCATGCAGCAACTTTCCGAGGTGCCAGCCCGTGAGCGCAGCCGGCACATGTCCGAGCATGCGAGCCGTCGACGCGCTGGCCTTCAGGACCTTGCCGGTTGGATCGACGAGCAAAACAGGATCCGACAAGCGTTCGAAGATCGGTACCTCGAACGAGACGGTCCTGGATCGTGGCGGCTCGGCGACCTGCATTTCCTTTTTTTCGGAAACTCCGAGCGCGAGCGTAAGTATGATGGTCGCGCCGACGAGCAGCGCGGCCCCCAGGCCGGTGAGCCAGCCCCGCTGCACGAGTGCCCCGCCGACGAGCGTGCCCGAGCCGACCGTGAGGAGCAGCGCGGCGGCGGCAGCGACCAGACGACGGCGGTTGGGATTCATCGACAGTGTTAGGCGGGAGGGGGACGGGAGGGGAGGTAATAGCCGCTCGTAAGTGAAGACGCGCAAGGGTTGGGGCGGTTGCGCCACATACCCAGTCGCGAAACGCTTGGTGTCACACGACTTCCGTATGGTTCGCCGCCTGTCGATCTTGCCTTCTGCAATCATTATTCCGTTCAACGACAGACCTGCCCGGTGCCCTTCAGCCTTCCGTTAGTCCCGAACCTCTCGTTCCACAGCCCGTGGGCGCTGGTGCTCCTCCTGGTGCTGCCGTTCTGGTGGTGGTGGCGGAGGAAGCGTCCCGGAGGGGCGATCATTTACTCGCGGACCGCACTGCTGGCCAAGCTCCCGCGCGCCGGCCGCGGCGTCACCCGCACGCTGATCGTGTTACGGAGCCTGGCGATCGCCGGGCTGGTAGTCGCGCTGGCCCGTCCACGCGCGGCGGGACGGACGTCTCAGTCGAACTCGGAAGGCATCAACATCGTTGTCGCCTTCGACATCTCCAGCTCAATGCTGGCCGAAGATTTCCAGCCGCAAAACCGGCTCGAGGTCGCGCGAGAGAAAGTCAAGCAATTCATAACGAGGCGTAACAGCGACCGGATCGGGGTGGTCGCGTTTTCGGGAGAGGCGCTGACGCAGGTTCCCCTGACGACTGACTATCCCGTGGTGCTCGCGGCGGTGGACAACCTGCAACCCGGGCAACTCGACGACGGAACGGCGATCGGAACCGCAATCGCGACGTCGGCGAATCGGTTGCGGGGCGCGCCGGGCCGGTCGAAGGTCATCGTCCTGCTGACCGACGGCGTGAACAATCGGGGCGCGATCGATCGGCGAACGGCGGCGCAGGCCGCGGCGGCGATCGGCGTGAAGATCTATGCGATCGGCGTGGGAACCGAAGGCATGGCGCCGGTGCCGGTCGGTCGCGGCGTATTCGGACTGCGCTATGAGAACCGGCCGGTGGAGATCGACGACGCGTTGCTGACCGAGGTCGCGCAACGAACGGGTGGCCGGTATTTCCGTGCGCGTGACGCCGAGGCGCTCGATCGCATCACGGCGGAGATCGACCGGCTCGAGCGGACGCCGGTGCGGATGCGCGTGTACACGCGTTACACGGAGCTGTATCGGTGGCCGTTGGGGCTCGCGCTACTGGCCCTGGTGCTGGAACTCGGTCTTGCCGCCTGGAAAGGGCCGGTGCCTTGAACGGGATGTGGGATGTGGGAGGTGGGATAAACTGCTCACATCCTGATCACGACGGAAATTGATTGGACCGGAAGGGCTTCCCGCGCAATCCGCGGTGATCGCCGTGCAGTTGTCCCACATCCCACATCCCACATCCTGTCCTAGAAGAGCCCCATCCTCCTCAGCATCCACAGCAAGCCGCCGCCTAACGCCAGCTGCACCACCAGCATGATCTCGAAGCCGAGCGGGTGCTGGGCGAGGGGGATCCGGTTGAAGTTCATCCCCCACATGCCGCTCACCACGACGAAGGGCACCGAGAGCGTGGCGACCACGGTCAGCCCCTTCGTGACCTGGCCAAGCTTGTTCGAGACCTGCGACAAGTAGCTCTCCATCGTACTGCTGAGCAGGTCCCGGTACGTTTCGAGCGAGTCGTTGATCCGCAGGATGTGGTCGTAAATGTCCCGGTAATAGAGCTGGATATCGGTCGACAGGTACGGCGACGGCCGGTTGGTGAGGACGTTGAAGATCTCGCGCTCGGGCGCGAGGTACCGCCGCAGCGACAGCACCATTCGCTTGACCGCGAAGATGTCCCGCAGCGCTTCCTCCCTGAACTCGTGGAAGACGCGCTCTTCGAGCGAGTCGATGAAGTCGTCGATCCGGTCGAGCACTGGGAAGAACGAATCCACGGCGGCGTCCATCACCAGGTGTGCGAGGCGTCCCGGTCCGCGGCCGATCAGGTCCGTGCTTCGCATCGCCAGTTCCGCAACCGAGTCGATCAGCTTCGACGGCCCGTGATGCGCCGTCACCAGCACGTTCTGGCTGATGAAGAAATGCATGTTCTCCGTCTCGAGGTCGTACGGATCCTGCGTTTGTTCATCCAGCCGGACGGCGCGAAGGACGACGAACAAATAGTTCTCGTACGCCTCCACCTTCGCCCGGCTGTTCGGGTTCATCACGTCCTCGATCGCCAGCGGGTGGAAGCCGAAGACCTTCTCCAGCAGGGCGAGCTGCTGGCGTACCGAAGTGTCGATGTCTACCCAGAGAGGTCCCCGGCCCTCGCGCACGCACGCCGAGAGGTCCTTGAGCGACAGGTCGCGCGAGACATTGCCGGCCGGCTCTCTATAGAAGGAGCGGGCGAGCTTGGTCTCGTCGCTCGGGCGAGTTACGGGTGTGGTCATCAGGCGGGGTTGGCGAACGTGCCCAAGGTAAAGGCGCAGTCAACTTTTAGCTGGTTGCTGATTGCTGCACGCTGGCAATGGAACTACTGCTGGAACTGGCGTGGACACAGGACAGGACCCTCACCCCTCTCGAGCACCCAGCATCCAGCGTGCAGCAACCAGCAACCAGCCGGCCGTAAGGCCATCCCCGACAGGGGCAGCGGACTAATCTCGACTATACGTTTCAGCATTCCGCGATACGATTGTCCGGCACTTCACCTCACTCAGTGACCGATTCCACTCAATCCAGCCTCCGACTTCAGGGACTCGCACGGCGCTTCGGAACGCGTTGGGCGCTCAGGGGAGTCACCATGGAAGTCGAGCGTGGTGAAGTTGTTGGCATCGTTGGACATAACGGTAGCGGAAAGAGCACCCTTCTGCGGGTGATCGCTACCGCGTTACGGCCATCGGCGGGTGAGGGATGGGTCTTTGGAAACCACCTCCTTCGCGACGCCATCGAGGTCCGACGCCATGTCGGATTTCTCGCCCATGCGCCCGGGTTGTACGAGGACCTCACCGCGACGGAGAACCTGATTTTTGCTGCCCGCATGCTCGGCATTTCCGAGGACGGAATTGCGCCGGTGCTGGATCGAGTTGGACTCGGTCACGCGCGCAACGAACGCGTGCGGGGATTTTCAGCGGGAATGCAGCGACGACTCGCGCTCGCCAGGCTGATGATGGCGAATCCAGGACTGCTTCTCATGGACGAGCCGTACAACAATTTCGATCCGCAAGGCATCGAACTCGTCAACGAAGTCATTCAGGATTCGCGTCGTGCCGGCGGTTCAGCCTTGGTGGTGTTGCATGATCGACGACAAGGCGAGGGTGTACTCGACCGCGTCGTCGAACTCGGCCGCGGGGCGGTGATCGGGACGAGCGCGGGAAGCTCAAAACCGCTGACACTCGTGTCCGCCGGCGGGATGCCGCACTGATGCCTCTCGCCCAGGATCTACGCCGCGTTCGCGCCATCATATGGAAGGACCTCACGACCGAGCGACGCTCGAAGGCCGGCTTCAACGCCGTCGCGTTCCTCGGCGTGCTGATTCTTCTGCTCTTTGGATTTGCACTCGGCCCGGACGCGGAAGCGCTTCGCAACGCCGCAGCGGGCGCGTTATGGCTCGCCATCCTGTTCTCTGGTGTGTTGGCGTTCAATCGGTCGTATCAACTCGAGCTGGATGGAGCGGCGCTCGAGCCGTTGCTGCTGTATCCTGCCCCACGCTGGACGATTTTTGCCGGCAAGTTCGCGGCGAACCTGCTCTTCGTGCTGCTCGTGGAAGCGATCGTCGTTCCAGTCGCCATCATCCTGTTCCAGGTGAAGTCGGTTGCCGGGTGGTTGCCCGCTGGAGGCGTCCTCCTGCTCGGCAGCATCGGATTCGTGGGATTGGGGACGTTCTATGCATCGATGGCGAGCCGGAGCCGGGCTCGCGAAGTGTTGCTTCCGTTGTTGTTGTTCCCGATGCTCGTGCCGGTGCTGCTGGCGTCGGCAGAGGCATCGTCGGCGCTGCTGGCCGGCAATCCGATGCAGGACGCCGGCGCGTGGGTCAAGCTGCTCATCGCCTTCGACGTGATATTTGTGGTCGCGTCGTTCTTTGCATTCGATCACGTGATCGAGGTCTGACATGAGTCATGCTGTGCCATTGGAGAGGGACCGCGCGTCCCTGCCCGCGACGAACGGGCGGTGGCTGGACTGGTTTGGCGTCATCGCCGTCGTCGCCCTCATCGCGTCGCAGGTGAACGGTGTCCTAACGAGTCCGCCGGACCGCGACATGGGCCACCTGCAGAAGATCATGTACGTGCACGTGCCCTCGGCGTGGAATGCGTTCATCGCATTTTTCGTCGTGGCGATCGCCAGCCTGCTCTACCTGTGGAAGGGACAGGAGAAGCACGACCTGCTCGCCGCGTCGGCCGCCGAGGTCGGGACGCTGTTCACGGGCCTGACGCTGGCGCTGGGCTCGATCTGGGGCCGGCCCACCTGGGGCGTCTGGTGGACGTGGGATCCGCGCCTGACGTCGACGGCGGTCCTGTTCCTGACGTTCGTCGGGTACCTCGCCCTGCGATCGTTCGTCGACGATTCAGAGCGTCGCGCGCAGTGGAGCGCCGCGGTCGGGCTGCTCGGCGCGTTGAACGTGCCGATCGTGTACATGTCGGTGAAATGGTGGCGCACACTGCACCAGATGCAGTCGAATCCGAGCACGGTGGACCCGGAATACGTGATCGGGCTCCGGACAAACGGCATCGCGGTGCTGTTGCTGCTCATATACTTCATCATGAAGCGGTATCGCGCCGCGCGCATGGAGCGGCTGGCGGAACACCTGGTCGAACGCGCCGCGCTGGAGGGTCCTTGATCATGCGTGATACCAATGGCTTCGTCGTTGCCGCGTACCTCGTTATGTGGATCGGACTGATTGGCTATGGCCTGCGACTCTTTCGAGTGACCCGGGAAGCCCGGCGTCAACTCGATGATGCGTCGCGCGAAGGCAAGGGGATGACTGTATGAGCAATATTCAGGGTCGCCGCAAAGCAGCGGTGGCGGTGGCGGTTGTGGTCATCGTCGCGGCCTTCGCGTTCCTGCTCTACGGCAACATCGACAAGAACGTCGTGTTCTTCCTCACGCCTCAGGAGCTGCTGTCGCGCGGGCCGGCGGCGTACGACGTGCCAGTGCGGCTCGGTGGCCTGGTGCAGGCGGGCAGCGTGAAATGGGACCCGGAGAAGCTCGACCTTCGCTTTGTCGTGATGGACAGCGGCGGGCAATCCGTGAACGTGCATAGCACGGGTGCCCCGCCACAGATGTTCCGCGATGGCATGGGCGTGGTTCTCGAAGGCCGGTACCATCGCGACGGCGTCTTCCAGGCGACCGAGTTGATGGTCAAGCACTCGAACGAATACCGGAAGCCGGAACACGGTGAACGCCCGAAGGACATGTACAAGTCGCTGGTGAAGGGGGCTGGCTCGTGACACGCCTGCTGGGCTCAGGGTCGCTGGTCGTAGCGTTAGGCGTCGCGATATACGCGGCGCTGGCACTCCTCGCCGGGGCGCGGCGAAAACGCACGGACCTGCTGCGGAGCGGTGAACTCGCGCTGTATGCGGTCTGGGGGCTGGTGACGACCGCGACGCTCTCGATGGTGTACGCGCTCGTGTCGCACGACTTCAGCGTGAAATACGTCGCGATGGTCGGGAGTCGGGCGACGCCGCTGTTTTATACGGTGATCTCTCTGTGGGGCGCGCTCGAGGGATCGATCCTCTTCTGGATTTTCGTCCTCACGTCGCTGTCGGCGCTGGTGACGTACCAGAACCGCGACCGCCAGGGAACGCTCGTGCCCTACGCCGGCGGCGTGCTCATGATGATCAGCATCTTTTTCCTGATCATGCTCGTGGGGCCGGCAAATCCCTTCGGGCTGGTGTCGCCGACGCCGGCGGACGGTCCGGGCCCGAACCCCCTGCTGCAGAACCACATCCTGATGGGGGTGCACCCGCCGCTGCTCTATCTGGGATACGTCGGCATGTCGGTGCCGTTTGCGTTCGGCATCGGGGCGGTCCTGTCGGGTGAGATCGAGAACGACGGATGGATCCGCCTGACGAGAAAGTGGTCGCTCGTCGCCTGGATGTTCCTTTCCGCCGCGATCATCGCGGGGATGTGGTGGTCGTACGAGGTATTGGGGTGGGGTGGCTACTGGGCCTGGGACCCGGTCGAAAACGCGTCGTTCATTCCCTGGCTCACGGCGACCGCCTTCCTGCATTCCGTGATGGTCCAGGAGAGACGCGGGCTGCTCAAGCTGTGGAACCTGAACCTGATCGTCGCGACGTTCGCGCTGACGATCCTCGGCACCTTCCTCACGCGCAGCGGCGTGTTGTCATCGGTGCACGCGTTTTCCGAGGGGCCGATCGGGCGCTACTTCCTCGGCTTCATCACTATCGTGCTGATATCGTCGTTCGCGCTGGTGGCGGGGAATTCGGAGCGCCTGCGCCCCACGGGCAACCTCGATGCCGCGGTCTCGCGCGAGTCGGTCTTCCTGCTCAACAACCTGTTCCTCACCGCGTTCACGATCACCGTTCTGGTGGGGACGCTCTTCCCGCTGGTCGCCGAGGCGATTCGCGGCGTGAAGGTGAGCGTGGGTGAGCCCTTCTTCAATCGAATGACGCTGCCGATTTGCACGGCGCTGCTGTTCCTGATGGGGGTGGGGCCGGCGCTGCCGTGGCGGGCGGCCTCTGGCGACGTCGTGAAGCGCCAGCTCCTTCCGCCGACGGTCGTGGCGGTCATCGCGCTGGTCGTGAGCCTCGTGATCGGCGTGCGGTCGCCGTACGCGCTCGCGGCATTCTCGTTCGGCGCCTTCGCGCTGGCGGCCAACGCGCGTGAGTTCATCGACGGCGCGGCGGCACGCCGCCGCGCGCACGGTGAGTCGCCGCCGGTCGCCCTGGCTCGCCTGGTCGGAGGCAATCGCCGGCGCTACGGCGGTTATATCGCGCATTTGGGCGTGCTCACCGTCACGTTAGGCATCGGCGCGTCGTCGACCTTCCGGGCGGAGCGAGAGGCGACGCTCAAGAAGGGCGAGACGATGGCGATCGGCCCGTTCACCGTGCGCCTGGATGACGTGTATCGCCGGGACGAGCCGCAACGCATGGTGCTGGCGGCGGGCGTCACCATCCTGAAGGGCGGGCGGGAAGTTGGACGGATGGAACCGCGCATGAACTTCTATCCAACCCAGGACCAGCCCGTGCCGACGCCGTCGGTGCGCACGCGGCCGGCGGGCGACCTGTACATCAACCTTCAGGCGTTCGCGCAGGACGGCTCCAACGCCACGCTGCGCGTCATCCAGGAACCCCTGGTGCCATGGATCTGGGCGGGTGGGATGATCGTCGTCCTGGGGGCATTGGTGTCGTTAGGTGCCGGCCTGAAGGAAAGGCTGCCCGCCCGCGCGGCGGTGCGCGCCCCCGCGGCGCCGCGTCCGGCGACGGCCGCGCTCGAGGAGGCGGCGCGATGAACTGGAAGCGCGCGACGATAACCGCCGGATTCCTCGTCCCCGTCATAGGATTGCTCGCGTTCGGGCTGACGAGGGACCCGAAGGAGATCGACTCGCCCCTGCCGGGCAAGCCGGCACCGGGGTTCGCGCTCCCGGTCTTTTCGCCCGGCGAGGGGAAGCTCGCGCTGGCGGTTGGCGACACGGTCAGGCTCGCGGAGCACAAGGGCGGCGTCGTCGTGCTGAACTTCTGGGCGTCATGGTGCCTCCAGTGCCGCGATGAGCACGTCGAGCTCTCGAAGACGGCGCGCGCGTTCTACGACCGCGGTGTCCGGTTCTACGGAGTGCTCTACAACGACCAGGAGTCGTACGGACTCAAGTGGATCGAGGAGATGGGCGGCCAGGCGTATCCGTCGCTGCTCGATCCACGCACGCGCACCGCGATCGACTACGGGTTGTACGGCGTACCGGAAACGTTCCTGGTCACGCCGGACGGACGCGTCGCCTACAAGCACATCGGGCCGATCAGCGAGCGCCTGCTGTCACAGAAACTCGACTCGCTGCTTCGCGCCGGCACGCCCTGATGCGCAGACAGGTGCTCATCGTCGCGGCGATGTTCGCGTGCGTGATCGCGCCGGTGCCAGCGACTGCGCAGCGTGACACCGGACGTGTCGCACGCCGGATCGAAACGGCAGCGGATTCGGTGCTCGAGGCCCGGACCACAGCGCTCGCGTCGGAGCTGCGGTGCCCGGTCTGTCAGGGGAACTCGATCCAGGACTCGCCCTCTGAGCTGGCGCAGCAGATGCGTGACCTGATCCGCGACCAGTTGCGTGCCGGCAGGACGCCAGACGAGGTGCGCGCGTATTTCGTCGACAAGTACGGCGAGTGGATCCTCCTTACGCCGAAGGCCACCGGTTTCAATCTCGTTGTCTACCTCGCGCCGCTGGCGTTCATCCTGATCGGCGGCGCCATCGTGTGGCGCACCGTGCGCCGCTGGACCACGGCTGCGCCGGGATCCCCCGCCGATCGCACGTCGAGCCGTTAGGCCTGAATAGGCAGTTCGGCCAATAGGCTCGTAAGCCAACGCCGTAATACTTGTACGGGAATACCTGATTTACCCAAGCTCCCGGTCCGGCATTCTTCAGCACGTCCCGACAGCCGGACCTTCGGCTGCATGAACCTGACGGGACCTTCCGGTGATTGGAGGTAATGCGG
>Ga0111539_10005263_pt1 | contig 16748 bp, 18 predicted proteins | sample RhiMethybrSRZTD1_FD_79667 | JGI IMG/M metagenome (GOLD analysis project Ga0111539, IMG submission 79667) | Populus rhizosphere microbial communities from Tennessee, USA - Rhizosphere MetaG P. TD hybrid SRZTD1 (version 2) (version 2) | ecosystem: Host-associated > Plants > Roots > Rhizosphere >... | reverse complement strand
GTGCGGGGGGCGATGACGGACTCGACGCACCCGCGACCGCGGTACGCACCGGTGGACGTGTCTTCGTCCCACCGGGCACCGCACGCCTGGCACGTGCACGAGTCGACGCGGAGCGACCCGATGAACAGCCGGTCGACCTCGTAGGCCCCACAGAAGGGGCACTGCAGGTGTCCAGTGCGGTCGTCCATGTCGTCCTTCGTCAATCCCCTTGTCGAGTCCGAGGTCAGGTTCCCGAGCCACCCGCTCATCGCACCGGATTCGACTCGATCACCATAGCGAAGGTTTCATCTCATGATGCCGTCACCGCCGCGGGGGGTGGGCGATGCCGGTCCTTGCACGATGACTGCGATGACTCGCGGCGTGACTAGGGTGGCGACATGGCTGTCGAGTTCGAGCAGAGGGGACCGTTCGCGGTCGTCAAGATCAACCGGCCCGAGGCCCGCAACGCGGTCAACGGCGCGGTCGCCCAGGGCATCGAGGACGCGATCGACAAGATCGAGGCCGACGACAGCATCTGGGTGGGCATCCTCACGGGCGAGCCGCCGGTGTTCTGCGCCGGCGCCGACCTCAAGGAGATCAACGCCGGCAACGCCGGCGCGCTCCAGACCGAGCGGGGCGGGTTCGGCGGCATCACCCAGCGCGAGCGCACCAAGCCGATCATCGCCGCGGTCGACGGCCCCGCCCTGGCCGGCGGCACCGAGATCGTGCTGTCGTGCGACCTCGTCGTGGCGTCGACCACGGCGACGTTCGGCATCCCCGAGGTCAAGCGGTCGCTGGTCGCCGCGGCCGGCGGCCTGTTCCGGCTCCCGCGGAAGATCCCGTTCAACGTCGCCATGGAGCTGGCGCTCACCGGCGACCCCATCAGCGCCGAGGTCGCCCACCACCACGGCCTCGTGAACCGGCTGTGCGAGCCCGGCGAGGCGCTCGCGGTCGCCACGGCGCTGGCCGAGCAGGTGTGCGCCAACGCTCCGGTCGCGGTGCGCGAGACGCGCAAGATCCTGCTCGAGGCCACGATGGCACCCGACGAGATCGGCTGGAAGATGTCGATCGAGGGCATGGCCAAGGCGATGGCGAGCGAGGACTTCGGCGAGGGCCTCACGGCGTTCATCGAGAAGCGCCCGCCGCAGTGGAAGGGTCGCTGACCCGACACGCGATCGTCACTGGACGCGAGCCGCGACCGCGCCCAGTGTCGGTGCATGGCACGCCACGGCAAGGGTGACAGGGTCTTCCTGAAGGGTGGTCGGCATCGTGGCGCCACCGGCCGGGTGGTCCGCACCGAGGATGTCACCACCAGCAGCTACGACGTCGACATCCGGCGGAAGAAGCCCGTCAGGGCCTTGCGGACCCAGATGGAGGCCGCTCCCGAGCCGAAGAAGAAGTTCCTCGACTCGTGGATGCCGTGGTGACGCCGTGCGCGGCCAGGAACGCCGCCAGGCCGTCGACGAGGTCGTGATCGGCGACCTCTGACAGCGGGACCCACGCCGCAGCGTCGGCGTCGTCGCCCGCCGTCGGCGGCGCGCCGGGGTCGTCGAGCTCGACCTCGAAGGTCAGGATGACGAAGTGGCCGCCGGGGGTGATCCGCTCGGTCCAGCCGAGGAGACCGGCGGGCCGGGCGCCGAGGCCCGTCTCCTCGCGCAGCTCGCGCACGGCCGCGTCGCGGACCCGCTCCCCCGCCTCGACGCGACCGCCCGGCAGCGCCCACCGACCCGCGCTCGTCGAGGTCGGTCCCCGCCGCACCAGCAGCAGGCGACCGTCGGCGACCGCGACGACGCTGGCCGCCAGCTGTGGCCGGTCCGCGGGGGGCACGGAGCGCCTCGTCAGCCCAACGGCTTGTGGACGATGATCGCCCGGGCCACGAGTCCGAACGACTCGAAGAAGTTCTTGGTCGAGCGGTCGCCCGGCAGCGCCAGGCTGTCGACGCCGAAGCAGCCCTGGGCCCGGCACCAGTCGATGAGGTGGTCCATCACGGCCTCACCGACCCCCACGGCCCGGGCGCCCTCGTCGACGTACAGGTCGTCGACGATGCCGAGCAGGCTGCCGTCGCCCAGGCGCTCGGTGCGGACCAGGCCGTAGCCCACGACCACGTCGTCGATCGTGCCCACCGCCACCTCGTGGTCGGTGCGGCTGAGCGCCGTGACCAGATCGGCGTCGACCTCGCGCCACCGCCGTTCGCGCCGGAACCAGAGGAGTCCGCCCTTCTGGGTCTGCTTCTCGCCGCCCGCCGCCGCCACGAGCGGGACGATCGCGGCGACGTCGGCTGCGGTGGCCGACCGGGCGGCCTCGTTCGGCGCAGGCTCGGAGGTCACGTCTGGAGCTGCGCGACCTTGTTGAGGATGGTCTTCCGCCCCCGGTTGGCCGTCTCGTAGGCGCGCACCGCCTCGAGCTCGGCCGCCGTGAGGCCGTCGAGGCGGGTGACCACCTGCGAGGCCGAGAGGCTGTCGTAGTCGGGGATGGCCAGCTCGTCGACGTCGGGACCGGCCGGCAGGTGCCCGTTGGTCGACGTGGGCTCGTCGACGACCACCGTGGCCGCGGCGCGGCCGGCGGGGGCGTCGGGCTCGTCGGGCACGTCGTCGGGCAGCAGGCCGAACAGCCGCATGATGCCGGTGGCCTGCTCCTCGAGGCCGCCGACGCGCCGCCGCACCTGGGCCTCGCCGTGCCGCACGGCGTACTGGCCGAAGAGGCGGGCGTTGCGGGCGTGCACGCGGCCCTGCTCGGCCAGCTTCGGCAGCAGCGAGGGGCCCTCGAAGAACAGGCCGATCGGCGCGTAGACGAACAGGTCGGCCGCCTGGTCGACCAGGTGGTCGATCGGCGTCTTGTCGGGGGTGTCGTCGTCGGTCGTCACGGCCGGGTCCTCTCAGACGCAGTCGACGCAGAGCATGAGGTCCTCGTCGGCCAGCTGGCGACGGTGCTTGACCAGGAAGCACGACTGGCAGACGAACTCGTCGGCCTTCTTCGGCTGGATGCGGCCCGACCCGTCGCCGCGGTCGTCGGGCTCGGGGATCTCGTCCTCGTCGTCGTCCTCGTCCTCGGGTTGGGCGGCGATGCGGTCCTTGAGGATGGCGTCGAGGTCGGCCTCGACGTCGTCGGGGTCGACGTCGTCGTCCTCCTCCTCCTCGTCGTCGTCGTCGCCCGCGGCCTTCTTGCCCTTGGCGGGCGGGGCCTTGACCGGAGGCGCGGGGGCGGCCTCGTCCTCGAACTCCTCCTCGTCGTCGGAAACGAACTCTTCCTCGTCCGCGTCGGCTTCGTCGATGTCCTCGACGACATCCTCGATGTCGTCTGGCTCGTCGGTGAAGTCCTCGTCCTCGACGGTCTCGCCCTCGAGGTCGTCGTCGGAGATGTCGTCGTCAGCCATCGGGTCCCTTCACGGGGTTTCGGCCTTGCGCGGGCGGATCATAGACATGCTGGTGACCACGGTCAGAACGGCCCGTCGCGAGGCCGCCCACCGGGGGGCGGTGGTGCCCTCTCGTGCAGGTCACCGCACGTGCGCGGCCGGTCAGGGTAGCGACATCGGACGCATCACGCGGTGTGACACAGAGCACACCGGGCCGGGGGCCCGCAGCCGTCAACGCGACAGCCGGCGCTGCTCGGCGCGGCGCTCGCTGTCGAGGCGCTCGAGCTCTGGCTCGGGCGAGTGGTCGACGAAGCGCATCGCCTCGGCGACGGCGTGGTGACCGGCCTTCTCGGCGATCAGGCGGTGCATCTGCTGGGCCACGACCCGGTAGGCGGCGTGGCCCTGCGGGGCGCTGCGCAGCTCGATGAGGTGCATGGCCTCGCGGGCGTTCATCTGCATCACGAAGCGCAGGCGGTACGCGAGGGCGACGGCGTACGGCGCCTGCGCCGGGAAGTGCTCGGCCAGTGCGTCGTGCAGCTCGCGCGACCTCTCCATGGTCTCGTCGAAGGCGGGACCGCACCCGGCGTCGTCGACGGCGTCCGGACGGGTGTAGCCGTGGCCCGGCGACAGCGGCTGCCACTCGACGGTGAGCATGCGGTGGCGCTGCAGGTCGCGGAAGGCGCCGTAGTCGGCCAGGACGTCGAACCGGTAGCTGGGTCGCTCGAAGGCCCGGCCCGGGCGGTGGCGGCGGTTGGTGCGGTCACCGACGTAGGCCCGCGCCACCGCCACCCGCTCGTGGACCGACATGCTGCGGACCTTGGCCTCGACGACCGTCTCCGGCTGGTCGGTGTACGGGTAGAGCATGGCGGTGACCAGGCGCACCTCGGCGTCGGGGTCGAACTCGACGAGCTCGACCCCGGCCTGCTCGTCGGGCGGCGGGGCGACGGGGAAGAGCTTGTCGGCGATGTCCTCCATCGACGCCCGGGTGGTGGCCTGGTAGGTGCTGGCGGCCACGCCCCGGTCGGTCAGGTCGACCCGCTTCAGGAAGCTCGGGATCACCTTCCGCAGCTCGGTGAGCATCAGGTCGGCGTAGCTGCGGGCCTCGGGCAGCGGGTGCGCCCGCATGCGCAGCAGCAGCGCCTCGTACGCCTGACCGGTGCCGTAGATGCCCACGTTCGACAGGGCGGCGGCCGGCAGGGCGCCCCGCACCGCGTCGAGCGCCTTGGCCTTGAGCGCCATGCGGTGGACGAAGTCGCTGTCGCCGGGCTGCTTGGGGAACCGCTCGCGGTAGTAGCCGAGCATGGTGCCGGCCATCTCCGCGTACGTGTCGAACATGCGGTCGAGGTCGCCGACGTAGCGCAGCCCCATGGGGCTGCCGAGCACCTCGGGATCGCGGTGGTAGCGGTAGCGGCCGCCGAGTCGGGCGTCGTAGGCGATGTAGCGGGTGCTCTGCTCGAGGTACGACATGAGCCGCCCCCACTCGAGCACCTTCGTGAGCAGGTTGGAGGCCTGCTCACACGCGAGGTGGACGCCCCCGAGCTGCGCGACCGAGTCGTCGCCGTACTCGAAGAACACCCGGTCGTAGAGCTCCTCCGCGCGCTGGAGACCCACCGTGGCGTCGACCGAGGCGTCGCCGGCGATGTCCAGGTCGCCGACGAACTCGTCGAGGAACAGCCGGCGCAGGCTCTTCGGCGACCGCGAGTAGCGGGCGAACAGGGCGCCCTTCACGACCTCGGGCAGGTTCACGAGGGCGAAGACGGGGCCGTCGAGGTTGGTGAAATACCGGCGCAGCACGTCGGCCTCGGCGGGGGTGTACTCCTCGCTGACGTAGACCGTCATAGGGAGCCAGATCGTACGGGGACGCCCGGCGGGAAGCGGTGATGCCCCGACGGGCGCCCAGGTGCGGTCACGATCCGTGGCCGTCCATGCCGCGGGCGGCCACCGAGGCCTCCCACTCGGCGCGGGCGACGCCGGCGAGTCCACCGTCGAGCCACACGTCGGCCAGGGTCCAGGCCAGCGCCTTGGCGCCGTCGATGACCGCCCTGTCGCCCTCGGGCCCGCCCGCGAACCCGGCGAACGCCGGGGTGTGGATGGGCACCCCCGGCGGCGACACCTGGATCATCGGATGGATCGACGGGACGGCGTAGCTGACGTTGCCCATGTCGGTGCTGCCGACGACGCGGGTCGTGGGCGTGGGTGCCCGCACCACGCGGCCGAGCACGGCGGCGTTCGCCCGGTAGCGCTCGGCGATGGCGACGTTGTCGATCATGTCGGCGTAGACGGGGTCGAGCCACTCGACCTCCATCTCGCACCCGGCGGCATCGGCGCCCCCCTGCAGGCAGGCGAGGAACCGGACCTTCAGGTCCTCGAGGCGGGCGACCGTGGTCGAACGCACGATCCACTCGGCCCGCGTGCGGGCCGGCACGATGTTGGCCTTGTCGCCACCCTCGGTGAACACGCCGTGGATGCGCTCGCCCGCCTCGATGTGCTGGCGCAGCGCGGCGACGTTGACGTAGCCGAGCACCGCCGCGTCGAGGGCGTTGCGGCCCTTGTGCGGGGCGGCCGCGGCGTGGGCCGCCTCGCCGGTGTAGGTGACGTGCGCCTGGTGGAGGGCGACGACGTCCATGCTCAGCAGGTCGGCGTCGGCGGGGTGCACCATCATCGCCGCGGCGGCGCCCTCGAACGCGCCCCCGTCGATGAGCGGCACCTTGCCGCCTCCGCCCTCTTCGGCCGGGCTGCCCACGACCACCACGCGACCGCCGAGCTCGTCGGCGAGCGCGGCCGCCGCCAACCCGGCGCCGAGACCGGCGGCGGCGATGACGTTGTGGCCGCAGGCGTGGCCGATGCCCGGCAGCGCGTCGTACTCGCACACGACCGCCACGGTGGGACCACCGGTGCCGGCGCGGCCCTCGAACGCGGTCTCGACCCCGCGGGCCGACCGGGTGACGTCCAGGCCGGCGCGCTCGAGCACGCCCGTCAGCAGCTCGTGGGCGAAGCGCTCCTCGAAGTTGAGCTCGGGGCGGGCGTGGATCTGGTGCGACACGCCGAGCAGCAGCTCGGCGCGATCGTCGATCTCGGCGGCGAGCCGCTGCTTGGCGTCGCTGAGGGGCGTCGGCTCCATGGCGTCACGCTAGTGGTGCCGCGGCGCGCCGACGGCGGGTGGACGGAAGCTCAGCTGCCCGGCGGGTCGTTCCACATGCGCTCGTTGAGCGCGCCCGTGCGGTCCAGCTCGGCGTCGAGGTCGAACGGCTGGATCGACGCCACCATCGCCGGGAGCTGGCCGACGTAGGTCGTGTCGAACTGCACGACGGTCTCGCCGACGAGCACCTCGGTGAAGCCGAACGAGTCGCGCGTCGGCACGTCGCCGAAGTCGCCCGGGGCGAACGGCGTGTCGTCGAACTCGAGCCCGCAGTCCTCGGGCAGGAGGTACACGTCGAGGTAGTCGGGGCTCGAGAACCACTCGTCCGCGAGGTCGTCGGTCGTGAGCGGCGGCGCGAAGGTCAGGTACAGCTGGCCGCAGTCCTCGCTGCCCATCGCCGTCGCCTCGTCGGCGCTGAGCGCGTCGATGCCGGCGAGCTCGAGGCCGTCGGGGAGGTCGGTCGGCGCCAGGGCCTCGACGGTCGGACGCACCGCCGCGACCTCCTCCTCGTCGATCCAGGGCGTGTCGTCGACCTCGCCGTCGGGAACCTCGATCCCGATGTCGGCGCCCCAGTCGGAGAAGGACACCTCCTCGTGGTAGGTGGCGGTCTCCCCGGTGACGTCCAGTCGCAGGGCGGTCGGGAGGTCGTCGCCGTCGAGATCGAGCTCGAAGCGGCCGTCCGGCAGCTCGATGTCGACGATGGAGGTGAGCGCGGCGGGGGCGGGCCGGACGGCTCGGATCGTGGTCTCGCCTCCCGCCGAGGACACGACCTCCGCATCGTCGAACGTGCCGAAGGCGTCGGCGAACGCACTGGGGAGGGCGACCGGGGAGCCGCCCCCCGCGGGTGGGGCGCCCAGGCCCCACAGGTAGTACTGGGCGAGCGCCGGCACGGCCAGCGACTCCAGCCAGGCCTCGTCGGCGGCGACGTCAGCGTCGACCTCGCCGTCTGCATCGAGGTCGAGACCCGAGAACGCGAGGAACTCCTCGGTGAGCGCCCCACCGCCCAGCGCCGGTCCGCTGCCGACCAGATCCTCGACCGGGAGGACCACCCACGGCTCGTCCGCGAGCGCGTCGGCCGCCGTCGCGCTCCTCGTGTAGATCTCACCGGAGACCCCGACGACCTCGTCGGCCCAGTCGCCGGCGTCCGCCGTGACGCGGAACTCGTCGCCGGCGACCTCGGCGTCGACGGCGGTGCGGAAGCTCATCTGCGACCCGGCCCCACCGACCTCGCCGGTGACCGACTCCTCCTCGATCGTCGACGTGAGGCGGAACGACCCCGCCTCGGCGATCGCGGCACGGGCGCGGTCGAGGCTCTCCTCCGCCGTGGGTTCGTCGCTGCCGGGCCGGAGGGCGACCGCCGCGACCGCAGCCACCAGCACGACGGCGGCGGCGAAGCCGGCGACGAGTGGCCGGCGCGAGCGCCGGGCGGTCGGGCCGGGGGCGGGGGCGTTCGGGTCGGGGGGCGCTGCGGTGCCCCACCCCGGCGGCGGAGGCGGCGGCGGAGGTGGCGGCGGGGGCGGGGGCGGGACGTCGTCGGCGACCGGCGGCGCGGGTGCCGACGGCGCGGGCGGCGGGACATCCGCGTCCGCAGGGGACACCGGCGTCGGTGTCGACGACACCGACGGATCGACCTGCTCACCCATGATCCGCACCGCCTGTTCTCCCAGCGCATGGCGCCCCTGCCGGCGCCCGCAAGGCTGACAGAGTAGTCAGTCAACCGTGCGCGCGGGCAACGGAACCTCACGTCGCGTGCAGCAGCACCACCTTGCCGAGCTGCTCGCCGCGCGCCAGCCGCTCGAGCGCCTGCGGGTAGTCCGATCGGTCGAAGACCGCGTCGACCTGGACAGGCAGGTCCTGCGCCACGAGGCGGGTCACGTCGTCGAACTCGGGGTACGAGCCCATGGTCGATCCGATGATCTCGATCTGCTTGAAGAACAGGCGGGGCAGGTTCAGCTCGACCTTCGGGCCCGACGTCCCGCCGCACACCACCAGCCGGCCTCCGGGCCGCAGGGCCGCCACCGACCGGTCCCACGTCGCCGGGCCCACGCTCTCGACGACCACGTCGACCTTCACCGGCCAGTCGGCGTCGGAATCGAAGGCGTCGGCCGCGCCGGCGTCGAGCGCGCGTCGCCGCTTGGCCTCGTCGCGCGACGTGGCGTAGACGACCGCCCCCATCCGGACCGCCAGGGCGAGGGCCGCGGCGCTGACGCCGCCGCCGATCCCCACGATCAGCACCGACTCCCCCGCCGTCAGCCGGGCCCGGCGCAGCATGCGCCAGGCGGTCAGGGTCGCCAGCGGGTAGGCGGCGCACTCCTCCCAGGACCGGCCCGGCGGACGCCGCACCACGTTGCGGCCGGGCACGACGACCAGGTCGGCGTGACCGCCCCAGCGGTGCTCGCCGACGATCCCGAAGCCCCGCCCGAGCGGCGAGTCGATGCCCAGCTCGACGACCGCCGCGAGAGGGGCGACCGCCGGGTTGACGACCACCTCGTCGCCCGGGTCCACGTGGTCGACGCCCTCCCCCACCGCGTCGACGACGCCGGCCACGTCGCAGCCGGGGACGTGCGGGAGCGGCGGCCGGGGCAGGCCGCGGGTGACCCAGAGGTCCATGTGGTTGAGCGCCGACGCCACCGGGCGGACCCTGACGTCGTCGGGCCCGACCACCGGGTCGTCGAGGTCGCCCTCGCGGTAGGAGCCGGGCGAGTCGTCGAGGATCCAGGCGCGCACGGGCGCCGACGGTAACGCGGCGGGCCGGGACGGCCCGAGTCCCGTCCGGCGTCGCTGCGGCCGCGCGACCGGCGCGGCACGCCGCGGCCGGCGACGATCCTCGGCCGCGCCGCGTCAGACGACGCAGACGAGGGCGTCGGGCTCGACCCGCACCGACAGCCGGCGGGCGTCGCCCACGCGCTCGCCGTCGAGCCACACCGGGGTCGCCCGGTCGAGGTCGAGCTGCACCGCCGCCCGCCGGCCGAGCGAGATCGCCGGGTGCGGGACGTGCCCGCCCGTGCGGAGCCGCGAGCGCGCCCGCCACCGGTCCCCGGGGCCCATCGCCGGCGACACGTCGACCACGTCGAGCAACCCGTCGCCGGGGTGCGCCCGCGGTGCCACGTCCCACGGCCCCAGGAACTCGGCGTTCATCGCGGCCACCAGGCGCCCGCGCCACCAGCCGCGGCGAGCCACCAGGTGGGCGACGAACCAGTGCTGGCGGCCGTCGACGAGCACCGATCCGAGGTCGACGGGCACGCGCACGGCCTCGTCGGACCGCAGGCGCCGCTCGTCGCCGCGGCCCCCGAGGGTGCGGCAGAGGTCGCCACCGAGCAGGCCGAGCGGCGGGACGGGCTCGCCGGCCCGCCGGGCCGCCGTGACCACCGCCCGGGCCTCGGCGTCGGTGCGCACCACCACGCCGCCAGCGGGCAGGCCCCCGGGCGCTCCCCAGGCCTCGCCCTTGCGAACGGTCACGGCACGTCGCGCGGGACGCGCACGTCGCCCACGTCCGCGCCGTCGCCCGTGACCTCGTCGATCGTCGACGAGATCGACACCACCCCGCGGTGCAGGGCGTCGGCCGCCTGGCGCGCCGCCCGCGCCGTGGCCGGCTCGGGCGCCACGTCGCCCACCTGGCGCACGAGGTCGATGAGGGTCTTCACGTTGCGCACGAAGTCGCCACCGGAGAGCTCCTCGTCGCCCAGCACCTCGCCGAGCGGCTCGCCTGCGGCCCAGGCGTGGGCCAGCGCCACGAACCCCGGGTCGGGTGACCGCGTCGGCGGCAGCCCCGCGGCGTCCTCGTCGGCCTGCAGCTCGCCGGCGAGCTGCTCGAGCCGGGACCACCGCGCCCGGACCTCGCGCGACGGGAACCACGGGGGTTCGGGCTCGCCGGGCCCGCGGTGCTCGTAGGTGAAGCACGACAGCAGCCCGGCCAGGGCGGCCGGGTCGAGCCCGTCGAGCAGGCCCGACGTGATCGCCTCGGCCACGAGCAGGTCGCACTCGTGGTACGTGCGGGCCAGGACGTCGCCCCGCGGGGTCAGCGCCCACCCGTCGAGGTAGCCCCAGGCCTCCATGAGGCGCAGCACGCGGTCGAAGCGCCGGGCGAGCGAGCCGGTGCGCGACCGCACCTCTCGTCGCATGTCGGCCAGCTCGCGCCGGGCCCGCTCGGCGTGGGCGTGGGCCCGCAGGTGCCGCTCGCGGTCGGGGCACGCGTGCACCGGGTGCGCCTCGACGGGCGTGGGGTCGCGATCTGGTCGCGACCCGTCGACACGACCGTCGCCGTCGGCGGCCTCGATGCGGGCCCGCGTCAGCTCGTCGGCCACCTTGTGCTGGAACGCCCGGTTGTTGGGCTGGTACGGGCGGGGCACGTCGATGCGGGCGACCCGGTCGGGCGGCACCGCGAGGTCGGCCAGTCCGAACGTCACCGGCTCGCCGGCGGCGTCGATGCCCTTGAGGCGCAGGTCGCCCCCCTTCCGGTGCGCCACCGACAGCACGGCCAGGCGGTGCCGCCCGACGTCGACGACGTCGCCGGGCATGAGCCGGGCGAGCGCGAAGGCGATGGCGCCCCGCTCGGCCGCGGTGGGCGCCGCCTCGGCCCGCTCGGCCTGCACGAGGGCCCGGTACCCGGCCACGTCGCCGAGCTCGCACGTGGCGTCCACCTCGAGCGACGCCAGCCGCTCCTCCTGCCGTTCGATGCGGGCCTCGAAGCGGACCACCGCCTTGTCGGCCTGGAACTGCGCGAACGACAGGTTGAGCAGGTGGTGGGCATCGGATGGCTCGTACCGGTGCACGAGGTTGGCGGCCATGTTGTAGGTGGGCCGGAACGCCGACCGCAGCCCGTACGTGCGGCTCGACGCCAGCGACGCCACCTGGTCGAAGGGGACGAACGGCGACCACAGCACGATGGCGTAGCCGAGGTCGTCGATGCCCCGGCGCCCCGCACGCCCGGTCAGCTGGGTGTACTCGCCGGGGGTCAGGAAGGCGCGGGCCTCACCCGTGAACTTGGTCAGGCGCTCGATCACGACCGAGCGGGCCGGCATGTTGACCCCGAGGGCCAGCGTCTCGGTGGCGAAGACGGCCTTGACCAGGCCCTCGACGAAGCACGCCTCGACGGCCTCCTTGAACGGCGGGACCATGCCGGCGTGGTGGGCGGCGAGCCCCATCTCGAGGGCGGCGGCCCAGCGGTCGTAGCCGAGCACGTCGAGGTCGTCGTCGGTCAGCGCCGCGGTGCGCTCGTCGACGATGGCCCGGATGCGGACCCGTTCGTCGGGCGTGGTCAGCCGCAGCCCGGCGTCGAGGCAGGCCGCCACCGCCTCCTCGCAGCCGACCCGGCTGAAGATGAAGTAGAGGGCCGGCAGCATCTCCCGGTCGTCGAGGATCTCGATGACCTCGGGCCGCCGCGGGGTGAAGAAGCGCCGGCGGGGCCGCCGGTTGCCGCGCTGCTTGCCGCGCCGCCCCACCAGGTCGTTGTCGAGGCGCTCGGCCTCGCGGTTCGGGTGGCCGTCGACCAGCGTCGGCAGCAGGTGCGGCTCCTCGCTCTGCCGGTCGCCCACCAGGTAGAGGTTGCGCAGCTCGACGGGGCGCCGCTCCTCGAGCACCAGCCGCGTCGGGCCGCGCACGGTGGTGAGCCAGTCGGCGACCTCCTCGGCGTTGGACACGGTGGCCGACAGGCAGACGAGCGCCACCGAGGGCGGCAGGTGGATGATCACCTCTTCCCAGACGGGCCCGCGGTAGGTGTCCTGGAGGTAGTGGACCTCGTCGAGCACGACGAAGCGCAGCCCTGCGAGCGCCGGCGATCCGGCGTAGATCATGTTCCGCAGCACCTCGGTGGTCATCACCACCACCGGGGCGTCGCCGTTGATGCTGTTGTCGCCGGTCAGCAGCCCGACGTTGCGGGCCCCGTGCCGCCGGGCCAGGTCGGCGAACTTCTGGTTGGACAGCGCCTTGATCGGCGTCGTGTAGAACGCCTTGCCGCCCTCGGCGAGCGCTCGGGCCACGGCGTGCTCGGCGACGACGGTCTTGCCCGATCCCGTGGGTGCGGCCACCAGCACCGACGATCCCTCGTCGAGGGCGTCGACGGCGCGGCGCTGGAAGTCGTCGAGCTCGAACGGGTAGGTCGGCGCCGCGCCCGTCGCCCCGTCGGCGGGCCCCCGTGGGCCGGCCGTCACGCCTCGGCCTGCGCCGCCCGGCGCTTGGCGATGGCGCTGCCGATCAGGATGGAGATCTCGTAGAACAGCACCATCGGCACCGACAGCATCAGCATGCTGTACGGGTCGCCGGACGGGGTGATGACCGCCACCAGCACGCAGATCCCCACGATGGCGTAGCGGCGGGCCCGGCGCAGGGCGGCGGCGTCGACGATGCCGGCGAGCTGGAGGAACACGAGCACGATCGGGAACTCGAACCCGATGCCGAACGCCAGCATCATGTAGGTGATCAGCTGGAAGTACTTGCCGGCCGAGAACGCCGTCACGAAGCCGTCGCCGGCGATGTCGATGAGGAAGTCGAGCGCCCGGGGCAGCGTGTAGTAGGCGAGCCCGGCGCCGAGCACGAAGAGCACGAGCGCCGAGATGACGAAGGGCACCGCGTAGCGGCGCTCGTGCGGGTAGAGGCCCGGGGTCACGAACCGCCAGACCTGCCAGAGCAGCACCGGCATGGCCAATGCGATGCCCGTGTAGCCCGACGTCTTGAGCCGGACGCCGAACCCCTCGAGGGGATCGGTCTGCAGCAGGTCGCCGCCGGTGAGGCTCTTCTCGTTGGTGGCGATCTCGCGGTAGGGGTGGATCAGGAAGCTGAAGATCCAGTCGTAGGCGAGGAAGCCGATCAGCATGCCGATGCCGACGGCGACGACGCAGATGATCAGGCGGGTGCGCAGCTCGGCCAGGTGCTCGACCAGCGTCATGCCGGTCTCGGCCGACGACGGCTGGGCGCTCACGACCGCTCCCCCACCGCGCGACCGTGGGGCCGGGGACTACGAGGCCGCACGTTCGTCGCCGAGGCCGTCGGGGCCGGCGGTGGGCTCGGCCCCGGTGCCCGGCGCCGGATCGGCGGCGGACGGAGCGGCGTCACCCACCGGCTCGGGCGACGAGGCCGCCGGGGACGGTGACGGGGCCACGATCTCGTCGAGTGCGTCGGCGACCGCCGGGGCCACGTCGGTGGGGGCGTCCGCAGGGGCCGACACGTCGCGCAGGGGCCGGGCCGGGGTGTCGGCCCGGCTCGCCGGGCGCGGATCGGGACGGTCGTCGGCGTCGGCCACGGCCTTGGCGAGCGGCACCGACTCGGTGCGGCGGGCGGGCGCCGAGTCGTCGCTGTCGAACGCGTCCTTCAGCTCCTGCTGGAAGCCGTTCGAGATGCGGCGGATGTCGCCCATCACCCGTCCGACCTGGCGTGCCGCGTCGGGGAGGCGCTGCGGCCCGAGCACGATGAGCGCGACCAGCAGGATCACCAGCAGCTCGCCGCCGCCGACGTTGAACATGACGAGGAGTGTAGAGGCCGGTCGGCGCGTCCGTACCAGACCCGCGACGCGCGCCGGCTCCGACCCGCGGCGGGTCAGGCGCCGGTGTCGTCGCCGGGGCCCGTCGGGTCTCGCCCGTTCTGCGGCGCGTCGCCGTCCGCGGCGTCGGGCTCGGCGCCGTGCCGGCGGCGGTACGCGTCGGCCAGGGCCGCGCTCTCGGCCGTCTGGGCCCGGACCGCCGCCAACCGGGGCCGCAGGTCGCCGAGCCTGCGCACGGCGGCGCCGAGCGCCGCCACCTCGTCGGCGAGCGGGCGGCCGGCCGCAGCCACGATCACCGTGGCCAGGGCTGCGGCGACGACCGGGACGGCCCACACGAGGGTCACCCGGGCGACGCTACCGGGGCGCGACACCGCGGTGCCGGGTCGCGTCGCGCCCCTCTCCGGCGAGGAGGCCCCAGCACCCACCCGCCGTGGTGGGGCCGGTCGGGCGCGTCGTGCAGGCGTGTCGTTCAGACGTTGCGCCGGTGCACGTCCAGTAGCGCGCCGAACCAGCCGGGCCGGTGGAGGATCTCGTGGAAGTCGATCAGGTCGTCGTGGGTGAACGGCTCGCCCGCCGGCCGGACCTCGCCGAGCTCGGCCGGGACGTTCCACAGCTCCAGCCGGCACCCGGACGACACCAGGAGGTCGACCGTGGGACGGTCGGCGTCCCGGACCACGGGCGCCTCGCAGACGGGGCAGCGGAACACGTAGGACCCCGACGCCGTCTCCTCGCACAACCTGACGACCAGGTCGTGCGTTCCCAGCTCGACGTCGCCGCAATCGCTGCACGTGGCACGGATAAGGGTTGCCATCACACTCCTCGCTCGCTCTTACCCGTTGAGAGAGCGGGAATGCGACATCATGACGGCGTTCACGAGAAATCCTTCTCGAGCGCGAGGAGCGCCGATGCCCACCCGGGTCCCCGCCCAGGTCACCCCGCCGTACGCGTTCGCCCACCGGGGCGCCCGGGCCCACGCCCCCGAGAACACCCTCGAGGCGTTCACGCTGGCCCTGCGGCTCGGGGCGACCGGGCTCGAGAGCGACGTGTGGATCACCGCCGACGGCGAGGCCGTCCTCGACCACGACGGCGTCGCCGGCGGTCGGCTGCGCCGGCGGGCCATCCGATCGGTCGACCGGGCCGACCTGCCCCCGCACGTGCCCACCCTCGCCGAGCTGTACGCGACGTGCGGGACCGACTACCAGCTGTCCCTCGACGTCAAGGATCCGGGCGCCGCGGACCGGGTCGTCGAGGTGGCGCGCGCCGCCGGAGGCGACGCCGTCGGCAACCTGTGGCTCTGCCACCACCGCTGGGAGCAGCTCGTCGAGTGGCGGCCCGTCCACCCCGACGTGCACCTGGTCGACTCGACCCGCCTCGACCGCATCCGCGAGGGGGCCGAGCGACGGGCGGCGACCCTGTCCGCCCAGGGCATCGACGCCGTCAACATGCACCACCTCGACTGGACCGGGGGCCTGACGACGCTGTTCCACCGCTTCGAGGTGCTGGCGTTCGGGTGGGACGCCCAGACGCCACGCGTCATCGACGAGCTCATCGACCTCGGCATCGACGGCGTGTACAGCGATCACGTCGACCGCCTGGTCGACGCCGTGGCGGCCGCCTACCCCTGACCCGGCGGCCGTCCGGTCGGCCCGGGGCAGCCGTGGCCGGGCCGCCCCGGTGCGGCGGTGCCCGGGGGCACGGCCGGGCCGGTCAGAGCCAGCCGATGTCGCCCAGCGGCAGGACCTTCACGAAGGCGCGGCCCACGATCGTGTCCTCGTCGATGGGGCCGAAGACGCGGCTGTCCTCGCTGTTGGTGCGGTTGTCGCCCATGACGAACACCTCGCCGTCGGGGATCTGCTGGCGAGGAAGGTTGTCGGTGGGCGTGCCGTCGACGAGGTAGGGCTCGTCGATGCGCTCGCCGTTCACGTACACGCGGCCGTCGACCGCCTCGATGGTGTCGCCGCCCACGGCCACGACCCGCTTGATCAGGTCCTTGATGTCGTCGTTGCCGTGCGAGGCCTCGGGCGGCCGCTCGAACACGATCACGTCGCCCCGGTGCACGTCGTGGGTCTTGTACGCCAGCTTGTTGACCAGCACGCGGTCGCCGACCTCGAGGGTCGGCACCATCGAGGGCGACGGGATCCAGAACGCCTGCACGAACAGCGCCTGGGCCGTGAGCGCGATGAGGATGCCGCAGGCGATGACGGCCAGCCACTCGAGGGCGGTGCGGTAGGGGCCGAACCGCGATCGCCCGGCATGGGCGTCGTCGCCGCCGGGGGCGGCGTCGTCGACGTCGGCGTCGAAGGCGCGCTCGGTCCCGGGCGCAGCGAGGTGCCGGGGGCCCGACCGGGCGACCGCGGCTCGGGCCCGTCGGGGCCCGTCGGTGATGTCGCGGTGCTGGCCGTCGCCGGGGAGACCTGGGGGGGTGGACATGTCGCGCACGGCGAGGGGGACGTTACCCGCTGCCGTGCGCGGCGACGCGCGTGAGCGCCCCGGCGACGGTCGCGGGCCGGTCGGCCGCTCGGGCGAACCGGCTGTGCGCTCTGCGCCCCGCGGCGCTCACCCGGCGTCGTAGCGGGCCAGGATGCGGCGGGCCGCCTCGGGGCCCGCGACCTCGTGCCCCGGCTCGTCCGCGGCGACCACGCGGGCATCGTCGCCGAGGCGCACCAGCAGGCGCTCGAGCCAGGGCGTGGCCGTCACCGGCATGCGCACCCGCAACCGGCCGTCGTCGCCCTCGCGCACCTCGTCGACCGGATACGTCTCGGCCACCCACCGGGCCGCGGGGGCCAGGTCGAGCGTCACGCGGG
>Ga0111539_10005262_pt1 | contig 16750 bp, 9 predicted proteins | sample RhiMethybrSRZTD1_FD_79667 | JGI IMG/M metagenome (GOLD analysis project Ga0111539, IMG submission 79667) | Populus rhizosphere microbial communities from Tennessee, USA - Rhizosphere MetaG P. TD hybrid SRZTD1 (version 2) (version 2) | ecosystem: Host-associated > Plants > Roots > Rhizosphere >... | reverse complement strand
CGTAGGCATAGAAGTCGCCAAACTCGCCGCGCCACTCACCCGTAGCTGGCGCCCACCACGCTACCTTGGTGTCATCTATTCCGACTCTCAGGCCCTCCCGCTGTCGCAAGGCCTGGTGGCTGTTCTTGCCACACGACGTGACCGACGCAAGCGCTGCCAGCGACAGCGAGATAACCAATCCAAACGTTCGTTCCATGACAAACACTCTCCCTAAGTCCTGCGGCTACCACACGACTTTCGTCGTACAGGAGCGTCTCTATCAGTGGGAAGGTCAGTCCGATCATCATCGCAAACACGCCTGCAGCGCAGCTCAACAAGTACACCCGCCGCGTTCGTCCTGCCAAGCCCACGACACCAGTGCCAACAGCCCATGACGTCACAAGATCTAGACTCACGAAGGACTCGTAGCGCACTTCCGCGTACGGAAACAACGCTGGCCCGCCGCAACGATCCACTACGCGCTCCAGGCCCGCTGCGACCCAGATAAGACCAACGGTCAGTGGGTGATACAGTTCGAGTATAAGAGCCAGGGCCATTAATGCGCTCGGCAGCACCGCGCTGCCGGCCAGCCGCGTAGCATATTGTGATCGCGACAGTGCCACGTATCCAATTACACTTCCCAGTAGCCACCAGGTGCCGCCAACGACTTGGCTCGACGCCGGACCACCATGCCAATAAACGGCCCACATCAGGAACATGCCCGCCACGTCGCGCCATACGATCATCGCTGTCCCTCTGACATGATTGCCTTGAGGACGCACAATCGCCCGTTTATGCCTCGGGGGTGGCTGCGCCATTCCGCGCTTGAAAAGAACAGCGGATCGCCGACAACCACCAACGTTCCGGCACCAAGCTCGCGAGCCGCAATAACTGGCCCCGCGTCCGCGGTCGCTATGCAGTGCCAGGCAGCATCACACTCTAATACATGCGCGTCCAGCATGCCTTCTATCGTGCTTGCGTCATCCATCGGAATACGATGGACGCGTTGGAGCCCTAGCTCGTGCAATTCGCCGCTTACCGCAATCCACCCTTCTTCGGACACCAGCAGAATACCAAGGCTCCCATCTCTAGCAAGGCGTAGGCATGTATCGAGCAGCTGTGCCTCGCCACTGCGGCCCCGCAGAGATAGAAAAGCGATGGCAGTGGACCCGCCGCTCGCTCTCTTGCTGACACTAAGGCCACATGCCTGAAAGCAAGCGGGTGCAGCGCCGCATTCGACCCCATCCTCGCCGGGGAGAGGCAGGCCTTCGTTCAAGAGTGTCACGTCGGCAGTCGTAGGTGTCCGAGAACCGCAACACGCAGCTAGCGCCAAACCGGCTATGATGGATGCCGCCAGCGGGGCCCCCTTCCGTCGCGAGAGGCTCGCAATCGCCGCGATGATTGTCACGACGGCCATCCCAATACAACTGCGATCAGATCCTTCGCCTGCCAGCCTGTCCACGGCAAAGCCTGCATCGTTACCTAGCGGTCCGTTCTGCCACACGCCGGTGTCGCCATGCACCACGATGCGGCCCTTCCCATACCAACGCGTGGCACTCACTACGCACGGCCCCACGGCCTCGGTACTGTCCCAGATATAGCCCCCCAGATGACCGCCCATGACATTTCCAGGCATCCAATGGTCTTGAAGAATCGTTAGGCCTCGCGCAACAGGTCGCCACTCTGACGATACCGCAATCGAACAGCCGATGCCAGGTGATACGCTGCCCCTGCAACTACCTAGGGGCATGTCGGACCACTGGAACGCTGCGTACCAGTGCTGCCCCAACGGAACGGCTGAGTCATACAGAAACTCACAGCCAGCCTCGGCAAGGACTCGGTTCCAGCAGGCGGCCGAGCCAAACACATTAGTGTGGTCGACACAGACCACCAAGGCGCCGCCGCGCCGAACGAAGCCAAGCAGGCGCCCGCCGTCTTGGTCCATCAACGAGCTCACGTTTATTGCTATGACTGCGTCTGCTGTTTCCAGCTCCGCAATCGCGATCTCTGGGGAAACCGCACATACATTTGCACCACGGCTTCTCATGGTATCGACAAGCACGCCGAACATAGCACCCTGCAGATCAGTCAATTCTCGTAGGTCGGGGCGATTCGTATTGGCGCCGCCGTCCGTCACAACGAGTACTCGCTTTCCAAGGAGTTGCCAACTGAAAGAGAATGGATCCTGAGCACCCAGCAGCCACGCCAGTGCAGACAAGGTGAGGCCTGCCAGTATGCTCAGGTGGTGGCGCGCTGACCCTGCGTTGAAGACACAATACTGCCAGTAAGAGGTCCATAGGACAACCCGCACTAGCAGAGGTCCGACATGCGAGGCCATTCCGTTTGCGCCAGCCCATGAGGTTCCAACCACCTCCCTCGCGCCCAGCGCAACGGCCACCATACACAAACCCAGTAAGACCTGACGCGCGCCACCCCGAGCACTCCATACGAATAGAGCGAGACCGCATGACACAAGGATCAGCCCGGATCCGCCTAGCCACAACCCTAGCCCCACTCTCCCGGGGCATAGAAGAGGCCACGCGCGGTCAGGACTGCTGCCTGCGGTCAGAAACCCAGCCGGCCCTGTCGTCAGATACGTAGTGGTTAGGAGCGCTACGAACCAGAACTGCAGGCAGGCTGGCCGGACGCGAATGGCGATCGCACCGGTGACTACGGCGAGCCCAAGTAGGATCTCCGCACGCTGAACGAGGAGCGCACCCCAGGCGGCGCACAACAAAACAATCCCCTGTATCACACTTCGGGGCCGCCTGGAACCGGCGGCGCCCCATACCAGGACTGCCGCCACCCACAATACGCCTCCCCTGCCAGACAACTCTAGAGGCGCACTAGCATCACACGCCGTGAACAGAAGGCCGAGAGCGACCGCGTCCACTGCATCGCTGCCTCTGGAATATCGCAGGCACTCCATGGTTAGAGGGCTGGTTAGGGGGCTCGGGGTCCACTTTCACCCCGAGCTAGGCTAAGTTAGGGGGTCGGGGGTCGGGGCTCGACACACCAAGGCCGGACTACACTTGGTCCGCACGGCAAACGGGCGGATTCCCCGTCGGCGGGGTGACAGTGGGAGGCTCCGTTGAGCCGTCGATGACGCTGCAGAGGTCGACTCCAGCTACGTCTTGCGTCGAGCACCTTGTTTCGTTGACGGGACCATTGTTGTCGAACACCGTGCATTGGTGGTCCTTGGCCGCGTTCTTGTACACGCTGCAGAATCGCCGGTTACCGGGGCCCCCAAAGACTGAGCACCTGGTGCCGACGCGATCAGTGGCCGTGTCGCCCTTTACGCTGCAGGTAGTCCTTTCATTCCCCGTAGTGTTGGCTGCGCCCGAGCTGACAGAGCAGGTGTTGTCGTCGCCCTTGCTTTTCACGGAGCACTCGTTCGTCGGATTGATGTTGTGCGCCTCAACGGAGCAGAAGCTATGCTGCCCAGAGTCCACCGAACAGAACGCGTTGGACACATCGGAGCTCCCTCCGGCCAGAACGCTGCACGTGCCGTCAGCACTCTGCGTACCATTTTCGATGATCGAACACTGTCCATCACCGCCGCCGTGCGCGGTGCTACAGTCATTGGGGTGCCCCGTACCAACGCTGCAGACAGCCGGGTTAGGACTGCTGCCCTGAACGCTGCTGAAGGTTCCCGTCGTCAGCGGACCTTGCGGGCGCGCCGTTTGGACGCGAACCATCTTCGGAGGGGTTCGTGACAGGGCTCCGTCGATGGCAGCAACCGCCAACGTTGCGGCCCTCTCGGCGGTCGGCGCTCCGCGGTGCCGAAGGGACCCGTCGCTGCCGCCGTTCGGCGACCACATCGTGGCGCCGCATGCGAAAAACAGAACTAGAGTTTTCATGAGTCCTCGCTTGGAATAAATAGCTGTGTCTTACACGGCTAGTTGTGGTCGACCACGGCCCGCCCAAGCTCCGGCCCGGGTCCAGGCTCGTAGTCGTTCTGGAAGAACTGCACCGTCCCGGTCCACGACGCGGGACATACGACCTTTACTCGCTTGTCACCTCCTTCGTCGGCATAATAACCGACTTTTGCCGTCTCAGAGTCAGACCATCGATAGCAGAGTCGCGATGGATGATTCGGCCGCCGCGTCCAATTGCAGGGTAGGTCCTTCTCTACCCATGCATTCGGAACGCCAATATCGAGCAGCGCGCACGCACCCCAGTGCGGGCTAGGTTCCTCGCCTCCAGCTGGCGGGTGACACTTCGCATGCACCACTTGCGGGACGCAAACTGCAAGCAAGTCCCTTGGAACGACACGTACACTCAGAGCCTCGGGCAGATTCCGCAGCAGGACAAACGCTTCCCTGGCCATTTCCCCCGAGTATGCCCGGGGACTTGCGGTGCCGGTGCTGACCTCTAGGTCCCAATTGTATTCCCCGCGAAACGCCAATGCGGGTTCCGCTTCAACTGCGGACTGTACGGTAAGACGCACCAATCCGACTTGGCCGAACTCCTCTCCAAAAGGCCGCCGTACACGTGTACCGGATTCTTCCTCGCTGAGCACGACATGGGTGAGGTCCAGAAGATCGGATCTTGCCGAACCACCGGGCGCAGCGACAATCGCCCATACGGTTGCAGCCCCTATTGTTATGGCCAGCACCGACGTTCCGTAAGCTCGATCGTAGGGTAGCCTGCCATAACGGTCGGTGACCCCGCTTTGTCTCCGCGACGTCAGTATGCTCCGCAAATAGTACGGGTGATGAGGCGCACCGGTGGCAATGCACTCCATTAGGCGTTCAGTCGCAGGCAGAGCCTCCGGCCTGAGACACCAGGAGCGTTGCAGGACTGCCGCAACCAGAGTTAGCTCCAGGGCACCGAGATGCGGTCCTGATCGCAGCGCCCGTTGCACCGAACGAACATCGTACGGATGCAGCGTGCGGCTCACCAGCGTCCCCGTTTCCCCCTGCCAGACAACGTAAAGCCCAGGCTCCGCCATCGCCAATGACTCGGCATCGCCTAGCTGCCACCGCACCATCGCGTCAAGTCTGCAATACAGCAGTCGACCGTCCGTCCCCGAGGCCCAGGATCCTCCGTCCCGCGCAACCGGCTTTGAGACGCCTGGTTGGCCGCAGCCGCAGAGGAGGCACGCCGCGATGACCCACAGACTGCCCGCCAAGATAATCATCGCTCCACCTTGCTCATGAGGCACTGTGCCGATTCTCCTGCATTGCTGTCACGCATGACATCGCCGCGTACGGCAATCTCGGTTCCGTCGGCGTATCCAATCGCACCGCGAACTACCTCTAGACCGTGAGGAATCCAAAGCTCCGCCACCCCGGCAAGAACCGGGACCCACTCTTGTTGATCCTGGTTGGAGGTGTCCCGCCGCAAACGGACAGCCGGCCCCCTCCCCTCGTCGAAAGCGGTCTCGGCGGGGATAGCCACCTTGCACAACTCACCCGATACCTCATACAAGTAGTCGCCACCTCGAACCTGCAGCCTCGCACGCGTCTTGGCTAACCCTAACACAAATACCAGATCCTCCTCAAGCAGCGCAGCCATCTCGGAATCCGTGACCGGCGACACGCGAACTGAGCCACCCTGCTGCGCCTGAAGCACGATTGTTCGCGACCTCGGGTGCCCTTCAGGAACGCCCACTGATTGCCGATGCACGCTGCAAGAAGCGCCTGGTGGCAGCGCAACCCCGCTTGCATTCACGGTGTGCGACCCATACATCGCATCGCCTGATGGCAAGACTTCAACCTTGGAAGGCCATAGCGCAAGCGCGCTAAACTGCATGCGGCCGCCGCCGGCTAGCATTATCGTGAGTCCGCTCTGGCCACTGATCGTCGGCTCGATCAGGCGCAGCAGGTCATATCGCACCAATGCCGAGTCAGTTAGGCCGCTTTGTCGAGCTTCCTCGATCGCCGGACCTTGCCACCGCAGGATGCGCTCTTGAGGTACTGTCCTGCTGAAACTGAGATCAACATCCGCGTACATTGCTCCGCGCGGAAACAAGCACTCAACGGAGATATTGCGCGCGCCGTTCACGTTTCGGCCGACCAGGCAAACGCGATACCGAACACCTGTGACTAACGGTATTCGTGCGGAGCCATCTTCATCGAGCGGGGCCAGCCCCACGTCCACGGCGTTCGCGCTTGCGTCAACGATCTCGCCGGACGTTCGGTCCAGAGCGCGCTCGATGATGACGTAGTCTCCCGGAACGCCACCACGCAGCCGCATTAACCCGAGGGCGCCGGAGTCGATGCAGGCATCCTGCGATTCCAGTCGCGGTAAACTACAAACACGTATGAAATCACCGTGTTGCTTGAGATACAACGCGTGTACCGGCGTTCGCGCACACCACTCTATCGTAACCTCGGCGGGCCGCGACTCGATCGTGGAAGCTGAGACCTCGAAGACGGTTGTGGCCAGAATCGGCCAGATCGCAGGTGCTCCATCCGCCCGGACTTCTGTTGGATCTCCCTCAAGTGCCACACAGAACGACTGCTCGGGACTGGGGTGTCGAATGGTCAACGACCGTCGTGCCGCCCCCGTTTCTGCGTCGAGGACCACTTGAAGACTTGCACCTTCAGCATACTGAGCTACGGCGCCACAGCCGACCGAGGCTCCCCCGCCAACGTCGGGAGACAGGCGAGCACTGATCGGATCCAGGAGCACCATCGGTCCGCTCGGCATCCTCCGAACCGTGCTGGGTGACACGGGGACCGATGGTCCCAAGCGCCATCGCCCTTCGCTGGGGACGGTTGAGCACAGTGAGGCCAGGACACTCAAGCGGTTTCGGACAGTGGTCGGCTCCTTTGGAAACGCCATTGATTCGCCGGCAATTCCCTGTGGAACGTTGGCGATGATGGATGCAAGTTTGTTATCGGTTGTGTGCAGCAATAGGAAATAGGTGCCTGGTGTCGAGATCTCTACACACTTCGACGTCAGGCGTAGCTGCGCGGGATCCATGGGATCCCAATGCTCCTGTCCAGGCTGGCTTGACTCACCACTCAAGGCCAATCGCCATGCAAGCACAGACGACAGGGCCGCGGCATGTTGCGGCACCATTACCCGATGGTACGTCGTGTTCGACGCGAGCATCCGCATTCTGATCGTGAGTTCCCGCGTTCCTCCATCGACTAATTGAGTCCTGTCTTCGTAGCCGCCACAGCTGGCCTCGACACTGAACACACCGTGACGCGTTGTGCCGGCTATGCAGCATCCGTCTGTATTGGTAAAGACCTCCAGGCGCTCCCCAGCAAACAGATGCAGCCAAGGGTTTACACGGATTCTGACGTTCGCGATTGGCTGTGAGTCCTGCTCACGCACAACGCAGATGGACAACGGACAGGTGCCAACGGCTAAGCGACGCACAGAGTTGTCCTCCAAGCGACGCACAGGCTTGTCCTCATTCTTGACCGCTCCCGACGCCGCAGGACGACCTTGCGACGGTCTATGTGTAGTACTCCCCAGGACAGTAGGCGGCGATTGGGGAACTAACAGAAAGACGATGAATGCGATTGCCAGGACTGCGATCACGCCGGCAATGTAGCGATGGGTCATGGCTGTTCGCGTCGTAGAGTGACGACTCTAGGGTTCTTGAAGGTTCAAAGTTGTGCTGGATGAGTCAAGTTTGGCGAGCCACGTACAGAACCACCCCCTCCCCATCGAAAGGGGAAGCCGCTCGGACTCGACGCAACGGTGCACTGGGCGAAGGAGGCGGGAAGAGATCCAGCGGCGAGGCGACCATGAGGGCAACGAGCAACTGGGACGTTAGGGGCGTAGGGTGCATGCTGGTCTGAGAGCTGGATCGAAGAGACGTGAGATCCTCCCTACGCGAAGCTCCGCGATCGCAGCCAGAGAAACACCTGATGAAGGCACCGCGTCGGCGCGCTTCATCGTAACTCGTTGACGGCAACGTCGTCGGACCGCGATCGGGTCCTTACCCGACACGGTAATCCTCCAGGCGATTCCGTCGCGCGGCTCGGGAATCGCTGCCGCCCCATCGATGAGCTGCGAGCCCGAGCCGGAGAACGGTTCGAACACGACGTCACCGACGCGCGTGTGCTTCTTGGGGAGGGAACGAAACCGCTTCGCGGGCGCCTCCCCCCGGCAACCGTCTTCCCGTTTGAAAAACGGTGAGAAACGGTCGCGCAGTCGCCGTCGATTCGCGCCAAGCTCCCGCGCCTGACGCTCTTGCGGAGCCAGCACAACGCGCAGTGGGTCGACAGCGAAACGGCGCGGCCCTACACTCCCGCTCGAGCCCAAAGTCCACGCGCACGTCCGAGCAGCGGCTCCCTTCACCATGAGGTGCTTGCTTGGATACCCCTGCCTCTCCCCGCGACGATCAGCTCGGCTACGAGATGTTCGCCGGCAATCGCACTGATGTGGTCACGGTCGAAGAGATCGTCGAGGAAATGGAGGAGCGCTACGGCAAGGCCAAGCGCGTCTGGGTCATGGATCGCGGGATGACCAGCGAGGAGAACCTCGATTGGCTCCGTGAAGGAGGTCGCAAGTATCTGATCGGCACGCCGCGCAGCGAGTTGCGCAAGTGGGAGCAGTCACTGCTGGAGCAGAAGGGCTGGCAGGAAATCAGGGATGGTCTCGAGGTGAAGCTGTGCCCGGGCCCGGATGGCACCGAGACATTCATCCTCTGCCGGTCGGCTGACCGACAGGTCAAGGAGAAGGCGATGCATGATCGGTTCGCCAAGCGCATCGAGGCGGGACTGCAGAGTCTTGCGCGACGCCTTGAGCGCGCCCGACGAGCTGTCGACCGCGACCAGGTGCAACGTCAGATCGGTCGGTTGGGGAACGGAACTCGCGCGCGGGTCGCAAACACACGATCGAGGTCGTGGTGGACCACTCACGCCCCTCCGGCCTGCGGCTCGAATGGCATGAGAACCCCGGCTACAGCGAATGGGCCGAGCTCAGCGAAGGCACCTACATCCTGCGTTCGAACGTGACCGAGTGGACGGCCGAGGAACTCTGGCGCACCTACGTCCAGCTGAACGAGGCCGAGGCGGCATTCCGGATCCAGAAGAGCGACCTTCAGATCCGACCGATCTGGCATCATGTCGAGGACCGCGTCAAGGCCCAAATCCTGGTCTGCTTCCTCGCCTACGTGATGTGGAAAACTCTGCAGGGCTGGCAAGAACGGGCCGGGCTCGGCTCGAGCCCGCGGACAGTCATCGAGGAGATGCACCGGATCCAAAGCGTGGATGTCGTGCTCCCCCTCGTGCGTGGCCCCGAGTTGCGGCTGCGCTGCGTTGTCCGTCCCGACAAGGCGCAGGCTCCCCTGCTCGACCGGTTGGGTTTGGAGCTGCCGCGCCGCCTGCGAGTGCCCACTCGTTTGCAAAATGTAGTGACTAACTGACCTCGCAGATGGCCTCAATTCGGCAAGGCGAGGCCATCCTCGTGCGCAACCTTTCAAGTTGGGCTAGGCTCGTGCCTGCGGCGCCATGAACAAGGTTGAGTCGTATGCTCAAGGCAATGTGACGCGGCCGACACTCCCATCGCGGGCCCCCCATCAAGCACGCGAACGTGTCTCGTGAATTGCGGGCCTTGACCACCTTGATCCCCGTCTTTGGTATTGGAGGAGGTCAAGGCTCTCTGCCAAGGTCCTCGGCCAGCTTGTCGAACACGGCTTCCTCGTGCACGGCGCGGCGTTCCTTCCGCATCACTCCGGCCAGCGCGAGGCTCCACGGCGTGGCACCCACTTTGCCCGTGAACCTCACTCCCTTCGGCGCCTCAAGATAGTCCGCCTCATCGAAGCGCCACGGCATGGCACCGCATTCGTCAAACACGCGCCGCGCAATTGCCAACCCCGGCGGGTCGAAGTCGCCGTGGTAGCGCAACCGCGCTCCCGCATCGCGTAGTTGCCGAAGCAGTACGAGCGCCGGGGTGGCGATTTGGCCGTTGATGCACACAAGCGGCGCGCAGCCGCAGCCGAGCCTCGCCGCGGCAAGGGCAACGATCGTTGGGTTCTCGCATACGAACACCTCGCGGGCGCGCAACCCGGAATCCGCCCTAAGTGGATGGCGCAGCAACAGCCGCAGGGATACATGCACGGGCTCGCCGTCGCCGCCCGCGGAGCGCAGCAGGCGCCCGAGCGTGCTATCGGCCGCAGCCGGCAGGTTCAGCACCAACGCCGGCGTGCTTAGCTCGTCGCACATCACTCCAGCGCTCGCCCACGCGACGCGGCGCCCCTCGGCGTTGTCTTCGAACGCCATGCCGCCCAGGCATGCAGCCGCACGCACTGCGAGCGTCGCGAGGGGCGATCCAGGATCCAGCGCGTGCGCATCGCCAAGAAGGCAGGCCGCAAACAAGGGCAGCGGTTCCGCCGCGGCGGGGAGCGCGGCCGCGATGTGCGCCACCTCGCGGAGCAAGACCATGGCGTCATCGGGCTCGTCTCCGGTGAGGCGTTTCACCACGCCGGTCCGCGCAAGTTCATCGAGCCAGGGCAACAGCACTGGCCGCGCGGCAAAGGAGCGCTGCGCCTCGCTCCAAACGGCCGCCCACCCGGCCTCGAGCTCCAAGTTCGCAGCACGACGGTTCGGGATCGGGCCGTGAAGCGCAGCCATGCCCCTCTCAAGATCCTCGCAAATCCCGGCGGCGCGCAGCGCGTCAGCCACCGCATCGAGATCGACGGTCAGCGTAGCTCCGCTGGTGGGGCGGCGGCCTAGTAGCTCGTCGACCGCGGCGCGCTCGGCAGCAGTCGCGGTCGTGAGCGTGGCCACCCCGGTGAGTGGCGCGCCCTGCTCCATCCGGTGATGCAACAGTGCGACCAAGCGCGCGAGACGCGCGTCGCCAAGCGTGGCGCGGAGGCGCGGAAGATCGGGTGCAAGGTTCATTGTAGTGCTTCGCGCAGCTCACGGCCGTTCCACACCCAGCGCGTAACGAGCACGGCGCCAATGCCGGCCCTCGCCGTGAGCTGGCAGATGGACAACCCCGGCAGCGTCGGATAGCAGCCCCACTCGCGCTCACTCGTCATCACGAAGTCGAGATCGAACGTCGCGAGCAGCCCGACGCATTTCGCTCGCATGTCGCTGTCGATCCCAACAAACACTTCGTCGAGCAGGATCAGGCGCGGCGCGTATGGCGACGCGCTCCGGTAGTGCGCCGCCGCGGCAGCGAATTGCGGCACGGTTAGCGCGAGGGCCTTCTCGCCGCCCGAGCCGGTGCCGTAGGTGCGCCGCGTGAGCCGCACCCATTGGTCGTCTTGGTGCCGCAGCACCGAGAAGCGGTGCCAGCGGCGGTAGTCCAGCGCGGCCGTCAGCTGATCGCGCCACGTGCGGTCAGGCGCGGCGGTGCGCTCGGCCTCAATGCGCTGCTGGAGGAACGTCGCGAGACCGGCCCGATCCTCGGGCGTCCAGAGCGCGTTCTTCCGACGCAGACAACGCCGCGCCGACTCGAGGCCCGGCGGCCCCTCGGGATCGGGCTCCCAGGCAAACTTCAACTGCATGCCCGTGCTCGTGGGCCGCGCGAGCAGCTCGGCGTTCGTCTCGTCGACCCATTCCTCCGCTCGCCGCAGCAGCGCCTGCAATTCCACCGCCACATCACCTAGCAGGTGATTCTCGATCACTTCGCGCTCGCGCTGGTTGAGCAGCCGCTCGCGGTGAGCCAGGTCGTCGGCCAACGACTGCGCGTATTCGCCGGGCCTGCACATTCGACCTTGAAATGGGCAATGTACGACGACAAGTCCGTCGTCGATCGCGCTCATGTCGGGCCGCACGCCGTGCGGCACCAGGGCGTCGTCGAGCGCGTTCACCCGGTGATAGATCTGCGACTGCACATCATTCCATGTCGAGTCGTCGCGGGGAGCGTCCTGCAGCTGCTCTTCAAGGTTGCGCGCGAGTTCGACAAGCCGAGTTGCCGACCATTCGGGAGAATCAGCAGCCAGCGCCGGCTCCGCCTCGGCAACGAGGCCGGATTCGACGAGGTGGCGCAGCCGCAAGAACGTCTCCTGCCGCGCCGCGTCGCGCTCGATGCGTTCTTGCGTGAAACGCTCCGCCTCGGTCTGCCCACGCACGATCGCGGTGTCCAGTTGGCGTTGTTCATTGTCGAGCGCTCTTGCCTTTTCGTTCAGTCGCTCGACTTCGGCGCGCTGCTGCGTTTCGCGTTCGATTAGTTCATGCTCGTCGGCGCCCACCGTTGCGAGCAGACCGGCTAACCGCCCGCTCGCATGCTCGTGCGCCTCGCGCGCTGCGGCCACGCGCAGCTGCAGCTCGTCGCGGCTGCGCCTCGCCTGCACCGCACGCTCCCGGCTCCGCGCGGCCTCCGCCACTAACCGCGCCGAGCCTTCGAGCGCAGGCCAGAGCTTTGCGAGCGCAAGCTCGTAGGCGTGGGTCGTATCGGCTAGCGCATCGAGCCGATCCACCCACGCCAGCAACCCGAGGTCGCCCGCGTCGGCATCGCGACACTGCCGTGCCGCATCGTGCGCGCGCCGCGCCTCCTGCTCCGGCGCACGTGCCCGCTCCGTTTCCTCGGCCGCATGCGCCAATGCCGAGAGGCGCTGGCCCAATTCCGCGCCTGCCGTGCGCACCGGCTCGTGATCGGGGAACGCACGCGCCTCTGCGTCCGCAGCCTCGCGATGCGCTGCCAGCTCCGACGCGGCGTGTTCGAGTGCTGCGCGTGCGGCGTCGAGCTCCGCGTGCCGCCTCCCCAACTCCTTAAGCCGACGCTGGCGCGCCGCTTCGCGCGCGGCCTCGCCGATGTGCTCCGCTCGCTCCTTGTGCGTGCGACCAGAGAGCGGCCCCAGCCGCCACGCGCCATCGGTATTCACCCAATGCTCGCCCGTATCAGGTCCGGCGCCGATCGCGGCGAGCACACCCGCAACCATTTCGGGCGCTGGCGGCAGGGGATTCGCCGGCTGCGCTCGCACGTCGGGCACAAGCCAGCAGGCCAGTGTCGAGCCGGAATCCGGCTCGCCCTCGCGCGGCTCAAGAAACGCGTCCTCGGTGGCAGGATCGAGCAGCGTGCCGTCGGGCAAGATCCACGCATCCAGCAGACCCGAGGCTTCCAACGCCGCTTCGAGGCCCGCGCGCAGGTCATCCGGCAACCCCTTTCGGAAATCGCATACGCGCCAGAGCGGCGCGCCGGCGCGGCCTGTCCGATCCGCCGTGCGCAGCGGCGGGGGCAATGGCGGCACCTGCGTGCCGCTCTCCAGTCGCGCCTTCTCCTCCTCGACGGCACGCACTTCCGTTTCGAGCTCGTTGCGGCGCGTGCCGATCCCCGCGTGCGCCGCGGCGAACACATTGGCCGCGCTCGTACGCGCCGCCTGGAGCGCGTGCTCGAGCGGGCTCGCGCCTTCGCGGCGCTCAATCCACGCGGCGAAATCCTCACCCACATCCGCTGCGGCGGCTGGGGCAAGCTCGCGGCATGCGACCGTCCAGGCACGGTAACGCTCGAGCAACTCATCTCCGACACGGGTCAGCATCGTGCGAGCGTCGTTCTCCGCGTTCTCTGCGGCGCGCAGTTCCGCCTCGCGATCGTGCAAGCGTTGCAGCGTCTGCCGGTGGTCCTGCGCGGCTTCGTTCACGGCCTTCTGCAACGCCTTCAGGTGCGCGAGCGTTTCGCGCCGCTTCCGCAGCAACGCCTCAGCGGCCTCACGCGCGGACGCCATCGCTTCCCGCTCCAGGCTCGCAAGCGCCAGATCGACGACGGCTGCGCGATGCGCCTCCCCGAGCGCGGCCTCCTGTGCGGCGCGGCTTGTCGTCTCGGAAGCGGCTCGCGCGGCCTTGGCGGCTACTTCGGCTTCGGCGCTCGCGCGCTGCTCCTGTTCCCCGGCTTCGCCGGCGGCTCGCTCTGCGCTCGCCAGATCGTCCTCGGCTTCGCGTTGGCGCTCAGCTTTGTCCTTCGTCTCCTCGCGGCTGCTTTGCAGCGCCTGCAAGCCGCGCATCTCCGGGCTCTCCTGAAACGCACGCAACGCGCCCTCGGCCGCCGCGCGCTCGCCTCGCGCACCGACAAGCTGTTCCTGCACCTCTGCCCGGCGCATCGTGCTCTCGTCGCGCGTGCGCTCGGCGGCTCGCAGGGCCCTCTGCGCCTCCTCGTAGGCGGCATGCGCCGACCGCACCGTCGCGGCGCGACGCCGCACAGCGATGCGAAGGTAACGGCGGTAATCGGCGAGAAACACATCCACGGCGCTCGCGATCTCCTGCAACGCGACCATGTCGGCGCGGTCGGCGTCGAGCCCACGGAAGCTCTCGGCGATCGTATCGAGAAGCTCACTTCGCAGCGGCGTGAGCGCCTCGCCGAGCGCGGCAGAAAGCAGCTTCTCGTCGAGCTTGCGCGCGAGCTGCGGCCGGCGCAGGCGCAGCAGCAGCTCAATCAGGGCCTCGTAGCGCTCGCCGAGCCCGAAGAGCGCGCGATCCACCGCTTGCCGGTAGCGCGACGCCTCGCGAAACAGCTCGCCGTGGCCGGCTAGCGACTCGCTGAGCCGCTCGAACGTCAGCGGCTGGCGCTGTTCGGTTTGCAGCGAGAAGTCCCGCCGCACACGCAGCGGCGTGATGAAGAACCACCGGTCCACGCCGGTCCGGCCATCGAGCGCGCGGAGTCCACAGCCAAGCGTGAGATAGTGCTCGGTGCCGTCCGCGTCGCGCCGGCCGAACTCGATCCAGGTGTAGCCGAGCCGATCGGGGTACTTGCCGAGCAGCAGATTCCACTCGATGCGCTTGGCCACGTCGCCGTCGGGCTCCACACGATGCGGTGCCGTCTCGCCGTCGAGGAGAAACGGTAGTTGCAGCGCCAATACGCGCGACTTGCCCGTGCCGTTGTTGCCGCGAAGCAGCAGCCGGCCCTGCTCGAAGACGAACTCCTCGTCGTCGTAACGATAGAGGTTGAAGAGTCCGCTGCGCAGCGGATGCCATCGCTCCTTTGTCGGCACTGGCAGGGGCAACGCCGCAGCGGTCGTGGGCGCGGACACGGCGTCGTGGCCGTTGAGCGGCCATGCGGAGCGGTCGGAGGTTTCGCCGATGTCAGACATTTCCGTTTAGGATCACCGCCGCCCCCATCGCGTAGCGGCCGATCGCGGGAAGCGGTTGCAAGCGGCCGTCGTCGCCCAGCCGTACCAGTCCGAGCCCCGCGAGCCGCCGGAGCACGCGGGCTGTCAGCGCGCGATCGGCGCCCGGCTGTGTGACCTCCTTGCGCCAATGCGCCTGGTGCTCGCCAATCAGCCCGCGCGTGCGCCGAACCAAATCGCCGGTTGTCGTCGTGAAGGTCGCATCGGCGCGCAGTCGTTCGCCAAGAAACGTAGCGAGCAACAGCGTGAGGTGCCCCTCGGTGCCTTCCTCCGGCAGCCCGATGTCGGTCACGTCGCCCTCGGTGTCCGCCAGTAAGAGGCCCTCGGCACGCACCTCGGGCTCGAACCCGGTGGCACGCTGCAGATCAGGCAAGAGATGGCCGCGTTGGCGCTCGAGATACGCGCGCTCGTCCTCCGCGAGCTGCGCGAGATAGACCACCGGATCATCGAGCAGCCGTCGACCGAGGTGAACCTTGATCTGGCGGTTGCGCGCTTCGGGCGTAGCCGCAGGCGATTCCGATGCCAGCGCGGCCAGACGCGCGGGGACCTCGGTTCCCGCAAACAGCGACGGGCTCCGGCGTGCGGCGAGGAGCTGCGCGAGCACGGGCCGGATGATGCTGTAGAGCACGTCTGTTCGATCGCGGAGAAAGCGCTCCTCGTCACCCTGCACGCGGCGCAGAGCGCCAATGCGCAGCAACCAGCGGAGCACGTGCACGAGCGCGCGGCGATCCTCGGCCGCCTCGAGCGTGAACGACACGTCGGCCGCCGTTAGCGCCGAATCGCCCGCCGCGAGTCCCGCGATTTGCTCCGCCAGCCGGCCGAGCGCGACCTGACGCTCGCTCCGCTCGAGCGCCGCGAGCGCCAGGCAGAGCAGCACGTAGCGGCGGCGGTCGAAAGGCTGCTGCGAAAGCGGATCCGTAGCCGGCCGCGTGCCGTCTTCGAGGTCCGCGGGCGTCTTGTGCAGCCGCACAAGATCCGGGCGCACCGTGAGGCTCCAGCCCGCGTGATGCGCGAACCACTCCTCCAGATACGCCGCATGCCGCCGCGCAAGCGCGAAGAGCGGCGCGTCGGGGCCGTCGGGCGTCACGAATGGCGTGACCAACAGACCGCGAATCGCCCGCCGACGTTCGTGGTGGATCGCGTCTGCGACTTCGAGTCGGAGGATCGCGCCGGGGCGGCGGGTGGTGGCGCGGGACGTGGAGGAAGAGGGCACGGTCATGGGGCAGCCGCAGAAACGAGGGGGAGCGCAGTTGTCATCTGATTGCCGGGCAGAGGCTCGCGTTCCTGGACCGCCATGTGCGCATGCGAAATCGTCACGAAGTGGTCCGGTCCGGAAAACGTGCCATGCGCCGTGGTGAGCGTCGCTGGCGGCGCGCCGGGGATCGGCTTCAGCACGATGCGAAGTTGTCCGTCGGACGAGAACGCCTCGACGGTATCGGTCGCGCGCTCCTTGCGCGCCAGCGCCTCGCCGAGCAAGTCGAGGAAGAGATCGAATGCCGCGCGCTCGAGCCCACTAAGCGCAGCGAGTCGCAGAGGTTCCGCGCGGGCCAGCCAGTCGCGGGCGCGCGCGATCTGCGCTGCTTCCTCGCGTGTGAGCGCCGCAAGCTGCGCTTTTCCTTTGCCATAATCGATTGCCGTGCGCGGTCCGCCGCGGGGGGCGAAAAACCCCGTCCGCCGCAGGCGCGGCGCGATGCGCAGCGGTATCGCCGCGAGCCAGCTCGTGCGCGGCGACTCGCCCGCCGATTCGCGGGCGACGAGCGTTGCTTCGTCGACACGCAGATGCCGCGCCGG